>OEIU01000713.1_pt1 | contig 27730 bp, 27 predicted proteins | sample 1539221 | NCBI WGS metagenome assembly OEIU01 (sample SAMN03792071, study PRJEB22550) | activated sludge metagenome | feature: wastewater treatment plant; material: activated sludge; isolation source: Wastewater treatment plant of a petroleum refinery complex | place: Argentina: Zarate | collected...
GGGCGCCTCCTCCCGGGCGGATGCGGGACGAGGTCAGGGGAGGGTTTTCGATGCCGCAGGCCCGGGGGCAAAGAGGATGGAGCCCCGCCCCCCTCCCGCCAGCGGCGCCAGCCGCCGGCGCGCAACTCGCAGGCGGGACAGGTGCCGCACCCATAGCCCCATTCGTGCCGACGCGTGCGGTCGCCCAGATAGCAGGAATGGGTCTCCTCGACGACGAGCCGGAGCAGAGCCTCTCCGCCCAGTTCCTGCGCCATCGCGAAGGTCGCCGCCTTGTCGCGCCACATGAGAGGGGTATGAAGCACGAGCCGCGCTTCGAGTCCGAGATTGAGCGCCACCTGCATCGCCTTGATCGTGTCGTCGCGGCAATCGGGATAGCCGGAATAATCCGTCTCGCAGACGCCGAGCACGATGTGGCGGCAGCCGCGCCGATAGGCGAGGGCGGCTGCGAGCGTCAGGAAGAGCAGGTTGCGGCCGGGCACGAAAGTCGTCGGCAGGCCGGTCTCGGCCATGCCGATCTCGACCTCGCGGGTGAGGGCGGTCTCCGAGACCTGCCCCAGGGCTTCGAGCGGCAGCACATGGTCCGGGCCGAGGCGGCCGGCCGGGCCGAGGCCGCCCCCCGGGCCGAGGCCGCCCCCCGGGCCGAGGCGGCTTTCCAGGCCGAGGCGGCCGATCTGGTCCCGCAGGCCCGGCCGGACATCCAGCTCGATCCGGTGGCGCTGCCCATAGTCGAAGCCGATCGTCTCGACCTCGGCGAAATGTCGCAGGGCCCAGGCGAGGCAGGTCGTCGAATCCTGTCCGCCAGAGAACAGAACAAGAGCGCGATGGTCGGCAAGGGTAATCATGCGGCCGAGCGTGATCAAATGCCGGCGGGGTTCGCAAGCGGCACCCTTCGAAAGTCCGGCAGAGCTTCGCTTGAACGCGCCCTGGTTGAACGATAAGCGGACGCAGCAGCCGTCTGGAGCATGTGGATGCCGGGTTTCGATCGGATTGTGGTCTGGGTGATCGTGGGGCTCATCGGGGGGGCGCTGGCCGGTCTCCTGGTCACCTGGGAGCGCCGGGGCTTCGGGCTCCTCGGCAATCTCGGGCTCGGCCTCTGCGGCGCCCTGGTCGGGGGCGCCCTGTTCTGGGCGCTCGGCCTGTTCCCCGGCCTCGACCGCGTCGCCATCTCGCTGCGCGACGTGGTGTCCGCAGTGGTCGGCTCGCTGATCGTCACGGCAGCGTATTGGATTTACCGGAAGACGGCAGCACAATAGAGCCGGTACGACCGGGAGATTCGAGAGGCGGCCCGGCGCGCGTCGTCCGCCTCCATCCCGCCCTCTCCCGTCGCCGCGGCGACGAGGCGCATCCTCTCCGCCCTGGTGCGGAAGGCGGCATTGCACGATCACCCATCCTTTCGTCAGACCCTACGAGGCCCTGAGCCATGGCATCCACCCCCATCCCGATCGACCTGGCCCTGCAGGGCGGCGGCTCCCACGGCGCCTTCACCTGGGGCGTGATCGAGCGCATCTTCGACGAGCCGAGCGTCACCATCAGCAGCGTCTCGGGGACCTCCGCGGGCGCGATGAACGCCGTCGTCCTCGCCTCGGGCTTCGTGCAGGGCGGGCCGGCCGGCGCCAAGGAGGCTCTCGAGACCTTCTGGCGCCGGGTCAGCGACGCGGCCCGGTTCAGCCCGCTGCGGCGCACGCCCCTCGACATCCTGTCGGGAAACTGGTCGCTCGACGGATCGCCCGGCTATCTGCTCTTCGACATCTTCAGCCGCCTGTTCTCACCCTATGAAGTCAATCCGGCCAATATCAACCCGCTCCGCGACGTGCTCGAGGAGAGCGTCGATTTCGCGCGGCTGAAGGATTGCCCGATCAAGGTCTTCGTCAACACCACCAATGTGCGCACCGGCCTGCCGCGGCTCTTCCGCAACGCGGAGATCAACGCCGACGTCGTGCTGGCATCGGCCTGCCTTCCCCTCATGCACCAGGCGATCGAGATCGACGGCGACGCTTATTGGGACGGCGGCTTCTCGGGCAATCCGCTGCTGACGCCGATCATCCGCGAGAGCGAGGCGCGCGACATCCTGCTCGTCCAGATCAATCCGATCGAGCGTCCCGGCGTGCCCCGCACCGCGCGCGACATCCTGAACCGCCTGAACGAGATCTCCTTCAATTCGAGCCTGAAGAAGGAATTGCGGGCCATCGCCATGTTCCAGCGGCTCTTCGCGGGGGCGGGGCCGGAGGAGAAGAAGGACGCGCCCTGGGCCGAGCAATGGGCCGACGTGCGTCTCCATCGCATCGCGACGCCGAAGCTGGCCGAACTCGGCTCGTCCTCGAAGATGAACGCCGAGTGGGACTTCCTCACGATGCTGCGGGAGGAGGGCCATCGCTGCGCCGGCGCCTTCTTCGCCGAGCAGGGCGAGGCGCTCGGCAAGCGCTCCACCTTCAATATCGACGAGCTTCTCGACACTATTCTCGAACAGGCCTGAGCGATGGGCATCCTCGGAATCCTGGTCGCGCTCGGCCTTCTCGTCTTTCTCGCCTATCGCGGCTCGAGCATCCTGCTGCTCGCGCCGGCCTGCGCGATGATCGCGGCCCTCCTGGCCGGCGAGCCGCTCCTCGCCAACTGGACGCAGACCTTCATGCGCAACGGGGCGCATTTCGTCGCCCAGTTCTTCCCGATCTTCCTGCTCGGCGCGCTCTTCGGCAAGCTGATGGAGGCGAGCGGCTCGGTCGAGTCGATCGCCGAGGGCATGACCAACGCGCTCGGGACGAAGCGCGCGATCCTCGCCGTGGTGCTGGCCGGGGCGCTGGTGACCTATGGCGGCGTCAGCCTCTTCGTCGCCTTCTTCGTCCTGGCGCCGATGGGCCATGCCATGTTCAAGGCTGCCAACATCCCCCATCGGCTGATGCCGGCGGCGATCGCGCTCGGCACCTCGACCTTCACGATGTCGGCCATGCCCGGCACCCCCGCGATCCAGAACGCCATCCCGATGCCGTTCTTCGGCACCAATCCCTTCGCCGCGCCGGGCCTCGGCCTGATCGCCTCCGCCATCATGCTCGGCTTCGGGATGTGGTGGCTTCAGCGGGCGGAAAAGCGGGCGCGCAGCGCCGGGGAAGGCTATTCCTACGAGGGCGAGGCCAGCGCCAAGCCCGCCGCGGACAACGAGGTCATCCGCGAGCGCGCGACCGCCTCGCGCGAATTCGACCCGAACGAGATCGCGCGTGGCGCCCATGCCGACAAGGCTCCGCCCGTCTTCATCGCGGCCCTGCCGCTCGCGACGGTGGTCGTGGTCAACCTCCTGATGTCCTTCGTGGTGCTGCCCCGCTACGATGCGAGCTTCCTCAAGGAGGAGCACTGGGGCGCGACCTCCCTCGCGGCCGTGGGCGGCGTCTGGTCGGTCATCGTGGCGCTGGCGGCTGCGATCGTCGTCCTGATCGCGACGAACCTGAAGCGGCTGCCGACCCTGCGCGAGACGATGGGCGCCGGCGCGAACGCCGCCGCCCTGCCGATCCTCAGCGTCGCGAGCCTCGTCGGCTTCGGGGCCGTCGTCGCGGCCTTGCCGGCCTTCGAGGTCGTCAAGGCGTGGGTGCTCGGGATCGAGGGCGGGCCGCTGGTCTCGCTCGCGGTCGCGACCAACATCCTCGCGGCGCTGACGGGCTCGGCCTCGGGCGGCCTCACGATCGCGCTCGACGCCCTCGGGCCGACCTATATGGAGATCGCGGCGCGGACCGGGCTCGATCCGGCCCTGATGCACCGCGTCGCCGTGATCGGCGCGGGCACGCTCGACAGCCTGCCGCATAACGGCGCCGTGGTGACGCTGCTCGCCGTCTGCGGCACGACGCACAAGCACGGCTATCTCGACATCGTCATGACCGCGATCGTCGGGGCGCTCGTCGCGCTCGTGGCCGTGATCGTCATCGGCTCGCTCGCGGGCTCCTTCTGAGGGCCGGTCGCCGCAGCGAAGCGGGAAGAGGGGGGCGCGGCGAGGACCGCGCCCACCGGGCGTCAGGGGCGTTCCTTGGGGTTCCTGGCGGCTCCGCGGGAGACCTGATACAGGCGGGTCGGCTCAGTTTCGGTCTTCCGCGACCGGCCCCATGGCATCCGAGCCGAGGAAGATCAGATGAAGTCGATCGTCGTCGCAGCCCTGGCCGTCGCCAGCGCCGCCATCCTGTCCCCCGCCTCCGCTCTCCCCTCCGCGAAGGGCGTCGCCTCCGATGGCCTCGTCTCGCAGGCCGAGACGCAACGCCGGCCGGTCTGCCGGACGGGCTATGTCAGGCGCTGGGTGCGGGGCCGCTGGCGGGTGACGCCGCGCCGGCGCTGTCTCTGAGGTCCCCGGGGCGGGGCCGGTGGGCGCGCCCTATCCCCGCCTCAGGACGAGGATCGTGCGGTTGCCGGCCATGAGGCGCAGCGATCCCCTCTGCCCGCGCGCCGCGCTCGTGACGCTCGGCAGCGCCTGGAAGAATTGCCCCTCCACCTTCATCCGCGCCGGCGCGCAGGCCCGCATGGTCGCGGCCGGCTGGCTGAAGGTGAGGCCGCCCGGCGTCAGGGTATAGGACGAGGTGAAGGAATTGCAGCCGCCCCGGCCCGAGGCCCGCCCGTCCGGCCCGAACTCGATCGTGACCAGCGTGCCCGCCGGAATCCGCGCGCCGTTCAGGCGAAGGACGCGCCAGCGGCCCGCGAGCGTCGCCGCATCGGCCGGCCGCTCCGCCCCGGCCGCGGCATAGGCCGCCGGCGGGAGGCCCGCCTCCCCTGCGGAGGCAGGGGAGGGCGCGGCGGCCCCGAGGCCCAGGAGGCATCCGAGCGCGAACAGGGGCTTGAGCGTCATCCCGATATCCCTTCCCGATTCCCGGCGCTGCCCGGCTGCGATCGCTGCATTTTCAATGGGCGCCATTCGAACGGACGCAAGCATACAACCCTGGCCGGGGCAAGGGCGCTCCTCGCTCGGTCCAAGGGCGACCGGGTGAGGCGCGCGCTTCATCACCGGCCCGGCGGCGCCGAAGCCGGCTCTCCGCCGCCGGATGTCGAAAAGGTCTCTCAGAGATGGCCGATCAGGGCCGCGGCTGCCGCGGGCGCGCGGACCTTCTCGCCGGCGATGAAGAAGACGAACACGTCGCGGGCGGGGCCTGTTTCCGACTCGCCTTTCACGGGCGCGAGGTCGGCGGGCACGATTCCCGAGGCCCAGTTCCCGGCCCGGCGCGCCCAAAGCTCGATCTCCTCGGGAGGATAGCCGGCCGGCTCGCCCTCCCGGCAGCGCTGGAGCCGGGCATAGACGAAATCCGCCGTCGGATCGGGGATGGCCGGGTAGTCGTCGCTGTCTGCGAAGACGATCGCGACGCCGTGCCTGCGGGCGAGATCGACGAAGGCGGGCGTGACGAAGCTCTCGTGCCTCGCCTCGATCGCGTGGCGCAGCCTCAGGCCGTCGCGCTCGCGCGGCAGGAGGGAGAGGAAGGCGTCGAGGTCGTCCGGGTCGAAGCGCTTGGTCGGCGCGAGCTGCCAGTTGATGGGGCCGAGCTTGCGCCCGAGCGCGGTGACGCCCGAGCCGAGGAAGGTCTCGATGGAAGGGCCGGCCTCCGCCAGCACCTTGCGGTTGGTGACGACGCGATGGCCTTTCAGGGCGAAGACGAAGTCTTCCGGCGTCTCCTGCGCCCATTTGCGGAAGCTTTCGGGCGATTGCGTCCGGTAGAAGGTGCCGTTGACCTCGATGGCCGTGACCCGGCGCGAGGCGTATTCCAGCTCGCGCGCCTGCGGCAGGCCCTTGGGATAGAAGGTTCCGCGCCAGGGGGCGAAGGTCCAGCCCCCGATCCCGGCGCGGACGGCCATCAGAGCACCTGGTCGGGGGGCATGGATTCCAGGAGCTCGCCGGTCTCGAGCGGATGGGCCAGGGCGGCGGCCAGCTTCTTCTCGTCCAGCTCGCCTTCCCACTTGGCGACGACGAGCGTCGCGACGCCGTTGCCGACGAGATTGGTCAGCGCCCGCACCTCGCTCATGAACTTGTCGATGCCGAGCACGAGCGTCATCGCGGCGACGGGCACGGGATTGTTGGGAATGGCCGCCAGCGTCGCCGCGAGCGTGATGAAGCCCGCGCCGGTCACGCCCGAGGCGCCCTTGGAGGTCAGCATCGCCACGAGGATGATGGTGACGTATTGCCCGATGCTGAGATCCGCCCCCACCGCCTGGGCGAGGAAGAGCGTCGTCAGCGTCATGTAGATGTTGGTGCCGTCGAGGTTGAAGGAATAGCCGGTCGGGATGACGAGGCCGACCACGGGCTTGGAGGCGCCCGCATTCTCCATCTTCTGCATCATGTGCGGCAGCACCGTCTCCGAGGAGGAGGTGCCGAGCACGATGAGCAACTCGTCCTTGATATAGGCGAGGAAGCGCAGGATCGAGAAGCCCGCCCACCGGGCGATGGCGCCGAGCACGAGCAGCACGAAGAGCAGGCTCGTGAGGTAGAAGGTCCCGACCAGCCACATCAGGTTGCCGAGCTTGCCGATCCCGTACTGGCCGATGGTGAAGGCCATGGCGCCGAAGGCGCCGATGGGGGCGAGCTTCACGACGAGGCCGATGATGCGGAAGAAGATCTGAGCCATCGTGTCGATGACTTCGTTGACCTTGTGGGCCCTCTCCTCGCCGAGCGAGGTGATGACGACGCCCGTCAGGATGGAGACGAGCAGGACCTGGAGCAGGTCGCCATGCGCGAAGGCGTCGAAATAGGTCTTCGGGATCAGCGCCATGATATGGCCGATCGTCGAATCCTTGGCGGCCGCCTCGGCGAAGCTCTTGACGGCGGCCGGATCGAGCGTCTTCGGATCGGCCCCGAAGCCGGCGCCGGGCTGGACGATCTCGCCGACCACGACGCCGAGGATGAGCGCCAGCGAGGAGACGACCTCGAAATAGATCAGCGCCTTGAGGCCGACGCGGCCGACCTTCTTCAGGTCGCCCATGGAGGCGATGCCGTGCACGATGGTGCAGAAGATGATCGGCGCGATCATCATCTTGATGAGGTTGATGAAGGCGTCGCCCAGCCACTTGAAGGATTTCGCCGTCTCGGGCCAGACGTAGCCCACGAGCACGCCGAGGGCGATGGCGATGAGCACCTGGATATAGAGGACCCGGTACCAGGGCTGCTTGTGCGGCGTGGCCGCCCCGTGAGCAGTGGTCGTCGCGGCCATGGCTTCCCTCCCGGCGATCCGCGCCGGACCGCTCTCTTGTCGTTGCGCGGTCAGCTAAAGACTCGTTCGCATGCCGATGCAACAAGGTTTTGGCTGTTCTCCCGCCGGAGCGCCGGCCCGTCCACGGCGGAATCGGCGGGAGGGGTCCGCATTGCGGCACGTGACACGGGTCCGGGGCGGGAGTAGAGGCGGCCCTGAAGCAGGAGGTTTCACATGTCGCTGAAGGGCAGGAACGCGGTCGTCACCGGATCGACGAGCGGGATCGGGCTGGCCTATGCCAAGGCTCTCGCGGCGGAGGGCGTGAATGTCCTCATCAACGGCTTCGGCGACAAGGACGCGGTCGAGAAGGAGCGGGCGGGGCTCGAGAGCGGGTTCGGGGTGAAGGCGGTCTATTCGCCGGCCGACATGACGAAGCCCGCCGAGATCGCCGGCATGATCCGGCAGGCGCAGGATGCGCTGGGTTCGGTCGACATCCTCATCAACAATGCGGGCGTGCAGCACGTCTCTCCGGTCGAGGATTTCCCGGACGAGAAGTGGAACCAGATCATCGCCATCAACCTCTCCTCCGCCTTCCATGCCATCAAGGCGGCGGTGCCCGGCATGAAGAAGAGCGGCTGGGGCCGCATCATCTCCACGGCCTCGGCGCATTCGCTCGTCGCCTCCCCCTTCAAGTCGGCCTATGTCTCCGCCAAGCACGGCCTCGCCGGGCTGACGAAGACCGTCGCGCTCGAGGTCGCGACCCACAAGATCACGGTCAACTGCATCTCGCCGGGCTATGTCTGGACGCCGCTGGTCGAGCGGCAGATCCCCGACACCATGAAAGCCCGCAACCTGACCAAGGAGCAGGTCATCAACGACGTGCTCCTCACGGCGCAGCCGACGAAGGAATTCGTCACTCCCGAGCAGGTTGCCGCCATCGCCGTCTTCCTCTGCTCCGATGCGGCCTCGCAGATCACGGGCGCCAATATTTCCGTGGACGGGGGCTGGACCGCCGCGTGAGCGGGCGGGCGGGAGCGGCGGGGACGCCGCGCGGACTCGTCGGGCCGAAGGCCAGGAAGACCGTCTCGCTCGCGCTTCAGGGGGGCGGCGCCCACGGCGCCTTCACCTGGGGCGTCCTTGACCGCCTGATCGAGGACGGCCGATTTGCCTTCGAGGCCGTCACCGGGGCCTCGTCCGGCGCGATCAACGCCGTGGTGATGGCGGATGGCTGGCTCGAAGGCGGGCCGGACGGCGCAAGACGGCATCTCGAGACGTTCTGGCAATATGTCAGCCTGGATGGCGGCCTGTCGCTCCGGCAGCGCCAGGCATTCGACATGCTGTGCGACATGTGGTCACCGTCCCTGTCGAATCCGCTCCTGGAATTATGGCGGAGCACGCTCCAGGCGCCTGCGAACCCGCTCGACATCAACCCGCTGCGCGAGGTGCTGAATAGCCTCGTCGATTTCGAACGCCTGCGCGGCGGCGAGGTCGGGCTGTTCGTTTCCGCCACCAACGTGCGCACCGGAAAGATCAGGATCTTCGAGAGGCATGAGCTGCGCGCCGAGCACGTGACGGCCTCGTCCTGCCTGCCGACCGTCTTCCACGCCGTGGAGATCGGCGGCGAAGCCTATTGGGACGGCGGCTATACGGGCAATCCCGCGCTCTTTCCCCTCTTCTACACGACGAGGACGGACGACATCCTGATCGTGCAGATCGATCCGGTCGAGCGGCCCGAGGTTCCGACGGGAATGGTGGAGGTCCAGAACAGGCTGGCCGAGATCACCTTCGGCGGCGGCCTTCTCAGCGAGCTGCGCGCGATCGATTTCGTCAATCGCCTGATCGACCAGGGCAAGCTGTCGCGCGAGGAGTACAAGCGCGCCCTGGTGCATCGCGTCGATGGCGGGGAGCGAATCGCCCGATACGTAGCCGCGACGCGGCTCCAGGCGGAATGGGATTTCTTTCGCAGGCTGCGCGATATCGGTCGCGAGAGCGCCGACGCCTGGCTCGCGGCGCATTACGACGAGGTCGGCCAGAGATCGACCCTCGACCTGCGGGCCGCCTATTCGTAGCCGTGCTGCGGCCGAATCGCGAATTCGATCGGGGCGGCTGCTCCGTCATCAACTCAGTTGATGAAGATGAGACGTTTGACGCTCCCCCTTGTCATCCCGGCCGGAGCGAAGCGGAGGGGGGATCCAGGAAGGCTCGCAGGCGGCCCTGGACGCCCTTCCCGGCCGCCGGGAATGACAGGGGCTATGGAAGAATGTCCCAGGCAGAGACGCTTCGGCACCGATGCTTCGTTCAGGACTGGCTGTCGGGCGATGGTGGAGCCAGGCGGGATCGAACCGCCGACCTCGTGAATGCCATTCACGCGCTCTCCCAACTGAGCTATGGCCCCGAACCATGACGCGGCGTTGGGGCGCCGCGCTGTTCCGCCTCGCGGCGGGTGCGCCTCTATACTGAGGCGCTTCGGCGGGTTCAAGCCCGCCGAGGCATTTGAATCTCAGCTTTCTTCGTCGTCCTCGATGTCGCTGTCGATGAGGTCGGAGACGTCGCCTCCCTCCTCTTCCTCCTCCAGGAAGGCGTCGTCGTCGACCGGGCCGCTGTCCTCCTCGCCCAGATCCGCGTCGTCGGCGCCGGGGCTTTCCTGCTCGGCCGCGGCATCCTCGAGGGAGACCGTCTCGGGGCCCGCCACGGGATCGTGGTCCTCCTGCGAATCGTCCTCTTCGGAGGCGCTGCTCCGCGGGGCGACGGCGGAGGCGGGCTCGAAGGCGGCGCGCGCGAGGATCTCGCCGGTATAGGGGGAGACGATCGGGTCGCGGTTGAGGTCGTAGAACTTGCGTCCCGTCGTCGGGCACACGCGCTTGGTGCCGAGTTCTGGTCTGGCCACGGTCCAACTCTGAAAGGGAGGGAAGCGCGCCCGTTAGAATGCACAGGGGCCCGTGTCAACGCGCATGAGGCATGAGAGGCGATCGCCCTGCGCCGCCTCCTCCCGGCCGGTGACCTCGCTCCGGGCTCGTGATAAGCGCGCAGACCTTTTCGCTGAAATCCGCGCCCGTGTCACATTCTTCTCCTCCCGCTCCCATGTCCTCCTCGCCCGGCGGCCCGCTCCGCGGTCGCGTGCGGGTTCCGGGCGACAAGTCCATCTCGCATCGCGCGCTCATCGTCGGCTGCCTCTCGATCGGCGAGACGCGGGTCGAGAACCTGCTCGAGGGCGAGGACGTCCTGCGGACCGCCGATGCCGTCCGGGCCTTGGGCGGCAAGGTCGTCCGGGAGGGCGAGGGAAGCTGGCGTGTCGTCGGGGTCGGGATCGGCGGCCTCGGGCAGCCGGAGGGCGTGCTCGATTTCGGCAATGCGGGCACCGGCTCGCGCCTGATGATGGGCGTCGCCGGGTCGCACCCGATCACCGCGACCTTCGACGGGGACGCCTCGCTGCGCAAGCGCCCCATGCGGCGCATTCTCGATCCCCTGATGCGCATGGGCACAGTCGTGCTCGACGAGGCGCCGGGGGGCCGCGTGCCGCTGACCCTGCAAGGCCCGCGCGAGACGATCCCCATCGCCTACGAGACGCCCGCGCCCTCCGCGCAGATCAAGTCGGCCGTGCTCCTCGCGGGGCTCAATTCGCCCGGCGTGACGAGCGTCTTCGAGCGCGAGGCGACGCGCGACCATACGGAAAGGATGCTCGCCCATGCCGGCGCGCAGATCCGCGTCGAGATCGAGGGAGCCGGGCGCAGGATCTCGCTCCAGGGCCAGCCGGAATTGCGCGCCCGCGACATCGTGGTTCCGGCCGATCCGTCCTCGGCGGCGTTCCCCCTCGTCGCGGCGCTGATCGTGCCCGGCTCGCGCGTCACGATCGAGGGCATGATGATGAATCCTCTCCGCACGGGGCTCCTCACGACGCTGCTCGAAATGGGCGCGCAGATCGAGCTTCGCAATCGCCGCGATCTCGGCGGCGAGGAGGTGGCCGATCTCGACATCGTGGCGGGGCCCCTGGAGGGCGTCGAGGTTCCGCCCGAGCGGGCTCCGGCGATGATCGACGAATATCCCGTCCTCGCGGTGGCGGCGGCCTTCGCCCGCGGCGAGACGCGCATGCGCGGCCTCTCCGAGCTGCGCGTGAAGGAATCGGACCGCCTCGCCGCCGTGGCGGCGGGCCTCGCGGCCACCGGCGTCCCGCATCGCGTCGAGGGCGACGACCTGATCGTCGAGGGACTCGTCGGCAAGGTGCCGGGCGGCGGGCCGGTCGCGGCCGAGATGGATCACCGCATCGCCATGGCCTTCCTGGTCATGGGCCTCGCCGCGCGCGACGGCGTCCGCGTCGACGACGGCACGATGATTGCGACGAGCTTCCCCGATTTCCTGCCGCTGCTGCGCAGCCTCGGCGGCTCCTTCGAGGCATGAGCGTGGTCATTGCGATCGACGGCCCGGCGGCTTCCGGGAAGGGCACGCTCGCGCGGCGCATCGCCGCCCATCTCGGCCATGCGCATCTCGATACCGGCCTGCTCTACCGGGCGGTGGCGCGGGCCATGCTCGACCGGGGCTTGCTGCTGACCGACGAGGCGGCCGCGCTGGAAGTGGCCGAAAGCCTCGATCCGGCCCGGCTCGACGAATCGCGGCTGCGGGACGCCACGATGGGGGAGGCGGCCTCCGTGGTCTCGGTCCATGCCGGCGTGCGCCAGGCCCTGCTCGGCGTGCAGCGCCGCTTCGCGGCCCGGCCCGGCGGGGCGGTGCTGGACGGGCGCGACATCGGCACCGTCGTCTGTCCCGAGGCGGATGTGAAGCTCTTCGTCACCGCCTCGGCCGAGGAGCGCGCCCGGCGGCGCCACGGCGAATTGCTCCGCAAGGGGGAGACGGTCAGCTTCGAGGAGGTGCTGGCGGATATCAGGGGACGCGACGAGCGCGACGCGCAACGCGCCGCGGCGCCGCTGCGGGCCGCGCCCGACGCCTTGATCCTGGACACGACCCATCTCGACCAGGACGGGGCCTTCGCCAGTGCCCTCGAGCTGGTCGGGGCCGGCCGGGCCGGCTGACCCGGCTCGCGACGCTCACGACGCCGCGGCCATTCCCATGGCGGCCGCTGCTTCCGGCCGTTTCAGCTCGATCTCGACGAACGCGATCGGATGGGGCGAAGCGTTCATGACGTCGTGCTGGACGCCGGCCGCCCGGGAATAGGCTTGCCCCTTGGCGAGGGGGATGTCGGTCTCGCGCTCGCCGTCATGGACGCGCAGCGTGCCGGCCTCCAGCATGACCACGAAATAGGGCCAGCCGTGGCTGTGCCATCCGGTCGCGGCACCGGGCTGGAAATCCCAGCGGGTGATCCGCGCCGTGGCGTCGTCCTGCTGCACGGTCGGATGGGCGGGGATGCTGCACTTGAAAGCCATCGGTCTGCCTTGCCTGGCGCGGTCGGCGCGGAAATCCGGCGCCAGATTGCGTCGGGGGAGGGCGGGGGACAAGGGTGGCGCAATTCCCTTGTCGCGCGCTCTCGTGTAGGGCCGGTCCTTTAAGATGCGCGGCGGGACGCTTAAGTCTATAAGCCGCGCTCAATCCAGATATGACCCGATAGGTCCCTCCGCGATGCTCGGTGCTCTCGCCAAGAAGATTTTTGGTTCCGTCAACGACCGGCGGCTCAAGACCTACGCGCCGAAGGTCGCGGCCATCAATGCGCTGGAGCCGGAGATGGTCGCCCTGTCGGACGAGCAGCTCCGGGCGAGGACGGAGGAGTTCAAGGCGCGGCTCGCCGCGGGCGAGACCCTCGACGACATCCTCGTTCCCGCCTTCGCGACGGTGCGCGAGGCCGCCAAGCGCACGCTCGGCCAACGCCATTTCGACGTCCAGCTCATCGGCGGCATGGTGCTGCACGAGGGCGCCATCGCCGAGATGAAGACCGGCGAGGGCAAGACGCTGGTCGCGACGCTCGCCGTCTATCTCAACGCGCTTGCCGGCAAGGGCGTGCACGTCGTCACGGTCAACGACTACCTCGCGCGCCGTGACGCGGGCTGGATGGGGCAGATCTACGGCTTCCTCGGGCTCACGACCGGCGTCATCGTGCACGGGCTCGACGACGACGAGCGCCGCGCCTCCTATGCCTGCGACATCACCTACGGCACGAACAACGAATACGGCTTCGACTACCTGCGCGACAACATGAAATACGACCTCGCGCAGATGACGCAGCGCGGGCACCATTTCGCGATCGTCGACGAGGTCGATTCGATCCTGGTGGACGAGGCGCGCACGCCCCTCATCATCTCGGGGCCGCTCGACGACCGCTCCGACCTCTACCTCGCCATCGACGAGGTGATCCCCAAGCTCGCGCGCGAGGATTACGACCTCGACGAGAAGCAGCGCACGGTGAACCTCACCGAGAGCGGCAACGAGCGCATCGAGCACCTGATGCGCGAGCACGGCATCCTGCGCGAGGGCACCCTCTACGACGCGCACAACGTCACGCTGGTCCACCACGTCAACCAGGCGCTCCGCGCCCACAAGCTCTTCACCAAGGACAAGGACTACATCGTCCGGGGCGACGAGATCGTCATCATCGACGAGTTCACCGGCCGCATGATGCCGGGGCGGCGTTATTCGGAAGGCCAGCACCAGGCGATCGAGGCGAAGGAGCGCGTCACCGTCCAGCCCGAGAACCAGACGCTCGCCTCGATCACCTTCCAGAACCTGTTCCGCCTCTACACCAAGCTCGCCGGCATGACCGGCACGGCCGCGACCGAGGCGGAGGAATTCGCCGAGATCTACAAGCTGGAGGTGGTCGAGATCCCGACCAACCGGCCGGTCGCCCGCATCGACGAGGACGATCAGGTCTTCCGCACCGCGGAGGAGAAATACAAGGCGATCATCGAGGAGGTGGGCAAGGCCCATTCCCGCATGCAGCCGGTCCTGGTCGGCACCGCCTCGATCGAGAAGTCCGAGCTGATCGCCGAACTGATGCTTCGCGCCGGCTACAAGATCATCGACTTCACCGACCAGGCCGCGCTGGCGCGCCTCTACGAGGGCGCGAGGACCGGCAGGCCGACCAAGCAATTCGCCGTGCTCAACGCCCGCTTCCACGAGCAGGAAGCCTATATCGTGGCCGAGGCGGGCGTGCCGGGCGCCATCACCATCGCCACGAACATGGCCGGCCGCGGCACCGACATCAAGCTCGGCGGCAACGTGGAGATGCGCCTCTCCCAGGAGGTCGGCCAGGGAGACGACGTGGCCGCGAGGGAGGCCGCCATCAAGGCCGAGGTCGAGGCGAATCGCGAGATCGTGCTGAATTCCGGCGAGCCGGCCGATCCCGCCGCCGGGCGCAAGAGCGCGATGCCGGGCGGCCTCTACATCATCGGCACCGAGCGGCACGAATCGCGCCGCATCGACAACCAGCTCCGCGGCCGCTCGGGCCGGCAGGGCGATCCCGGCCGCTCCGCCTTCTATCTCTCGCTCCAGGACGACCTGATGCGGATCTTCGGGTCCGAGCGCATGGACGGGATGCTGGTCAAGCTCGGCCTCCAGGAGGGCGAGGCCATCGTCCATCCCTGGATCAACCGCGCGATCGAGAAGGCGCAGCAGAAGGTCGAGGCGCGCAACTTCGACATGCGCAAGAACATCCTGAAATACGACAACGTCATGAACGACCAGCGCAAGGTCGTCTTCGAGCAGCGCCGCGAATTCATGAGCGAGGAGAGCGTGCGCCCGGAGATCGACGAGATGCGCCACGGGGTCGTCGACGATCTCGTGGCGAACCACATCCCCGAGGGCGCCTATCCAGAGCAATGGGATGCGAAGGGGCTGCACGAAAGCGTCCAGCGGATCCTCAATCTCGAATTGCCGGTCGAGGACTGGGTCCGGGAGGAGGGCATCGCCGACGAGGAGATCCGCGAGCGCCTGCGCAAGGAGTCGGACGAATCCTATGCGGCGCGCGTCGAGCGGAACACGCCCGAGGTGATGAACTATGTCGAGAAGCAGATCCTTCTCGAATCGCTCGATCACCTGTGGCGCGAGCATCTCGTGACGCTCGACCATCTGCGGCAGGTGATCGGCTGGCGCGGCTATGCCCAGCGCGATCCGCTCAACGAGTACAAGAGCGAGGCTTTCGACCTCTTCAACCAGCTCGTCGGCCATCTGCGCGAGAGCGTGACCGAGAAGCTCATGCGGGTGGACGTGATCTTCCAGGAACCGCCGCAAATGACGGAGCTGCCGCCCATGTTCGCGCAGCATCTCGACCCGGCGACCGGGGAAAACGAGTTCGCCTCGGCCGCTTCCGGCATGTTCGGCGGGCCGGCCTTAGCCTCGGCCGGGTTCGGGACCGCCGCGCTCGCGGGCGATCTCGACGTGCTCGAGCGCGACCCGGCCGATCCGGCGAGCTGGGGCCGCGTCGGCCGCAACGAGCCCTGTCCCTGCGGCTCGGGCAAGAAATACAAGCACTGCCACGGCCGCTTCGCCTGAGGCGGAGCCGCGCCGCGCCCTTCTTCTCTCTCTGTCGTCATGGCCGGGCTTGCCCCGGCCATCCACGAGCAAGAGAGATCGGCCCCGGCCCGATCTCTCGGATTTCGTGTCAGGCGGCCTCGCGCATTCCGAGTTCGGCCCAGACCGCCGACAGCGCGGCGGCGAGGTGGTCGATATCGGCATCCGAATGCATCGGCGTGGGCGTCAGGCGCAGCCGCTCTGTGCCGCGTGGGACGGTCGGATAATTGATCGGCTGCACGTAGATGCCGAAGCGGTCCATCAGGAGGTCGGACGTCTTCTTGCAGAGCACGGGATCGCCCACCATTACCGGCACGATGTGGCTCTCGTTGGCGAGATGGGGGATGCCTGCTGCGTCGAGCCGCCGGCGGACCGCCGCGACACGCTCCTTGTGCCGCGCGCGCTCCTCGCCGCTCGCCTTGAGGTGGCGGATGGAGGCGAGGGCGCCGGCCGCGACCGCGGGCGGGATCGAGGTCGTGAAGATGAAGCCCGAGGCGTAGCTGCGCACGAAGTCGCACAGGGACGCGGAGGCGGCGATATAGCCCCCGACCACGCCGAACCCCTTGGCCAGCGTGCCCTCGATGATGCCGAGCCGGTGCGACAGCCCGCGGGCTTCCGCGATGCCGCCCCCGCGCGGGCCGTAGAGGCCGACCGCATGGACCTCGTCGAGATAGGTCAGCGCCCCGTGCCGGTCGGCGGCGTCGCAGAGGGCTTCGATGGGCGCGATGTCGCCGTCCATCGAATAGACCGATTCGAAGGCGACGACCTTGGGCCGGGCGGGGCCGATCTCGCGCAGGTGGCGCTCCAGGTCCCGCACGTCGTTATGGGCGAAGATCCGGGTCTCGGCGCGGCTGTGGCGGATGCCTTCGATCATCGAGGCGTGGTTGTGGGAATCGGAGAGCACCACGCAACCCGGCAGGCGGCTCGCGAGGGTGGAGAGCGTCGCCCAGTTCGACATGTAGCCGGAATTGAAGAGAAGCGCCGCCTCCTTGCCGTGGAGATCGGCCAGTTCCCGCTCGAGGAGGACATGGGTGTGGTTGGTGCCGGAGATGTTGCGGGTGCCGCCCGCCCCGGCGCCGCAGCGGTCGAGCGCCTCGTGCATGGCGGCGAGGACCGCGGGATGCTGGCCCATGCCGAGATAATCGTTCGAGCACCAGACGGTGACCGGCCCGGCTCCGGCCTCGCCCCGGTGCAGGGCCTCCGGGAAGGCCCCGGCCCGGCGCTCCAGATTCGCGAAGACGCGATAGCGCCCCTCGCGGCGCAGACCCTCGATCTCTTTTGCGAAGAACGCTTCGTAATCCATCACCCGCTCGCCCCCGCCGTGCCGGGCGGACGAAGGATCGCCGACCGGCCGGACGTTACGGCGGTTTTGACCCCTCGGCGCGCGCCTGTCCATGCGCTGCCATGCCGCTCTTCGCCGCCATGCGGCGCAGAATCCGCGCTACGCTTCGGGGCGGGGCCGCCGCGCGCGGCGCGCGATCGCCTCCAGCGCCGCGGCATCGGCGGGGCCGAGATCGGGGCGGGCGGGATCGCCCTCCTCGAAGCGCCGGATTTCCCGGGCCGCCCCGGCGAGGTCGATCCAGACGACCGGGAGCCCGCGCGCGACCGCCAGCGCCACCACGAAGGCCGTGCCGCCGGGGCCGTGCGGCGGCTGCCCGTCCCAGACGGCGACGAGGCAGTCGATTTGCCGCACCAGGGCGCGGCCGAGCGCCTCGTACTGGGCGGGACGCTGCTCGTCCCGCAATTCCGGCGCGAGGAGGGGCAGCTCGGTCACCGATCGCGCCCGGGCGAGATAGGCGTCGAAGGCGTCCGCCGAGGCGCTGCGCCTTTCGCCGGGCGCCAGGAAATCCGCCCGGTAGAGGGCGAGCGGCATGGGCAGCAGGGCCTCGAGCCCCCAGCCGCGCGGCGCGGCATCGACCGCGAGCCGGTCCGTCCCCTCGGCGAGGGCGCTGACGAGGCTGCATCCGCGCGCCGCCCCGGATCCGCCCTCCGGTCCCAGGGCGGCGTCCAGCCCGGCGAGCACGTCGCCGAGGCGGGTCCGCAGCGTCCCGAGATGTTCCACGGGCAGCCTGTCGGGCCTGTGCCCGGTGACGCCGACCCGGAAGGCCGGCTGCTGCCGCGTGGCCATGCCCGCCCGCTCAGTTCGACATCAAGCTCTTGAAGGCGTTGACGAAAAGCGCCCCGTTGAGCGCGAAGTTGGCCGGCGCCACGCCGCCGTAGAGCTGGCCGTCGAGCTGAAGGATGGCATTGCCGTTATTGGCGATGTAAAGCTTGGAGAAGCGAGTGTTGCTGTTGAATTTATTGATGAAGTCGGCGTTGATCTGCTGGCGGCCGAAATCCATCAGGAAGAAGTAGCTGCCGCAGCCATCGGCTTCGCAGTTCGTGAGGACCACGGCGACCGGATTGCCGTTCAGGTCCATCTTCAGGCCCTGCATCTGGTTGTTGTTGAAGCGCAGCAGCTCGCCGCCCTTGAACCCGACCGATTGCAGAATCCGCCCGGCGATCTCGGGCGTGATCTTGGCGATGGCGCCCTGCGCCGGCTGGGCGCCGCCGCCTCCCGCTCCGCCCTCGCCTCCGGCTGGCCGGTCGAGCCGGATTTGCGCCTCGGCGCTGCCCGCGAAGCTGAGGGCGAGGACGATACCCGCGACAGTGGCAAAGACCCGTGACTTCATCTCGACACCCCGTCATAACGGCATCCGCGCCGTTTTGCCGCCATAGCTAGACAAGGAACCGCACGAAACCGCAAGTGCCTCCCGTGCATTGAGCGACGAGAGGCGGAAAAGATCGGATGGTGCGCCATCGAAACGCCGTATTGAGTTGTATATTCGAGCCTACTCAAGAGGATTGCTTGATATGAGCAAGATTTCAGTTTCGTTTCTTGTTGGTTTCGCTCTCGTGGCGGGTGCGGGCGCGGCCTCTGCGGGGGGCGCCGATGCGGCGGCCATGTCCAACAGCGTCGCCTCGCAGGTGATGTCCATGGACGGCATGCAGGCGAGCGCCAGGCTCAGCGAGACCAAGGCGACGAATCCCCTGGCCCAGGCCGCGTCCTCGCTCACGGGCGCCCCGGCGGGATCGGGCACCGGCGTCGACATTCCCTCCGTCCAGGCCAAGATCGGCAGCGGCACCAATCTGAGCCTGCCGGGCAACGCCCTGATGGATGCCGCTTCGGGCACCTCCGGGGGCGTGGCCAATGCGCTCCAGGGCACTCAGGCCTCCGCCGATGACGGCCTCAAGTCGACGGTGGTCCTCGGCAGCAATATGGGGGATGTCTCCAACATGATCGGCGAGGACATGCGCAGCCAGCAGCGCCTCGGCAAGTAAGGCTTCACCTGTTCTTCACGGCAGATGCCGGGGCGATTCGGTTCGCTCCGGCATTTTCGTGTCTCGCGCCCGGCTTTCCCTCCCGCCGCAGGCGGGGGGAGGGTGGGCGGTGAGGTCAGCGGGCCGAGGCGAGCTTCTTGTCGCGGCGGCGGTCGACCGAGGAGGGAATGCGCAGCGACTCGCGGTATTTCGCCACGGTGCGCCGTGCGATGTCGATTCCCTCGTCCTTCAGTTTTCTTACCAGCGCGTCGTCCGAGAGCACGTCCTCGGCGCCCTCGCCGTCCACGAGCTGCTTGATGCGGTGGCGGACGGCCTCCGAGGAATGCGCCTCTCCGCCCGAGGCCGCGGGGATCGAGGCGGTGAAGAAATACTTCATCTCGAAGGTGCCGCGGGCGGTGCCGATCGCCTTGTTGGAGGTCACGCGCGAGACGGTCGATTCGTGCATGCCGATCGCATCCGCCACCGTCTTGAGGTTCAGCGGGCGCAGATGCGAGACGCCGAAGGCGAAGAACCCGTCCTGCTGGCGCACGATCTCGGTCGCGACCTTGAGGATGGTCTTGGAGCGCTGCTCCAGCGAGCGCGTCAGCCAGTTCGCGTTTTGAAGGCACTCGCTGATGAAGCTCTTCTCGCCGTCCGTGCGGGCATGGCGCGAGACCCGCGCATGATAGGCTTGGTTGACGAGGACGCGCGGCAGCGTGTCCGGGTTCAGCTCGACGAGCCAGCTTCCGTCCGGCGCCGGGCGCACGAAGACGTCGGGCACGAGCACCTGGACCGGGCCGCCCCCGAAGCCGCGTCCGGGCTTCGGATCGAGGCTTCGGATCTCCGCCAGCATGTCCTGGATGTCCTCCTCGTCGAGGTGGCAGAGGCGCCTGAGGGCGCCGATATCGCGCCGCGCGACGAGGTCGAGGCGCGAGAGCAGCGCCTCCATGGCGGGGTCGAGCCGGTCGCGCTCCCGGAGCTGGAGCGCGAGGCATTCGGCGAGGCTGCGGGCGGCGATGCCCGCCGGCGAGAAGGTCTGGACCAGCGCCAGCAGGCGCTCGACGCGGGCCGTGTCGGTCCCGACCCGCTCCGCGATCGCCTCGACGGATTCGGCGAGATAGCCGGCCTCGTCGACCGAATCGATGACGTGGCGTCCGATGAAGCGGTCGATCTCATCGCAGGTGGCGAGGTCGAGCTGGCGCCCGAGATGCTCGTGAAGCGTCGGCTCCTCGGTGAGGTTGGCCGTCGGATCGAATTCCTCCCCGTCGAAGCTCCCGCCCGATTGCCGGGCCGGCGCCGAGACGGCGAGCGCCTCGCCGGCCGCCCGCTCCTCGGGCGCCGCCGCGCGGTCGGGGCCGCCGTCCTGGAAGACGTCCTCGACCCGCTCGTCAGGGGCGCCGTCGATCTCGCCCCGGCCGGGATCGAGGCTGTCGCGCGGCGGGGATTCCTCCAGGGCGAGGGGCCCCTCGGCTGGGTCCGGCGCGCTTTCGAGGAGCGGATTGCGCTCCAGCTCGGCCTCGACATAGGTCGCGAGGTCGAGATGGGAGAGCTGCAGCAGCTTGATCGCCTGCAGCAATTGTGGCGTCATGACCAGGGACTGGCCCTGGCGCATTTCTAGCCGCTGCTGCAATCCCATCGCTCACAAAGCTCCGGCACGGTTCTTGCTTCAAGCTTCGCTGTCTAACCCATAGGCAGCCTTCGGTCAAAGCTTTTGTGCGTCGCACAACGGCGCCGGCTTGCGGCCCCGCTCGCGGTCGCGCTAGCTCCCTCCGCACCGCCGGAGGAAAGCCCGTGAGCTATGAACATATCCTTGTGGAGACCCGTGGCCGGGTCGGACTCGTCACGCTCAACCGGCCGAAAGCGCTGAACGCGCTGAACCAACCCTTGCTGCGGGAGGTCGAGCAGGCGCTCGCGGGCTTCGACCGGGACGAAGGCGTCGGCTGCGTCGTCCTGACCGGAAGCGAGAAGGCCTTCGCGGCGGGAGCGGACATCGTCGAGATGTCCGGGAAGACCTATCCGGCGATCTACGAGGAGGATCTGTTCGAGGTGGGCGACCGCATCGCGCGCCACCGGCTGCCGGTCATCGCCGCCGTGGCCGGCTTCGCGCTGGGCGGGGGCTGCGAGCTGGCCATGATGTGCGACATCATCCTCGCGGCCGACAGCGCGAAATTCGGCCAGCCCGAGATCAAGCTCGGCGTCATTCCCGGCATGGGCGGCACGCAGCGCCTGACGCGGGCGGTCGGCAAGGCAAAGGCCATGGAACTGTGCCTCACCGGCCGGATGATGGGCGCCGAGGAGGCCGAGCGCGCGGGGCTCGTCGCGCGCATCGTGCCGGCGGCCGATCTCCTCGAGGAGGCGCTCAGGACCGCCGCCGTCATCGCCTCCATGTCGCGGCCCGTCGCGATGATCGTCAAGGAGGCCGTCGATCGCGCCGACGAGATCAGCCTCGCCGAGGGCGTGCGCTTCGAGCGCCGCGTCTTCCACTCGCTCTTCGCCCTCGCCGACCAGAAGGAAGGCATGAAGGCGTTCGTCGAGAAGCGGCCCGCCCGGTTCACGCACGGCTGAGAGGGGACGAGCATGGACCAGGCGCAGGTCTCCCTGCCCGCCTATGCGGATGTCGAGGCGGCCGCGCGCCGCATCGAGGGCATCGCGCACCGGACGCCCGTCCTCACCTCGCGCACGGCGAATGCGCGCACCGGGGCCGAGCTGTTCTTCAAATGCGAGAATTTGCAGCGCGTCGGCGCCTTCAAGTTCCGCGGCGCGCTGAATGCGATCCGCGCCCTCGATCCGGCGCAGCGCTCGCGCGGCGTGGTCGCCTTCTCCTCGGGGAACCACGCCCAGGCCATCGCCTGCGCCGGCGCGCTCGAAGGCGTGCGGACGGTCATCGTCATGCCCACGGACGCCCCGGCCCTGAAGCTCGCGGCGACGAAAGGCTATGGCGGGGAGGTCGTACTCTACGACCGCTACAAGGAGGATCGCGAGGCGATCGGGCGTCGGCTGGCGGAGCAGCAGGGCCTCGCCGTGATTCCGCCCTTCAACCACCCAGACGTGATCGCCGGGCAGGGGACGGCGGCCAAGGAACTGATCGAGGAGGTGGGCCCGCTCGACCTTCTCCTCGTCTGCCTCGGCGGCGGGGGGCTCACCTCGGGCTGCGCGCTCGCGGCCCATGCCCTTTCGCCGGGCTGCCGCGTCGTCGGCGTCGAGCCGGAGGCCGGCAACGATGTCCAGCAATCGCTCGCGGCCGGGCGCATCGTCTCGATCCCGGTGCCGAAATCGATCGCGGACGGGGCGCTGACGGCCGCGCCGGGGCCGATCACCTTCGCGCTCATGCGGAAGCTCGTCGCGGAGGTCGTCACGGTCCCCGACGCGGCGCTGGTGGAGACGATGCGCTTCTTCGTCGAGCGCATGAAGATCGTCGTCGAGCCGACCGGATGCCTCGCCGCGGCCGCTGCCTTCACGGGGGCCGTGCCGGTGGCCGGGCGGCGCGTCGGCATCATCGTCTCGGGTGGCAATGTCGATCCCAGGGCGCTGGCCGGCTATCTGGGCTAGACGTCTCCCCTGTCATCCCGGCTCTCCGCTGCGCTCCGGCCGGGATGACGGATGCGGCCTTCCCTCGTTGACCCCTCCTGGCCGGCATCCTATCTCGCGGCCATGGCCCTGCGCGATATCCTGACCCTGCCCGATCCGCGTCTGCGGCTTGTCTCGAAGCCGGTCGGCGCCGTCACCGACGATATCCGCCGGCTGTCGGACGACATGCTCGAGACGATGTACGCCGCCCCCGGCATCGGGCTCGCCGCGATCCAGATCGGCGAGCCCCTCCGGCTGGTCGTGATCGACCTCGCCAAGAAGGACGAGGAGCGCCGGCCGATCGTGCTGGTCGATCCCGAGATCACCTGGTCGTCCGAGGAGAGGCGCGTCCACGAGGAGGGCTGCCTCTCGATTCCCGAATATTACGAGGAGGTCGAGCGGCCCGACCGCGTGCGCTACCGCTATCGCACTCTCGCGGGCGAGGTGGTCGAGGGCGAGGCCGACGGCATGCTCGCCACCTGCCTCCAGCACGAGATCGACCATCTCAACGGCACGATGTTCATCGACTACCTGTCGCGCCTCAAGCGCTCGCGGGTGCTCAGGAAATTCGAGAAGGCGGCGAGGCGCGAGGGCGCATGACCCTTCGGGTCGTCTTCATGGGGACGCCCGGCTTCGCCGTGCCCGTCTTCGAGGCGGTGGCCGGGGCCGGCCACGAGATCGCCGCCGCCTATACGCGGGCGCCCGCCGCCGCCGGGCGCGGGATGAAGCCCCGGCCCTCGCCCGTCCAGAAGGCGGCCGAGGCGCGGGGCGTCCGGGTGCTGAGCCCGGCGAATTTCCGCCTCCCTGAGGATCGCGAGACCTTCGCCGCGCTCGGCGCCGACGTTGCCGTCGTCGTCGCCTACGGGCTTCTGCTCCCGAAGCCGATCCTCGAAGCGCCCCGGCTCGGCTGCCTCAACGTCCATGCCTCGCTGCTGCCGCGCTGGCGCGGCGCGGCGCCCATTCACCGCGCCGTGATGGCGGGGGATCGCGAGACGGGCGTCGCGGTGATGCGGATGGAGGAGGGGCTCGATACGGGGCCGGTCGGGCTCGAGGCGCGTGTGCCGATCGGCCCCGACGCGACGACGGGAGAGTTGCACGACATTCTCGCGGCCGAGGGCGCCCGGCTCATGGCCGAGGCCTTGGCGCGGCTCGAGGCCGGCACGCTTGCCTTCGTCCCGCAGAGGGAGGAGGGCGTCACCTACGCCCGCAAGATCGCGAACGAGGAGGCGCGGATCGACTGGTCGCTGCCGGCGCGGCGCGTCCACGATCTGGTGCGCGGGTTGTCGCCCTTTCCCGGCGCCTATGCCGAGCTGGATCTCGGGCGCGGGCCGGAACGCGTGAAGATCCTGCGCGGCGAGCCGGCCGCAGGGGCGGGGAGGCCGGGCTCGCTGATCGGCGACGGGCTGATCGCCTGCGGGGAGGGCGCCTATCGCCCGCTCCTGCTCCAGCGCGCAGGAAAGGCGCCCGTGGCGGCGGCCGAGTTCTGGCGCGGGGCCAGGGTTTGATGCGGTGCCGTCCGCGCCCTCCCTCCCCCCGCTTGCGGTGGGAGGGGCGTCGCTGATGCCGCGCTACCGGCTCGTCGTCGAATATGACGGCACGCCCTTCTCGGGCTGGCACCACCAGCAGAACGGGCGCTCGGGCCAGGAGGCCCTGGAGACCGCGCTCGCCCGCTTCCTCGGCGAGGCGGTGCGGGTTTATTGCGCCGGGCGCACCGATACGGGGGTGCATGCGACCCATCAGGTCGTCCATTTCGACGCCGCGCGGGCATGGCGGACGGATACGCTGCGGGACGCCGCCAATGCGCATCTGCGGCCGGACCCGGTCGCGGTGCTCTCGGCCGAGGAGGTGGCGGAGACGTTCCACGCCCGCGTCTCGGCGATCCGGCGCCATTACCTCTACCGCATCCTCGACCGGCGCGCGCCGCCCGCCCTCGACCGCTTCCGGGTCTGGCACGTGCCCCGGCGGCTCGATGCGGCCGTGATGGGGGAGGCGGCCGGGATGCTCCTCGGACGCCACGACTTCACGACCTTCCGCGCCTCGCAATGCCAGGCGAACAGTCCCGTGCGGACGCTGGAGCGTCTCGACGTGAGCCGCGCGGGAGACGAGATCCGCATCGCCGCCTCCGCCCGCTCCTTCCTGCACAGCCAGGTCCGCTCCCTGGTCGGCACGCTCGCCCAGGCCGGGGCGGGGCGCTGGAGCGTGGCGCAGGTGCGCGCCGCCCTCGATGCGCGCGACCGCGCCGCCTGCGGCCCCCTCGCGCCGCCCGAGGGGCTGACGCTGGTCGGGGTGGATTACCCGGAGGGCTGAGGCGCGTCAGCCCGGCAGCTTCGCGCCGCCGATCTGCGCATAGAGGCGCGCCACCGAGGCGTCGTCGTCGCGGCCCATGCCGCAGGCCGAGGTGGCGAGGAACATCTGCAAGGCCGCCGCGCTCAGCGGCACCGGGAAGCGCTGGCCGCGCGCCATGTCCTGGATGATGCCGAGGTCCTTGACGAAGATCTCGACCGCGCTGCGGGGGGTGTAGTCGGCATCGAGCACATGCGGGATGCGGTTCTCGAACATCCAGGAATTGCCGGCCGAGGCCGTGATCACCTCGTAGACCTTGGCGATGTCGAGCCCCTGGCGCGCGGCGAAGGCGATGGCCTCGCAGGCGGCGGCGATATGGACCCCGGCGAGGAGCTGGTTGATCATCTTGAAGGCCGCCCCCTGGCCCGGCTCGGGACCCAGCTCGTAGAGCTTGGCCGTCATCGCCTGGAGCGCGGGGCGGGCGGTGGCGAAGGCGGCCTCGCTGCCGGAGGCGAGCATCGTCAGCGCGCCCTCCGCGGCCCGCTGGGCGCCGCCGCTGATCGGCGCATCGAGATAATGGCGCCCGCTCGCTTCGAGGCGCGCGGCGAGCCGCCGCGCGATCTCCGGGTCCATGGTGGCCGAGGAGACGAAGACGGCGCCCTCCGCCATCGTTTCCGCCGCGCCGGCCTCGCCGAAGAGCACCGTCTCGGTCTGCGCGGCATTGACGACGACGCTCACCACGACGGACGCGTCGCGCGCGGCGTCGGCCGGGGAGGCGGCGGCGCGCCCGCCGGCCTGCGCGAAGCGCGAGACGCTTCCCGCATCGACGTCGCAGCCCGCCACGGCGAAGCCGGCCCGCAGCAGCGACGTCGCCATGCCGAACCCCATCGAGCCGAGCCCGATCACCGCCGCCTTGCCCGCCATCTGGTCCTCTCCCTCGATCTTTGGCGGAAATCTGCAACAACTGCCGCCCTCCGCCAAGCCGCCGCGGGCGGTGACAGGTCCTGCGCCGGTTGCTAAGCGGGCGGCTCCTGCCGCTGGAACACCAAGACGCGATGAGCGACCTCGCCCGAACGATCGATGCCGCCTGGGAGGACCGGGCCAATGTCAATGCCGGAACGCGCGGCGCGGTGCGCGAGGCCGTGGAGGCGGCGATCGAGCGGCTCGATTCGGGCAAGGCGCGCGTCGCGGAGAAGGCCGGCGAGGGCTGGACGGTCCATCAATGGCTCAAGAAGGCGGTCCTGCTCTCCTTCCGCCTGAACGACATGGCGCCGATCCAGGGCGGCCCCGGCGGCGCGCCCTGGTGGGACAAGGTGCCCTCCAAGTTCGAGGGCTGGGGCGAGAACCGCTTCAAGGCGGCGGGCTTCCGGGCGGTGCCGAACTGCATCGTGCGCCGCGGCGCCTTCATCGCGCCGGGCGTCGTGCTGATGCCCTCCTTCGTCAATCTCGGCGCCTATGTCGACGAGGGCTCGATGATCGACACCTGGGCGACCGTCGGCTCCTGCGCGCAGATCGGCAGGAACTGCCACATTTCCGGCGGCGCCGGCATCGGCGGCGTGCTCGGGCCGCTCCAGGCGAATCCCGTGGTGATCGAGGACAATTGCTTCATCGGCGCCCGCTCGGAGGTCGCCGAGGGGGTGATCGTGGGCGAGGGCTCGGTGCTCTCGATGGGCGTCTATCTCGGCGCCTCGACCAAGATCGTGGACCGGGCGAGCGGCGAGGTCTTCCTCGGCCGGGTGCCGCCCTATTCGGTCGTCGTGTCGGGGTCGATGCCGGGGCGGAACCTGCCCGACGGCTCCCCGGGCCCCTCGCTCTATTGCGCGGTGATCGTCAAGCGCGTCGATGCCCAGACGCGCTCGAAGACCAGCATCAACGAATTGCTGCGCGACTGAGCCTCGCGGCTCCCCGGCCGGGCCGGGGAGCCGCCGGATGCCTTACCGGGTGGCGTCCGGCGCCGCGGTGAAGGGCTCGATGCAGGTGAAGCCGATCATGCATTGCGGATTGTCCGTGGTCGGGGCGAAGGCGGTCTTGAGCCGCTGCGTCGGCTCGCAGAACTGGGCGGTCGAGACGAAGCGGTCATAGGTCATGCCGCCCGTGCCGAGCACGACCCCTCCGTGCGACTGGACATAGGCGCGCGCCTGCGTGCAGGACATCCGCGTGGACGAGTCCATTTGCTGGGCGAGCGCGCCGGAGGAGCCGGCGGCCAGAAGGGCCGCGGCGATTGAGCTTGTCTTCAGCATCGGGTTTTCTCTGTCTTTGGAAGGTCGGCGCCCCCGGCCTGTCGGAACCCATAGCATGGATGGCGACGTCGTCACGCTGGCACAAGCCCTCATCCGCCGCCGCTCGGTAACCCCGGAGGACGACGGCGCCCTCGCCGTCGCGGGCGATGCCCTTGCCGAGGCGGGCTTCACCGTCGCGCAGCCCGTCTTCTCGGCTCCCGGCACTGCGGATATCCGCAACCTCCACGCCCGGATCGGCGCGGGGGGCCCCTGCCTCGTCTTCGCCGGCCATACCGACGTCGTCCCGCCCGGGGACGAGGCCGGCTGGCGCCACGATCCGTTCGGCGCCGAGATCGAGGAGGGCTGGCTCTACGGCCGCGGGGCGGTCGACATGAAGGGCGGCGTCGCCGCCATGCTCGCGGCGGCGCGGGACTTCGTCGCCGCGCGCGGCCGCGATTTCGGCGGCTCGATCGTCTTCCTCCTCACCGGCGACGAGGAGGGGCCGGCCGTGAACGGCACCGTCAAGCTGCTGGACTGGGCCGCCGCGCGCGGCGAGCGCTACGATTTCTGCGTGCTCGGCGAGCCGACCAATCCCGGGATCCTCGGCGAAATGGCGAAGATCGGCCGCCGCGGTTCACTCACGGGCCGGCTCCTCGTCCGCGGCAGGCAGGGGCACGTCGCCTATCCGCATCTCGCGCGCAACCCGATCCCGGTCCTCGCGCGGGTGATCTCCGCCCTGTCCGACGAGCCGCTGGACGAGGGCACCCAGCATTTCGA
>OEIU01000714.1_pt1 | contig 27673 bp, 25 predicted proteins | sample 1539221 | NCBI WGS metagenome assembly OEIU01 (sample SAMN03792071, study PRJEB22550) | activated sludge metagenome | feature: wastewater treatment plant; material: activated sludge; isolation source: Wastewater treatment plant of a petroleum refinery complex | place: Argentina: Zarate | collected...
CCAATCTTAATTGATTCTTGCTTTCCTACTGGTGTAATTTTACGGGAGCAGGTCACCACATCCCCAAAACATCGGAAGATCTCAACTAATGTCTCTGATTCAGGCTGGTCGCTATTAAATGTGTCAACCAGATAATTTAGGTCGATCGTATCAGCAAAATCAAAGTAAAAGTCCATTATTCGATCTGAGTTGCCCGACATTAGGTCGTATCGCGGCAATTTGAGATGCTTCAAAGCGGCCTTTGTTGACTTATCGTCGGAATCTAGGTGAAATCCCAAGGAATGACGAATTTCTTGTACTATTTTACGGTGTCGCTTAAAACTGGCACTAGCTAGTTTGTTGAGACGTTCAAAAAAACTTTCGTTGGTATATCTCAGCTTTAGACTATCGATCAATAGAAGTCCTTCGTACATGTACCCCGCAGTTACAAATATTGCACGGTTATATTGCCTTCTCCCGACGGGGGTCTTATCGTTTAGATAGTCAGAAATACATTGCATTCCAAACATCACGGCGTTCACCACTCGGCCAACCTTTATTAGAGCGAGGAAATCGGCATTCTCCCGAAGCTCCCGAAATCGGTGTTTCCTTATCCGAATCCGAGTCGGTCCCGGCTCTGAATTCTCCTCTAGTCTAAGCTTACGAGGTTTCTTTGAAACTTTCCTTCGGTGTTTAGAAGTAGGCATCTTATCGGGCAAACGGCAACCTCTTAAGATTTCAGCGCCTGCAAGTCATTCTCCCCCAAAAGGAAGATCATGTTTACCGTCGAGGCATGCAGCCGAAAACCTAGAGCTGCAAGCACCTTGATGATCGTCGAAAATTCGGGATTTCCGGCCGGAGAAAGGGCCTTGTACAAGCTCTCGCGGCCAAGGCCTGTTTTGCGAGCAACTCTCGTCATACCGCGAGCGCGTGCAATGTCGCCGAGGGCGGCAACGATCAATGTTGGTTCTCCGTCAGCTTCGTCGAAGATCGATTCTAGCCTCGTTCGCGGCCTTCGCGAATAGTTTCTACGATCTCATCGGTTGAAATTCCAAGATCGATCCCCGGAACGTCAAGCGGTGAGGCGGATGCATTCTCCGGCCTCAAGACAAAGACCTCACCGTTCGGGCGCTCGATCTTGACCTGCCCTTCCCTGCGTGCCAATTCAAACATCCGCAACAGATCTTCCTGAGTTTTGATAACCGTTTGCATCTCAGACAACCTCTTCGACCACGACGCCTGCAGACCTCGCTGCGTAAGCCAACCCACTATCTAATGTTAGCAATTGGGCAAATATGGCTCAATGCGCAGGCTTTCATATATGCGTCATAGGCGTAAACTTTTTGTTCATCGACGATCTCCAAGACCTTCTCCATTTCCACATTGACTGTTTGTATCGAAAGGCTTGTAAAGATTCCAAGAGCCGTTTTTGCTTGGGCTAAGGTTATCCGTCCCCGCTTGATCATAGCGGAAAATGCATTCCCTATCTCCCATCTTAATGATAATGGAGCTATCAACTCGAAATCCCTAGTCTTCTCGATAAGCAACGGCTTTTCGGGTTCGTTGGCAATAACTGCAATTATTACCGATGTATCGACGACGATTTTCATAAAAGATTAATCCGCAAATGCAACGGTTAGTTGTTTGAGTTTCATTGAGTCGCTTTTGTCGAGGGTGTCGGAGTCGTCGCGGTTGATGTGGTTGTAGAGGATATCGCGTTGTTGAGGCGTGTAGCCGGCTTCGCGGATCTGGTAGCGGAGTTCTTTCTCGTTGGCGTCGGTGTTTGCACCGGCGGCGGAGACGACATTCTCCTCGATCATTATCGAACCCATATCATCGGCGCCGAACCGAAGAGCGGCCTGCCCGATCTTCAGCCCTTGGGTGAGCCATGACGCCTGTATGTGCTGAATGTTATCGAGGAAGAGTCGCGACACGGCGACCATCGCGAGGTAGTCGATGCCGGTCGGCTCTTCCGTGATCTTGCGTCCAAGGGCGGTGTTCTCACGTTGGAAGGTCCAAGGGATGAACGCGGTGAATTTACCGCCAACTCCCGTCTCGTTGACGCGTGCGAGCGATTCGTCCTGTAGGTTCCGCACGAGATCGAGGTGGCGGACGCGATGTTCGACGCGGTCACCGATTCCGAACATCATCGTTGCGGTCGAGAACAATCCTGCGCGGTGGACGGCACGCATCACGTCGAGCCATTCTTGCGTCGTGCATTTTGTCGAGACGCGCTTTCGCACTTCGTCATCGAGGATCTCTGCACCGCCGCCGGGAAGCGAATTCAGGCCCGCAGCTTTCAGGCGTTCGACGATCGTGTCGTAATCGAGCTTCGAGATGAGCGAAATGTTGTGTATCTCGGGCGGCGAGAAACAGTGCAGCTGAAACTTCGGATATTTTGCGTGCAGCGTGCTAAGCAGATCCTCGTACCACTCGATATTGAAGTCCGGGTGAAGGCCGCCCTGCATCAGAACGCCCGTGCCGCCGAGTTCGATCGTCTCGTCAATTCGCTTCTCGATGTCGTCGATGGAATGGACGTACGTGTCTGGTTTTCCGGGCCGTCGATAGAACGCGCAGAACGTGCAGACGACGTTGCAGACATTCGTGTAGTTGATGTTTCGGTCGATGATGTAGGTGACGACCTCATTACCGTTCTTGCGCTGGCGAATTTCGTCGGCCGCGAGGCCGATGCGAAGAATGTCCTTCGATTCGAGAAGCGCAGTGCAATCTTCGGTCGAGAGGCGTTCGCCCGCGAGGGCTTTGTCGAGAATAGGTTGGACGGCTTTGCTCACGGTTCGATTTTATCAAAGATTTGAATTTCAGGCTTCCGGCGATAAGCTAATCCAAATGGCGAAATGCGTCAAATTCAGAACCATTCTCGATCATTCGGCCGAGACCTCCGGGTGGCATTTTCTCGTTATCGAGAAAAGATGGGCCGATCGGCTTTCGTTCAAAGACAAGTACAAACGCGTGGTCTGCTCGATCAACGGCGGCGAGCCGTTCCAATGTGCGCTAATGCCGTCCCGCGGCAAATTCTACATAATTGTAAACAAAAAGAAGCGCGAGACGCTTGGGATCGCCGCGGGCGACAAGGTCGCGGTCGAACTCGCGATCGACGAGAGCAAATACGGCCTGCCGATGCCCGAGGAATTTCGCGAGGTGCTCGACCAGGATCCTGACGGCGACAAACTCTTTCACAAACTCACGCCCGGGAAACAACGCTCTCTCCTTTATTATCTCGGCAATATCAAAGACATCGATCAGCGCATCCATCAGGCACTCCTCATCGTCGATCACATCAAAGAACACGGCAAGGTCATTGATAAGGTTTTGTATCAGGAGCTAAAGCGGCCACACCGGTGAGCCGCCGGCCAACGGCCAATCAGATCGCTCATCTTATTTTTTTGAAGGGGGAGAGTTGTTATCGGTCTTCCACAAAAGGAACAGGAGCGGAAAAAAAATGAGCGTGCCGATAAAGAACGCCAGAATGGCTTGCCATTCGGTCGGCGCTTCAGTGTCGTTCGCCCCAAAGTGCGTCCCGAATAGGCGATTTATCACGGACTCGATAAAACCAAGTCCACACCCTAGAGCCAAACCGAGAACGAGTAAATTGAGCAGACCTCGAGGCCAATACACCCTAGACGCCTCCTCGACTAATGTCTCTATAGGAACTGTAAATCTTTTCGTTCTCGGAATAAACCATGTCGTTCTCCTAGCTTGAAATATAGTTCGAGACCCGCGAACATTTCGTCCGATACTGAATAAGAGATACTGCGGCTGAGATAATCGGTCAGATCCGCGGTGTCGAGTCCGATCTCGTCGGTGTAATTCGCGGCGATCTCGTCGATGTGGGCGACCCCTTCGTCGCGGGCGGCGGCAAGATCGAGCGGACATTTATCCAGGCGTGTCATCCACATTGCAAAGACGAACCCGAGGCCTGTGTTGGCACGCCAAACTTTGGCAAGGTCGAATTTTCTATACGGCACAACGTCGCTCGGCGAGTCCGGGATCCGCAGCGCAGGATCGCCGATGACCAAGGCGCAGTCGGCCGTCGAGAGCATTTCGTCGATATTCGGAGCGGCGTCGCGCCACTTTGGTTCGCGGCCGATGAATTCGCGAAAGATTATCTTCGTGAGCGCAGCGGACGTGCGTGACGATACGTCGAGCGCTACGCTTTTCGCGTCCGCCAGCTCCATTCCTTTTGTTACGAGACAGACGCTTCGCACCTTTCGCTCAGCGCCGACGCAGACATCCTGGATGAGTTTCACATTCGGAATGGTTTGATAGGAAAAGACGGGCACCAACGCAGCATCGACGCGGTTCTCAAACAGAAGTTCAGCCGAACGTGCCGGAGCCGTGTCCATTATCAATTCGGCAGAACCGCGAAGCGAGCCGTATAGAAAGCTCCAGACGAGCGGAGCGGTGTTCGAATAGCTTGAAGCCGCGATTCGCGGAACAGAGAGCTGCATACTGCAACCATCTTATCCACCCATCGCGGCCTCAATCAAAGGCAGGCTCTATGGACTCGATACAAAATCAGCATCTGTTATTGAATCCGAAAGGGTGATCACTTGGGTTGAGGGCGCGAAGATATGGCACTACGCTATGCTGGAACCTTGTTAAGCAATACGACTTTGTCATATCCTCGATACATATGGCCCGGATCATTCTCCTTGCTGCTCTCTTATCTCTCTGTTCGATTATTGCCTTTGGCCAACGCGTCGTCATCCATGACCCGACGCTTCCGGTGAAGGATGGTGTCCCAGAACCGCCGAAGTCGATCGCTAAGATCTACGAGACCAAGATCCTTCCTCCTGTGCGCAAGAAGCTCGTCTCAGACAGTTGTGCGGATTCGCCCGTGTACAACGGCGCGGTCGATGGTTCATTCACAAAGGCAGGTGCCAAGCAGACCGCAGTCTTTTACCAGTTCTGCGAGACGGGAAACGGCCTTGGCTGGGTCGGCCTCTCGATCATCGAAAAGGGAAAGGTGATAGCGAATTTCGTACAGGATTCGGGCTGGGCTTTCAGCATCGGAAAGGTTGCGGATGTGAACCGCAACGGCGTTGACGAAATAACGCTGGAGTTCGGCGGCGGAATGCATCAGGGCGAGGGCGGTACGGGTGTTTCGATCTACGAATTCAAGGACAATAAGCCGATAGAGCTTGGTTGGTATCAGTCATCAAAGCTTACGGATACAGAAGCGACTACATCGTGGGTGTTGACCGCAAAACCCGGAAAGAAGCCCGTTTTCTATAGTCAAAAGTATGTACTAGGCCGTAGAGATAAATGGATTAGGTCAGGCGCGAACAAGGTCTATCGGCTCAAGAAACTCGATGGCGGCAACTCTTTTGAGAAAGTGAAATGAGCAAGCTAATTGATGTTACCGTCGGCATTTCGCACGATATGCCGATATACAAAGGCGATCCGGGCGTTGAGGTGAATTCGTTCAAGTCGATCGCGTCAGGTTCGTCTGCGAATGTCTCGCAGATCTCGTTCGGCGTGCATTCGGGGACGCACGTCGATGCTCCGAACCATTTCATTGACGGCGCAAGACGCGTCGATGCTCTCGACCCTGAAAAGCTGTTGGGCCGATGCCGCGTCATCGGCGTACCCGAAGATGTTGTTGCGATCAGTCCTGAACACGTCGGAGAACTCGATGGTATCGAGCGTGTGCTTTTCAAGAGCCGAAATTCCGAATTTTGGAATACGCCGGAGGATGGGTTTCGGTCGGATTTCAGCTATCTCGTGCCCGAAACCGCCGAATTGCTCGTCGAGAAGGGCGTCGTTCTCGTCGGGATCGACTATCTTTCGATCGAAAAGAGCGGTTCGCCCGGCCATCCCGTGCACGTCGAACTTTTAAGCAACGAGGTCGTCATTCTCGAAGGCGTTGACCTGCGAAAGGTCGAGCCCGGCGATTATGACATCATTTGTATGCCGCTCAAGTATCACGGCGGCAACGGGGACGGCTCTCCCGCTCGCACATTTTTAGTGAGGAAATAATTTAGAACATGCGAACTCCCAAAATCATAGATATTGCTCTAGTTCTTCTCATCTCTTCGATCACCATAACGGCGCAAACCCAGAAGCCGATACGCGACTTCGTTGTGACGGTTGAAAATGGGAAGACGGTTAATATCAACGCAGAGGCCTTTACGAAGTTTCCTCGGACGGAGCTAAAGGTCAAGGATCACGATGGTAAAGAATCGACGTATTCGGGCGTCGAACTTCGCGAGATCTTAGGCTCAGCCGGTGCAAAGCTCGGCGAGGCATTGCGAGGTCCGATGATCGGACAGTTTCTTGTCGTCGGTGCTGCTGATGGCTATCGGGCGGTCTATTCGCTCACCGAGCTTGATCCTGCCTTCTCGGATAAGACCGTTATCATCGCCGATATGAAGGACGGCAAACCTTTGGATGTGAAGAACGGTCCCTGGCAGGTAATCGCATCTAACGAGAAGAAACACGCCCGTTGGGTGCGTCAGGTGACAACTCTCAGAGTTGAACTCGCAAAATAGATGCAGGCGGTCAACGAAAAGAACTATCGCGAACGTGTCTATGCGATCGTCCGAGATATTCCAAGCGGCCGCGTGATGACCTACGGCCAGCTCGCGATCATTCTTGGCGAAGGCTACACGGCCCGCACCGTCGGTTTTGTGATGCACGGCGCCGACACTGATAATGTGCCATGGCAGCGAGTGATCAATTCACAAGGGAAATGCTCGACCGGCAAACTCACAATTCCCGTCAACCTCCAGCAAGAGCTCCTCGAAGCCGAAGGCATCGAATTCAACGTCTCGGGCAAATGCGATCTGGGTCGGTATCAATGGTTTCCCGAAGGGTTCGAGTCCGAAGATAGCGGGCAGGCGACGCTGTTCGATTAGCGGCCCCACTGGAGTTTCTTTCGGAGGACGTCGAAGTAATTGCGATTTTCGGGCTGGACGAGATTGAGCGTTGTTCGGCTCTTTCGGATCCGAACGATGTCTCCTACAACGAGTGGAAATCCGGTCTGCCCGTCAAGGCTCAGGATCACGCCTTCGCTGCCGCTTTCAAGTTTCAATTCGATCTGAGCGTCGTCGGGTATTACGATCGGCCTGTTCGTAAGGGTAAAAGGGCAGATCGGTGTGAGAACGACAGCATTCATTGACGGATAGACGATCGGGCCGCCGGCAGAAAGGTTGTAGGCGGTAGAGCCCGTCGGAGTTGCCACGATCAGGCCGTCCGAGCGAAAGGAGTTGACAAAAAGGCCGTTCAGGCGAACCTCGATGGCGATGATTCGGGCAAGTGCGGCCTTGTTTATTACAACATCGTTCAAGACACGGCCATTTGCGATACTCTCACCATCGCGGATCAACTCTGCCCGGAGCATTACCCGATGGTCGGTCTCGAACTTGCCGCTTACAACCGACTCGACCGCGGTGTGCAGTTCTTCGATACGAAAGTCCGTCAAATACCCAAGACTGCCGTAATTTATGCCAAGGACCGGCACTTCCGCTTCCCCTATCATACGGGCGGCGGCGATCATCGTTCCGTCACCGCCGAGTACGACGACCAATCCGCAGCCGGAAAGATCAGCCTCAGCGTGATCTGCCGGGAAAGTTCCGACGAGCTTGATCTCTCGGGCCGAGAACCAGCTTGAAAGCTCTTGCGCGGTGGCTTTTGCTTCAGCGTGGCCCGGTTTTATGACGATTGCAGCGGTTTTGATCATCGTTCAGAGATATATTCGGCCAAAACGGCATCAAACTGCAAACGAGGCAACTTTTCCTGCATGCCGCTCTTCTATTGGATTTTACAGGGTGCTTTGCTAGAATCGCAGTTTGTCTCTATCCAACTATCCGAGTGAACTCTCGAAATATAGGTGTTTTGTAAATGTTAAGGTTTTTTACCCGTCTTGAAAAGACACGCAACCTCGTCCTTTTTGTTTTCGCCATCCTGATGGCCGGATCGCTGATCTTTTTCTATACGCCGGCACGCAACACGTTTGAAACCGGCGACTTGAGCCAGAGCCAGGAAGTCGCGGCCTCAGTTGCCGGCGAACCGATCACGGTGGCGGACATCATTCGCGAAAGGGAGAAATTCAGCCAATTCAGCCGCGGCACGTTCCCGGCGAAGATGGTTCTCGATTCATTGATCAATCGCCGCATCATGCGTGTCGAGGCCGCTCGCCTTGGCCTTACCGCGACAGATCGGGAAGTCGCTGACGAGATACGTAAGCAGAGTGCAAATCCGGACGGCACGCCTTTTGACCAAAAGAAATACGAGGAAGCGGTGATCGGCCAATACGGCACTATCGCGGCGTTCGAGCAAAGTGTTCGGGATGATATCAGCGCCCGCAAGCTGCAGGCATACATAACGGCGGGTGTGACAGTTTCGGAAGCTGACGTGCTCAATGAGTACCAGAAGCGAAACGCGAAATTCAACATTTCCTACGTTTCGCTGAATCCGACCGAGATCGCAAAGACCTTGAAGCCGTCCGATGATGAGCTAAAAGCATATTTTGAAAAGAACAAGGCCTCGTATTACATCAACGAACCCCAGAAGAAGATCAAATATATCTTCATCAACACCGAAAAGATCGGGCAGAAGCTTGCGATCTCAGATGCCGACCTAAAGGCTGAGTGGGACGCTCTTGCACCCGATAAGAAGACGATGGGCGTCGATGGACAGGAGATCGTCCTGCGTGTTCCGAAACCGGATGACGAGGCACAGATCCAAGGAAAGGCCACCGAGCTTGTAACGCAGCTTCGCTCAAAGGGCGGTCCGATCACAGAAGAGGCTTTTGCCGCCCTTGCCAAAGGCCAGTCAGAAAATCCGGCGACCGCGGGTAATGGCGGAAAGCTTTCAGGCCCGGTTCGTGAGAATCCCGCAAAGCCCGATGATCCGTATCAACAGCTTCTCAAACTCGAACCGGGACAGATCACCGACCCGATCCTTTATCAGGGCCGGTATTTCATCCTGAGACGCGGTGAGACCGTCCCGAAGACCTTCGAACAGGCAAAGAAAGAACTCGAAGTTTCTCTTCGAAACAGAAAGGCTTATGCGGCGGCTCTCGAGTTCGCAAAGAAGGTTAATGATGCTCTGAAGCAGTCGAAAGATCCTGCAAAGACCGCAGCTGAGTTCGCTTCGCAGGCAAATATGACGGCAGGCGAAATGGTCAGAGAGACTGGCTATGTCAAACCCGGCGACGATATTCCGGATATTGGTATTTCGTCTCAGTTCGAAGAAGGCATCAAGGGTCTTGAGAATGTCAACGATGTCGGTGATGTCGTGCCTGTCCAGAATGGCTTTGCGCTTCCGATGCTCGTTGACAAGAAAGAACCGCGGGATGCAGAGTTTGCGGAAGTCCGCACACAGGTCGAGTCGGCTTACAAGCTGGAGAGAGCCCAGTCGCAGGTCGAAGAGATCGCAAAGGCCATTTCATCCGGTGCAAAAGATGCCGCTTCTTTGGCCGCCGCCGCGAGCGCGAAGGGCGTGACCGCAAAGACGAAGGATGACTACGTGATCGGGACGCCTGTGGGAGAAGGCCCATCTGCCGCGAGCGGCCAGGCTCTCTCGGACGCGATCTTCGCCCTTGGCAACGGCCAGGTCATGAAAGAGCCTCTGAAGGTCGGCGACAACTGGGTGATCGTCGGAGTGACGCAGCGTAAGGAAGCGGATTCGAATGCTTTCGCTTCGCAACGCAGTTCGCTGATGGAGCAGATGCTCGGCATGAAGCGGAGCAACGTGTTCGGCGATTACATTGCCGCAGCAAAGCAGCGTCTTGAGACAGTCGGTAAGATCGAGATCTACAAGGCGATCCTTGAAAAGATCGATGCTCCGACCGCTCAGGACCTTACCGAATAGACTCGTAAACAAAGAAAGAAAAGAAGGCCGCGAAGTTGAACGCTTCGCGGCCCTTTTTGGTACATGACACTCGGTCAGTTCATCAATGCACTTTGTCGTGAATGTGCTGGAAGTACCAGTACGTGACGAAGCCCCACAGGACGATGTTGACCACAGACAGGAGCAGACCGATGGATTTGACCGAAGAGCTCCGTGCGGCGGACGCTCCTCGCTTGCTGTACATGATCATATACACGAGAGCACCGGTCAGCACCCATGCGAACAATCGGATCGCCAAATTAAGAGCGATATTGTCCGCAGCCTTCTCATCGGGTTTGAGTCCAAGTCCAAGTCCGCTCGAAGGGGCCATAACCTGGTATATGGTCAATGCGATCACGAGAACAATGCCAAGCATTGCGGCGATCGGCGGCTTGTAATTCGCAGGCAGTTCATCGGCGGCGACATCTTCGCTGGCGAGTTTGCTGTGGGTATAGCTGTAGCCGAAATAAACGAGCAGGCCGATAGCCATCCAGTCGATCAGCCGGATCCATGTATCAAGCGGAAGACTGTTCATCAAGAATGCCGCAGATATGACCGCACCGAGCGGGATGAACGGCACGAAAGGCACCTTGAACGGGCGATTCAACGCCGGGTTCGACGAACGCAGGATGATGATGCCTGTTCCGACGATCACGAATGCGAAGAGTGTGCCGATCGAGACGAGTTCGCCGAGAAGGCTTATCGGGACAAAGCCCGCGAGGATCGCAACGATCGTACCGGTGATCGCCGTAGTGATATGCGGCGTCTGGAACTTCGGATGGATCTTCGCGGCCCAGCTCGGGAGCAGTCCGTCTTTTGACATCGAATAGAAGACACGCGGCTGTCCCATCGTCATCACGACCATCGTCGAGCTGAGGCCAAGAACGGCACCGATCTTGATGATCCAGGACGAGAAGATAGCTAGGATCGTTCCCATCACGCCGGCCGTTGCTCCCTGGTTCGCTTTGAGGGCTTCGTCAATGGCCGTAGCAAGCGGTGCTGCCGCTTCCTTGAGTGCCTTGTAATCCACGAGGCCGACCATCACGCCAGAAACTAGGATGTAGAGTACGGTACAGATCGCGAGCGACCCGAGAATACCGCGGGGCATATCGCGTTGCGGATTCTTTGCTTCTTGAGCGGCCGTAGAAACAGCGTCAAAACCGATGTAGGCAAAGAAGATGACCGCCGCACCGGTGATGATGCCGCTGAATCCATAAGGCATGAACTCTGCGCAGCCGGGAGCTCCGACCGTGCAGCCGATGCCGACGTTGTCGGTGTTTACGAATCCGATACCGGCGACGATGAACAGAACGACAACGATCACCTTGATGATCACGATGATCGAGTTGAAGCTCGCAGACTCTTTGATGCCGCGGATCAGGAGCAGCGTAACTGCGACCGCGATCAAAGCGGCAGGCAGATTGAATATCCCCTGCCCGATCACGTTTCCGGCCGTGTCTTTTATGGCTCCGGGCGGCGCGCTGAGCGAGAGCGGGAAGTTGATCCCCAGATTCTCGCGCATCAGGCTAACCGTGTAACCCGACCAGCCGACGGCTACCGTTGCGGCACCGAATGCGTATTCGAGTATCAGGTCCCAGCCTATGATCCAGGCGACAAATTCGCCTAAGGTGCCGTAACCGTATGCGTACGCCGAACCTGAGATCGGAACACTTGCCGCGAATTCTGAATAACAGAGAGCGGCAAAGGCGCTCACGATACCCGCAAGGATCATCGAAAGAACCACGGCCGGACCGGCATGTTTGCCGGCGGCCTGGCCTGTTAGAACGAAAATGCCCGTTCCGATAATGGCTCCAATGCCTAGCATCGTGAGATCGAGCGCGCTGAGCGCCTTTTTAAGGGCGTGCTCGCCGGTCTCTTCAGCTTCGGCAATGATCCTCGAAATGGGTTTGGTCGCAAATAGTGACATTGAAACCTCCAGAAATAGTGATTAAGCCTTAGGACGCCGGTTCGCTGGCCGCCGACCTTCTCCAAATGAAATACACCGGTACACCCGTTAGAACAATGAGCAGGCCGGGCCACGTCGCCGTGGTTTGATAGATGAACAGGATCGCAAGAATGACCGCGGCGCCGACGCAGTATAGTGCCGGAATGACGGGGTATCCAAATGCTTTATACGGACGTTCGGCATCTGGTTGTTTCACTCGGAGCACAAAAATGGCCGCGATCGCCAAAATATAAAATATCAGTGCCGATGAGATCACATACGTCAGCAGGTCGCCGTAGAGATTACCGTAAGCGACCGTGCCGTCCGCATTGGTCTTGACGGTTCGCGGCAGAACGTAAAACGCGGACCAGATGCCCTGCACGACGATCCCCCATGCAGGCACGTGAAATCTGTTCAGCCGAGCGACCGCCTGAAAGAATAGCCCGTCCTTGGCCATCGCGTAATAGGCCCGCGGCCCAGCGAGTATCAGCCCGTTGTTGCACCCGAAAGTCGAGATCATGATCGCGACGGCCATTATCGTTGCTCCGAACCCGGGAAAGATGACATCCGCCGCGGCAGAACCGATCCGGCTGCTGTGATTGATGGATATGTCCTGAATCGTGTCAAAGCGAAGCGTAACCAGATATGCGATGTTCGCCAGAAGGTACAGCACTATTACGCCGCCTGCCCCAAAAAGCAGAGACAGCGGCAAGTTGCGCTTCGGGTCTCTGACTTCGCCGGCGGTGAAAGTCACATTGTGCCATGCATCGGCGGAAAAGAGCGAATTCGTTTGCGCTACGCATATACCGACAAAAAGGCCGAAAGCGGCGACTGCGGTAAGGCTGCCTTCATCAACATTCGCGAGCGAGCCTCGGACCGTCCACAGATCCCCGAAATTCGCCGCCGCGATTTCGGGGTAGGATACGAGTCCGACAATTATCCCCAGCACGATCAGGGCTATCAGTGAGCCTGTTTTCGCGAACGTGAAGACGTTCTGCACAAGCTTGCCCAGCTTGAGTCCGCGCGTGTTCAGCCAGGTCAGGAATACGATCATCACGATCCCGACCAATTGCGCGGTCGAAAGCGACAATGCGTAGCTCGAGGATCCGATACGGACAGGTTCGATAAGATAGTTGGTTTCAGAGATCGACGGGATAAGGATGCCGGTAAAGCGGGCGAATGCGACGGCAACGGCTGCGATCGTTGCGGTGCCGATCACGAGAAAATGGGTCCATCCATAAAGGAAACCCCATAAAGGGGCGTAAGCCTCCTTAAGGTAGATGTACATACCGCCGGCTCGAGGCATCATCGCCGCAAGCTCGCCGTATGATAGTGCTGCACCGACGGTTAAAAAGCCCGTAATAAGCCAAACGACCAACAGCCAGCCTGGCGAGCCGACCTGTCGAGCGATGTCGGCGGAAACGATGAAAATGCCCGAACCGATCATCGAACCGGCAACTATCATCGTCGAGTCGAGAAGGCCAAGCCCTCGAATAAAGCCTTCTCTGGTCTCGTGTTCCGTTTCGGATGTCGTCATATTCGTCAAAAGCTTTCGGCAAAGCCTTAAGGCCCTAGGCGAGGTGGCTTTTCTTCTTTGTCGTCTCTCTACTTTCCTACCCGTTCGAGTTTCCTTTTACGGGAAACAGAGCGTTTTTCGTAGCTGGTAAATTCTTTCTTCTTAGAACGTTGGCGAGATATTCGTAGGTGATATTATACGAGTATTACACGTACTGTCGAGCGAAAAGGGCGTTTTTTGCAGTTTTTCTTGTCCTTCTTGCACGTGGTCACAAAGGGTTCGTTATGGGAAAAACAGGGCAATTCGGCGATATGCCGACGGATGATTTTCGGCGCTATGGCTACGAGATCGTAGATCGGCTTGCGGATTACTTCGAACGGATCGAAGAATTCCCGGTGCTTGCTCAAGTCGAGCCGGACGCGGTAAAGAACGCTCTTCCCTCTACCGCGCCTGAATTTGGCGAGCCTTTTGATGAGGTCCTTAGCGATGTTGACAGCATCATCCTGCCGGCCGTAACACATTGGAATCACCCTAATTTTCACGGCCTTTTCTCGACCTCGACAAGCTCTGTCGGCGTCTTTGCCGAGATGTTCGCGGCGGCGTTCGATATGAAGGCGATGCTCTGGCGAACGGCTCCGGCCTCAACAGAACTCGAAGACGTCGTGCTCGATTGGCTTCGGCAGATGACAGGCCTGCCTGAGGTCTTTGAAGGGATCATCTACGACACGGCATCTGTTTCGACGATGCATGCGATAGCCGCCGCACGTGAGCGCGCCGATCCGAATTCGAGGAGCCTCGGCCTTGGACGGACAGATTCGCCTCAGATGCGCGTCTATGTGTCAGAACATGTACATTCTTCGATCGATAAGAGTGTTATCACGCTCGGCCTTGGCATCGAGAGCTTGCGGAAGATCGAGACGAACGAGCGCTTCGAGATGAGGCCGGAGAAACTCTTGGAGGCCATCGATGAGGACATCGAGGCAGGCTTTCTCCCGATATGCGTGATCCCGACGATCGGCACTACCTCGACAACGAGCATCGATCCGGTCGCGGCGGTCGCCGATATCTGCGAAAAGTACGGCATCTGGATGCACGTCGATGCCGCGTACGCCGGGTCGGCGGCGATCCTGCCGGAACTCCAGCCGCTTTTTGCCGGCTGGGAACGCGCCGACTCGATCGTGATGAATCCCCATAAGTGGCTCTTTACACCGTTCGATCTCTCGGTACTTTACTGCCGCGACCTTGACGATCTGAAGAAGGCATTCTCGCTCGTCCCCGAATACCTAAAGACCGACGATGCCGCCCGCGTAAAGAACGGGATGGATTACGGCATACAGCTTGGCCGCCGTTTCCGCTCGCTAAAACTGTGGTTCGTGATGCGGTATTTCGGTCGTTCGGGACTCATCGGCCGTATTCGCGAACATTGCCGTATTGCTCGCCTGTTCGCAAGCTGGGTCGAAGAATCGGAGAACTTCGAACTGATGGCTCCTGTGCCGTTCGCGCTTGTTTGTTTTCGAGCTCTTGGCACCCGCTCAGAATTCCCCCGCACAGACGCCGAGACACCGAGCGAAAGGAGCGACGTTTCTAACGACGAACTCAACGCCCTGAACGAACGAATAATGAACAGTATCAACGCGTCAGGCAAAGCCTATCTTTCGCACACAAAACTGAACGGCGCCTTTACCCTACGCCTTTCGGTCGGCAGCATTCACGTCGAAGAACGTCATCTTGAAAAGGTCTGGGAACTACTGAACAGAGAAACGGCGTGAATGGCTTTAAAACTAGATCCGACAACCGAAACCGGCCAAGCTACAGTAGTTATGAGAGACGCCGAACGCGTGCTGCTTGGCTGAGAATCGGAAGTCGATCTCAACCGTTGGCGGGCTGTATGCAAGCTTGCCTCCGCGTTGTGCTATCGTAGCGACGACGAAAATTCCGTATATGAAAGCAGGCACGAAATGAGGAAGAAGGTCGGCATCGCACTTTCGGGCGGCGGCGGACGCGGGTTCGCTCACATCGGAGCGCTAAAGGTTCTTATCGAGAATAATGTCCCGATCGATCTGATATCCGGCACGTCCGCCGGCTCCATAGTCGGAGCGGCGATCGCCGGCGGAGTAACTCCGAAGGAACTGGAAGAAATCGCCGCAGAACTTCGCTATTCGATGGTCGTTGCTCCAGCGGTCTCGCGCTATGGACTTCTGTCGAACTATCGGCTTGGAAAATTCGTCCGAAAGAAATTCGGCGTGGCCGATTTCCGTGATCTGAAGGTCCCGCTTTTTGTTACTGCGTACGACCTTATAAAGAACGAAGGCGTGATCCTCTCGAGCGGTGATGTCGCAAAGGCGGTTCGGGCGAGCTCTGCCGTTCCGAGGCTTTTTACCCCTGTTCGTATCGACGGCAAGATGCTTGTCGATGGCGGGACATTCTCTCCGCTGCCGGCAAGGACAGTTCGGGAAATGGGTGCCGATATCGTCATCGGCGTCGATCTGACGGCATGCGGAGCCACGTTCCCAAAGCCGCCGAGATCATCGCTCGGCATTCTCGTCCGCTCGTCGCTTTCCATCCTAAAGACGGCTTCCACGGGCCAGCATGTTGACGCGGATGTCGTCATCTCGCCTGAGATCGCAGAGTTCAGTATGTTCAATATCAGCTCGTTTCGAGAGGTGATCGAGCGCGGTGAGACAGCGGCACGCGGACAGCTCGGAGCGATCAAAGCGTTGCTTGCGGACGCAGATTGACGAAAAATCGTCTTTTGCGACTTGCCGACCGGCCAACGAACAAGGATTATTAACGTATTGGTCCTGCCTTTTGTGCGCCGCGCGTAAAGTGTTCGCATCGGTTGCTAGGGATTTTTGATCGGCTGAGATTATTCAGCTTTTACGAAAATGTCGAGGGTTGGTTGTAGTTGGGTTAGAAGTTGATAAGTTCTTGAGGGCCTCGAAGTTTTCGATCTTTGCTGTATTTTGGCATCGCCTCTCTAGTGTCTAGTATTTCCTAAAGGAAAAGACTTCTGTTAGATCGCTCGCGGTAAAATAGACGCGAGCTTAAATGATTTTTTTATGTCAATGAAACTGTACGTAGGTAACCTTTCGTTCCAGACCTCGAGCCTTGATCTCGAGGACCTTTTTGCTTCGGCCGGCGCTGTTGAATCAGCAAGCGTCATCGAAGACCGTGAGACCGGCCGTTCGCGTGGCTTCGGCTTTGTCGAAATGGCCAACGCTGAAGACGGCAAGAAGGCCATCGAAGAATTCGACGGCAAAGAAGTCCAGGGACGCAACATTAAGGTCAACGAAGCAAAGCCCCGTGAAGATCGTCCGCGTGGCGGCGGCGGTTATGGCGGCGGCCGCGGCCGTTGGTAAGACCTTTGATGAAGGTTTTGAAGAAAGCGGTGCGGGCGAAGGCTCGTACCGCTTTCTGGTTTCTCGAGCTATTTCTTTTCGAGGAGAACGCCCGTCTTCGACCAGGAGATCGGCCGGGTGATCGGAAAGTCATAACTCCCAACGATGTGAAAGTTCTGCTTTACGGCCTCGAGGACGGCCTCGATCGGGTGGATCTTGAAGTTATATAGCAACTCAAGCACGGAACCTACGATCGACGGCTTTACAGGAAGCAGTACGAGCTGTGAGCCCTTCTTCATTACCCTTGCGACCTCCGCGAGGCCCTCGCTGAGCGGCACGTATTCGAGCACGCCGCACATCAGCACCAGATCGAACGTTCGATCTACGAACGGCATATTCAGCACATTCGCTTGGACGAAATTCACGAGGTGCGCTTTCTTTCGCAGGTTTGCCGACTCATCCCTTGCGACCGAAAGCGAATTGTGTGAAAGATCCAGGCCGGTCAGCGTTTTGAACTTGATGTTCGCGTCACGAAACGCAAGGGAGACGAGCCCCGTTCCGCAGCCGGCGTCTAGAACGTGCGAAGCCTGGTCCGTCTTTAGGTCGAGTTGGCGCAGATACTTCTTTACCGAATCCCGATAGCCGTTGATCTTCATCGCGAGGTTCTGCACATCGGCTATGCGGTCATAGAATCCGCGAGTGCGACTCGGCTTCAGCTTCTTGGCAACTGTCACCATCTCAACCTTGTCCTATTTCTCCTCAAGAAGTTTTTTGATCACAGCTTCGATCTGCGCGAGACGCTGCGGGCTTGTGCCGGATTCGACGAATCGCACCACGCCCTTTCGATCGAGAATGACGGCGGTCGGCAGACGTGTTGCTCCGTAGGCGAGTTGATTTCGCTGGTCGAGTGCGACGGCAAAATCGTAAGGGGCCTTATGTTTCTCACGGAAGGCCTTGATCAGGGCAAGCTCATCCTTCCTGTTTGCAGGCAGGCCCTCGGGCTCGCCGTAATATCGTGTGATCCCGATGATCTCGAATCCGTCTTTGCTAAAGAGTTCGTGCCATTCCTTCAGGTCAGGCATCGCCTCGATACAAGGCACACACCAAACGGCCCAAAAATCGAGCAGCACGACCTTGCCTTTGAGCGACGCGAGCGGCGATTGCCGGCCCGGGAACCAAACATCCAATCCGACGAATTCTGGAGCCTTTTCGCCGAGGATCTTGTACTGGTCGCGGCGAACCTTGAATCTTCGCCGCACGTCTTCGCGGATCGATACGCTCTTGATCTCGCGGTTGATCGTCGCGTCGATGTCCTCATAGAATTTCATCGCCTCGGGTTTGCGGCCAGTGTCGATAAGATACTTGATGGTTTGATCGCCTGCGTAATAGTAAAAGCCGGCGGAGTTCGCCTTTGCCGCGGTGAGCCTCATATCGTCCAACGCCCTTTCGGCCGCGGCCTGATCATTCGAGTCACGATAGGCTTCGAAAACGAGCATTCCCGCGTCCAACAGCTCATCGAGTCCGCGTTGACGATAGCTTGGGTCGTCGAGCATCGACTTCGATGTTTCGTATGCCGCGACGGCAAACGGGGTCATCTTCTTAAACTCTTTTACCGTTTGAAACGCCTTTGCGATCTCCGCCGACATTCGGGCGACGTCCGTAGGCTTTACGGGTTCGCGGCTTTTGTACTCATCAAGGATCTTTGCCGCGTCGTCAGGCTTCGCTTGCTTTGCGAGAACGACTGAAACGATCGAGCGTGCGGTCTGCGCTTTAACGGCGTCCTCGGGGGAATCTGCAAGATAGTTCGTGAGCGATTCTCGCGCGCCATCAAAATTCTGAGCGAGCCAATGCAGCATGCCGAGATAATAGAGATCGCCTTTCTCCGGAGCATTTATCTTAGCGAATCGAAGAGCATTATGAGCGGCAAGAGCCTTTTGCTGCGAGAGCAGGATCTCGAGGCGGTCGCTGCTGAAAGGCACGTTCTTCTTAGCGTATTCATCCGCCTTTACGCGGACGTATGACGACGCTTCCTCGTAAAGCTCCCGTGCCGTCGCGGTGTTTGTTTCTTCCGGTGTCGGCGACGGGGTCGTACGACCGGATTGTGCCGCTCCAATGACCGAAAGGAGCAAAATAACCGAAATACTCAATAAAAACTTCATTCTAAACGTCTTATGAACCCATTGCCGCCGAGTAAAATCGAGAAGGCGAAAATTCGGTCGGCCGAGCGGCGATACCTCGCACCTCGGCCGCGATCAACTTTGCCGTTACCGGCGACAGTAAAATGCCGTTGCGGAAATGCCCAAGGGCAAGAAGCAAATTCTCAGCATTGGGCACGCGGCCGACAACAGGCATTCGATCCGGGGCAAATGGACGAAACCCGGTCCACGCCTCCTGAATTTTCAACGAGCCAAGACTCGGGGAGATCTCGCTAGTGCTTTCGATGAGATGAGCGGTCGCTTCGTTGGTTACGGAAGCATCAAACCCGGCATCATCCATAGTTGCACCCGAAAGGACACGTCCATCGCTTCGCGGCACGATGTAGCCTCGCGGCCCGACAATTACATGGGTGAACAACTTTTTGGCCGTACGAAACTGAAGTATTTGCCCACGCATCGGCCTGATGGTGAATGGCAGGTCAAAGCCCGCATTGATCTCCGTTCCCCAGGCTCCGGCGGCGAGCACCACCTTGTCGGCCGAGAATGCCAATTCCCCGGAAAACGCACCGACGACCTTGCCTTTATCAATAGCAAGCCGATCGACCGCGGTCTCCTCAAAAAAATTGACGCCGCGCAATTCACAAGACCTTTGAAGAGCATGAACGAGTTTGCGATTGTCGATCTGGCCGTCCTTTGGCAGATAAAAGCCGCCTAGAACATCGGTCGAGACGAACGGTTCTTCGCGGCGAACTTCCGCCGCAGAAAGCTGTTCGATCTCGAAGCCGGCAGCTTTCTGCCACGCAAACCGCTCGCTCCTGGCAGCGATATCGGCCTCCGAAAAACTCAAGAGAAGCGTGCCGGCAAGGTCGAGGCCGACGTCGATGCCGGTCTCTTCAAGAAGCGATTCGGCAAGTTCGGGAAACATCTCTCTTGAATCGACGCACAGCCTGAAAAACGCATCGTCACCGTAGGCCTCTGCCTGTGCACCTAACATGCCCGCCGCCGCTGATGAGGCCTCCTGACCGCAGCGGCCGCGTTCGATGAGCGAAACGCTGTGGTCGAGTGCGAGCTCGCGGGCAATGCTCAAGCCGATAACTCCGCCGCCGATAATAAGTACGTCCGTCGTCATTTCTGTCCCTATTTCAATGCTATTACAGAGGCTGGTAGTTACGAAGTTGGGAAGCTGTCGTTCGAGCTTTTGGCAATACAGTGCGTGCCCCTACTACGTGCGGGCTTCTGCAACTTGACTCTGTAACTCTGCAACTTCGTAACTTCGTAACTTTCGCCTCGATGTGCCAATATTGTCTTTATATTTGCTTATGAAACACACGATCACATTGATCCCCGGCGACGGCATCGGCCCGGAGATAGTTGCGGCGACGGTCCGCGTAATCGAGGCGACTGGCGTTGATATCGAATGGGAAACACAGATCCTTGGAGCACAGGCTCAGGAAAAATTCCGGACGACGCTACCCGAAGCAACGATCGATTCGATCAAGCTAAACAAAGTAGCGCTCAAGGGCCCGCAAATGACGCCGATCGGCAAGGGCTTTACGTCGGTCAATGTCGGCCTGCGAAAGGCTCTCGACCTTTACGCGAATGTCCGACCCGTGAAAGCCCTGCCGAACGTTCCTTGCCGTTATCCCGAGCTCGATCTTGTGATCGTTCGCGAGAACACCGAGGATCTCTATGCCGGTCTCGAACATATCGTTGTCCCCGGCGTTGTCGAAAGCCTAAAGATCATCACCGAAAAAGCCTCGACACGCATCGCGCGCTATGCCTTTGAATACGCTGCCGCCAATGGGCGCAAGAAGGTTACCGCTGTCCACAAAGCCAACATCATGAAGCTTTCGGACGGGCTTTTTCTCGAATGTTTTTATAACGTTGCCAAGGAATTCCCTGACATTGAGGCCGATGACAAGATCATCGACAACTGCTGCATGCAGCTTGTGATGCGGCCGGAACAGTTCGACGTGATGGTGCTCGAAAACCTTTACGGCGATATCGTTTCAGACCTTTGCGCCGGTTTGATCGGCGGCCTCGGCCTCGCTCCCGGAGCAAATATCGGTGAGCTTGGCGCCGTCTTTGAAGCCGTGCACGGTTCGGCCCCGGATATTGCCGGCCAGGGCATTGCAAACCCGACTGCCCTGATGCTCTCAGCCGTGCAAATGCTTCATCATATCGGCGAAAAGGCTGCTGCGGACCGCATGAATGACGCTATGCTGGCTGTTTTTGCCGACGGCAAGCACCTCACACGCGACCTGGGCGGCACTGCGAAGACCAACGAATTCGCCCGTGCGATCGAGGAAAAGATCAGGTCCACCTCCGAAGCCGCCGTAAGCCAATAGAACCACTCCCGCTGCTGTCGGCGAAACCGGGCCGAGTGCGTCACTTTGATCGACCGCTAGATTTCGGGGTTTTCTTCGACAAAGGCGATGAGGTTCTCGACATAATCGGGGAAGCGCGGGCATTTGATGCCGTGTTTTTCGAGAAGCTCGTCCGTGTCGGACGTGTCATATTCCTGCTCGATGAAGAAGTACGGCACGCCATAATGCGGCAGGCCCGTGATCTTTGGGGAGATCGAGGTATTCAAGAACCATTTTGTGAGGCCGGCCGACGGTGCGAACTCGGATCTTCGGCCCGTAAGCGCGTACGCGATCGCATCGAACAGTTCGCCGGTCGTCAACGGATCAGGATCGGCGATCGCAAGCGTCTTGCCTTTCGCGGCTTCGTCTTCTGACAAGACGGCGATCGCGTCGACAACGAAATCGACCGGGACGAGGTTCAGCTTCACGCGCTTGTTTCCCACATTAAGTATGCGGAGAACGATCGCGGCCTTTCGAAGATATTGGATCAGATAATAGATGCCGTCGTACTTCGCCGTCTCGCCGGTCTGTGAATCACCGACCACGACCGATGGACGGAAGATCGTGATCGGCAGCTCATCTTTGAGCCGTTCGACCTCGATCTCGGCAAGGTATTTGCTCTCTTCGTAGTGATTCTTGAATCCGGCAGAATGTTCCAGTTCGGTCTCGAGAATGCGGCCCCTGCGTTCGCCTGCGACATAGCACGTCGAGATGTAGTTATATCGCCGAAGGTTCGCGATCTGGCCGACAAGGTCGTTCACGTTGCGCGTGCCTTCGACGTTTACGCTAAAGGCGGTTTCCTTGTCGATTCCGAGGTCATAGACGGCGGCGAAATGAAATACCGAGGTTACTTCGCGTCGGATGGCCTCGAGGTCTTCCTCGTCGGCTCCGAGATTGGGTTCGCGAATATCGCCCTCGATGATCGAGAAACATTCGAGCGGGGTCGCTGTCTCTTCCGAGATCGCCTGCACCTCTTCCATTGCCTGTTCGACAAGCTTTGGCTGCACTAGAAGAAAGAATTGAACCTCGGTACGTGCAAGCCTTTCGACGAGGCGGGTCGCCAAAAAGCCGGGAAATCCTGTTATGAAGATCGTTTCGCGAAAAAGCACGTCAATATATTAACAACTCTTGCAAGGGTTTTGGCAGTAGAGCCGCTTTTTGAGGGTACCGTGAACTATCTTGTCTTTTTGTCGCATTGCGAACACAATAGATAGAAGGAGATATTATGATGACAAATGAGGAAAGGGCGGCCTACGCGCGCAAGAAGTGCCGCGAAATAATGACGACCAAATTAAAAACGGCCGTTCGCTCGACCTCGCTCAAGGAAGCGGCCCTGATGATGCTTGACGGCGATATGGGCGCGGTTCCGGTCGTTGATGAAGGCAAGCTGATCGGGATCGTAACAGATCGCGACATCGTTGTTCGCGGTGTTGCGGACGGTGTCGGGCCGGAGACGAACCTAGGTGATGTGATGACCACGGAGCTTTTTACGATCGGGCCGGACAGCTATGTTTTTGAAGCCGTCAGACTGATGGGCGAGAAAAAGGTCCGCCGCGTTCCCGTTGTAGAGTCAGACGGGAAACTTGCAGGGATCATCGCAATGGCAGACGTTGCTCTTCAAAGCGAAGATGAGCAGGCGATCGCCGAAACGTTGGAAGAGATCTCGTCCGGTGCAGGGTTTTGGCAGAATAAATAGCCTTATTTCTATATGGCAAAGTCCATAAATCGTCATTTCCAGTTCATTTCGTCTTCCCGCAACGTCCGCTCGGGCAACCTTTGGTATCCTGCCGCGGACGTCTATCAAACAAGCGAAGGCTGGATCGTCAAGGTCGAACTCGCGGGCGTTTCCCCCGAAGATATCGTGATCGAGGTGCATGGCAAAACGCTTTATATCTCCGGCACGCGTCGTGATCGCTCGTGCGGCGTCGGAGCGAATTACCACCAGATGGAGATCACGTACAGCAATTTCGAAAAAACACTGAATTTCCCTGCTTCGATAGAAGGTGCGCGTGTCGAACATAATTTCGACAACGGGCTTCTTATGATCCATTTAAGAAAAGGTGCAAATGGCTGATAATACCCCTGAAAGCGAAAACGAAAGGCCGGCCGAGGCGTTACCGGAAGAACTTGAGATCCCTGTTCTGCCGCTTCAGAACACGACGCTTTTTCCCGAGACCGTAGTACCGCTTGCCGTTGGCCGCGAACGCTCCACTCGTGCGGTCGAGGCTGCTCTTGCCACTGAAGAGAAGCTGATCGCCTGCGTTACGACAAAGACCGAGAATGTAACGGGCGATGACGCAGCCCCAAAAGACCTTTATCAGATCGGCACCGTCGTAAACATCAAGCGAATGATGCGGAACGAGGGTGTGATGCAATTGATCGTTCAGGGCATCGAGCGCTTCGAGGTCATCGAGTGGGTCAGCGAGCAGCCGTATATGCGCGCGAAGGTGCGTGTGCAGTCAGAGCTGAGCGTCATCGACAATGAAGAGGTCGAGGCACTCAAACGCAATATCCAGGGGATGATACAGCAGGCCCTTGCTCTGCTGCCGAATGTTCCACCCGAGATCCGTATGGCGATAATGTCGCAGCAGGATCCCGTGCAGCTTGCATACTTTCTCGCCAGCGTCCTTGATCTCGGGACCGAGACAGAGCAGAAAATGCTCGAATCGAGCACGGTTGACGGGCTGTTGACGCTCACGCATGCGGCTCTCGCTCGCGAGCTGGAGATAATGGAGATCCGTTCGAAGATCGCAACAGAAGCGCAGCACGAGATGGACAAATCTCAGCGCGATTATGTGCTTCGTCAGCAGATGAAGGCGATCCAGAAAGAGCTTGGCGATGAAGATTCGGGCGAGAAGGCAGAGGCCGAACAGCTTCGCGAAAGGCTCGAAAATGCCGACCTTCCGGACGATGTTCGCAAGGAGGCGACACGCGAGCTAAAGCGAATGGAGCAGCTGCCGCAATCCGCTCCGGATTACCACGTGATCCGCACATATCTCGAATACGTCCTGGAACTTCCGTGGCGGAAATCGAGCGAGGAGAAACTCGATCTCGTCGAAGCACGAAAGATCCTCGATGAAGATCATTACGGGCTTGAAGATATAAAGGAGCGGATCCTCGAATCGCTTGCGGTCGTAAAACTTCGGCCCGACAGCAAGAGCCCGATCCTGTTGTTCGTTGGGCCGCCGGGAGTCGGAAAAACGAGTTTGGGACGCTCTATCGCTAGGGCGTTGGGACGGGAATTTGACCGTATGAGCCTTGGCGGGATGCGTGATGAGGCTGAGCTTCGCGGGCATCGACGCACTTATATCGGTGCGATGCCGGGCAGGATAATTCAGTCGCTCCGGCGCGTAGGTGTCAACAATCCGGTTCTGATGCTCGATGAGATCGACAAGCTCGGCAACGATTTTCGCGGCGACCCGGCGTCGGCATTGCTCGAGATACTCGATCCGGCACAGAACAACACGTTTCGCGATAATTATCTCGATCTGCCGTTCGATCTCTCGAAGGTTTTCTTTATCGCGACGGCAAATCAGCTTTCGCCTATCCCGATGCCGCTTCGCGACAGGATGGAGATAATCCAGCTTGCCGGTTACAGCGACCGCGAAAAACTTGAGATCGCCAAACAATATCTAATTCCGCGGCAGATAAAAGAAACGGGCCTTACGTCCGAACAACTCGAGATCAGAGATGATGCGGTGAATCTGCTCACCACGCGATATACGCGCGAGGCAGGTGTTCGCCAGCTTGAACGTTCGATTGGGAACATCGCTAGAAAGGTCGCATTGAAGGTCGCGCAGGGCTCGACCGACAAGGTCGTTGTCTCCGTCGAAGAAGTTCGCGGCTACCTCGGAGCTCCGCGTGTTTTTCCGGAAGAAGCGAGGAAAGAGCTGCCGCCGGGCGTTGCGACCGGAATGGCCTGGACGGAAATGGGTGGCGAAGTTCTCTTTATCGAGGCGACGCTTTTGCCGGGCGGCGGCGGACTTACGCTTACGGGCCAGCTTGGCGATGTGATGAAGGAATCCGCGCAGGCGGCGCGCAGTTACCTCTGGTCGCATGCTGGAGATTTCGGTATCGACACCGAGTTGATAAAGCACAACGGAATCCACATACACGTTCCGGCAGGATCGATCCCGAAAGATGGGCCGTCGGCGGGCGTGACAATGGCTTCGGCGATGGCATCGCTCTATACGGGGCGAAAGGTCCGCTCGGATACGTCAATGACGGGCGAGATCACGCTTTCGGGACTCGTTTTTCCGGTTGGCGGTGTCAAAGAAAAGGTTATGGCTGCGCACCGGGCCGGAATTCGCAGAATTATCCTGCCGGATAGGAACGAGCCTGACACAGACGAAATTCCGGACGACGTGAAGAAAGAACTTGAGTTCATTCCCGTGAAGTATATTTCGGAAGTGCTGAAGGCCGCCCTTGAACCGACAGGAACGCCGCCAAAGGTCGATGAGTTTCCGCCTCGCGAACGCGACGATCCTTCTTCCGCGAGTAGTGAACGGCCCGCGGCCTAGGATCTTTTTGCGGCCTTGAATTTCGGGTTCATCTCGATCGCTCGAGCGAAATGCTGATCGGCGAGATCGTCCATTCCGGCTGCTTTCAGACGCATTCCCAACATCCAATGAAATAGCGGGTCGTTGGGAGTAAGCTGATTGGCCCGTGCCTGAAAGTTCGCGGCCAAGGTGTCATCGCCGGCGGCTTTGGCGGCACCGGCGAGGAACGACGTCGCAAGCGGAAGGTTCGGATTCTCACGCACGGCCTGCGACCACGTATCGAACGCGTCCTTTTGTCGCCCAAGGCTCCAAAGAGCCTCGCCTTTTTGTTCGAGAGCAAGCGTCAGGTCGGGACGTTCTTTAAGTGCGGCGTCGAGGCTCGTGATCGCCTCAGCGTGTTTTCCGGTCCGGTTCAGTATGGCACCGCGATAATAATCTGCAAGAGCTTTTGCCGCACCATGCTCGTGGGCAGAAGCGTCCGCAAGCGTATCCGTCGCTTTGCCTGCATCGCCTCCCAAATATTCAAGCCAGGCGAGTTTCGAGAGTGCCTGGACATTCGTGAAGAGGCCGTTGTTCCGCGCGGTCGAAAAATGCGTACGGCCGGCAGCGATGTTCTGCTTATCTGCGGGTGAAAGCCATTGGACGGGATTTGCCTGTGCGAGTGCGACCTCATCGGGCAAGTGTATCGCTTCGAAGGCGTTCGCACCCTGCCATTCGTGATAGCGTATCCAACCGCTGTGCGCCGTTAGGCCGAGCCAGACGAGCGAAAGTACGAGAAAGATCGAACCCGCACGCGTGACCTTGCCGCCGTTCTTTAGGTTGAATTGATAGAGCGAAAGGTCGTTTGAAACGAACAATCGATATGTTCGCCATGCAACAAATGTCGTGATGCCGGCGAGTGCAAGCGCAAGCAGCATCGGGATGAGCTGGTATGTATCCCAAAAGGCGTAAAGGCTTAGAAGGAAGAAGACGGCAGCACCGATCTCTTCCGGCCAAGTAAGCGAAAAGGTCTTCTTTACTTTGTTTGCGGTACCGAGCGACGGCTTGCCGAAACCATAGTAAAGCGCGTTGGTCGGACAGACGCTGACGCAGTCCATACACTTCATACAGCCGGGATCGGTTACCATTCCGTGCTCGCGAACCTCGGCGTGTACGATCACGTTCGATGTGCAGGCGGCCGTGCAGTATCCGCATTGATCGCACGCATCTGTTACGCGGATCCGTCCCACTGCAACCTTATCGGCCACTGCAAAGAAGCCGCCGTATGGACACGCGTAAGTGCAGAAACCCTTTGAACCGAGGAAATAGACCGTTACGAATCCGCAGATAAATAGGAACGGGATCGCAACAGCAAGTGTCGGGAAAGTGCTCCAAAAATCCTGAGTGACTATGTGGTTCGTAAATTGCGGGATCACACCTTCGCCCGGAGGCGGAGCAAGAATGCGGTTCAGCACAGGCAGCCCGAACATATAAAGTGCAGCAAGCAGCGGCACCCACATTAAAAGGCGCGAACGGAAAGGCCGCGGTTTAATGCCGACCTTCTTGAGCATCCAGGCCGCAAAATCTTGAAGCGCGACCACGTGGCATGCCCATCCGCAGATCCAGCGGCCGAGGACCAGAGTTGAAAGTATCGCAAGAGCAAAGAAGATAAAGCCGGCATTGATGGCACCGCGGCTCAAGGTCTGCATGGCCTCGGACGGTTCGATAGGCGATACGGTAGAGCCGGAGATCTGCCACTGGATAAAATGGGCTACCATCAAAGCCGTCAAAAGGATAAGCGCGCCGGCGCGCCAGCGGCTGATCCTTGAATGCGGGATTTTCGCGGCGTTTTTTTCGGTGTTTGAGAGGACGGGCAGAGCCGTTGATCGCCGGCCTTCGCCCGTCTCGCCTGTGCAGCTGCTACTCATACTTAAACAACACGATGGTTAGCACGTTGGCCTTCTATGCTTAGGATCTAAAGAAAATGACCTGCTCCCGTAAAATTACACCAGTAGGAAAGCAAGAATCAATTAAGATTGG
>OEIU01000715.1_pt1 | contig 27666 bp, 31 predicted proteins | sample 1539221 | NCBI WGS metagenome assembly OEIU01 (sample SAMN03792071, study PRJEB22550) | activated sludge metagenome | feature: wastewater treatment plant; material: activated sludge; isolation source: Wastewater treatment plant of a petroleum refinery complex | place: Argentina: Zarate | collected...
GGGCCGGCGGGGCCCGCGGGGTGCGGCCTCCCCCGCGGGGGCCCGCCGCCCGCCCCGCCCGCGTCGAGGTGACGCTCGGCACCGCCAGCCGCCGGGTCGCGGTGCGCCTGGCGTCGCGCAGCCGGGTGATGCTGAGCCGCGCCGAGGCGCGCGCGGGCCGCACCCGCATCGCCGTGCGCGTCCCCGGCTTCGCCGCCGCCGGGGTGCGCTGGCAGGCGGCGACCGTGCACACCAGCGTGGGACGTGCCCGGGGCTGACCCCCTCCCCGGAGACGCTCTCGCCCAGGAGCGTCAACACGTCCTCGGGCGGGCGGCCCAGCGCCGCCCGCCCATCATCCGCGCGGTCATGACACGTCGGCGGTCACCGGGGCGGCCAGGAGGGACTCCACCTCCTCCCACTCGGCGGCGGTCTGGCGGCCGGCGTCCCATTCGGCCATCAGGGCGTCGTGGACGCGGAGGAGGTCGGGGTCGTCCTTGGGGAGCTCCCGTCCGGTGTGCTGACGGATCAGGAAGACCAGGCCCGCGAGGCCGGAGTCCCTGGTCAGGCTCACCTCCAGGGGGCGGCCGAGCAGGCGGGGAACGTCGAACGGCGCGTACATCCACCAGAACTTGTTCAGCCCGTCCGCGTGGATGCCGGCGCGGGTGCGGTGGGCGTCCTTCCCGTACAGGGGGTAGGTCGGCGGCACCGGGCGGCCGAGCCCGGCGTACAGGTCGGCCAGGTCGTTGAGGACGTGGAAGTCGGGGAGCGGCTCGTCCATCAGTCCCATCCCGGCGATGTGGAGGAGCACCGCCTCCAGGGGCGCGTTGCCGGTGCGCTCGCCGGTGCCGAGGAGCGTCCCGTTGACCACCGCGCACCCCGCCTGGATGGCGGCGAGGCAGTTCGCGACCACCAGGTGGGTGTCGTTGTGCGGGTGGAACTCCAGGTCCTCCGGCGCGACGCCCAGCGATCGCAGCGCCCGGATCCACCGGGGGACCGACCGGGGGGCGGCCACATGGTCGTACGGGAGGCCGAGGCCCATCGTGTCGCACACCCGGAATTTCGGCCGCAGGGCGGGGCCGTGCTCCGCGCAGACCGCCATCACCGCCTCGGCGAACGGCAGCACGAACTCCTCCGGCGCCCGGGTCGCGTCCTCCAGGTGCAGCCGCGGCCGCAGGCCCGCGTCCAGGACCGCCCGCACCGCGTCCAGGTACGCCTCGGCGGCCTGCCGCCGCCCGCCCGGCCGGAACTTGTGGAACGTGTGGTAGTCGCTCGCCGACGCGAGCATCCCCGTCTCGCGCACCCCGAGGCCGCCCACCAGCTCGGTGTCCTTGCGGCTCGCGCGGATCCAGGTGGTGGGCTCCACCGGCGCGCCGCCGGCGTGGCGCTCCAGCGCCGCCTGCAGGATGCGCCGGTCGGCGGGCCGGTAGACGAAGAACTCGGCCTGGCGGATGCCGCCGCTCGCGCCCGTGAACGCGCACATCAGGCCATAGATGGGGGCCCCCGCCTCCACCGTGAGGGGCAGGCCGCCCTGCTGGCCGTCGCGGTGGGTGGTCTCCGTGGTCCAGGCGGCCGTGGGGACCGCGGCCGGCCGCGCCGTCCACTCCCAGCGGGGGAAGCCGTCGCGCGGGAACGACGCCGGGAAGAGCTCGGGGGCGTCGGGGTCGGTGAGGTTCTCGAAAGTGGTCATGCACCGACGGTACGGACCGCCTCCTCGCGTCGTCAATATTGATCGATATCATCAACCTATGATCGCCGACACGATGAGCGCCGCCGAGGCCGCCACCGCGCTCGGGGTGTCCCGGGCCACGCTCTATGCCTACGTCAGCCGGGGGCTGCTCGCCTCCGAGCCCGGTCCCGGCCCGTCGCGCGCCCGCCGTTACCCCCGGGCGCCCGTCGAGGCGCTGATCGCGCGCCGGGAGAAGTCCCGCGACCGGGAGCTGGCGGCCCACGGGCAGCTCCACTGGGGGCTGCCGGTCCTCGACTCGGAGCTGACGCTCATCCAGGACGGCCGGGCGTTCATCCGTGGGCATGAGATCGTGGCCCTGTCGCGGGAGCGGACGTTCGAGGAGGTGGCCGCGCTCCTCTGGACCGGCGACCCCGGGGACGCCGCCGCGCTGCTGCCCCCCGCCGGCGACGTCCCCGACGGGACGCCGCTGCTCGGCGGGCCGGTGGTCGCCGCCCTCGCGGCCCACCTGACCGCCGCGGGGGAGACGTCGCTCGCCACGCTCGGCGCCGGCGACGCCGCCGCGCTGCGCGGGGCCGCCCGCGTGGTGGCGGGCATGTTCGCGGCCGCCGGCGCGCACGGGCCGGGCCGGCTCGCCGAGCGCCTCGCCCGGGGGTGGGGCTCAGACCGCCCGCGCGACATCGAGGCCGCGCTGATCCTGTCGGCCGACCACGAGCTCAACGTCAGCGCGTTCACCGCCCGCACCGTCGCGTCGGCCGACGCCGGGGTGGAGCACGTCCTGCTCGCGGCCCTCTGCGCCCTGCGCGGGCGCCGCCACGGCGGACTGACCGACCGCGTGGAGGCGCTGGTCCGCGACGCCGCCGCGGACGGCCCCGCCCGCGCGGCCGAGCGCGCGCTCACCGACGGGGGCGGCCTGCCGGGGTTCGGCCACCCGCTCTACCCGGACGGCGATCCCCGCGGGGCCGAGCTGCTGCGGCTCGCGGCCCCCCCCCACCCCGCGGCCGCGGGGCCGGCCTCGCTGGCCCGGGGCCCGGCCCGGGTGCGGCCCCCCCCCCGCCCCCGCCCCCCCGCCGCCCCCCGGACGCTCCGGCTCCCCGCGGGCGCCGCGCTGGGGCTCTTCGCGCTCGGCCGCTCCGCCGGCTGGGTGGCCCACGCGCTGGAGGCCTGGCGCGACGACCGGCTGGTGCGACCCCGCTCGCGGTACACGGGACCCCCGCCGGTGGGATCATCCACGCCGTGACCGCGGAGAAGGTGCGCATCGATAAGTGGCTGTGGGCCGCGCGCTTCTTCAAGACGCGATCCCTGGCGACCGAGGCGGTCGCCGGCGGGCTCGCCCAAGTGGACGGGCAGCGCGCGAAGCCCGCCAAGGGGGGGCGGGGGGGCGGCCCGGTGGAGATCGGGCGCGGGGGGGGCGGGGTTGCCGTGGAGGTGCTCGGCCTGGCCGACAAGCGCGGCCCCGCCTCGATGGCACAGGGCCTCTACGAGGAGAGCGAGGAGTCGCGGGCGCGGAGGGCGCACCAGCGCGACCTGCGCCGCATGGCGCCGCCGCTCGGCCACGACCTGCAGGGGCGCCCCAGCAAGCGGGACCGCCGCCGGCTCGAGGCCCAGCGCGCGGGTTCGCGGCGCCGCGGCGGGGGTAGCACCGGGGCGTGAGCTGGAGCCGCGTCAACCTCCGCGACGTCGAGGATCAGGCCGCCAAGCACGGCTTCGGCGACCGCCAGGAGGCCCGCTTTCCCCGGCGGGAGCTGGGCGCCGAGCGGACCGGCGTGGCGCACATCATCGTGAAGCCGGGGATGCGCCAGCCGTTCGCGCACCGTCACGGCACGGTCGAGGAGTTCTACGTCGTGCTCTCGGGCTCCGGGCGCCTCGCGCTCGACGACGAGGTCGTGGAGCTGTCGCCGCGGGACGTCGTGCGGATCGGCCCCGGCGTGGCGCACGGGATGCAGGCCGGGCCCGACGGCCTCGAGGTGCTCGCGTTCGGCCCCCTCGGGGACGGGGACGCGGAGATGGTCGACGACCTCTGGGGGGCCGAACCCGAGGGCTGAGCCGCCCCGCGGGTCCCGCTACGCCGTGCGGCGGGTGCGGGAGGGACGGGGGGAGCGGCTGTGCTCGGACAGCAGCCCGCCGTCGTCCTTCACCAGGAGGTACGCTCCGTCGTCAGGGCCCTCCAGGAACTCCACCAGCTCGGCTAGCTTCTCGGGCCCGAGCGACGCGGCCAGGCGGGCGGCGAACGCCTCCACGTCGACCTTCGGCGCGGCCTCCGCCGCCGCCTCGGCGGCCCGCGCGGCGCGCTCGCGGCTCGCGGTCGCGGACAGGGGCCGGCTCGGCGCCCACACCTTGCGGCTCTGCGTGTGGTGCCAGCAATATGGGCTCCCGCGGAAGGGGCTCTGCTGACATCTCTTTCCGTGCGCCGCGATCGCGACGCACCGGCTCACCGAGCGGGTCTCCATCGTGGACGGGCCGTCGTCGCCGACGGCGCGATCCTCCAATCCGTTATCCGGTGTATCAGTTGTAAACCTCACAGGTCGTCGTGTCTACCCCACAGGAGGCCCGGCGGGTTGCGAGGACACCCGCACTTTCCTAGACTCCGCGGTCGTTCTCGCGGCGCAATCGCGCCGCGTCGTCATGTCAGGAAGAGGTCGGACCGGCACGTGAGCACAGTCAGCGCAAAGCCCGGAACCGTCGATCGCCAGTGGTGGATCGTCGATGCCGAGGGCCAGAACCTGGGCCGGCTCGCGTCGGTCATCGCCGAGACCCTCGCGGGCAAGCGCTCGCCCTGGTACACGCGGCACTGCGACACCGGCGACTTCGTGGTCGTCGTGAATGCGGAGAAGGTCGCGGTCACCGGTAACAAGCTGCGTGACAAGCGGTACTGGCGTCACTCAGGCTACCCGGGCGGCATCCGCAGCCGGACCCTCGGCGAGCAGCTCGAGCGCCGCCCCGAGGAGGTCCTGCGCAAGGCCGTCCGCGGGATGCTCCCTAAGAACAGCCTCGGCCGCGCCCAGCTGACGAAGCTCAAGATCTACGCGGGCGGCGAGCACCCGCACGCCGCGCAGCAGCCCAAGCCGCTGCGCCTCACCCGCGTCGCGGAGGTCACCGCATGAGTACCGAGACTCCCGCGGGCGCGGCCCGCTACCGCGCCACCGGCAAGCGCAAGAGCGCCGTGGCGCGCGTCACGCTCACTCCGGGCTCCGGCGAGATCACCTGCAACGGCAGGCCGATTGACGAGTTCTTCGGCCGCAAGGTCCTGGTGACCGAGGCGCGTCAGCCCCTCACGGTCACGGGCACCGAGGGCCGCTTCGACGTGGTCGCCCTCCTGCACGGCGGCGGCGTGTCCGGTCAGGCCGGCGCGCTGCGCCACGGCATCGCCCGGGCGTTGACGGTCGCCGACGAGGCGCTGCGGCCCGACCTGAAGCGGGAGGGATTCCTGACGCGCGACGCGCGCATCAAGGAGCGCAAGAAGGCCGGGCTCAAGGGCGCCCGCAAGCGCCCGCAGTTCTCGAAGCGCTAGTCACCCCGACGGCCGGGGCGACCACACCGCCCGCGCGGCGGCTCTTCGGCACCGATGGGGTCCGGGGGGTCGCCAACCGCGAGCTGACGCCGGAGCTCGCCCTGGCGCTCGGCCGGGCCCTGGGCTCCCGCCTCCCCGCGGGATCCCGGGTGATGATCGGCCGCGACACGCGGCTCAGCGGGCCGATGCTGGAGAGCGCGATGGCGTCGGGGTTGGCCAGCACCGGCGCGCACGCCGTCCTGCTGGGCGTGATCCCCACGCCGGGCGTGGCCGAGCTCGTCGCATCGTCCGACGCGGTGGCGGGCGCGGTGATCAGCGCATCGCACAACCCGTTCCCCGACAACGGCATCAAGCTGTTCGGCGCGGACGGCTTCAAGCTGGCCGACGCGGACGAGGCCGCCATCGAGGCGGCGATGGCGGAGGGCGACGGCGCGCGGCCGACCGCCGGGGACCTCGGCACCATCGAGACCTGGCTGGGTGGGCGCGCGCAGTACGTCGAGGCGATGGTCGAGCGCGCCGCGGTCGACCTCACGGGCGTGCAGATCGTGATCGACTGCGCCAACGGCGCCACCACCGTCACCGCGCCGGAGGTCCTCGTACGGCTCGGCGCCACGCTGCGCTCGATCGGCATCGAGCCGGACGGCGTCAACATCAACGACGGGTGCGGCTCGACCGACCTCGGCCTGCTGTCGGCCGCCGTCCTGGAGGCCGGGGCCGACCTGGGGCTGGCCTTCGACGGGGACGGCGACCGGGTGCTGGCGGTCGACGCCGCCGGCGATCCGGTCGACGGCGACCAGATCCTGGCCCTCTGCGCCGTCGCCAAGCGCTCGCGCGGCGAGCTTCCCGGCGACGCCGTGGTCACCACCACCATGACCAACCTCGGCTTCCGGCGCGCGATGGCGGCGGAGGGCATCGAGGTGCGATGGACGGACGTCGGCGACCGCTACGTCATGGCGGAGATGCGCGACAACGGCTTCGTGCTGGGCGGCGAGCAGAGCGGGCATCTGATCGACCTCTCCCACGGGCCGTCGGGCGACGGCCTCGCCGCCGGCCTGCACCTGCTGCGCGCGCTGCGGGAGCGGGGCGAGGACCTGCGGACGGCGGCGGCGATCGTCCAGCGCCTGCCCCAGAAGTTGGTCAACATCGTGGTCGACCGCAAGCAGGACCTCCCGGACGCCGCCGGCGTGTGGGAGGCGGTACGCCGCGCGGAGGCCGAGCTGGGCGACGACGGCCGCGTCGTCGTCCGTTCGTCGGGGACGGAGCCCCTCGTCCGGGTGATGGTCGAGGCGCCGACCGTCCAGTCTTGCGATCGGTGGAGTAGAGAGATCTCGCTCGCGGTGGAGCAGGAGCTGGGCGGGCGGCTACCGTAGCTGTCGCTGAAGGCGACGGAAGGACACAGCTGCATGTGCGGGATCATCGGGTACGTCGGCGGGCGACCCTGCCGTGAGCTCATCCTGACGGGGCTGGAGCGCCTCGAGTACCGCGGCTACGACTCCGCCGGCTTCGCGCTCCTCGCCGAGGACCAGGGCATCGCCGAGTCGGTCCGCGCCGTCGGGAACCTCGCGCGCCTGCGCGAGGCCGCCGGCGAGGACGACGGCTCCGCCGCCACCGCGGGCCTCGGGCACACCCGCTGGGCCACCCATGGCCGCGTGACCACCGAGAACGCGCACCCGCACATCAGCTCCGACGGCACCGTCCTGGTGGTGATGAACGGGATCATCGAGAACTACCTGGAGCTCCGCGGCGGGCTGCAGGACCTCGGCATCGCGTTCCGCTCCGAGACCGACACCGAGGTGGTCCCCAACCTGATCGCCCGCGAGTACCGCGGCGACCTGGCCGCGGCGGTCCGCGAGGTGCTGCCGCGCCTCGGCGGCCATTTCGCGTTCGTGGTCGCGCACGTCGACGAGCCGGGCCGCCTGGTCGCCTCGCGCCGCGAGTGCCCGCTGGTCGTGGGCATCGGCGAGGGCGAGCGGTTCATCGCCTCCGCCATCCCCGCGTTCCTCTCCGAGACGCGGGAGATCATGCTGCTCGAGGACGACGAGGTCGTGAGCATCGACGCCTCCGGCCACACCCTCTGGCACGGTGGTATCGAGGTCGAGGCCCGCGAGTCGCAGACCGTCGACTGGGATGTGGACGCCGCCGAGAAGGGCGGGTACGAGACCTTCATGCTCAAGGAGATCCATGAGCAGCCGGCCGCCCTGTGGGACACGATCGGCGACCGTCTGCGGCCCGACGGGTCGGTGGACCTGCTGGGCTTCGGCCTGGACGACGCCGCCCTGGCCCGCGTCGAGCGGATCCACATCGTGGCCTGCGGCACCTCGTACCACGCCGGCCTGGTGGGCCGGTACCTCATCGAGGACTGGGCCCGCGTGCCGGTGCACGTCGAGGTCGCCTCCGAGTACCGCTACCGCACCTGCCTCGCCGGCCCCGGCGACCTGGTGATCGGGATCACCCAGAGCGGCGAGACGGCCGACACCCTGGCCGCGATGCGCGTCGCCCGCGAGCGCGGCGCGCACGTCGCGGCGCTCACCAACATCATGGGCTCCCAGGCGACCCGCGACTCGGACGGCGTGCTCTACACGCGCGCCGGCCTGGAGATCGGCGTGGCCGCCACCAAGACCCACACCGCGCAGGTCATGGCTCTGTCGCTCCTGGCGCTGAAGCTCGGGCGCCTCAAGTGGGCGCTGACCTCGGCGGGCGCGCTCGACCTGGCCGACGAGCTGCGGCGGGTGCCGGACGTGGTGCAGGCGTACCTCGAGTCGTCCGCGCCCGCGTCGGTCATGGAGGTCGCGGCGAACTACGCCGAGAAGCCCTTCTTCCTGTATCTCGGCCGCCACGTCGGGGTGCCGGTGTGCTTCGAGGGCGCACTCAAGCTCAAGGAGATCAGCTACATCCCCACGGAGGCCTACCCGGCGGGGGAGATGAAGCACGGGCCGATCGCGCTGCTCGAGGAGGGCTCGCCGGTGGTCGTGGTGGCCACCGACGGCCACGTCTTCGACAAGGTCGTCTCCAACATCCAGGAGGTCCGTGCCCGCGGCGCCCGCGTGATCGCGGTCGCCACCGAGGGCAACGAGGAGATCGGCAGGCACGCCGACGACGTCCTCTGGGCCCCGCGCACGCAGGCGCTGCTCTCGCCGATCAGCGCCGTGATCCCCCTGCAGATCTTCGCCTACGGCCTGGCCCGCGCCCGCGGTCTGAACGTCGACCAGCCGCGCAACCTGGCCAAGACCGTCACCGTCGAGTAGAGGCTGAGAGTCGGCCCTGTGGCCACCGTCGGGGTGGGCGTGGACGTCGTCGAGATCGACCGGTTCGCGGAGTCGCTGCGCAAGAGGCCGCGGCTGGCGGAGCGGTGCTTCACGGAGGCGGAGCAGGCGTACTGCTCGCGCAAGCCGTTCCCGCCGCAGCACTACGCCGCCCGCTTCGCCGCGAAGGAGGCGGTGGGCAAGGCCCTCGGCATCGGCATGACGCGCTGGCGCGAGGTGGAGGTGGTTCGCGGGCGCGGCGCGCCGACGATCGCCCTGCACGGGAAGTACGCCGAGCGGGCCCGCCTGCTCGGCGTGACCGCCGTCCACGTCTCGCTGACCCACGGGCGCGACACGGCGATGGCCTTCGCCATCGCGGAGGCGCCGGGGGGCTGATCTGGGAGGATTGGGGGGTGGCCGTCGCACAGCCCTCCTCGCCGCCCCCCCTTCCGCGTTGCCGGCCGCTGTTCGACGCGGCCGCGATGCGCGACGCCGACGCGCGCGCGACCGGGGTCCACGCGATCCCCTCCATCGTCCTGATGGAGCGCGCCGGGCTCGCCGCCGCCGCGGCCATCCTGGGCGGCTGGCCCCGGGCGGGGGCCGCGGTGATCCTGGTGGGCACGGGCAACAACGGCGGGGACGGCATGGTCGTCGCGCGCCATCTGCTCGAGGCGGGCTGGTCGGTGCGCGTCCTCGCCCCCGGCGGCGCGCCGCCCAGGACGCCCGACGCGGCGACCATGACCACGATCGCGTCGACCATCGGCATCCGGGTCGAGCCCTTCCGCGACGACGAGGCCCACCCCCCGGGTGCCGTGGCGGTCGACGCCCTGCTCGGCACGGGCGCCTCCGGGCCGCCGCGCGGCGAGGTGGCGCCAGCCGTCGCATGGCTCGCGGCCCACCCCGGGCCGGTCGTGGCGCTCGACGTTCCCACCGGTGTGGAGGCCGACACCGGCCGCGTGCCGGGCGAGGCGGTGCGCGCGGACCTGACGGTGACCTTCCACGGCGACATGCCCGGCCTGCGGGTGCTCCCCGGACGCGACCGCGCCGGACGGGTGGAGGTCGCCGACATCGGGATCCCCCGCGCCGTCCGGCTGGCCCCCGCGGCCTGGCTCGCCGGTCACGCCGCCGCCGCGGCGATCCCCCCGAAGGGCTCCGACTCCGAGAAGTACGGGGCCGGCGCGGTGCTGGTGGTGGGCGGCGCGACGGGGCTCACCGGCGCTCCCGCGCTGGCGGCCCGGGCGACGCTGCGCGCGGGCGGCGGCCTGACGGTGGTGGGGGCTCCGGCCGCCGTGCAGCCGCTCATCGCCGGCGAGTTGCTGGAGGTGATGGTGGCGCCCCTCCCCGACGGCGGGGCCGGCCATCTGACCGTGCCGGGCGCCGACGAGGCCCTCGCCCAGGCGGCCCGCGTCGGCGCCGTGGCCCTCGGCCCCGGCCTGGGGCGCGCCGACGGGACGGGCGAGGCGGTCGCCGCGATCCTGGCGGCGCTCGAGTCGCCGCTGGTGCTGGACGCCGACGGCCTCTGGCACCTCCACGACCGGCCGGAGCGCCTCCGCGAGCGCCCCGCGCCGACGGTCATCACCCCGCACGCCGGCGAGGCGGCCCGCCTGCTCGGGGCGGAGCGGCCGGAGGTGGAGTCCGACCGCCTCGCCTCCGCGCGCGACCTGGCCGAGCGCTCCGGCGCCGTGGTGGTGCTGAAGGGCGCCGGCACGGTGATCGCCGCGCCCGGGGCGGTGCCGGTGGTGGCCGAGCACGGCGCGTCCGCGCTCGCGACGGCCGGGACCGGCGACGTGCTGACCGGCGTGGTGGCCGCCTGCCTCGCGAAGGGCATGCCGCCGCATGCCGCGGCCGTCGCGGCCGTGGCCCTCCACGCCCTGGCGGGGGAGCTGACGGGCCACGGGGACGGGACGGTCGCCTCCGACGTGATCGAGGCGCTCCCGGCGGCGCGGGACGCCGCCGTCGCGGCCGCCGCCGAGGCCGCCGCGGCGTGAGCGCCGACCGGGCCGTCGCACGGATCAGCCTCGCGGCGATCCGGCACAACGCCGCCGCCCTCCTCCGGGCCGCGGACGGCGCCCGCCTGATGGCGGTGGTGAAGGCCGACGGCTACGGGCACGGCGCCGTCCCCGCCGCCCGCGCCGCCCTGGAGGGAGGCGCCACCGCCCTGGCGGTGGCGACGGTCAGCGAGGCGCAGGCGCTGCGGCACGCCGGCCTGGACGCGCCGACCCTGATCATGGGGCCCCTGACCGGCGACGAGTGGGACCGCGCGGCGGCCGCCGGCGCGGAGCCCACCGTATGGACCCCCGAGGCCGTCGCCGCCGCCGCGGCCGCAGGGGGGCGTCGCGGCACCCCCCTGCCGGTGCACCTGAAGCTGGACACCGGCATGGGCCGCTTGGGCGCGCGCCCCGAGGACGTCGAGGCGTTGGTGGAGGCGGCTGCCGCGGCGGGGCCGGGGATCCGCGTGGCCGGTCTCATGACCCACTTCGCCACGGCGGACGAGACGGAGGGCGAGAACGCCGCGTTCATGGGCGAGCAGCTGCTGCGGTTCCGCGCGCGGCTGCCCGCGCTGCGGCGGCGGTTCCCGGGCGCCGTCGTCCACGCCGCGAACTCGGCTGCGACGCTCCGCGAGCCGGCCGCCGCGTTCGACATGGTCCGCTGCGGCATCGCGCTGTACGGGTGCTCCCCGTTCATGGGCGACCCGGCCGACGACGGCCTGCGCCCCGCGATGTCGCTGGTCTCGTACCTCGGGTCGGTGAAGACGCTGCACTCCCGGGAGAGCGTCGGCTACGGCCGCGTGTGGCGGGCGGCGCGCGGTACGCGCATCGGCCTGGTGCCGGTGGGGTATGCCGACGGCTACGCCCGGTGCCTCACCGGGCGGGCGCAGGTGCTGGTGGGTGGCCGCCGGGTGCCGGTGGTCGGCACGATCTCGATGGACCAGCTCACCGTCGACCTCGGGCCGGAGGCCGGCGAGGGCGTGGGGGACGAGGTGGTGCTGATCGGCGAGCAGGGGGCGGGGCGGATCACCGCCGAGGAGGTCGCCGGATGGCGCGGCACGATCAACTACGAGGTGACGTGCGCGGTGGGGCCGCGGATCCCCCGGGTCCACGAGGGGTGAGCCGGCCGGACCTCGCGGCCCTCGTCGCGCCGCTGGCGCCCATCGAGGCGCCGGCCTGGGCGGTCGGCGGCGGCGTGCGCGACGCGCTGACGGGCCGTCCCGTCACCGACCTGGACGTGGCGATCGACGGTGACGCCGCCGCGGCGGCGCGGGCGATGGCGCAGGCCACCGGGGCAACCCGCTTCCGGCTGTCGCGCGCCTTCGGCGCGTGGCGCGTGCAGGGCGGGTCGCTGGCCGCGCAGGTGGACATCACGCCGCTCCAGGGCGGGACCCTGGAGGAGGACCTCTCCCGCCGCGACCTGACGGTCAACGCGATGGCGGTCGACGCCCGCGCGCCCGAGGCGGTCATCGACCCGCACGGCGGCCTGGCCGACATGGCCGCCGGCGCGCTGCGGATGGTGGGGCCCTCCGCGTTCCGGGACGACCCGGTGCGGCTGCTCCGCATCGTCCGCGTCGCGGAGCAGCTCGGGTGGGCCGTGGAGGACGGGACGGCCGCGGCGGCGCGCCGCGACGCCGCGCGTCTGTGGGACGCGCCGGGGGAGCGACTGGCCGACGAGCTCGGGCGCATCATGCGATTGGCGCGCCCGGATCGCGCGTTCGCGCTGATGGACGAGCTGGGGGTGCTCGGCGCCCTGGTCCCGGAGCTGGACGCGTCGCGCGGCCTCGACCAGAGCGTCTACCACCACAAAGACGTGCTGGGGCACACGCTCGAGGTGGTGGAGCACGTCGTCGCGCTCGCCGCGGACCCCGAGCCTGTGTTCCGCGGTCGGGCCGGCCGCATCCTGGAGGCGCTGGCCGAGCCGCTGGCCGACGAGCTGACCCGTCGCGACGCGCTGATGTTCCCGGCGCTGCTGCACGACATGGCGAAGCCCGCGACCCACGCGGTCACGCCGGAGGGCCGCGTCACGTTCATGGGGCACGACCGGATCGGCGCCGAGATGGCGGGCGACCTGATGCGCCGCCTCCACACCTCCACGCGTCTGCGCGACTTCACGGTCGACTGCGTCCGCCTGCACCTCCCGCTCGGCTTCCTGGTGCACCGCGGTCCGCTGTCGCTGCGGCAGATCGACCGCTACCTGCGGCGCACCGCCCCGTGGGAGGTGGAGATCATCCTGCTGACGTGCGCGGACCGGCTGGCCACCCGGGGGAGGGGGTCGGATGTCGCGATCCGCCGTCACCTGGTGCTGGCCCGCGAGGTGATGGACGCGTATTTCACGCTCCTGGACCGGGGGCCGGTGCGTCCGCTGCTGGCCGGCGACGAGATCGCGCGGGAGCTGGGGAGGGCTCCGGGGCCGTGGCTCGCGGAGGTCGTGGACGCCCTGCGCGAGGGGCAGGGGGGGGGCGTGATCCGTACCGACGCGCAGGCCCGCCGGTTCGTGAGGTCCTACGTCGGCTAGGGGGTCCCGCTGGTCCGATCGGAGGGTTCGCATCCACCGATTGTTCGAAAAACGCAAGCGGAGCTTGTGACGAGGCTGTCAGCCCCCTAGGTTCCCCCCGTGCCGTAGTACCCCCCGAGCGATTGCCCCCGACCGGGAGGAATGCATGCGTGGTGCCCCGAGGACGGGCCGCGGCCTCGCCGTGGCCGGTCTCGCCGTCGGTCTCCTCATCCCAACCGCAGCGGTCGCGCAGACCGCGTGCAAGCCCGCACCGCAGCCCGCGTCGGAGAAGGCGCTGGTCGCGATGATCGCGGCGGAGCGCAAGTCCGCGAAGGTGGGGAAGGTGGCGAAGGACCCGGTGCTGGTGAAGGCCGGGCGCCAGAAGAGCCTGAAGATGGCGCGGGGAGGGAAGTTCGCCCACAACGGCTCGATGTCGTGGGCGCAGGGCCGCTCGGGTGCACAGAACATCGCGATGGCGCCGTCGGCGGAGCAGGCGATGGAGGCGATGCTGGCGAGCCCGCCGCACCGCGCCAACATCCGCTCCGGCGAGTGGAGGATCACGGGTGTCGGCGCCGCGTCCGACTGCACCGGGCAGATCTTCTTCACCGTGAACTTCGCGGGGCCGGCCGCCTAGGACGCGACGGGGCGCCGTCCCCTAGGGTCCGGGTCGTGGTCCGGCTCACCCGCATCTACACGCGGCTCGGCGACGCGGGGGACACCCACCTCGGCGACATGAGCCGCGCCCGCAAGACCAGCCCCCGGGTGGTCGCGTACGGCGAGGTCGACGAGCTGAACGCCGTCATCGGGGTCGCGCGGGCCCAGGGCCTGCCGCCGGAGGTGGACGGCTGGCTGGCGACGGTCCAGAACGAGCTGTTCGACGTCGGCGCCGACCTGTGCGTCCCGCCCGGCGACGACGAGGGGCGCAGCCGCCTGCGGGTCGAGGCGTCCCAGGTGGAACGTCTGGAGGCCCTGTGCGACCGGGTGAACGAGACGCTCCCCGACCTCACGAGCTTCGTCCTGCCCGCGGGGACGGCCGCCGCGTCAGCGCTGCATCACGCCCGCACCGTCTGCCGCCGCGCCGAGCGCGCCGCCGTGGCCCTCGCCGACGCCGAGCCGGTCACCCCGGAGGCCCTCGCCTACCTCAACCGGCTCTCGGACCTGCTGTTCATCCTCGCCCGCGCCGCGAACCGCGAGGCGGGCGGCGACGTCCTCTGGCAGCCCGGGGGGACCCGCACCCCCGAGCGTTAGGCCCTCAGGCGCGGACGAGGGTGAACCGCACGGTCCGCTCCGCCGGGTCGGCGTCGGTGAGGCGGACGCGGACGCGGGTGCCGGGCGCGATCCCGTCCCCGTCCAGGGGCGCGACGACGGCCGGGTCGGCGACCTGGACGGTGGCGCGGCCCTCGCGGACGTCGGTGACCACGCCGTCGAAGTCCTGGCCGACGCGGGACGTCAGCAGGACCGCCTCCAGGTGGTCGACGGCGGCGCGCTCCGCCGCGCGGGCGCGGCCGGCGGTCGTGGCCATCCGCTGCGGCATCTCCTCCATCGCGGCGATCGCCCACTCCGGAGGATCCGCACCCGCGGCGAGGGCGAGCACCACCTCGTTCGCCACCCGGTCGCACAGGCGCCGCAGCGGCGCGGTCACGTGCGCGTAGGGCGCGGCGATCGCGGCGTGGACCGGCGGCGGGCCGTCCCCACGGCGCCAGACGGCGTAGCCGGCCCCCCGGAAGAGGCGGCTCGCGCGGACCGCGAACGCGGCGTGGCCGGGGCGGGCGGGGTCCAGCCCGCGGACCACGTCGGCGTAGCGGGCGCCCTCCGGCCAGGTCACCCCGAGGGCCAGGGCACTCCGGCGCAGCGACGCCAGGTCGCGCTCCTCGGCGGGCGCGAGCGTGCGGAACAGGCCGACGCCCCCGTCGATCATGATCCGCGCCGCCGCCATCCCGGTGAGCAGCGACACCTGCGCGTTCCAGTCCTCCACCGGCAGCGGCGCCTCGAACCGCAGCGCATATCCGCCGCCCGGGGCGGGGGCGACCTCCTGCACCGGCACCGACAGGCTCACGCCGCCGCGCTCCGCCTCCCGGGCGAGCCGCAGCTCGCCGACCTCGCGCAGCAGCGCCAGGGTCCCCTCGGCGGAGCCGGCGTCGATCGCGGCCTGCACCTCCGGATACCCCAGCGCCCGCCGGCTGCGCACCAGGGCGCGCGCGACGCCCGTCGCCACCGGCTCGCCGCGGGCGTCCAGGTCGATGGTCCAGAGCAGCGCCGCCCGGTCGGCATCCGGCAGCAGGCTGCCCGTGCCCTCACCGACCGCGTCGGGATGCAACGGGGACCGGCGATCCGGCAGGTAGACGGTCACGCCGCGCTCGCGCGCCTCACGGTCGACCGCCCCGCCCGGCGCGACCAGCGCCCCCACGTCGGCGATCGCGTAGCTCACCCGGAACCCGGGGCCCTCGCGGGCGATGTGCAGCGCCTGGTCCAGGTCGCGGGAGCCCGGCGGGTCGATCGTGACCAGCTCCAGGTCGCGGCGGTCGGCGCGACCCCCCCCCCCCGGCGGCCCCCCGGCCCCCCCGGCCCCCCCCCCCGCGGCCCGCGGGGATGGGCCCCGGAGGCCCCGGCCCCCCCCGCGTCCGCCGCAGCCGCCGGCCAGATCGGCCGCGCCCGGCTCCAGGCGCACCGCGCGCGCCGGGATCGCCCTACCGCCCGTTCACGGAGAGGTGCTGGTAGTCCCTGGTGCCGCTCCAGCGCCCGCCCCAGCCCCAGCCGCGCGCATCGAACGCGCGGGTCACCACGCCGCCCTCCACGATCATCCCCGTCCGGTACGGCGAGCGGTCCAGGTAGGGGACGCTGCCGGGGTGGGAGGTGCGCCCGCCCGAGACGTAGGGGTTCTCCAGCGGGTTCAGGTCGATCGCGAGGCCGTACGCGTGGTTCGACCAGTTCGACGACCCCGTGGCGGGCCGGCAGTTGTACGCCGAGGTGTTGTCGGCCTCGATGCTGGCGAAGTCGTCGCCGCCGTACGCCTGGATCGGCTTCATCCGGCGGATGGGGAAGCGCTCCCGGTAGAGCTGCCGGAACGCCGCCACCACGTCCTGGGCGGCGGAGGCGTTGACCACCAGCGCGCCGCGGCGGACGCGGCCCCCGAACCCCACGTACGGCAGGCTCACGTGCCGGAGCTGGGACAGCGCGACGGGGCAGCCGCGGCGCCACACGCTCGGCGTCATGTCGGCCCGCTCCTGCGGGCTCAGCGCGCGCACCACCGCCCGGAACGGCGGCAACGGCGACGACGCGGCCGCGGCGGGCCCCGCCGCCGGCAGGGCGAGGGCCGCGCACACCAGGGCCGGGACGAGGAGGCGGTGCATCGGCGGCACGTTACCGGCGCGCCGCCCGGGGGTCACGGCGGGGCGGCCCGCGGCGCCCCCTCCACCCCCCGGGGGGGGGCCGCGCGGCCCTCCGCCCACACCCTTACCGGCGCAGCGCCCAGGATCAGCACGCCCCCGGCGATGGTGACCGCCCCCGGCGTCTCGCCCAGGAACAGCCACGACCACACGGGGTTGAGCGCCGGCTCCACAAGGAGCAGCAGCGACACCTCGAACGCCGCCACGGTGCGGACCGCCGCGGTGAGCATCAGGTATGCCAGCGCGATCTGCACGACGCCGAGGTAGATGAGCAGCGCCCAGTCCCGCCCGTCGCCCGACGGGGGCAGCGCGAACGGGACGCACGCGGCGAACGCGACCAGGTTCCCGGCGATGACGGCCGCCCCGGCGCCGTTCGACTGGCCGCCACGGGCGAGCCAGCGGAGCCCCAGCAGCGTCGCCGCCCACGTGACGCCCGAGGCCAGGGCGAAGATGTTGCCGAGCGCCGGGTCGGGCGCCGTCTCCGCGGCCGCCCCGGTGCCGGTGACGCAGAGGGCCAGGCCCGCGAGGAGCACGACCATGACGCCCACTTCGGCGAGGCGGGCCCGCTCGTGGAGCAGGAACACGCCGGCGAGCAGCACGTAGAGCGGCGCGGCGCTCTGCAGGAAGATCGCGTTGGCCGACGTGGTCTGCTTGTTCGCCAGCACGAACAGCACGACCGTGGCGGCGTAGGCCGCCCCCACCGCCCAGGTGCGCCACGTCCAGCCGCGCCGGGCGGAGGGCATCACCAGCGCCACGACCGCCGCGGCGATGCCGGAGCGCCACGCCGCGACCTCCAGCGCGCCGCGGACGCCGCTGAAGTCCGTGCCCTTGATCGCCGCCCCGCCCGTCGAGAACAGCGCGGCGGCCCCGATCACCTGGAGCCGTGCGACACCACCTGCGCCGATCTGCGCCCCCTCACTCCGGGGCGCCTCGTCCTAGAAGCGCCGCGCCCCCGCGTAGCTCTCGGCATAGTAGGCGTCGTACAGCGACCCGAGGCGGACGCCGCCGCCCTCGCCCTCGCTGTGGACGAACTGGCCGCCGCCGACGTACAGCCCGGCGCCCGTGAGCGTGCCGTCCTCGTCGGCGAACATGATCACGTCGCCGGAGTCGAGGTCCTTCGGCGCGATGCCGCGACCGGCGGTCGACTGGGCCGCCAGCCCTCCGGGCACCTCGACGCCGTGCTCGGCGTACGCCCAGCGGATCAGGCCTGCGGGGGAGAAGCCCGCGTCGGGGTCGGCGCCCGTCGCCGCGCCGGGGGCGCCCAGCACCGCCAGGGCCGACTCGGCGGCCGACGGACCCTTGCCCGACTGCCCCAGGACGGGCGTCGGCGGCGCGTAGACCGGCAGCGGCGCGGTGGGCCCGGTCGCCGCGGCGGGCGCCCCGGCGGTCACGGGGACGGCAACGCCGGTGAAGACCGATGCCGAGGGATCCCCGCCGAGCTCGGCGAGGTAGATGCCGACGTTCCGCACCCAGTTGCTGTTCAGGCCCGACGGGTCGTTCGCGGCGCCCGCTGGCGCCCAGCGGTTACGGATGGCGACCACCGTCACCAGGCCGGAGCCCTTGTAGAGGGGGCCGCCCAGGTTCTGCGCCGCGGCGCGGATGCCGGCCGCCCACGACGGATAGTTGATGCCGGGGCCCATGCCGAACGGGTTGTGGATCGCCTGCGACGGCCCGTAGGTGCCGAAGCTCGTCTCCGACCCGGCGATGGCGACCAGGAACCGCGGGTCCATGCCAACGGCCTGCGACTCGGTCACGAACACGGCGCCGAGTCCGGTGAGCGGGCTGAACTTGGAGGCGAGGTAGCCGTCGATGCGGCTCGCCTGCGCGGCGGCGTCGCCCTGCACCTGGGGCACCACCTCGTCCTGGCGCTGCAGCGCGGGGGACAGCGAGGGGGTCGCGGAGCCGGCCACAGCGGAGCCGCCCGGCGCCTCGGCGAGCCGCACGACGGGGCCGTCCTGCCTCCCGGCGTCCGGGGTGGCGGCCGGGGTGGACTCGTCCGCGGCGTCGGCGGCGGCGTCGGCGGCCTCGGACGCGCGCCGGGCCGTGAGGCCCCGCTCGAGCCGGACCAGGTCGGCCTTCTCCTGCTGGAGGCGCCGCTCGATGGCCTCGAGCGTGTCGCGCTCGGCCCCGCCAGTGCCGTCGGCAGCCGACCGGGCGGCCATCAGCTCGGCGGACGTCCGCTCGATCTTCGCGCGGGCCTGGGCGAGCTCGGTGGCCGTGGACGCGGACGCGACGGCGGGCCCGAGGGGCACGGGGGCGAGGAGGGCGATCGCGAGGCCCCATCCGAGGGCCCGGCGCCGCCGGGGCGCGGGAGGGCATCCTGCCATCACCAACCCCATCGGTACGGAGGCGGCTCCGCTTGAGATCGCGCGCGGGGCCGCTGCGGCGGGCCCCGGGGGGACTACGGGCGGACGGCCCCCACGTAGTCGGACCGGTCGCCGAGGCTGGAGACCTTGACGACGTCGCCGGTGTGCGGCGCGTGGACGTACTGGCCGCCGCCGATGTAGATGCCCATGTGGCCGAGCCCGTTGAAGAAGACCATGTCACCCGGCTCGAGCTGATCGGAGGGCACCTTCGGGAACGCGGCCCAGATCGCCCCGGTGTAGTGGGGCACGCTCTTGCCGATCTGCGCGTAGGCGTACGAGGCGAGGCCGCTGCAGTCGAAGCCGGACGGCGAGGCGCCGCCCCAGACGTACGGGACGCCCAGGTACTGCATCGCGACGCTGGCGGCGGCGGCGTTGCCCGAGCCGCTGGGCAGCGGGGTGCTGGGTGCGGAGCCGCCCGAGGAGCCGCTGGAGGCCGCGGGGTCGCCGCCCGACGACGCGGCGGGGGTGACCGGCGTGGCGGCGGTGGCCGCCGACGCGGACGCCGCGGCGGCGCGCTGCTGGGCGAGCCGGGCCTGCGCCGCGGCCTCCTGGCGCTCGCGCTCCTTCTCGGCCGCGATCATCTGCCGCAGATCGGCGCTGGCCCCGTCGAGCACCTGCTGGCGCTGCGAGAGGAGCGACTCGACGCGGGCCTTCTCGCGCTCGCGGGCCTGGACGGCCGCAGCCGCGGTGGCGCGGTCCTTCTCGAGCTGGACCTTCAACTCGGCCAGGCGGGCCTTCTGGACGCGGAGCCCGCCGACCACCTGCGCGTCCTGCTGGCCGATGCGGTCGAGGAGCTGCATCTGATCGGCGGCGGCGGTGATGCTGCCGCTGTCGATCAGCACCTCGATGAGGCTCGGGTCGGGCGACGCGTACAGGGCGCGCAGACGCTGCGAGAGCACCTGGCGGGTCGCGACGAGATCCTTCTGGGTCTGCACGGACTGGCGCTCGTTGGCGTCGATCCGGTCGGTGACCTGACCCAGCTCGTACCGTGCCCCGTTGTAGGCCTCCGCCGCCTGCTCGACCTGACCGTTGATCGAGTCGAGCTCGGCCTGGATGCGGGAGACCTCCGCACGCTTCGCCTCGATCGCCGCCGGTTCCGTGGTGGCGATGCCGGCGCCGAACGCCAGGAGGGCGAGCACGGCGACCGCGAGGGAACCGATGGCAGTGAGGTGACGCGGGCGTCTCAGAAAGCGAGTCTCCTGCGCGTTGACGGGGGTGATCGGGGTGGGCGGTCCCGACCGACCGGGCCACGCTACACGCCTGTCCGGCCGGACACAAACGTCAGGGGGTGGCGATTCGTCCATCGGCCACCGATCCCACCGGCGTTTGCCGCCGTCCGCGCGGGGGGCCAGAATGCCCGTCGTGAAGCCGCTCCGCGCGCTCGTCGTGCTGCTCCTGGGGGCGCTCGCCCTCGCCTCCGCGGCGGCCGCGGCCGATCCGGGCGCCGCCTCCGGGCGGGCCGTCGGGTACGCCGCGCTGCTGCCCGCGAGGACCCAGGGCGCGCTCTCGGCCGCGTCGGGAGGCCCGCAGGAGCGCAGCGGCGGCGTGACGGGCCTGCGGCCCGCCGGCGGCGGCACCGTGGCGCGCGTGGACCTGCGCCTGGCCGCCGGCACCGACGGACCCACCGGCAACGCCGCGGGGATCGTGGCCGTGGCGGGGGTGAGCCTGCTGGACGGCCGCGTCCGCATCGACGCCGTCCGGATGACCGTCCGGGCGTCCGACGGGCCCTCCGGGGGCTCGGCGGGCATCGCCGACGGCTCGGTGAGCGGGCTCACGGTGGACGGGGCGCCCGTGGCCGCGGGCCGTGGGAGCCGTGTGGAGGTGCCCGGCATCGGTGCGCTCGTGTTCCTGGAGGAGGCCCCCGACGGCGCGGGCGGCGTCCAGGCCAACGCCCTGCGGGTCGAGGTGACCGACCCGGCGGCCGCGGCGCTCATCGGCCAGCCGTTCGTGCTCGGCCACGTGGAGCTGCAGACGGCGGAGGGCGAGCCCGCGGCGACGGAGGCCCCGGCGGGCACCGTCACCGCGCCCGGCACGGCGACGGCGCCTGGGCCGACCGCGACGGATGGCGGGGCCCCCGCCCCGCCCCTGCGGACGGCGCCCGCCCTGGGGTTGCCGCGGCGGCAGGCCCCCCCGGTCGCGATCCCGGCGAACGCGGGCTACGTGTTCCCGGTGGCCGGCGGGGCGTCGTTCACCGACGACTACGGGGCGCCCCGGGCGGGCACCGGCTGGCACCACGGCAACGACCTCTTCGCCGACCGGGGCACCCCGGTCGTGGCGGTGGCCGACGGGACGCTCTCGCGGGTCGGGATCAACACCCTGGGCGGCAACCGCCTGTGGCTCACCGACGAGCGGGGCAACGCCTTCTACTACGCGCACCTCTCGGCGTACGCGCCGGAGGCCCTGGAGGGGGCGCGCGTGCACGCCGGCCAGGTGATCGCCTTCGTCGGGAACACCGGCCAGGCCATCACCACCCCGCCGCATCTGCACTTCGAGATCCACCCCGGCGACGGGGACAGCGTCGACCCCTACCCGTACCTGCTGGCGTGGCAGCGCGGCACGAACGTGTCGAAGTCGTTCGCCCAGGCCGTCGTCTCGACGTCACCCGTCCCGGCCGTCGGCGCGGTCCTCATCGACCAGGTGCCCGAGCAGGACGCACCCCGCGGCGACGGCGCCGGCCTGGCGGTGCCCGTCACCTGATCCCGCGGGCAGACCCCGACGGGGCGGTTGGGGGGGAGGGGGTGAGGCCCGGTGCAGGTCCCGCCGCGCCGCCCCGTGCCATCCTCGGGGGCCATGCCCCGGCCCGACGAGCGCCTCGATCGTCTCCGCGACCGCCCCGGGGCGTCGTGACCCGGCACGTGGGCGGCGCGCGGGTGGCCCTGGCCGGCCACGCGGTCCGCTACGAGGCCTCGGGTCACGGCCGTCCGGTGGTGCTGGTCCACGGGCTGGGAGGGTCCGCCCGCTGGTGGCGCTCGACGCGGGCGGAGCTGGGACGGGATCACCGCGTGATCGTGCCCGAGCTGCCGGGATTCGGCTACGGGCGCGGCGGGCGGCGGTTCGCCCTGCGCGACGCCGCCCCGGTGCTCGGCGGCCTGCTCGAGCACCTGGGCCACGAGCGCGCCGACCTGGTGGGGCACTCGTTCGGCGCGCTGGTGTGCATGGCCGTCGCGGCGGCGGAGCCGCAGCGGGTGCGGCGGCTCGTGCTGGTTGGCCCGCCGGCGCGGACCTCGTCGCCGCGCACGGTCGGCAAAGTGCTCCCCGCCGTCCGCACCCTGCTGCGCCTGCCGCGGGCGGGTGCCCTCACGCTCCTGAGCGACTTCGCGACCAAGTCGCCGACCGCGATCCTGCGTGCGGCGGGGGAGATCCTGGCGCTGGACGGCGACGCCGGCCTGGGGGGCGAGCTGCCGGTGCCCACCATGGTGATGTGGGGGTCGCGGGACGCGATCGTGCCGATGGGCGGCGCGGGCTGGCTCACGCGCACGCTGCCCCGCGCCCGGGTGGTGGTGATCCCGGGCGCCGGCCACATCCCGATGCTCGACCGGCCCGCCCAGGTGAACGCCGCCCTGCGCGACTTCCTGGCCCCGGACTGAGCGGCGGCCGGCGTGCGCCGGGGACCCAGGCCCCCGGCGCGGTCGCGCATCAGGCGGGGAACGGCTCCTTCGCGCGCTCGCCGGGGACGAAGGCACGCTCGTCCTCGAGGAACCGGCGCGTCATCTCCCGCAGCTCGGGAGTGTCGTCGTGGCCGTGGACCTCGACCGCGTGCCGGGACGCGGCCTCCACGACCTCCTCCTCCTCGCCGATGATCGTGAGCGTGCAGTCCATCACGCTCTCGTAGCGGCGGCAGTCCGCCATCTTCCTGGCCATCGCGGTCTCCCGTGTCGACTGACCGTGAGCCAGGTATACGACCGCCCGGACCCGGCAGTCAATGAGAAACGTCTCAGGCGGCTCCGAAGGAGTCGCCGCAGGAGCAGGTCGAGGTCGCGTTGGGGTTGTTGATCCGGAACCCGCGGCGCAGCAGGCCGTGCTCGTAGTCGATGGTGGAGCCGGTGACGTGGATGGCGCTCTTCAGGTCCATCAGCATCGTCACGCCGTTCGAGGCCACCTCGCGGTCGCCCGCGGCGGCGGTCTCGCCCACCTCGAGCAGGTCGAGCTTGTACTCCAGCCCCGAGCAGCCCCCGGCCAGGATCCGCAGCCGGACGCCCTCCGGACGCCCCTGGGTCCGCGCCGCCTCGCGGATGTAGTCGGCGGCGGCGGGGGAGATGGTCACGAACGCCTCGCCGGCCTGCTCGGCCTGGCGGGCGGCGCGGGCACGTGCCCGGGCGGCGGCCTTCTTCTCCTCGAGGGTGAGCGGCCGGTCGGCGATCGCGGCGGGGGCGGATGCGGCGGCGGGATCAGCCAAAGCCCAGCACCTTCATCATGAACTTGCCCTCCTCCGTCATGGAGTCCGGCGACCACGGCGGGTCCCACACCCAGTTGACGTCCACGGAGGTGACCCCGTCGAGCGGCTCCAGGGCGGCGCGGGCGTCGCCCAGGATCTGCTCCGTGAGGGGGCAGCCCATCGAGGTGAGCGTCATGTCCAGGACCACCTTGCCGTCATCGGCGACGTTCACGCCGTACAGGAGCCCCAGGTCCACGACGTTGACCCCCAGCTCGGGATCCTCCACCTGCTTCATCGCCGTGCGGATGTCGTCCTCGGTGGCCATCACGCCTCCTCGCCGCCGCCGTTCGCGCCGTCGGCCTGGTAGGTCTGGATCGCGTCCTTCGCCGCCATCCACCCGAGCAGCGCGCACTTGACGCGCACCGGGTAGCGGGCGACCCCCTCCAGGGCGATCGCGTCGCCCAGGCGGTCCTCGTCGGCCGCCTCGTCGCCGTGCATCACCAGCCGGAAGTGCTCCACGGTGCCGAGCGCGTCCTCCAGGGTGCGGCCGCGCAGGGCCTCGCTCATCATCGAGACCGACGCCTGGGAGATGGAGCACCCCTGGCCGGTGTGCGCGACCTCCGCCACCACGCCGTCCCGGATCCCCAGCTCCAGGTGCACCTCGTCCCCGCACAGCGGGTTGTGCTGATCGACGGCGACGCTGGGGTGGTCCAGCGACCCCTCGCCCCGCTTGCGGCGGTAGTGGTCGAGGATCAGCTCCTGGTACAGGTCGTCGAGTCCGCCCACCGAGGCTCCCTACGTGAACATCGCCCGCGCGTTGCCGAGGGCGCGCACGAGCGTGTCGATGTCCTCATGGGAATTGTAGAGATACGTGCTCGCGCGGGCCGTGGCGCCCACGCCCAGCACCCGCATGAGCGGCTTGGCGCAGTGGTGGCCGGCCCGCACGCAGACGCCCTCGCGATCGATCAGCTGGGCGATGTCGTGCGGATGGATGTCCGGCAGGCTGAACGAGACGGCGCCGCCGCGGGCCTCCGGGTCCTTCGGCCCGTAGATCGTGATGCCGTCCAGCTCGCCGAGCGCGTCGAGCATGTGCCCGGTGAGCTCCACCTCGTGGGCGCGGATCGCGTCCAGGCCCACCTTCCGGAGGTACTCGGCGGCGGCGCCCAGCCCCACCGCCTCGGCGATGGGGGGCGTGCCCGCCTCGAACTTCCAGGGGAGCTGGGCCCAGCTGGAGCCGGCGGTGGTGACGTCGGAGATCATCTCGCCGCCCCCCAGGAACGGCTCCATGCCCTCCAGCACGTCGACCGTGCCCACCAGCACGCCGATGCCGGTGGGACCGAGCATCTTGTGGCCGGTGAACGCCAGGAAGTCGCAGCCCAGCGCGGGCGCGTCGACGGGCATGTGGGGGACGCTCTGGGACGCGTCGACCAGGCAGAGGGCGCCGGCGTCGTGCGCCATCCGGGCGATCTCGGCGACCGGGTTGATGGTGCCGAGCACGTTGCTGGCGTGGGCCACCGCGACCATCCGCACCGGGCCGTCGAGCAGCCCGCGGAGCGCGTCCATCTCCAGCTCGCCGCCCGGGGTGACGGGGGCGAACGCGACCTCGGCGCCGGTGATCTGCGCGACGATCTGCCAGGGGACGATGTTGGAGTGGTGCTCCATCTCGGTGACGACGATCCGGTCGCCGGGCCCCAGGTTGCGCACGCCCCACGCCCAGGCCACCAGGTTGATGGCCTCGCTGGCGTTCTTGGTCAGGATCACGCCCTCGCGCGGCGCGCCCACCAGGCGCGCGACCGCGTCGCGGCCGTGCTCGAAGCGGTTGGTCGCCTCGGCGGCCAGCTCGTACACGCCGCGATGCACGTTGGCGTTGGTCTCGCGGTAGTAGGCGTCGACCGCGTCGAGCACCGCCGTCGGCTTCTGGGACGTCGCCGCCGAGTCGAGGTACGTGAGCGGGGCGCCGTGGACGGACCTCCCGAGGATCGGGAAGTCCGCCTTGATCGCCGCGACGTCGAGCGCGGCGGAGGTGCTCATGAGTGCTCCGCCTTGGGGCCGCGTATGCGATTCCCGAGCGAATACCCCGCCGGGCAAGGACGCAGATGCGTGCCGATAGTGGTTCTATTGGCCCGCCCGAGGACGCGGCCCGGCGATGGTATGCAGCCGGGAATCGCCGCGCTGTCCCCGAGGCGGAGCACTTCTACGAGCCGGCCGGGGCGGCGGCCTCCTCGGCCACCCCGAACTCCACGTAGCCGTTCTCCTCCAGGTAGTCGGCCAGCTCGGGCCCGCCGGTCCTGGCGATGCGCCCCTCGAACATCACGTGCACGACGTCCGGCGTGATGTACCTCAGGATCCGCGTGTAGTGGGTGATGATCAGGACGCCGAGCCCCGGGCCGCGCATCGTGTTGACGCCCTCGGACACGACCTTCAGCGCGTCGACGTCCAGGCCCGAGTCGGTCTCGTCGAGCACGGCGAACTTCGGCTCGATCATTGCCATCTGGAGGATCTCGTGGCGCTTCTTCTCGCCGCCGGAGAAGCCCTCGTTGAGGTAGCGGTCGGCGAAGTCGCGGTTGAAGCCGAGCAGCTTCGACTTCTCGTCGAACAGCTTGATGAAGTCGCGCGGGGAGATCTCCTCGCCGCGGATGGCGTTGAGGGACGTGCGCAGGAAGTTCATCACCGAGACGCCCGGCACCTCGACGGGGTACTGCATCGCAAGGAACAGCCCCAGCTTGGCGCGCTCGTCGGGCTCCATCTCCGCGATGTCCTCCCCGGCGAACGTCGCGGTGCCGCCGGTGATCTCGTAGCGCGGGTGGCCCGCGAGGGCGTAGGCGAGGGTGCTCTTGCCGGAGCCGTTGGGGCCCATCAGCGCGTGGACCTCGCCCTGGGGGACCGTGAGGTCGACCCCCTTCAGGATCGGGGTGCCATCGACGGCGACCTCGAGGCCGCTGATCTGCAGGATGGGATCGCTCACGAGACTCCTCGGCTGGTGCTAGCGGAACAGGGGGTGGTCGATGCTCGGCGTCGGGTCGAGCAGGACGCGGCCGTCCTGGACCTCGACCCGGAAGGTGGGGAGGGGCCGGGTGGCCGGCGGCCCGAGCGCCTCGCCGGTGGCGAGGGAGAAGGGGGCGCCGTGGCGGGGGCACTCGATCGTGTCACCCTCGACCCAGCCGCCCGACAGCGACTCCATCGCGTGGGTGCAGATGTCGTGCACCGCGTGCACCGTCCCGTCGACGTTCACCAGGCAGACGGGCGTGCCGTCGACCTCGACGAGGCGGGGCTCGCCGGGGGCGAGGTCCTCGATGCCGGCGACGTCGATCAGTTGAGCTTCTCCTGGACGGCGCCCTCCAGCTCCTCGCGGAGCTCCTGCAGGCTGACCTGCTCCAGCACCTCCTGGAGGAAGCCCATGACGATCAGGCGCTTGGCCTGCGGCGTCGGGACCCCCCGCGACTGGAGGTAGAACAGGTGCTCGTCGTCCACGCGGCCGACCGCGCCGGCATGGGAGCACTTGACCTCGGCCGTCTCGATCTCGAGGAACGGGATGGTGTCGGCGCGGGCGCCGTCGTTGAGGACCAGGTTCCGGTTGGTCTGGTACGCGTCGGTGCCGGGCGCGCCGGGGGGCACGACCAGGTTGCCGAAGAAGACCGTGTGCGCGTGGTCCTGGATCGCGCCCTTGTAGAGCAGGTTGGAGTACGCCTGCGGCGCCTCGTGGCGGGCGACGACGCGGTGCTCGAAGTGCTGGTCGCCGCCGGCGAAGTACAGGCCGAGCGCGCGGGCGTCGGCCCCGGGCCCGGCGACCACCATCGTGGGCTCCACGCGCACGACGTCGCCGCCGAGCGTGACCACCACGGAGCGGGCGCGGGCGTCGCGGCCCACCTGGGCGCGCAGCACGGCGTGGTGGCGCGCGCCGGAGCCCCAGTCGATGACCGAGACGTGCTCCAGCTCGGCGCCCTGGCCGACGTACAGCTCCACCACCGTCGATGCGTGGACGGGGCCGGCGACGTCCGGCGAGCCGTAGCGGTCGATGACCGTGGCCTTGGCTCCCTCCTCCACCACCACGAGCGTGCGGCCGAAGACGCGGCCGGTGGCGCCGGTGGCGGTCAGGATCGCCTCGATCGGCAGCTCGGCCTCGACGCCCCGGGGCACGTACACGAACAGGCCGCCGTCCCAGCGGGCGGCGTTGAGGGCGCCGGGGCGCTCGTCGAACCCGACCAGCCCGTAGAGGCGGTCGCGCACGAGGTCCTCGTGCCGCTCGAGCGCCGCTCCGAGCTCCGCGACGACCACGCCGTGGGGCAGGCCCAGCAGCTCGGGCGCCGCGGCGACGCCGTCGGTCAGGCGCAGCACCGCGCCGCGCTGCCCGGTCTCCACCGCGACCGCGCCGGCGGCACCGGGCGCGGCCGGCTCGTCGCCCGCCAGGCCCAGGTCGGCCGGCGGGGTGAAGCGCCAGTCCTCCTCCCGGCCGGTGAGGGCCGGGAGCGAGGCGAGGTTGTCGGTGGCCGTGGTGCGGGCCTCCTCGGCCCAGGCCGGGCTAGCCAATCGAGCCCTCCATCTGAAGCTCGATGAGCCGGTTCAGCTCGACGGCGTACTCCATCGGCAGCTCCTTGGCGATCGGCTCGATGAAGCCGCGCACGATCATCGCCATGGCCT
>OEIU01000716.1_pt1 | contig 27652 bp, 19 predicted proteins | sample 1539221 | NCBI WGS metagenome assembly OEIU01 (sample SAMN03792071, study PRJEB22550) | activated sludge metagenome | feature: wastewater treatment plant; material: activated sludge; isolation source: Wastewater treatment plant of a petroleum refinery complex | place: Argentina: Zarate | collected...
CTATATTCATTAACCAAAGTTGCAACTTCATTTCCTAAAATATCGTAAACTTTTAAAGTTTGCCAACCGCTTATAGGAGACAGCCAACTAATTTTTGTACTTGGATTAAATGGATTGGGATAGTTTTGTAATAAAGAGAATTTATTAGGGACCTCACTAAAGTCTTTCTTAACTTCAGTTAAAATATTAGTGATTGAGCGTTTCCATATCCCACCCTGATAAGAACCAACATAAAGAGTATCACTGTTTGCTCCTAAAACCTCAGCAACAGTATTTGCTAATCCAGGAGTTATATTTTTCCAGTTTATAGCCTGATCATCTGACATAAAAACACCAATACCAGCGCCTAAAAATAAAAGACTATCATAACTTATTATAGTTCGTGGATACAATTGTGAAGGCAATCCATTATCAGAAGCCGACCAGTGCATACCTTTATCGGTTGACTTAAAAACACCCCTATTCCTACTGACAGCAAAAATATTTCCGTCAACTTCCGTCAATCCCATTGTCGCTGGACTAGTAAATCCATTATTGGACATAGACCAACTTTTGCCTAAATCAGTTGAAATATAAATACCCTCACTTAGGGTTGCAGCATAAAGAGTATCACCCATATTTAGTATTCCAGTTATTTGTATTTCACTCATGTCTGTATTAATTGGGTTCCAATGAATACCAGTATCTATTGATAAATAGATACCGTTAGGTGTGCCTGCAAAAATATAATTTTTGTTAGACGTTAAAGTTGTAATAAATAAACTGGTTAATCCACTATTAGAGGGATACCATTCATAACCATTATTTGTTGATCTAAATATACCGTAATCGGTGCCCGCTAAAAGTACACCGTTACTACAAACAAGTGTGTTGATATATGATGAAGTAATTCCTGTGTTTGTCAAAGTCCAATTCGTACCATTATCACTGGATTTAAAGATACTTCCAGCTTGTATAGTTCCAGTAAAAATATTACTTCCATTAAATGTTATAGCACTAGGTGAAATTAATTGATTATTATAATATGGACCATTAGATTGAATCCATTGAGCATTTAATTGGAAAGAATAAAAAGTAATTAACCCAATAACCAAAACTAACTTTTTCATAAAAACCCCTATGAAAAAATGAAAAATAAAAACCGAAAGGAACTGCTTCTAAAATAAACTTAATATTTTAAGTGTAAAGACAATTAACAAAATAGAATTTGCGGTTAAACAACTATTATCTTGTCTTACTCATCCACCATTCCTGGTATTTTAATTCATCCTCAATCAGTTTATCAATCAATTCATCAAATGATAAGGAGTAATTCCATTCCAGTTCTGTTTTAGCTCTTTTGGGATTGCCGTAAATTACTTCAAGTTCAACAGGACGGTAAAGTGCTTTATCAAATTTTACAAACTTTTCAGGATCAAGACCAAGCTTAATAAATACCTTATCAATAAACTCCTGCAAAGTATGTGCTTCACCTGTGCAGATTATGTAATCGTTGGGTTTGGGTACATTCAACATCTTCCACATTACTTTAATGTATTCCGGTGCATATCCCCAATCTCTTTGTATTGATGTGTTTCCAACTTTCAGTGAATCAAGCTCTTTGTTTTTAATTTTTATTGCGGATGAAATAATTTTTTTTGTCACAAAATTTTGTCGTCTTAAAACAGATTCGTGATTAAACAAAATACCGCTCGAGATAAATAAGTTGTAAGCTTCGCGGTAGTTTACGCAAGTCCAGTGTGCAGCAGCTTTAGAAATTGCATAAGGGCTTGCGGGATGAATTATAAAATCTTCATCAATTGGCAGCTTTTCTTTTGCAACATTTCCGTACATCTCACTGCTGGAGGATTGATAGATTTTAATTTCTTTATTTACTATTCTGATTGCTTCAAGAATGTTTGCAACAGAAATAATGTTGTACTCAAGTGTTCCGATTGGTTGCTCGAAAGATAATCCAACAGAACTTTGCGCAGCTAGATTGTAAAATTCATCTGGTTTATATTTTTCTAACAAACGAATAATGTTTGAAAGATCAAACACATTTGCTTCAACTAATTGAACATCGTTTTCAACACCAAGAAAACTCAATCCATTTAAATTACCGGATTGCAGATTTCTGGTTATTCCAATTACTTTATAATCCTTTTCGAGCAGGAATTTACTTAAGTAAGCTCCATCTTGTCCTGTGATTCCTGTTATTAATGCTGTTTTCATATTGGGGATGTTTTAATAAATATTAAAGCAAATAAATTCTGTTCAAATTTACAACATCTTTTTAAGATATGGTAATAAGCAAATTCAATTTTAAGAATTGGTACATTGATTTGACTGATTATTTTATGATCATAACTTATCATTGAAAATCATAATTCATCAGCAAACGGATCACGGTACTATTTGTATTTGTGTTTTAACCTCCAATCAAAAAAATGCTTGACATTCCACTTTTTTCTATCAATATTTGCATCAGAAATTATCAAAGGAAAAAATTTATAACTGATTTGCTACAATTTTAATTTTCGTTCGTCTAAATATTTAAAATTATAAGAAAATTAACCAGAGTGGCAAATGTACCGATTTAGGGAATTTCTCTGGTCGGTTTTTTGTTATCATTAAAAAGACATAATGGAGAATAAATATACGATTTGATACGTCACTTTTAGACAAATGTAAACACTAACAATCAGGAGGAACACGTGATGAGAGAAGTAAAGGCAAAAATAGAAAATCCGTTATCTGAACTTATCAGCGATGATATTTTTGAGCTACTTGACTCTCACGGCTTAATCGATGATAAAGCTGTAAGAGATTATCAGATAAGGAAAAAATTTAAACAACTTAGATCGGGTAAGTTAAGTGCCGGCGATGCAATTGATGCAATTCGCGCTGAATATCCATACTTACAGTTTGATACTATCAGAAAAATAGTTTATCAAATAAGTAAATAATTAATAGCAATTAATACTTGACAAATACTATTTATCAAATTATTTTTCAAACGACTCTTTCAAAGGGTTCTCCCCTGCCCTTTGATGTAGATGAGTCAGGCCCGGTGAATCCCCTTCACCGGGTTCTTATTTTAAACTTGGAGTTATAATGGCAACCAGAGTAAAAAAGAAAAATGTAAAAGCTGTAAAGAAATCGCTTCCATCCCCATTTAACATTTATTGGGAAAAAATTAATTACCTTCTTTTCGGTGGTGGTTTGGTCCTGGTTATTCTTGGATTTTATTTTATGAGTCTGGGCGATTGGAACAGTTTTTCAGCGTTAATAATTTCACCAATTTTATTGTTTATTGGTTTTGTGATTATATTTCCTGCATCAATTTTATATCGGAAAAAGAGTGCTGATTCAAATCAACAGTCCGAATAAAAATTAAAATAATACTTACAAACTTTACCAGTTACAAAATAACACTTGGGCAAGCTAAGCTTTGAACAATTAACTGATCTTTATCTTCTTTTATCGGTTGATAGGATTGGTCCCGCTAAGATCAGAAGTCTTCTGGCACGATTTAAAAAATTATCCAATATACTTTCTGCATCAACTGCTGATTTAATAGAAACAGAAGGAATCAGCAAAGAGCTTGCTTCACGTATTAAAAAAATTTCTTCTCAAAAAGATTCCATACAAAAATTTCTTGAAAAAGAATTAAAAGCTTTAAATAAAATCGGTGGTAGGATAATTACAGTTTGGGATGAAGATTTTCCTCCGCTGCTAAAAAAGATTTATGATCCTCCTTTGGTTCTTTATGTTCTTGGACAATTCGATGAAAAAGATAAATACTCAATTGCTGTTGTTGGAACAAGACAACCGACTAATTATGGGAAAATCCAGACGGAAAAAATTGTTACTGATCTTGTTGAACAAAACATCACAATTGTAAGCGGTCTGGCCAGGGGAATTGATTCTGTAGCGCATTCATCAGCGCTAAAAAATAATGGAAGAACTATTGCTGTTATCGGTTCCGGTTTAGATGTTATTTATCCCGCAGAAAATAAAAAGCTTTTTAATGAGATTAAAGAAAAAGGATTAATCATCTCCGAGTTTAATCTTGGAACTATTCCAAATGCAGAAAATTTTCCTAAGCGGAACAGAATAATTTCCGGATTAAGTCTGGGAGCATTGATTATCGAGACAGCCATTGCCGGTGGTGCAATGCAAACAGCAAGATTAGCACTTGATCAGAATAGAGAAGTGTTTGCAATTCCCGGTAATCTTGGTGTAAAGCAATCAGAGGGAACAAACATGCTCATCCAGCGAGGTGAAGCAGAGCTAATAAAAAATGCCGAAGATATTTTAACTGAACTTGAACTTAAGCTTAAACCTATACTGGGGAAAAATATTCCAAAGCAACAAAAAGATTTAACAATTTTTGAAGAGAAGATTTATAATTGTTTACTAACTGAACCTTTACAGATTGATAAGATTGCAGAAAAAACTGATCTGTCTACATCTGATTGCTTAGTCAATTTGCTATCATTGGAATTTAAAGGACTGGTAAAGCAGCTTCCTGGTAAAATGTTTATGCTGATGTGATTTAATTAATTTTTTGCAAATAAAATTCCGCCTGATCTCCTTCTCCCTTTTCATTCAATTCTTTAGTTCGCTCCTCAAACTCTTCAATTTCTTTTTTTGTAAAGAATGATTTCTTAGGATTGATGTAGTAAGATCTTTCATCCATTAGAGAAATATTTTTAGAATATTGTTCGCTTCCCCACAACTGCCAACTTCTGGAATCATAATTAATTTTTTTTATTTCAAATCCAGATTGGTTTGCCAAAATTTCAATTGATCTTTTTGTGTGAAGAAATAAATGTCTCGGCGCATCAAGTGAGCACCAATTATTTTTATAATGTTTGAATGCATAAGAATCTGCCACGGGAATTCTGATTAGTAGAAATTTATTTTTATTTAATATTCTATTTGCGTGCTTAATTGCTTCAAGAGGATTTTCCATATGCTCAAATGAATGATTAAACATTATAAAATCAAAATTACCATCAAGTTCGACAAAATTTTTTTTAAGGATTTTCAATCCGTTTTTATAGATAATTGTTTCATTTATAAATGGATCAATTCCAATTACATTTTCAAAACCGGATTCTTTCATTTTGTGAAGCAGGATTCCTTTTCCACAACCAACATCAAGAATAGTATCTTTTAAATTAACTCCGGCAATTTTCATTCGAGAAACATAAGTTGGCACTCCAAACTTTTTTAATAAAATGTTTCCAATAAAAGATTTTTCACCCATTGCGGTTCTATCACGAAATCTATTTAGGTAAGATTTAATTTTGTTTTCGTGTGTTTGATTATAAGTAAAATATTCTTTGGGATAATAAACGGAATAATCTTTTGGTGGATTTAGTAATTGCAGACAACCACAATTTGCACATTCCAGATAATCAAACTCTTCGCGAGTTCCAAAATACATTTCACGAACTTTGAGAATTTTATTATTGGTTAAGTTGCTACAAACTGAACAGGTATCTTGAGCGGTATTAATCATTTATAATTCTTCTTCGTCTTCCACAAAAACTTTAGCCACTCTTTCAATCTTTTTTCCTGTCCGTTTTCTGTTGGGAAATAAAATTGTTTTGTTTTCAACTCTTCGGGCAAATAATTTTCTTCTACAAAATGATTATCAAAATCGTGCGCGTACTTATAATTTTTATGATAGCCAAGATCCTTCATCAATTTAGTTGGGGCATTACGCAAATTCATTGGAACAGGAACTAAAGGATTATTCTTAACTTCATTTATCGCACCTTCAATTCCTAAATAAGAAGCATTACTTTTTGGTGATGAAGCAAGATAAGTGACACATTGTGCAAGAATTATTCGTGCCTCCGGCATACCAATTTTATCAACCGCGCTAAATGCTGCTTCGGCTAACACTAAAGCATTTGGAGAGGCATTCCCAATATCTTCTGAGGCAAGGATAATTAATCTTCTCGCAATAAATAATGGATCCTCGCCGCCCTCCAGCATTCTTGCCAACCAGTATAATCCGGCATCAGGATCGCTGCCGCGGATACTTTTTATAAATGCTGAAATAACGTTGTAATGTTCTTCACCGCCTTTATCATATAAAATATTTTTTCGTTGTACGATATTTTCAAATATTTCTTTTGTTAAAATGATTTCTTCTTTATCAATTTCCTGAATTACTGCCGCTTCAAGAATTGTCAACATAATTCTTGCATCACCGCCAGAAAGATAGATTAAGAAATTTTCATCAATGGATTTAATGTTTAGAAGCTTTAAAAATTCATCTTTTTTAATTGCTGAATTTAAAATATCCAAAAGATCCTGTTTGGATAATTCTTCTAAAACAAAAACTCTGGCACGGGATCGCAAAGCAGGAATGACTTCAAACGATGGGTTTTCTGTTGTAGCACCTATTAAAATTAAAACACCGGATTCTATGGAGTTTAAAAGCGCATCCTGCTGCGCTTTATTAAATCTATGAATCTCATCAATAAAAAGTATTGTGCGCTTTCCAATTTCTTTGTTGCGGGTACCAATATCAATAACAGAGCGAATATCTTTTACTCCACTTGATACAGCATTGATTTGAAAAAATTCTGCTTTGGTTTGATTTGCAATTATTCGTGCGATTGTAGTTTTACCCGTACCCGGAGGACCCCATAAAATAAATGATGACGGCGTATCATTCTCAATCATCAACCGTATTGGTTTACCTGCGCCAAGTAAATGCTGCTGACCAAAAAAATCATTAATAGTTTGAGGACGAATTCTTTCTGCAAGAGGTGTGGCAGGAATTTTAATTTTATTATCCATATTTATTAGTCATTCTTCTGATCGTCAGTCTGAGTGTACCTGCCTGCGGTAGGCAGTGTCGAAGACTGACATTTTATATCAAACTCCGGCTTTCTCCCTCGACTACGCTCGGGATGAGGGATGACAGCTTAGCTCGACAATAGAATAATGTCAATCGAAAGATTCGCGATGACATAAGGTTTTATTCTTCTGCTTTAAATTCAATTTTCTTCTCATTAGGTCTGATCATATTATATTTTTCACGTGCAATTTTTTCTATCTTTGCGGGAATATTTTTCTTAAGGGAATCAATTTCGGCTTCTAATTTTCTGTTCTCTTCTTCAAGCTGAGTTATGCGACTATTTAAATCTTCAACATCACTTTTAACTTTTGCATATTTAACAACGCCATAATTATTAAACAGCAAATACAATGTTCCAATCACAACAACGGCAACAATAATATAAAATCGCGTTTTTTTATTTTCTAATAATTTCATTATAAACTTAGAGTAATAATTTTTTCCACTAATTGTTCAAAAGAAATTCCTACTGCCTTTGCCATTTTGGGAACAAGACTAGTGGACGTCATTCCCGGTAATGTATTTACTTCCAAAACATAAATTTTATTTTCATTACTCAGGCGAAAATCCACTCGTGCATAAACTTCACACCTTAAAGCTTTTAGCGATTGAACAGCAATTTTTTGTAATGACTTTGCAACATCATCAGGAATTTCTGCTGGTACGATATATTCACTCATCCCTGAGGTGTATTTACACTCATAATCATAAATACCATGCTTTGGTTTGATTTCAAGAACCGGAAGTGCTTGATTATCAATTACAGCAACAGTTAATTCCCTACCTGCAATATATTCCTCAACTAAAATTCTATCAGAAAATTCAAAAGCATTATGAATAGCTTCATCAAGTTGTTCGGATGATTTACAAATTGTTAACCCAACTGTTGAACCTTGATCATTTGGTTTTATAACTGCCGGATAACCAAATTTTCGTTCAATCATTTTATTTATTACACCGGACGTATGTTCACCTATTTTAAAATGAAACCATTTTGGAGTTGGAACATGATATTCTTCAAACAAAATCTTGGACATAATTTTATCCATGGCAAGAGCACTGGACAAAACTTTTGATCCCGTGTATTTGATTCCCTTCAATTCTAATAAAGATTGAATTGTTCCGTCTTCACCAAACTTTCCGTGCAGGGCAAGAAAAGCAACATCAATTTCACTTGAGGTAATCAGATTTATTGCATCAATATAATTTTCATTTGATATTTCAATAAAATCTTGTTCATCAAAATATTTTTCAACTTCAATTGGTTGATTGATACCATAGGCGGGATCGATTACTATAACCTGATATCCAAGTTTTACTAACGCATAGTAAACTGATTTTCCTGTTGATTTTGAAACTTCCCGTTCCGGTGATGTGCCGCCAAGAAGTAAAAGTACTTTTAGTTTTTTGTCCATTTGAAAATTTTCTTTCGTAGAACAGACTTTAGTCTGTTTATAAATAAATAATTTTATACAAATCACAGACTGAAGTCTGTGCTACGCTTAAATATTTCTTTTGTCAGGAATAATTCCGTAAGTGCTTTCAGCTATCTTCAGAATATCAATTATATTTTTTTTAGAAAGTTCTCGCGGCTTCCCAATCAATCTTGCTAATAAAATTATTTTAGCTGCGTGCTCAAGTTTTTCCATTTTGAAATATGCATCATCCAAATTTTTTCCAAGTGTTATAGCCCCATGATTTTGGAGAAGCATTGCCCAGGAATAATTAATAAAAGGTTCTAAACTTTTGGGCACATCATCCGTTGATGGCGTTGCATATTTACAAAGCGGAACTTTACCAATAGTTAAAAATACTTCAGGCAAATAATGCTTATTCAGTCCTTCACCAACCAATGCAAAAGCAGTTGCAAAAGTTGGATGGCAATGCACGACGGCATTCACTTCATTTCTTTTATTATAAGCCAGAAGATGTATTTTATGCTCAGTTGATATTTTAATTTTTTTAGATAAAACTTTTCCTGTTAGATCAATTTCTACAATGTCTTTTTCAGTAACATCACCTTTACAAATTCCGGAGCGTGTAATTAAAATTGTGTTATTTGTGGTGCGACAGGAAATATTTCCATCATATGCAGCAACAAATCCTTTAGCATAAACCTTATGACAAATTTCTACTAGCTTTTTCTTTGGAGACATTTTCTTTCTAATTCTTCCATCAACTTTAGATTAACTAATCCATCCTCACCGGTTGCGTGGGGTGTTTGTTTATTTAAAAATGATTTTTGTACTGATTTAATTACGTATGATATTTTATTGCCGCGCTTACGGAAACTTTTTCTTGTTTCATCTTCCAAAAGTATAGTTAGCTTCGGAGCTAATCTTACTCTTCCAATCAGGTTATCAATTGCAATTGCACCGTTATGGCAAAGGATTTCAATTCTGTTAAAAGCTTTTTTGGTGTTAAATGAAACATTAAAAGTTCCATAGCCGCCTTTAACAAATTTTACAGTTGCAAGCGCAAAATCATCAACTTCACTTTTATAAATTAAATTTCCAACAACTCCATCAATACTTTCAATCTCACCACCAAAAAATCTGAGTAAATCAATCATATGTGTTCCGATATCGCGCAAGGCACCACCGCCGCTTAAATCTTTTTTAAATCTAAAATTATTGTCAGGAGGAAAATCAATATTAAAGTGTACATCAATTGAAACAAGCTTTCCTAATTTTTGATTTACAATTAACTCTTTGGCTTTAATTACAAGTGGGTGATAACGGTGCACATAATTTACTGCAAACAAAACATTATTATCTTTACAAACCTTTACCATTTCTTCAGCTTGAGCTGAAGTGAGTGCAATTGGTTTTTCACAAAGAATATTTTTACCTGCTTTTGCAGCTTTTATTACTTGCTCGTAATGATGTACATTTGCACTGGAGATGAATACCGCATCAATATCTGATTTTAGAAACTCATCATAATTATCAAACGAATTTTGCACACCAAATTTTTCCGCAAGAGATTTGGCTCGTTTTAAATCTCTGCTATAAAGTGAAATAAGTGCGCTTCTTCTTGAAAGTCTGACTGCTGGCAGAAATGAGTTTTCTGCAAATCTTCCGCAGCCGGCAACACCCCATTTTATTTTTTTCCCTTTAATAAGTTTTTTAACCATCGAATTATAATTTTAATCTTTCCATCAATTTAATAATTGGTTTAGAGTTTTGCATAATATAAAAATGTACGCTTGGAACGTTTGCATTTAAAAGTTCTTCAACTTGTTTTGCCGCCCATTCCACACCTATATCCAGGGCGTGTTCCGGTTTGGCTGCCATAACTTCATCAGCTAATTTATCAGGAATACTTATATAAAAATTTTTTGGAACAGAAGTTAGATGTGCTCTTGAAGTTAATATTTTTAATCCCGGTATAATCGGAACTTTAATCCCGATCTCTCTGCAAAGATTAACGAACTTAAAATAATGTTCATTATCATAAAACATTTGGGTAACAACATAGTCTGCACCTGCTTCAACTTTTTCTTTAACGAACTTTACATCTGTCTTTAAATTCGGAGCTTCAAAATGTTTTTCAGGGTAACCGCTTACGCCAACACAAAAATCGGTTGGACGTGCATCCAGTAAACTATCTTCTAAATATTTTCCATGATTCATATTCATAATTTGTTTTACCAGATCGGAAGCATGTAAATTTTTACTTTTTCCTTCAGGAATTGGTTTTTCATAACCGGAATCATCACCACGGATTGCAAGTACATTTTGAATCTGTAAATAATTTAATTCGATTAAAAAATCTTCGGTTTCTTCTCTTGTAAATCCTTTTGTTAACACGTGCGGAACCGCATCAATATTATACTTATTTTGGATTAGTGCACAAATCCCCAATGTTCCTGGCCGTTTTCTTTTTATTTTCTTCTGGATTCCAGTTGCAGTTTCTTCATAGATAACTTCAGCAGCGTGTGAAGTGATATCTATAAATGGCGGATTATATTTTGTTATATCATCAAGTACGGATAATAAACCTTTAATATCTCCGCCGCGTTTTGGCGGGATAAGCTCAAAACTAATAAGTGGATTTTTAGCTTTCTCTAAATGTTCAATTACTTTCATACATTATCAAATTATTTATGATTACAAATCAAATATAATAATACTTACTGAAAATCTTGATGGATGTATATTCCAAATGTCGTTTCGAATCCCACATTTATCGCAGTGAGAAATCTGTTACGCAATAAAGTCACAGATTTCTCGTTCTCTTAAAGGAATGAAGACTGTGTAAAAACTCGTTCTGTCACTTCGACCGGAGGGAGAAGTCTTTTGTTTTATTAAGATTTCTCAGTCTCCCAAAGGGATGCCGATGGCAGAGGACTCCTTCGAAATGACTTTTCTTTAAAATTTACATAGTCTCAATGCCAATGGCAGAAGACCCAGTCGAAATGACTTTCAAAAAATTACTTGCGAACAATCTTTAATAAGTTTTTATTCATTCTTATTGAAGCATCATCGGTTCTAATTCTCATATACTTTCCATCCAGCCATAACGGAGTTTGATCTTTATAGTTATCACTCATAACATTTCCGGATTGACCGGTTGTAAGAATTAAATAAAACTCATCGGGGTTTGCAAAATCATAAATAAATCTCATTGATGGACCAAGAATATTATCAAATTCATTATGACGAAACATAGAAATTTCTTCTATGCTTTTTGCAAAAGGATATTCAGTGTTGTCAATAGTTGTTCCATCGCCGCCAATTTCAAACGGACCGATGTTTATGTATTTATCCAGAAAAGAAAAATTACCGCTGAAAGCATGTTTAAATGTAACTTTATGTATGCTGCCCCATTGCCAGCCGGTTAAATCTTTTCCATAATTTTCTTCAAGCTCTGTTAAGGCATCGGCTAAACTTTTTCTGATAATCTCATCTCTTGTTTCTATTTTTCTTGTGTTAACATCATCAAACCATGAGGATTGCGGCTTCTCTAAAATCTGAAGTAAACTTCGGTAAGGAACATTTGCAAGAAAAACAAACCTATTATATAAATCATCACCCATTTCATCATAGTAAATATTTTTTAATAAATGCTTAAGGAATACTGCATATATAGAAGGAGTTTGACTATACTTATTCAAATCAAAATCCCATTTATCAAAAAGTTCAAGTGAAGTATTTAAGTTTTTATCCGTTACTTTTATTCCTTCAAATGCTTTTAAAATATAAGGTATAATTGTTCTTGCATAAGGAGATACCTGATCCATTTGATATTTTTTAAAATCAGCAGCAGATTGTTTTTGTTTGGAAGTTAATAATTCCCTTATTCTATCAATACGTGATGAGGGTTCCCACAAGTTAGAAATATGATATTTAAAGTTTTTAAGAACTTTATTATTTGCAGAGGCAATAAAATTTTCTGATGGATTAAAAATAACCGGTATCTCATCAGTTGGTACAAAACCATTCCAATCATTTTCTGTAGTTGTTCCATCAAAAACTAAAGTTGGATTGTTACTTTTACGAATTGGAACTCTTGCGCCCATGATATAGCCGATATTTCCTTGTGCATCTGCATAAACAAAATTTTGCCCGGGGATCCCAAAATATTTCACACCATCACGAAATTCATTCCAGTTTTTTGCCTTATTGATTTTATAAAACGCAAGCATCTCATTACTAAATTCATTTCCGGACCAATGCATAGAAATCGGTGGAATATTATGATCTTCTTTATTATAAATTATATTAAATGGATGAATGGCTGAAATGATTGGACCTCGATGAGTTTCCTTAATTTCAAAAACCTGATCTTTACCATTCTTAACTTTAATTGTGTCTTTAATTATCTTAAGATTTTGCCACTGCCCATTAATAAAATATTTTGTTTTAGAAGAATCCAGTTTTTCAACATAAAAATCCGCATCATCATTCATAACATTTGTAAGCACCCAGGAAATATTATTTCCTTTGCCTATAACTATCCCTGGAACACCAGGTAAAGTAACGCCTGCTGCATTCCAGCCCGGACTTTTAATAACAGCCGCATACCACGTACCCGGCGCACTAAATGCAAGATGAGGATCATTGGCAATAATTGATTTACCTGAAACCGATTTATTTGCATTTACAACCCAATTGTTAGAGCCAATATGAGTGCCCGTCCATCCCATCAATTGACGGAAAGCTTTATCAGTTTCTGCCAGCGTTGAATTTATCGATGGAAGATATTTTAAGTTATCTGCAATAATAGTCGGAGCATTTTCAGGATAATCGGGTAAGATTTCCAAAACTTTTTCTTTACCAAGTTTCTGGATTAGTTCAGCGAATGATAAATCAGTCCACCAGCTAATATTTAATTCCCAAGCCATCATCTTAATTACAATTAAACTATGGATTGGTTTCCATTCTTCAGGTTGATAACCGAGCACATCAAATTCAATCGCATAATTTCCTTTTTGCTCTTTTATATATTCATTAACACCATTTGAGTATGCCTGCAATAACTTCATTACATAGGGATCATTTTTATCAAGATTATTTTTAATATTTCTTGCCAGTCCAACCGTACGGAACATTTTATCAAATGGAATTGCTTTCTCACCAAGTATTTCTGCTAAACGTCCTTCACCGGCTCTACGAATCATATCCATTGTGAATAATCTTTCCTGTGCGTGAAGATATCCTAACGCAAATGCTGCATCTTCATCTGATTGTGCAATGATGTATGGAACAGCAAAACTATCACGGTAAACTTCAATATCAGAGGTTATTTTAGATGATGAAATTTTTCCTGAGTATTGAGGCAGTGATGATGAAAGCATATGATGAAATATTCCACCAGCAATAATAAAAGTAATAATAATAGTTATTGATAATCCAATTAATATTTTTTTCCACTTGCGCATAAAGTTTGATTTAAATGTTATGTTCAAATATAAGAATTATTGAGGATGTAATTTTGTTAAGATTTTTAGATTACGATCGCAACTTCTTATAAAATCTAATTTGTCTAATACAATTGGGTTTTGAGGGAATTTTTGTTGATAAGATTTAATAGCATGAATGTATGATTGCATGAATGCATGATTGCATGAATGCATGATTGCATGAATGTATGGGAATATAGGAAAGAAAAATAAATCTCCTTTTGTTTTTCTTTGCGCTATGAGTTTGAGTTATTCTCTTTGCTCTATGCGCTTTGCCCTTAGCGCTCTGCGCTTTAGTGGCAATCCAAATTGGATTCATTTACAACTTGAGCAGAAATTTTTGGTGAGAGATAAGGAATCCCTAATCCCATTCCTCGCAGGATAAAAAGTAACCCAAGTACAAATGCAAAAACAGGAACTGCTTTAGTAATTTTCCTTCTGAGATTAATATTAATAAACTTTCCAAAAATTGTTGCGGCAAACATTGTCGGTACAGTCCCGAGTCCGAATAAAATCATAACAGCAGTGCCAGAAATTGCATCTCCGCTGGCAATTGCACCTGCCAAAGCAACGTAAACTAATCCGCATGGTAAAAAACCATTTAGTATTCCGATTAAAAACATTGCAGAAAAGGTTCCTCGCCTAAATAAATCACTTATTCCAGATTTTAATGGCAAGGTAATTTTTTGCACAAGTTTATGTTGGGATATTTTAGCTTTGTATTTCGGTGGAATTAATACAGCAACTACAATTGCAATCCCCAGTGTGATGGAAACACTTTGCTGGAATCCTGAAATAACAAGTCGTGAACCGAGCAATCCAAACACTGCCCCAAGAAAAGAATAAGTTGTAACTCTTCCAAGATTGTATAATAATCTTCCAGCAACAAAGGAAAGATTATTTGAATTTGGAACAGGAAGAGCAATTGCAATCGGTCCACACATACCAATACAATGAAAGCTTCCGAATAATCCGACAAAAAATGATGTTAATATTTCTGGTGACATATCTATTATAATGTCGTTGCGAATACCGATTTATCGGGATAAAGCAATCTGTAATATTAATTATCATAAATGGTATTACAGATTGTTTCGTCGAAGACGTCTCGCAATGACTCTTCTTGATAACTTAATTACTTATGTTACGCACATTTGATAAAAACCTTCGAGGTTTTCTGAAATAATTAAGAATTTTTCTATTATTTTAACTACATTTTTAGCTAAACCTCGAAGGTTTCACTGATTTGCGTAAGGTGACTTAATTAATTACAAAAGAACTTTCTTTATAGTACTCAAGTGAATCCTGAGTCCAACTTAATTCAACTTTCCAGTAACCTTTTTCAAGATTTTGAACAGGAATTATTTGCTGAGCACTTGTGTCGATTGAAATCGAAAGAGCAAAATCTTTTTTTGAATCTGATGGACGATAAAATTGAATCGTTCCATTAAAACTTTTTTGTGCATAGGATTTTGGAAATTTTAATTTGAGATAACCATTTTCAGGACTGATTTGAACCTTATCATCCATTGCATTAGTTCTATTCATCCTATCAATTTGCTGCTGATGATTAATACCTTTGTTATAATAATCATTAGTAACCAAATCAACATCCTGATTCATTAAATATACCGCTGTGCTAATAACAATTATCATAAATAGAATAATGGTAATCAGAATTCCCGTTCCCCAATTAAATTTACTTTGGCTCATTGCTCTCCACCGGACCTAAAAATGAGGTTTTAATTTTTTTAATTAATTTATTACCGTCATAAACGCCAATCTCAATTGGTGTATTCATTTTTTTGAGTTTTGCTTTATCAAGCAGAACTAAAAATTTTGTTTCGACAATTTGTTGTGATTTAAGAACGATATCTTTACCAACTAATTTTAATTCGCCATCAGATGGTTGCTCAAGTTTTATTTGCACAGGAGTTTCATTAAAAGTTTTATTAACAATATTTAAATCATAAACATTACTAATCATACCGTTGGGCTGTTCCTGAAAAAGCATTCCGGGTGTTCTTAATATATTAACCGAATATTCTGTTCTGATGGAAAGTAAATAACCAAGTATTCCCAATAAAACAACAAGTATAACTGAGTAGAGCATCATTCTTGGAGTTACTTTAAACTTAGCTTTGTTTTCAATTCCATTTAACGAAGCATATTTAATCAATTTCTTTGGACGACTAACTTTTTCCATTACAGCATCACACGCATCTATACAAGCTGTGCAGTTTACACATTCTAACTGGATTCCATTTCTTATATCAATTCCAGTCGGACAAACATCAACACATAAATGGCAATCTATACAATCACCTTTATCAGTTTGATCTTGATCTTTTTTAATTTTTGCTCTTGGCTCACCCCGTTTATAATCATAGGCAATAACTATTGAATCCTGATCAAGTAAAACACCTTGTAATCTTCCGTAAGGGCAAACAATCGTACAAGCTTGTTCGCGAAAATAAGAGAATACCCAATAGAAGATTAGAGAGAATCCGATAATAGATACAAATCCGGTAAGATGTTCACTTGGTGGTTGTGTGATAATCGAAATAACCTTATCCATACTTATGATGTAGGATAAAAAGATGTGGGCAATAAAAAAAGCAATGATGAAAAAAATTATATTCTTCAATCCTTTTTTAAAAAGTTTTTTACCATTCCACTCTTCGTCATCAAGCTTTCGTTGATCTCTTGCATCACCTTCAATCCAGTACTCAATCTTTCGAAAAACCATTTCCATAAAAATTGTTTGCGGGCAAGCCCATCCACAAAATATTCTTCCAAACACAACTGTAAAAAGTATTATGAAAACAATAATGGAAATCATCGCAAGAACGAAGAGATGAAAATCATGCGGACCAAAGGGAATTCCGAATAGAATAAATTGCCGGTTCAGAAAATCAAAAAGAAGAAATTGATGCCCATTAACTTTTATAAACGGAACGATTATCAAAAAGGCCAAAAGAAAAAGACTTACAATCGTTCTGGCATTATAAAACTTACCGGAAGGTTTTTTAGGATAGATCCATTTTCTTTTACCTTCATCTGTAACTGTTGCAAGTTTATCCCTATACTCCTGATTTTCGTCGTTAATAATACTATTTGAATTTTCCATTATCGATCTATTGTTAATAATAAAATTTAATTGGCAGCTGTTGTAACTGTACTGTCTTTCCAGATTGTACCTTCGGGCTGCTTTGGATTAGCAGGCTTAGTGCCGTGCAAAGAAATAACGTAACTGGCAACTTCCTGCATCTGTTTTGGGTTTAACTGACTTTGCCAGGCAATCATACCTTTTGCAGTAACGCCATATTTAATAGTTTTAAAAATATTTTTAATTCCACCACCATGTATCCAGTAATCATCGGTTAAATTGGGTCCAACTAATCCACCTCCATCGGCAGCGTGGCAGGCAATACAGTTTGTTGTAAAAATTTGTTTACCGGCATCCAGCGATGCAGGATCGGTAAGAAGTGTGACAGTTTCTTCATTCAAAAAAGCACCTGATTTTACTAACGCTGTTCTTTGCGCTTCGGCTTCTTTTACCTGCATCTGATATTCTTCATCCTGCAAAGGACTTGCCTGAAAAACATGGTAGTTAAGTAAGTAAATTACTGCAAAGATAATAGTAACATAAAATAGCCAGCTAAACCAAGGCGGAACTCTGTTGTCAAGCTCCCGGATTCCATCAAAGTCATGATCCAGCATAATATCAGCTTCTTTTTCAATTGGTGCCGATCTGGTTATATATTGTCTAAATCTTGCAAATGCCGATACTGTTTTTTTAACTCGAACAACTTCTTTTCTTCCCTCATAATAAACTATTGCGATAAAACCGGTGATGATAATCGCAATAAGAAATAATGCAACAACATCATAATATGATGGTGGAAAATCAGGCGCAGGAGCTGCAGTTGAATTACTATTTTGAGCAAAACTATCTGAGATTAAAATCAGAATTATAATAAGCACAAAATGATTAAACTTTTTTCTCATAAACATTACCTGTTTTGTTAAAATTATTTTCTTCATCTTTTTCGAGAGGAAGATTTTCCATTCTGTTTATATATTTTTTATCAAGCTTAGATATCCAGATCAATACTGCGGCAAAGAACAAGACAAAGACAATCATAGAAATAATTGGGTAAATAGAAACACCATCAATTGTTTGAAGATAATCTTTTATCATAATCTTCTCACTTCCCTTCTGCAATTGGTTTTGCTTTAATATCTGTACCGAGTCTTTGCAGATAAGCAATCAGTGCAATAATTTCTTTGTCAGGTTCTGCAGGAACACCATTTTTTTGCAAGTCCAAAGTAATTGATTCTGCTTGCTTTGTAAGATGATCATTTGCCTCGTTATCAAATCCTTGTGGATATGGAACGCCGAGTGAACGCATTACATTAATCTTTTTCGGTGTTGTTGAGATATCAAGAACATTGGTTAACAGCCACGGATATTGGGGCATAATCGATCCGGGCGACATTGATCGGGGATTTTCCATATGCAGATAATGCCACAAGTTTGGATACTTACCACCTTCTCTATGTAAATCGGGTCCGGTTCTTTTTGATCCCCAAAGAAATGGATGATCATAAACATATTCACCGGCTTTGGAGTATTCGCCATATCTTTCTGTTTCAGATCTGAAGGGACGAACTAACTGTGAATGACAATTGTTACATCCTTCTCTTATGTAAATATCTCTTCCCTGCAACTCAAGTGGAGTATAAGGTTTTACGGAAGCAATTGTAGGGATGTTTGATTTGATTAAAAATGTAGGAACAAATTCAACAATTCCGCCAATAAGAATTACTATAAGTGAAGCTATCAGAAAGTAAACAGGTCTGCCTTCTAACCAGCGATGAGATATTTTTTCTTTTCCTTCTTTTAATAACGGCGCTGCCTCGGCTTCTTCATAAGCTGCTAATTTACCAAGCTTCATAGTTTTAGTAAGATTGTAAACCATCAAAAGCATACCGACTAAATACAACGTTCCGCCAAAAGCTCTTATCATATACATCGGAATAATTTGAAGTGTAGTTTCTAAGAAGTTCGGATATTGCAACATTCCCATGTCATTAAATTGCTTCCACATTAAAGATTGTGCAATACCAGACCAGTACATCGCCGATGCATAGAAAACAATTCCCAATGTGCCAATCCAAAAATGAACATTGGCTAATTTTTTTGAATAAAGTTCTGTCTTATAAATTTTTGGGACCAACCAGTACAACATTCCGGCTGTTAAAAATCCATTCCACCCCAGTGCGCCGATGTGAACATGAGAAATAATCCAATCTGTAAAGTGAGCGATGGCATTTACATTTTTAAGCGATAACATCGGACCTTCAAATGTAGACATACCATAAGCTGTGACAGCAACAACCATAAACTTTAGAATAGGATCTTGTCTAACTCTATCCCACGCGCCCCGTAAAGTTAATAATCCGTTAATCATACCACCCCAGGATGGTGCGATTAGCATGATAGAAAAAACTGTTCCTAATGATTGCGCCCAATCAGGTAAGGAAGAATAAAGTAAATGATGCGGACCAGCCCAGATGTAAATAAAAATCAAAGACCAAAAATGAATAATAGAAAGTTTGTATGAATAGATTGGTCGGTTTGCTGCTTTCGGTAAATAGTAATACATCAAACCAAGAAAAGGTGTTGTTAAAAAGAATGCTACTGCATTGTGTCCATACCACCACTGTACCAAAGCATCCTGCACACCTGCATAAAAAGAATAACTTTTAAATAATGTTACAGGAATTTCAAATGAATTAACGATATGAAGAACTGCAACTGTAACCCAGGTTGCAATGTAAAACCAGATTGCAACATAAATATGTTTTTCTCTCCTTTTAATTAACGTACCGATCATATTGATGCCAAATACAACCCAGATAATTGTTATCGCGATATCAATTGGCCATTCAAGTTCTGCATATTCTTTACTGGAATTAAAACCTAACGGAAGAGTAATTGCAGCAGCAACGATAATTAATTGCCATCCCCAGAAATGAATACGACTTAAAAGCGGGCTGAACATACTGGCTTTTGAAAGGCGTGGAAGTGAATAATAAATTCCCGTAAAAATAGCATTACCAACAAACGCAAAAATAACAGCGTTTGTATGAAGCGGACGAATTCTTCCAAAAGTTAAAAATGGAATACTAAAGTTAAGATCGGGGGCAAACAACTGGCTGGCTATCAATACGCCAACAAGCATACCAACAACGCCCCAAACCAATGTTGCTATCGCAAAGTCTCTCACTATCTTATTATCGTAGCTAAACTTTTCTAACTGCATAAGCGCTCCTGTAATTGAAGTTAAGATTTATTTCCATTTTTGGTTAAAGGTTTATCCTCTTTTTGCTGTGGATTTTTTTCATCTCCAAAAAGGATACGAACCGAAGGAGTATAGGTATCTGAATATTGCCCCGTTTTTACACTCCAAAGAAAAGCTATTAAAAAGCCAGCTGCAATAAGCAAACTAATACCTATCAAAACAATTATTACTAAGATAATAATCCTCTCTTTTTTGCGATAAAATTTGTAGCTAAAGTGGCAACTAAAACTACAGAAATAGAACTTAAAGGCATCAGTACGGCAGCAACCAAAGGCGATAACTTACCTTGAACAGCAAAACTTAATCCGACAAAATTATAAATAAAAGAAATTATAAAATTTATATAAATAATATATAGACTTGTTTTAGTAAATTTCAAAAAATCAGGAATTAATCTTAGTTGTTTTGAATCAAGAATTGCATCGCAAGCGGGCGTAAAGTTAGTTATATCGTTTGTAACTGCAATTCCAATATCACTTTGGCTTAATGCACCCGCATCATTTAATCCATCACCGATCATTAAAACTTTTTTGTTTCTTTCCTGCAGATTTTTTATAAAAGTTAATTTATCCTCAGGTGATTGCTTAAAGTGTAACTGATTTTCGTTTTCAAAAATTCTTAAAAGATTTTCCTTCTCACCAGCATTATCACCTGAAAGCAGTGAAAGTTGAAACCTTTTTGAAAGATTTTTTATTGTCTCACTAATAGTTTCCCGGTAGGAATTTAATAAAATAAACTCACCAATAAATTCTGAATCGATTGAAACAAAGGTTTTTGTCTGAAGAACGTTATTATTTTTTCCGGTTTCTAAATGGTTTAAAAATTCTGAGGTTCCAATTTTAACAATATGACCATAAACAATACCTGAAATTCCTTTACCTGTTTCTTCAGTGTACTTTGTAACAGGATATAAGTCCACCTCATCTATAGAATCAAATATTTTTTTGCTGATGGGATGTGTAGAATTTCTAACAAGTGATTTAATAATTTTAAGCTGGTCTGGTGTTAAAACTTTTCCATGATAAATAATATCTGATTTACCCGGTTCAGTTATAGTTCCAGTTTTATCAAAAACAATTGAGTTGATCTTAGCCATCTTTTCAACCACAGAAGAATTTTTTAGATAGAAGCGATTTCTACCAAAGATTCTCATCGTGTTACCAAGAGTAAATGGTGTTGAAAGTGCCAGTGCACATGGGCAAGCGACAATTAGAACTGCAGTAAAAACATTTAATGCTGTGGCACTATTTATCGGATACCAAATAACTGCGGCAATAAATGCAATTGCTAAAACTATAATAGTAAAATATTTACTAACGGAATTGGAGAAACTAGTAAACTTGCTTTCTATTTTTTTGTTAAAAGCATCATTGTTCCATAATTGTGTAAGATAACTTTGAGATACTTCTTTAATTACTTCAAGCTCAATAGCACTGACTGTTTGCCTACCACCCGCATAAATTATTTCGCCGCTTACTTTATGAACAGGATTGGATTCACCGGTAACAAAACTATAATCAATTAGTCCGTCCCCGTTCATTAAAATTGAATCAGCAGGAATAATCTCATTTTGTCTGATAATTATTCTATTACCAATCATCAGATTTGAAACCGGAATAGATTTTTCAATTTCATTTTGCTTTATAGTAACTGCAAGCGGAAAATAAGCTTTATAATCTCTTTCAAAATTTAAAGCATCATAAGTCTTTTCCTGTAAAAGTCTTCCAATCAATAAAAAGAATACTAGTCCGCTTAATGAATCAAAATAGCCGGCACCGTGTAAAATCAAAACTTCGTAAGCACTTCTAAAAAACAAAACCATGATACCTAAAGAGAGAGGCACATCAATATTTATTATTTTTTTTCTTAACCCTTTGTACGCTGAAATAAAATAATCCGATGCAGAGTAAAGAAAAACGGGAAGTGATAAGATGAGATTAAGATATCCAAAAAATTTTCTAAAAATAGTTTCGGATAAATCCATAGATAGATATTCAGGAAAGCTTAGTAGCATTATGTTGCCAAAGCAAAAACCCGCAATACCGATTTTATAATAAAGACTTTTGTTGGATTTTACAGTGGATTTTCTTTCAACACTTTCAAGACTTATCTGCGTCTCATAACCAATAGAAGTTATAAGAATTACAATATCCCTCAACGAAATTTTTTCATTAAGGTATTTTACAGCCAACTCTTTACGAACAAAGTTTACACTTGAATGGATAATGTTAGGATTCAACTTATTAAGATTTTCAAGCAGCCAGATGCAGGAACTACAATGCATTTGAGGAATAAAAAAGGTTACTTTAGTCAGCTTATCATCTTTAAAATCAATTAATTTATTAACTATCTGAAGATCATCCAGATAATCAAATTTTTTAAACTGATAATTTTTTTGAGAGATACCCGGGAAGTTATCCAAATTATAATAAGTGCAAAGCTGATTCTGATTCAGTATTTCGTAAACAGTTTTACAACCAGAACAGCAAAAGTATTTTTCATCAATATTAATTGAGGAATCTTTGCATACATCACCACAATGATAGCATAATAATGTGGATTTTATTTTAGTATCTTCTGACATTAAAACGAAGTATGAAATTTGTGTAGATATAAAAATTTATAACGCAACCTAAATAGAATTACTTAAAATTTAATCAAGGGGCAATTTATCTGCTCAACACAAAAATAAAATAAAAGTAGTTTGATAAAAAAATTTAAATAAAAAAAATCCCGATCAAAGATCGGGATTAAAATAAATTCTGGCAGCGACCTACTCTCCCACACACCTGCGCATGCAGTACCATCGGCGTTCTGGGGCTTAACTTCTCTGTTCGGAATGGGAAGAGGTGTAACACCCAGGCTAAAACCACCAAAATTTAAACACTGTGCTGAATCAATTCCAGCAAAAAACTAAAATAAAAATTGAAAGAGTGAGCCTGTAAGAGAGAATCAAATCTGTATATAAAAATTTAATGGATAAGCCTCACGACCTATTAGTACTGCTCGGCTGAATATATTACTATACTTACACCTGCAGCCTATCAACCTCGTCATCTACGAGGAGTCTTTAGTCCCGATAAATCGGGAGGGATACCTAATCTTGAAGCGTGCTTCGCGCTTAGATGCTTTCAGCGCTTATCACAACCGTATATAGCTACCCAGCGATGCCACTGGCGTGACAACTGGTGCACTAGAGATACGTTCACTTCGGTCCTCTCGTACTAGAAGCGACCCTTCTCAAGTATCCTGCGCCCGCATAGGATAGGGACCGAACTGTCTCACGACGTTCTGAACCCAGCTCACGTACCGCTTTAATTGGCGAACAGCCAAACCCTTGGGACCTTCTTCAGCCCCAGGATGCGATGAGCCGACATCGAGGTGCCAAACCTTACCGTCGATATGAACTCTTGGGTAAGATCAGCCTGTTATCCCCGGCGTACCTTTTATCCTTTGAGCGACGGCACTTCCACTCGCAGCCGTCGGATCACTAAGTCCTGCTTTCGCACCTGCTCGACTTGTAAGTCTCGCAGTCAAGCTCCCTTTTGCCTTTACACTCGCCGCATGATTACCAACCATGCTGAGGGAACCATTGAGAGCCTCCGTTACAATTTAGGAGGCGACCGCCCCAGTCAAACTACCCGCCTAACACTGTTCCTGACCCTGATTCAAGGGCCGAGGTTAGAATCCAAATAAAACAAGGGTGGTATTTCACCGTTGGCTCCACCGAAGCTAGCGCCCCGGCTTCAAAGCCTCCCACCTATCCTACACATGCTTTATCCGAACCCAATGCTAGGGTGCAGTAAAGGTGCACGGGGTCTTTCCGTCCATATGCGGGTAACCGGCGTCTTCACCGGTACCACAATTTCACCGAGCCCGTGGTTGAGACAGTGCCCAAATCGTTACACCATTCGTGCAGGTCGGAACTTACCCGACAAGGAATTTCGCTACCTTAGGACCGTTATAGTTACGGCCGCCGTTTACTGGGGCTTCGATTCAATGCTTCTCTTGCGATGACATCTCCTCTTAACCTTCCAGCACCGGGCAGGTGTCAGTCCCTATACATCGTCTTGATTGACTTCGCAGAGACATGTGTTTTTGTTAAACAGTCGCTTGGGCCATTTCACTGCGGCCCCTTTCAGCTACGTTAGAAATAATTTCACTTACTGGGGGCACCCCTTTTCCCGAAGTTACGGGGTTAATTTGCCGAGTTCCTTAACCACGGCTCACTCGAGCACCTTAGAATACTCATCCCATCTACCTGTGTCGGTTTGCGGTACGAACTGATAAAACTCTTCTGCACGAAGTTTTTCTCGGCAGTATGATTACGGTCAGTTTATGTCCAAAGGACTCCCGTTCGTATCTCGGTCTTAAGAAAGTGCGGATTTGCCTACACTTTCAACCTACATACTTAGACCACCTAATCCACCAGGTGGCTGACCTTCACTCCTGCGTCCCTCCTTGCAGTCAAACGATTTTTACCAGGTACAGGAATATTAACCTGTTTTCCATCACCTACGCCTTTCAGCCTCGGCTTAGGGTTCGACTAACCCTGAGATGACTAACATTGCTCAGGAAACCTTAGATTTTCGGTGGATCGATTTTTCATCGATCTTATCGTTACTTATGCCTACATTTGCTTTTCTATGCGCTCCAGCATGGTTTACACCACACCTTCAGTGCACATAGAATGTTCCCCTACCACTTCCCGATAAATCGGGAAATCCATAACTTCGGCAGATAGTTTAAGTCCCGAGTATTGTCGACGCCGAGTCGCTTGACTAGTGAGCTATTACGCACTCTTTAAATGAATGGCTGCTTCTAAGCCAACATCCTAGTTGTCTGAGCAACTCAACATCCTTTCTCTGTTAACTATCATTTGGGGGCCTTAATTGATGGTTTGGGTTGTTTCCCTTTTGGCCACGAAGCTTATCCCTCGTAGCCTGACTCCCGGAAAACATGTATACGGAATTCGGAGTTTGTCTGGGTTTGGTACCGTTGTGACGGCCCTAGCCCAATCAGTGCTCTACCTCCGTTACACTTTTATCCGAGGCTAGCCCTAAAGCTATTTCGGGGAATACGAGCTATTTCCGAGTTTGGTTGGCCTTTCACCCCTACCCTCACCTCATCCAAGCGGTTTTCAACCCACACTAGTTCGGACCTCCATGAGGTTTTACCCTCACTTCATCCTGGACGAGGGTAGATCACACGGTTTCGCGTCTACCGCACGTTACTTAAATCGCCCGGTTAGGACTTGCTTTCGCTTCGGCTGCGTTTCTTAAAAACTTAACCTTGCAACGTACGAGTAACTCGTAGGCTCATTATCCAAAAGGCACGCCGTCATCCTGATAAATCAAGACTCCGACTGCTTGTAAGCATATGGTTTCAGGTACTATTTCACTCTCCTACTAGGAGTACTTTTCACCTTTCCCTCACGGTACTATGCGCTATCGGTTACGAGAGAGTATTTAGTCTTACCAGATGGTTCTGGCAGATTCCCACAGACTTCCACTTATTCCGTGGTACTTGGGAGACTGATTCAAAGAGTTATATTATTTTTGCCTAAAGGACTATCACCTTCTATGGTTGAACTTTCCAGATCATTCGGCTAATAATATAATTTTTTACTCTTCGGTCTATCAGCAATTCGACCTAATCAGATCCCGCAACACCTCTAACGCAACGGTTGCTTCCTTTAACACGTTAGATGGTTTAGACTGTTTCCTTTTCGCTCGCCACTACTAAGGAAATGACTATTGTTTTCTTTTCCACCAGGTACTTAGATGTTTCAGTTCCCTGGGTTGCCTTTATACAACCTATGAATTCAGTTGTAAATATCCTAACATTACTTAGGATGGGTTGCCCCATTCGGAAATCCACGGGTCTTAGGTTATTTCCACCTATCCGTGGCATATCGCAGGTAGTCGCGTCCTTCATCGGCTTCTCGTACCAAGGCATCCACCATATGCCCTTAGTAACTTATCCAAAATTTTTATACACAGATAGATTAATGCTCTCTTATATTAAAAATAACAGAAATCTATCATTTATTTTTTCAGGCTCAGTAAAACGTTGATTCAAAGAATCATTGTTTTTACTCTTTCAAATTTTCAAAGAACAGAATTTTTGTGGAGCTAATCGGGATCGAACCGATAACCTCCGCCTTGCAAGGGCGGCGCTCTCCCAATTGAGCTATAGCCCCAAAATTAAATAATTTTGGGTTATAAAGGTTAATCAAGAACGTTGCACAACCCAAACCAGTGGGCCTGAGTAGAGTTGAACTACTGACCTCACGCTTATCAGGCGTGCGCTCTAACCATCTGAGCTACAGGCCCAAATAAAATTCTTAGACAACAAAAAATCATTCTATAAAAATAAAATGATAATTTGGCCTGAGCATCAGAATTTAAAGAACAAAAAAAAAAGAAAGAGTGAGAAACCAGAAAAACCAAAGTTTAAGATTACTCTTAGAAAGGAGGTGATCCAGCCGCACCTTCCGGTACGGCTACCTTGTTACGACTTAGCCCCAGTCACCGGTTTTACCTTAAACAGTTTCCTCCTTGCGGTTAGAATACTGGCTTTGGGTACCCCCGGCTTCCATGGCTTGACGGGCGGTGTGTACAAGGCCCGGGAACGTATTCACCGTGGCGTGCTGATCCACGATTACTAGCAATTCCAACTTCATGGAGTCGAGTTGCAGACTCCAATCCGAACTGAGGATGCCTTTGGAGGATTGGCTCCACCTTGCGGTTTAGCTACCCATTGTAACATCCATTGTAGCACGTGTGTGGCCCTAGGCGTAAGGGCCATGCGGACTTGACGTCATCCCCACCTTCCTCACTACTTGCGTAGGCAGTCCTATTAGAGTGCTCAGCATAACCTGGTGGCAACTAATAGTAGGGGTTGCGCTCGTTGCGGGACTTAACCCAACACCTCACGGCACGAGCTGACGACAGCCATGCAGCACCTGTACAAGTGCCATTGCTGGAGGGGTACTTTCATACCCTGTCACTTGCCTTTCAAGCCTAGGTAAGGTTCTTCGCGTTGCATCGAATTAAACCACATGCTCCACTGCTTGTGCGGGCCCCCGTCAATTCCTTTGAGTTTCAACCTTGCGATCGTACTCCCCAGGTGGAATACTTAATGCGTTAGCTGCGGCACTGAGTCGTAAGACCCAACACCTAGTATTCATCGTTTACAGCGTGGACTACCAGGGTATCTAATCCTGTTTGCTCCCCACGCTTTCGCGCCTCAGCGTCAGTATCGGACCAAGAGACCGCCTTCGCAACTGGTGTTCTTCCAGATATCTACGTATTTCACCACTACACCTGGAATTCCGTCTCTCTCTCCCGAACTCAAGAATAAAAGTATCAAAGGCAGTTCTACAGTTAAGCTGTAGGATTTCACCACTGACTTTTTATCCCGCCTGCGCGCCCTTTACACCCAGTAAATCCGGACAACGCTTGCCCCCTACGTATTACCGCGGCTGCTGGCACGTAGTTAGCC
>OEIU01000717.1_pt1 | contig 27639 bp, 24 predicted proteins | sample 1539221 | NCBI WGS metagenome assembly OEIU01 (sample SAMN03792071, study PRJEB22550) | activated sludge metagenome | feature: wastewater treatment plant; material: activated sludge; isolation source: Wastewater treatment plant of a petroleum refinery complex | place: Argentina: Zarate | collected...
TGGCCAACCCGGCGCTCGGGCGCCCGGCGGACGATCTGCCCGCCGCCGCGGGCGTGGTCCACATGGTGGTGCGGGCGCTGGCCGACCGCCTCGACGGCGGCACCCTCCAGCTCGACGCCGACGAGGGCATCGACCTGGTGGCGCTCGCGACGGTCGCCGACGCCGTCCCGCTCGTGGGCGACAACCGGCGGCGCGTCGCCCAGGGCCTGAAGGTGATGCGCGAGGCGCCCCGGCCGGGCGTCGCCGCCCTGTGCGCGGCGGCCGACCTGGAGCCGCGCCTCGTCTCGGCCCGCGCGCTCGGGTTCACGCTGGCGCCGGCGATCAACGCCGCCGGGCGGCTCGCCCACCCGGAGCGGGCGCTGGAGCTGCTGCTGGCCGACGATCGCGAGACGGCCGACCCGATCGGCGCTGAGCTGTGGGACCTGAACGCCGAGCGCCGCGAGGTGGAGCGCGAGATCACCGAGCAGGCGATCGCGCAGTTCGAGGCCGAGCCGGACGAGATCCGGGGGGCGGGGATCGTGGTCGCCGCCGGGGACGGGTGGCACGAGGGCGTCGTGGGGATCGTCGCGTCGCGGCTGGTCGAGCGGTTCGAGCGGCCCGCCATCGTCCTGTCGCGTCAGGGCGACTCGGCGAAGGGGTCGGGCCGGAGCCTGGCCGGCGTCGACCTGCACGGGCTCGTGGGCGCGGCGTCCGCGACGCTCACGCGCTGGGGTGGCCACCCGGGGGCCGTGGGCCTGGAGCTGCCGGCGGAGCGGATCGCCCGGTTCCGCGACGACCTGATGCAGGCCGCGGAGGGCGCACGCGCCGCGATCGCCCGCGCCCGCGTGCGGACGGTCGACGCGGTGGTGGGGGCGCGTGACCTGACGCTCGGCACGGCGGAGGCGCTGGAGGCCCTGGCGCCGTTCGGCCGCGGCAACCCGCCGGTGCGTCTGGTGCTCCCGGGCGCCGAGCTGGAGTCGCCGACCCGGGTGGGGCAGGGGAGGCACCTGCAGGTGCGGCTGCGGTCCGGCGGGGTGAACGCCCGGGCGATCGGGTTCCGGATGGGCGAGAAGGCGGAGGGCATCGCGCTCGACGAGCGCCACGACGCGCTCATCTCGCTGGAGATCGAGCGCTGGCAGGGCGTGGTGGGGCCCCGGGTGGCGGTGGACGCGCTCCAGGCCATCCCCGCCCGTGACGTCCTGCCGGGCGGCTGCGCGCAGGCGTGCGACCTCGCGTGCGCCGACCGCGTGGGTGGCGCGGGCCTGCGGGCGCTGGTGCTCGACGGCGACGGGGAGCACGGCCTGGCCGGGCCGCCGCCCCCGGTCGCGGCGGAGCCGCCGGCGGGGGTTCGCGACCGGCGCGGGGAGGCGGCGTCGCTGGCGGTGCTCGCGTCGCTGGCGGGAGCCGACCGCGGGGTTGTCGCCGTGGTCGCCGACGTCGCGCGCAGACGGGCGGCGCTGGAGACGGCCCTGGAGCCTGGGCGCCTGGGCCTGGAGGTCGCGGTGCTGGCGGGCGGGCGGTGCGACCCGGGGGCGATGGCGGCCCGGATCGCGCTTGCGCGCGGGGTGCCGGCGCTGCTGATGGTCGACTACGCGCGGCTGGCCGAGGTGGAGCCGCCGGAGGGCATGCACCTGGTGCTGGTGGACCCGCCGGCGTCGGCCGACGATGCGGCGTGGGCGGCGGCCCGCGCGGCGGGGCGCTGGCTGCACCTCACGTGGGGGGAGCCGGAGACGGATCTGGCGCTGGCGGTGGCGGAGGAGGAGTGGGAGCTCCGCCCGGCGGCCGCGGCGATCTGGACGGGGCTGCGCGACGGCGTCCACCGCCCGTGGGGGCCGGAGCTGGAGCGGGTGCTCCTGGGGGACGGCGCGGCGATCCGCGGCCCGCGCGCCGCGGCACGCGCGCTGCGCGTGCTCGCCGAGGTGGGCCTGGTTGACGTGGACCCGGACGGCGTCCGCGCCGCCGCCGACCCCGCCCGCCGGGACCTGACCGGCTCCGCGCTCTACCGCGCGTGCCGGGAGCGGCTCACCGAGGCCCGCGCCCACCTCGCCCGCTCGCGGACGCTCGACCTCGTCGCCCGCGCCGAGGTCCCCGAGGGGGTCCTGGCGGGCTGACCCCGGCGTCGCGGGCGGAGGCCGGCTCTGCCTCGATCCCACTTGCGGCGGACGGTGGCGGGGGCCTCACCCTCGATGACGGGGTCGGGCACCCCGGACGAACGGCGGGCCGCGCCCGGTCCCGGTCCGGCCGGGGGGCCAGGGGTCTCCGGCCGGGAACAGCGGTACAGTCATCACATGTCGAAGGACCTCGCCGACCTGGATCTGGGGCTCGCGCCCGCCGTTCCGGAGCTCGACGACCTCATCGCGGAGGTCGCCGCGCACCACCCGGACGTCGACCGCGACCTGATCCGCCGCGCCTACGCGTACGCCGACGAGGCGCACCGCAGCCAGTTGCGCGACAGCGGCGAGCCCTTCATCACGCACCCCCTCGGCTGCGCGCGGATCTGCGCCGGCCTCGGGCTGGACGGCACCGCCGTCGTCGCCGCGCTGCTGCACGACACCGTCGAGGACACGGGTGCAACGCTCGAGGACATCGAGGCGGCGTTCGGCAGCGAGGTCGCGGCGCTCGTCGACGGGGTCACCAAGCTCTCCAAGATCCACTTCGAGAGCAAGGAGGCCCACCAGGCCGAGAACTACCGCAAGCTGATCGTCTCGATGTCGAGCGACATCCGCGTGCTGGTGGTCAAGCTCGCCGACCGCCTCCACAACATGCGCACGCTCGCCTACATGACGAAGCCGAAGCAGATCCAGAAGGCGAAGGAGACGCTCGAGGTGTACGCGCCCCTCGCGCACCGCCTCGGCATCCACTCGCTCAAGTGGGAGCTCGAGGACCTCGCCTTCGCGACGCTGCACCCCAAGCGGTTCAGCGAGATCCAGCAGATGGTCAACCAGCGGCGGCCCGACCGCGAGGCCTTCATCGAGGAGGCCGGCCAGATCCTCCACGAGCAGCTGGCCGCCGTCGGGATCACCGGCGTCGAGATCACCGGACGTGCCAAGCACTTCTATTCGATCTACGACAAGATGACCCGGAAGGACAAGGAGTTCAACGAGATCTACGACCTCACCGCGATGCGGGTGCTCGTGGACTCGGTGAAGGACTGCTACGGGGCCGTCGGCATCATCCACAGCCTCTGGAAGCCCCTGCCCGGGCGCTTCAAGGACTACATCGCGATGCCCAAGCTCAACATGTACCAGAGCTTGCACACCACGGTGATCGGCCCCGGGGGCAAGCCCCTCGAGATCCAGATCCGCACCTACGCGATGCACGCCACCGCCGAGTACGGGGTCGCCGCGCACTGGCTCTACAAGGAGGGCCGCGCCGACCAGCCCGCGTGGGTCTCCCGGATGATGGACTGGCAGCGCGAGACGCACGACCCCACCGAGTTCATGGAGGCGCTCCGCTCCGACCTCTACAGCGACGAGGTCTACGTCTTCACGCCGAAGGGCGAGGTCCGCGACCTGCCCGCCGGGGCGACGCCGCTCGACTTCGCGTACGACGTCCACACCGACGTCGGCCACCGCTGCGTGGGCGCCAAGGTCAACGGCCGCATCGTGCCCCTGACCTACACGCTCCAGTCCGGCGACTTCGTCGAGATCCTCACCTCCAAGGCGCCGCGCGCGCCGTCGCGCGACTGGCTCCAGCTGGTCACCACCACCAAGGCGCGCTCCAAGATCAGCCAGTTCTTCCGCCGCGAGCGCCGTGAGGACGCCGAGCACCGCGGCCGCGAGCTGCTGCAGGACAGCCTGCGCAAGGCGGGCCTCCCCAGCCAGCGCGTCGCCGGGTCGCCGCTGCTGCTCGAGGTCATCCAGGAGATGGGCTTCAAGAAGGCCGACGAGTTCTACATCTCGCTCGGCCTCCAGAAGACCTCCGTCCAGGTGGTCGTCAACAAGATCCTCCATCGGCTGAAGACCGGCCAGTCCGTGGCCGAGGAGGCGCCCCCCGGGCCCACCTCCCGCGGCCGCAAGACCTCGTCGGCCACCGCCTCCAGCGACCTGGGCATCGAGATCGACGGACTCGCGGACGTGCTCGTGCGCCTCGCCAAGTGCTGCAAGCCGGTGCCGGGCGACCCGATCCTGGGCTACATCTCCCTCGGCCGCGGCATCACCATCCACCGCGAGGACTGCCCCAACGCGAAGGCCCTGATGAAGAACCCCGAGCGGTTCACGCCGGTGTCCTGGAGCGGGGCCAACCAGCAGAGCTTTCGCGTCGAGATCGCCATCGACGCCTGGGACCGTGTCCGGCTCCTCGAGGACCTCTCCCGGGCCTTCGCCGAGGCGGGGGTGAACATCATCTCGGCCAACTGCACGATGGAGGACGGGATGGTCCACGACCGCTTCACCGTGGACGTCGGCGACGTCGAGACGCTCAAGTCCTGCATCGGCAGCCTGCGGCAGGTGGAGTCGGTGTTCGACGCGTACCGGGTGACGCCCGGCGGCTGACACGCCGTCCGTCCTGCCCTGATGACCGGGTGCCCTCCGGGGCAACTGCTACCGTCCCGCGCCGATGGAATGGCTCGATCTCGTGGTGCCCTCGGCGGCCATCCTGGCCCTCTTCGGCGTGGTCGCACTCGTCTACGTGGCGATCCGCCAGGGGCGCACCATCCACCGTCTGGAGCAGCGGCTCGCCGACCGCGGTGAGGCCTCCATCGAGGCGCCGCTCCAGCGGATCGCGGAGCTGCAGGCGCGCGAGCAGGTGTCGTCGGGGCGCCCGGCGTACACCTCCCAGCTGCGCACCGCCGGCGTCGTCGGCCTGGCGGCGCTGGCGCTGGTGCTGGCCATCGGCGGCGTCTGGTACCTGTTCGTCCGCGACGGCGGCGGCGACGGCACGGCCGACGCCCCGGCCGCCTCGACCACCGTCAGCCGCACCACCGCCAACCCGCCGAAGCCCGTCGATCAGACGATCGTCCCCGCCGACGTGCCGGCCATCCCCGACAAGTCGATCTACACCGTCCAGGTGTTCAACGCGAGCGGCGTGTCGGGCGCGGCGGGCGACGTCATCGCCCCGAAGCTCCAGGGGGAGGGGTGGAACGTCCCGCCGGCGGCCAACGAGCCGAACGGCGAGACGGGCCGCAAGGAGTCGGTGGTCATGTTCACGCGCGGCAAGCGCAACGTCGCGTGGAACGTGGCGAAGGACCTGGGCATCACGCGGGCGCCGCCGGTCGATGGCTACACGGCCGACCAGTACGGCGACGCCGACGTGGTCGTGCTCGTCGGCACCGACCTGGCCAACGGCGGGACGGCGCCGACCCCCTAGGGTCGCGGCGGCGCCCCGTGGCCTCCGCCGCCGGGGGTCTCGATGCCCAGCACGTCGCCGGCGCGCAGCCTGCCGCGCCACTTCGCCGGCAGCGGCTCGCCGTTGAGGGTCGTCCGGCCCGGCGCGCCGTCGCCGCCGCCATCGCGACCCGCCGGCCCGTGGGCGCGCCGCTCCGCGATGACCGACGCCTCGGCATCCACCAGCACGCGCACCGACCGCTCCACCCCGTCGCCGCCGCGCCGGGCGCCGGCGCCCCCCGAGCCGCGGCGCAGCCGGTACGCCTCGACCCGCAGGGGATAGGCGGTCTCCAGCGCCTCAACCGGGGTGTTCAGGGTGTTGCTCATCGCCACGTGGACGCCCGACGGGCCGTCGGCGCCCGGCGAGGCCCCCTGGCCGCCGCCGAGCGTCTCGTAGTAGGTGAAGCCCGCCCCGCCGATGGTGAGGTTGTTCATGGTGCCCTGGCCCTGCGCCGGCACGGGGATCGCCCGGCCGAGGGCCGAGAACACGGCGTCGACGATGCGGCTCGACGTCTCCACGTTGCCGCCCGCGACGGCCGCGGGAGGCGTCGCGTTCACCAGCGTGCCCTCCGGCGCGACCACCGTCACCGGGGCGAACGCCCCCGTCGAGGCGGGGATGTCGGGGTCGGTCACGCACCGCACCACGAAGAACACGGCCGAGCGCGTCACCGCCGGCGGGCAGTTGCAGTTGCCGGGGCCGGTGGGGTCGGTCCCGGTGAAGTCGACCGTCATCCGCTCGCCCGAGATCGTCACCGCCACCCGGATCCACAGCGGGTCGGTGGTCACCCCGTCCCCCTCCAGCGCCTCCTCCGCCCGGAAGGTGCCGTCGGGCATCGCGGCGATGGCCGCCCGGGTGCGGCGCTCGGCGTACGAGAGCAGGTCGGCGAACGCCTCCCGCACCCGCCCGGCCCCATGGCGCTCGGCCACCTCGCCGAGCCGCCGCTCCGCCAGCCGGTGGGCGGCGAGCTGGGCCCGCAGGTCGCCCTCGCGCTCCCCCGGGGTGCGGGTGTTGGCGAGGAGCAGGTCGAGCACGTCGCGCGGCGGCCCGCCGTCGCGCACGAGCCGTACCGGCGGGGGCACCAGCCCCTCCCGACGCAGGTCCCCCCGCCCCCCGGGCCCGGTGCCCCCCGGCCCCCCCCCGCCGCCCCGCTCGTGGGCCCGGGTCACCGCATAGGCGGCGGGGGCGTCGCCGTCGAGGGCGATCGGGTTGATCATCGTCAGGTCCGGCAGGTGCGTGCCGCCGCGGTACGGGTCGTTGACCACCCACACCTCGCCGGGCACCGCGCCCCGCGCCCGCACCGCCTCGACCGCCTCGGGCATCGCGCCCAGGTGCACCGGGATCGACGCGGACTGCACCACCATCCGACCCTCTGCGTCGAAGAGGGCGGTGGAGCAGTCGCGGCGCTCCTTGATGTTGGGGCTGAAGGCGCTGCGCACCAGCGCCGCCTCCATCTCCTCGGCCACGGCGCGCAGCGCGTTGGCCATCACCTGGAGCGTCACCGGGTCGAGCGTCAACTGGCGCGCTCCATCACGATCACGCCGCGGTCGTCCGTGCGGGCGGTCCAGCCCTCGCCCACCCAGCAGGTGGCGCCGTCCATGGGCAGCACCGCCGGGCCCGCCACGGCGTCGCCGGCCTCGGCCGCCGCGATCTCCGGGTCCTCGCCGGGGCGCTCGGCCGCCAGGCGCAGCGTCACCGCCTCCACCGGCCGCCCCGGGTCGGCGTCGCCGAAGCGCTCCCGGTGGGCGTCGTGGAACGTGGCGGCCAGCTCGGCCTCCGGCGCATCCGGGTCCCAGGGGACCGTCAGGGAGTGGCTCTGACCGGCGTAGCGCGCGTCCACCGCTGCCGACAGGGTGGCGTCCGGCATCTCGTCCAGCAGCCGCGCCCGCAGGGGGGCCAGCAGGCCCGCCAGGTCGGCGCCGCCGTCCACGGGCGCCAGCACCGTCTGCACCTCGTCGCGGCGCTCGCCCGCGATCACCAGCCCCAGGGCCGCCAGCACCCCCGCCGCCGGGGGCGCCAGCACCCGGCGGATGCCGAGCTCGTCGGCCACGGGGCACGCGTGCAGGGGGCCGGCGCCGCCGAACGCGATGAGCACGGCCTCGCGCGGATCCTCGCCCCGCTCCACGCTCACCCGCCGCAGGGCCCGCACCATCTCCTGCACCGCGACGGTGACGATCCCCTCCGCGCACGCCTCCAGCCCCAGCCCCAGGCGCTCCGCCAGGTCGCCCACCACCGCGGCGGCGTCGTCGCCGTGGAGCTCCACGCCGCCCGACAGCGGCCGGTCGGCGGGGAGGCGTCCCAGCACCACGTTGGCGTCGGTGACGGTCGGCTCGGTGCCGCCCTGCCCGTACGCCGCCGGGCCGGGCCGCGCCCCCGCCGAGTGGGGGCCGACGCGCAGAGCGCCGCCGGAGTCCATCCACGCGATGCTGCCCCCGCCGGCCGACACGGTCGCCACGTCCAGCATCGGCAGGTGCAGCGGGTGCCCGGCGATCTCCGTCCGACCGGTCCGCGCGGGGGCGCCGTCGCGCACCAGCGCGACGTCGCACGACGTGCCCCCCATGTCGAACGTGAGCGCCAGCCGCGCATCCTGCTCCGCCGCCAGGCGGGCCGCCCCGATCACCCCCCCGGCGGGGCCGCTCATGACCGTCCACGCCGCGTCCTCGGCCGATGCGGCGATGCGCAGCACGCCACCGCTCGACTGCATGATCGCCGGAGCGGGCAGCCCCGCCCCGTACGCCCGTTCGGCCAGCCGGCCCAGGTACCGGCGCAGCAGCGGCGTCAGGTAGGCGTCGACCGCGGTCGTCGAGATGCGCTCGAACTCGCGGATCTCGGGCAGCACCTCGCTCGACACGCTCACGTGCACGGCCGGCAGCGCCCGGCGCAGCGCCGCCGCCACCTCCGCCTCGTGCGCCGGGTGCGCGAACGCGAACAGCAGCGCCGCCGCGACCGCCTCGGCGCCGTCGCCGCGCACCTCCTCGACCAACCGCGCGAGGGCCCCGGGTCCGATCGCGCGGAGGACGCCCTCGGGCCCGCACCGCTCCGCCACCTCGTGGACCCGCTCGTGGGGGACCAGGGGCGGGGGATGGTGGGCGTCCAGGCGGTAGAGGTGGGCGCGGGTCTGGCGCCGCAACTCCAGCACGTCCCCGAAGCCCTCCGTGGCGACCAGGCTGGTGCGAGCGCCCTTGCCCTCGAGCAGCGCGTTGGTGCCGACGGTCATGCCGTGCGCGAAGCGGGCCACGTCGGCGGGCACGAGGCCCGCGCGCTCCAGCACCGCCATCACGGCGGCGACGACGGCCTCGCTCTGGTCGTCCGGCGTGGTGGGCACCTTCGCGGTCACGAGGCGCCCGTCGTGGACGACCGCCGCATCGGTGAACGTGCCGCCCACGTCGACGCCCACCAGGGCGCCTGCCGGCCGGCTCGGTGCCGCGTCTAACATCGCCGGCGAGACTACCCCAGGAGGTCCCCCGTCCCGCCCGTCGCGATCGCGCTCGCCGTCGCCGCCGCCGCCGTGCCCGGCGGCCTGCTGACCCAGGCGCCGCTCACCCTGTCGCCGGGCCCGCCGAACGGCGACCTGTCGGCCGGTCTCGCCGGTTGGACCGTCGAGGGGCGCGAGGCGCCGGCGGCGGTGTACGAGCTCGAGCACTACGGGATGCCGTTCTCGACCTGTCGGCCGGCCTCGCCGGTTGGACGGTCGAGGGGCGCGAGGCGCCGGCGGCACTGCCCTCCGGCCGCGGGATGGTGGTCCGCGGCGACGTGACCCTCGTGTCGCCGCCCGTCGCCGTCCCCGCCGGGGCGCAGGTGCTGCGGATCGCGCTGCGGGCCCCGGGCGGCGGCGGGCTGGCGCTGGTGAGCGCCCGGCCCGAGTCCGGCGCCCCCGAGGTGGCCCTCGGCGCGCTCGAGCCGGGGGCGCGGCGCCGGTCGTTCGCGCTGCCGCTCCCTCCGGCCCTGGCCGGGCAGGCGGTGCGCGTGGTCGTCGACCCGGTCCCGGCGCTCGGCACGTCGCTGGAGGTCCACCGCGTGGGCCCGCTGGTCGCCCCGATCCCCGGATGGACCGTCGGGCGCGGCCTGCTGGAGGTCGCCGGTGCCCGGGGCCGCCGCACCGTGCGGGTGGCCGACGCGCCGCTGCAGCTCACGGCCCCTGCCGTTCGCCCGCCCGCCGGCGCGCGCGCCCTCCTGGTGGACGTCCGCGGCGACGGGACCCTCCGCGCCCGGGCCGGCGGTCCGGGCCGCCTGGCCCGTGCGACGGAGCGCTGGCGCACCGTGCGGGTGCCGCTCCGGCCCCGCGCCGGCGCGGTGCGGCTCACCCTCACCGCCACGCCCGGACCCGGGGGTCTGCAGCTGCGCCGCCTCGGGGTGGTCGAGCGGCCCCCGGGGCCGCGCCGTTAGAAGTCCTGGACGGTCGGGCGGATCAGGATCTCGTTGACGTCCACGTGGGGCGGCTGGTCCATCGCGAACAGCACCGCGCGGGCGACGTCGCCGGCGGTGAGCTGCTCGCCGCCCACGGGCTCGTCGTAGAACGGCGTCTCCACCGTCCCGGGGGAGATGAGGGTCACCCTGACCCCGGTGCCGTTCAGCTCCTGCCGCGCCGCCTCGGCCAGTGCGGTGACCGCCCACTTCGTGGCGCCGTACACCGACCCCGGCGGCACCTTGTGGCCCGCCACGGACCCCATCAGGAACAGGTGGCCGCGGCGCTGGCGGAGCTGGTCGAAGGTGGCCCGCACCGTGATCGCCGCGCCGTAGACGTTGGTGAGCACCATCGAGCGCCAGTGCTCGGGGCTCTCGGCCAGGAACCCCCGCGTCGCCCCGAAGCCGGCGTTCGCGACCACCACGTCGATACCGCCGAACGCCTCCACCGCCGCGTCCGCCAGGTCCCGCACCTGATCCCACTCGGTCACGTCGCACGGCACCGCCAGCGCCCGCCCCGCCCCGCCGACCTCGTCGGCCACGGCGGCGATCCGGTCGGCCGAGCGGGCCGCCAGCACCACCCGGTGGCCCGCCGCGGCGGCACCGCGGGCCACGGCCTCGCCGATGCCGGTCGACGCGCCCGTGATCAGCACCACACGTCCGTCCTGCCCCATCAGCCCTCCAGTCTGCGGGCGTACGCGCCCGGGAAGTCGGGACGCAGCGCCGCCGCCTGGGCGATCGCCGCGTCGCGGCCGGAGTACAACCCCGAGAACAGCACCCAGTAGCCGGGCCGCAGGTCGGCGAAGTCGTCCGACGGCAGCACGCCCGCTTGCTCGCCCTGGTCGATGAGCCGGCGCTTCGCGGCGCGCGCGTCGCCCTCGCTGCGGACGGACGACAGGATCGCGGTCCAGGCGGTGCGCCCGGGCGGCCAGTCCGAGTCGCCGCCCGCGGAGGGCGACTCCGCGGTGGTGGTCGCCGGGGGCGTCTCGGTGGTGGTGGGCACATCGGTGGTGACGCCGGGCCCGGTGGGCGTCGTGGGCGCCGTCCCCGGGCCGGTGACCGTGTCGAAGCCGGTCTGCGTGGCCGGCGGGATGTCGGTGACCGGGGGCGGGACGGTGCCGAGGCTGGTGTCCGGGGGCAGCGTCCCGATGGTGGGGGCGGTTTCTGGCGGCAGGGGGACGGTGCCCGGGATGAGGGGCGAGGTGGGGGTGGTCACGGTGCCCGCCCCGCCGTCGCCGCCGTCGTCGGCCACCGCGTAGGCCAGCGCGCCCGCGCCGAGTCCCAGGATCGCGACGGCGCCGGCGAGCGCCGCCATGCCCTTGCGGCCGCGCCGCAGCCGGGGGGCGAGGGGGGTGGGCGACCCGCACTCCAGGCAGTAGGTCTGGTCGGCGTCGAGCTCGGCGCCGCACACCTCGCAGCGCGGCGGCCCGGCGTCCTCCGGCCCGGGATCCGGCGCGGGGGGGGCGCCGCCGCCCTCGCCGCCGTCGCCCGTGGACGCGGCGAACCACTTGTCGGCCTCCTCCCAGCCGGTGGGGCGCTCCCGGCTCACACGGCGGGGGGGATGGGGATGGCGGCGGTCGGTTGCTCGTCGCCGACCGTGTCCGGCACCAGGCGCGTGCCGCACTGCCAGCAGAAGCGGGCCTCGGCGGTGAACGGGGTGCGGCACACCAGGCAGCAGCCCACCGACGGGTCGGACGGCGTCCGGACGCGGCGCTCCCTGCGCTCGCGCTCCACGTTGCTCAGGCGCGCGTCGATGTCGCGGACCGCGTCGTCGATCTCGGCGACCTGCCCGGCGCGCAGCCGCATGACCTGGTCGGACAGGCGGTCGCGGCGGAAGAGCTCGAACGCCAGCCCTCCCAGGTGGTAGATGCGCTCCTCGCGCTCGGCCAGGAGCTGCTCGCGCCGCCGGCGCAGCTGCCGCGGGCCCTCGGCGCGCGCCTCCTGCGGCACGGCGACCACCTCGGTGGGCTGGGCGTCCTCGGCTGCGGCGGGCGAGCCGTCGGCCGCGGGAGGGGCGCCGGGCGCGGGCGGGGCGTCGGCATCCGGCGTCGGCTCGTCGGGCCGCCGGCGGAACCAGCGCCGGCGCGGGGTGTCGTCGGCGGGGGGAGCGGTGCTCATTCGCTGGGGTCATCGTAACGAGCGGGTCGGAGCGCGCCCGTAACCGTGTGGTGCGGGCCCGTCGCGGCCGGCGCATATCCTGGCGCCATGCGCACGGACGCCGCCCGGGACCCCGGCTGGTCGAGCGCGCCGTTCGGCGGCGCGCTCCGGGCCGCCATGCAGGCCCGCGGCATGAGCTTCCGCGAGCTGGAGAGCCGCTGCCTGGTGCCCGTCGGCAACCTCCACGACCACGTGAGCGGCAAGCGGGGGGTGCCCGGCGACGACCTGATGCGGCGGATCGCCGAGGGCGTGGGCGTCGAGCCGGCGTACTTCCGGGAGTGGCGGGAGCGTCGCCTGGTGGAGGCCCTCCGCGAGGCACCCGACGTGGAGCTGCGCCTGTCGCGCCTCGTGGCGGAGGGCCGCCTGGGCGAGGCCGTCTGACCGGGACCCCCGGATCCGCGACCGCGGGCGGGCAGGGTTTGACGACCCGCGTGCGGCGTCGGTATCATGCGCGTCGCATCGAGAGCGGTGGAGGGACTGGCCCTGTGAAGCCGCGGCAACCAGCGCAGAATGCGCCAGGTGCCAAATCCACCAGGTTCGACCTGGGAGATGCGAGCACGCGGATGGAGCCCTCCGACGCCCTCGCCAGCCTCCCGGCGGATGGGCGTTTTTTCGTGGAGCGGCGGCATCGGGAGGAGCCTTGAGCGAGTACACGACGGCGGCGAGCGCGCTCCGATGTAAGGAGTGCGCCCGCACGGGTGAGCTGACCGCGGCGTACGTCTGCGAGTACTGCTTCGGGCCGCTCGAGGTGCTGTACGACATGGACGAGGTGGCGTCGCGGGTGTCCCGTGAGCGCATCGCCGCCGGCCCGCAGTCGCTGTGGCGGTACCGCGATTTCCTGCCGTGCGCGCCCGACGACCCCAGCGCCGGCCTGCCGACCGGCATGACGCCGCTGGTGAAGGCCCCGCGCCTGGCCGAGGCCCTGGGCCTCCGGGACGTGTGGGTGAAGAACGACACGGCCAACCCGACGCACTCCTTCAAGGACCGCGTGGTGTCGGTCGCGCTGGAGAAGGCGAAGCAGCTGGGCTACGGGGTGGTCGCGTGCGCCTCCACCGGCAACCTGGCCAACTCGGTGGCGGCCCACGCGTCGGCCCACGGGCTGGAGAGCTTCGTCTTCGTGCCCGCCGACCTGGAGGAGCAGAAGATCGTCGCCACGGCCGTGTACGGCACGACGCTCCTCGCGGTCGAGGGCAACTACGACGACGTCAACCGCCTCTGCATGGAGATCGCGAGCGACCGGCCATGGGCGTTCGTGAACGTCAACGTGCGGCCCTACTACAGCGAGGGCTCCAAGACCCTGGCCTACGAGGTGGCGGAGCAGCTCGGCTGGAGCCTCCCGGACCGCTGCATCGTCCCCATCGCCTCCGGCTCGCTCTACACCAAGGTCAACCGCGGCTTCCGCGACCTGATCGAGACGGGCCTGGTCGCGGGCACCCCGCCGGTGATGAACGGCGCCCAGGCCCTCGGGTGCGGCCCCGTCGCCGCCGCCTGGGACGCCAACCTCGACTTCGTCTCGCCCGTGAAGCCGGACACGATCGCCAAGAGCCTCGCCATCGGCAACCCGGCCGACGGCCTGTTCGCGCTCGACGTGGCGCGCCAGACCGGCGGCGCCGTGAGCGCGGTCACGGAAGAGGAGATCGTCGAGGGCATCGAGCTGCTCGCCCGCACGACCGGCATCTTCACCGAGACGGCCGGCGGCGTGACCACGGCGACGCTCGCGAAGCTCGCCCGCGCCGGCGCCATCGACCCCGACGAGCGCGTCGTCGTGTACATCACCGGCGACGGCCTCAAGACCCTCGACGCCGTCGCGTCGCGGGTGGAGCGCCACCCCATCGAGCCCACCGTCGCGAGCTTCGAGGCCGCGATCGGCGAGGCCCGCCTCATCGCCTGATCCGACACCCACCAGGAGAGACCATGCCCGTGACCGTCCGCATCCCCGCACCCCTCCGCCCCGTCACGGGCGGGGCGTCGGCGGTGGAGTGCACCCCGGGGACCGTGCGCGAGCTGATCGACCAGCTCGACGCCCAGCACGCGGGGTTCCGGGACCGGGTCATGGAGGACGGGGCGCTGCGCCGCTTCGTCAACGTCTTCGTCGCCGGTGAGGACGTCCGCTTCGGCGACGGCATCGAGACGGCCGTCACCGAGGGCCAGGAAGTCACGATCCTCCCCGCCGTCGCCGGGGGCTGATCGGACAGGTGGGCCCGGGGTCGCGCTCGTCACGGGTGCGACCGGGCTGGTGGGGCGCGCGCTCGTCGCCCGCCTGGTGGCCGACGGGGTGCGCGTGCTCGCCACGGCCCGCACCGTCGCCACCGGCCGCGAAGTGGTGGACGCGGGCGCGGAGCCCCTCCACACCGACGTCGCGAACCTGCGTGAGTGGAGGCGCGAGGCGGAGGACGCCGAGGCGATCTTCCACCTGGGCCTGCCGCGGCTCGATCCGCCGCTGCGCCGGGGGGCGGCCCGGCGGCGCCGCCGACCCGCCGCCGCCGCGGCCGGGGCGCTCGCCGACCTCGCGGACGGCCGGCCGGTCGTGATGCTCTCGAGCGCGTTCGCCTACGGCGATCGGAGAGACCCGGCGGCCGATGACGACCCGGTCACCGCCGCCGCCGCGGTCGCGGCGGCCGCACTGGCGGCCGAGGCGGCGCTCGATCCCGCCACCGCGCGGGTGGTCCGGGTGCCGTGGGTGCACGGCACCGGAGGCATCGCCCGCGACCTGGTCGCGGGGCTGCGGATGCGCCGCCACCGGATCGTGGGGGCGGGGGACAACCCGTGGTCGATGCTGGGCGCCGACGACGCGGCCGCGGCCATGGTCGCGGCGCTCGGCGCCCCCCCGGGGGTCTACAGCGCGGCGGAGGCGGAGATGCCGACGCAGCGCGAGGTGGTGCAGGCGATCTGCGCCGTCCCGGGCCACCGGATGCCCGACCGGGTGCCGCTGCCGATGGCGGCGCTGTCGATGGGCGGGGCGATGGCCGAGGCCCTCGCGATGCCCCTGCGGGTGCGCACCGGCCGGCTCGCCGACCACGGATGGGCGCCGCGCGAGCACTGGCGCGACACCGTCACGCGGCTGGCGGAGACCCCGCTGCGTAGCGTCTGAGGTCGACCGGGATCGTCCGGACGGCCACCCCCTGGCGGTAGCCGAGGTCCAGCGTGTCGCCCTTCAGGTCGCCGTAGACGCCGATCCCGATCGCCAGCATGATCTTGCGGCCCATCCCCAGCGGCGGCTGCGCGCGGAGCGTCCGGTTGAAGCGGACGACGCCCCCCTCGACGGCGAAGTCCGTGCCCTCCGTCCACTCCTCGCCGTTCACGAAGACGCGGATGGGGGGCTCCGCCCCGGCCGGCAGCGGGACGGCGCGGACGGTGGTGTCGGTCGCCACGGGCGCAGGACACTACCGCACGGCTAAAGGCCCGACCGCGGGCACCGATCGGAGGCGCAGGGCCGCACCGTGCGCGGCGCCGTGCACACACTCCGACGGAAGCGAAGACATGTCCCTCATCCGCCGACTCGTGAGCCTGGGCCTCGTCGCCCTCGCCGCCGCGGCCGTCATGCCGGTCGGCGCGAGCGCCGCGACGCCCGCAACCCTGCGCCTCATGGGGAGCGAGCCGACGCTGGGCCACCAGGTCACCATCACCACTCCCGACGGCTCGACCATCACGGGCGAGCCGGGCTTCTTCCGCCTCCGGGTCACACCCGCAGGCCAGGCACCCGTGGAGTACCGCGGCTTCTGCGCCGACCTGGACCACCACATCGACGAGGGCACCGACTACGCGGTGAGCCTGAAGACCGCCGTCGACGACGCGACCCTCGCCAGCGCCCGCTCTTCCGAGGCGGCATGGCTCCTCGGCCAGGCTGATGCCTTCGTCGCCGCCGCCAGCAACAAGGGCCTCGAGGCCGGCGCCCTGCAGGTCGCCGTGTGGCAGCTCACGGATCAGGCGCGGGAGACCAAGCCCTCCTCGGACGCCGCCGTCAACGCCCGCGCTGCGGCTCTCCGCGCGCTGGCTTCCGGCCGCGCCCTCGGCGGTCCACTGACCGCGACTCCCGCGATGCCGCGCGGGTGCGCCGGCCGCAGCGCCGTGAGCATCGCGCTGACGGGGACCCCCGGCAGCACCGCCGATCTGTCGATCACGGCCGGAGCCGGCGCCCTGAGCGCCACGTCCATGCGGTTTCCGGCCAGCGGGAGGGCGACGGTCTCGGTGAGCTCCGCGGTCTCCGGTTCCGTCACGGTCACGGCCCGGTCCGAGGGCGGCACGCTGACCCGGATCGCGCGCGCCCGGTCGACGCAGAGCACCCCCCAGGAGACCATCGTCCTCACGAACCCGCGGAGCCACACGGCGACCGCGACGGTGACCTTCGAGAACTGCCCGCTCATCCCCTCGGGCGGGGACACCAACCCCACGCCCCCCACCAACACCCCGTCCGAGACCCCGACGGGCACGTCCCCGGACACCCCGGTGCGCCCGTTCGAGGCGCCGGGCACCCCGACGACGCCGGCGATCCCGACGGCACCGCGGAGGCCGACCCAGATCACGCGCCCGCGGCTGTCGCTGAGCAAGACGGGCCCGAAGACGGCCCTCGCCGGCTCGGTGGTGGGGTACGTGATCCGCGTCCGCAACACGGGCACGGTGCCGGTCACCGACGTCGCCGTCACCGACGCCCTCCCGGCCGGCATGTCGCTGGCGGGGATGCCGGGCGGCGCGCGGCTGCGGTCCGGCCGCGTGGTGTGGACCATCCCGACGCTCGCCCCCGGGGCGACCCGCACGCTGCGCATCGGCGTCCGGCTCAACGCGGACGTGTCCGGCCGCCGCTGCAACCGCGCCTCCGCGGTCGGCACCGGGTCGGCCACGTCGTCCACCGGCACCGCCAGGGCGACCGCCAGCTCCTGCACGATGGTGACGGCCGTGCGCCGCCCCGTCGCCCCCGCGGTCACCGCCTAGCCGGTCTCGACCCCCCTCACGCGCGCGCCGTCCAGGTCGGCGCGCGCGCGGGCGATCCCCGGCTCGGCGCCCGCCCGCTCGCACCAGGCGAGCGCGCGGCGGGCGTGCTCCGCGGCGGCCGCCGGGTCGTCGCACACAAGCGCCAGCCGGGCCAGATACAGGTCCACCGGCCCGCAGCAGAGGGCCGCGCGGGCCACCGCCCCAACCCGCCCGGCGTGCGGGGCGAGCATGTCGCGCAGCACGGCCGCCCGCTCACGGTCGCCGACCAGGGCGACCGCGTCGCACAGGTCCAGCACCGCGTGCCAGTTCGCGTCCAGGGTCACGCAGGCGAATCCGTCGCGGGCGAGCGCGTCGATGCGGGCGCGCGCCGCGTCCAGGTCGCCCGATGCGGCCTCGATCCAGGCGAGCCACGTCGCCCACGCCCAGCCCGACCGCGGGTCGGCGATCCGCCCCTCCACGAACGCGCGGTCGATCTCGCCGGCGCGGCCGGCGTCGCCGAGCATCTGGCCGCGCTGGATGCGCACGAAGAGGTCGGCGTTGGGGTCCTCCGCCCGGGCGCCCAGGCGGCGGGCCTCCTCGGCCAGGGCGGCCCCGGCGGCGGTGTCGCCGCGCAGGATCGCCAGCGCGGACCGCCACAGCGGCACGTACCAGCGGTGGTGGGGGAGGCCCAGCCGGTCGGCCTCGGCCGCGTAGCGGGCGATCTCGGCCTCGAGCTCCTCGACCTCGCCGGCCTCCATCAGGTCGAGCACCCGCCAGTTGCGCCCCTGCAGGACGGTCGCCGGCTCGCCCGCCGCCCGGGCCGCCGCGATCATCGCCTCGGCCGTCGCGCGCCGCTCGTCCATGTGCGCCAGGTCCCAGATCGCGACGCGGCGGGCGTTCAGCGCGGCCGCGAGCGCCCCCGCGTCGCCGGCGGCCTCCGCGAAGGCCACCGCCTCGCGGCTCAGAGCGTCGGCGCGGGGGCGGTCGTCGTAGTAGAGCTCCACCGCCAGGCGCCCCAGCAGGCGGGCGCGCCGCACCGGGTCGGCGTCGGCGGCGTCCATGGCCAGCGCCTCCTCCAGCAGGCCCACGATGCGAGGGTCGGCCCGGCCGATGGTCACGCCCAGGCCGCCGGCGCCGAGCGCCGCCCGGGCCATGAGCTCCGGGTCGCCCGCCGCGCGGGCGGCGGCGGCGGCGTCGTCGAACGGGGCCTGCGCGGCGCCCCGGGTGCCCGCCCGGGTCAGCGCCTCGCCCAGGGCGGCCAGCGCGGGGCCGCGCCGGGGGTCGCCGTCGCCCAGCGCCGCGAGGGCGTCGCGCCAATGGCCGGCGGCCTCGTCGTCGGCCAGCAGCTCGGTGGCGCGCGCCGCGGCCACCATCGACCAGCGCACCGCCCCCTCCGGGTCGCCGCCCGCGGCCACCAGGTGGCGGGCGGCGTCGGCCGCGTACCGCGCCGGGTCGGTCTCCGCCCGCGCGCCCAGGATGGCCCCGATGCGCCCATGCAGGCGCGCGCGCCGCAGCCCGGACGGCCGTGAGGCCAGGGCGTCGGCGACCAGGGCGTGGGTGAACGTGTGGCGCGCCCCGGCCGGGGCGGTCTCGGCGAGCAGGCCGGCGCCGCGCGCCCGCTCGATCGTGTCGAGCGCCGCGTCGGCGCCGTGGAGCTCCTCCAGGACGTCCGTGTCGAACTCGGGGCCCAGGAGGGCCGCGGTGATCAGGACCTCGGCGGCGGCGTCGCCGAGGCGGTCGACGCGTCGCGACACCACGTCGGCGACCCGCTCGGGCAGTGCGCCGCCGTCCCCACCCTCGCGAAGGTCGCGGACCAGCTCCCGCACGAACAGCGGGTTGCCGCGCGCCCGCGCCGCGAGCGCGGCGGCCTCGCGGGCGGCGGCCTCGCCTGCGGCGCCGTCGCCGGCCCGCACCAGGTCGGCGACCTCCTCGTCGGCCAGCCCCCCGAGCGTGACGGTCACCACCGGGTGGTCGCGGCGGAGGTCGCCGAGGGTCGCCGCGAGGGGGTGACCGGTGTCCACCTCCGTGTCGCGATAGGTGCCGACGACGAGGAGCGGAACCGGCTCGAGCATCCGCCCGAGGTGGCGGAGCAGCAGCAGCGTCGGACGGTCGGCCCAGTGCAGGTCGTCCAGCACCAGCAGCGTCGGCCGTCCCGCCGCGCAGACCTGGAGCACCACCCGGACGGCCTCGAACGCCCGGTAGCGGGCGGTGTCGGGGTCGTCGCCCGGCCCGGCCGCCTCCTCCGGCGGCGCCACGACGGGGAGCACCCGGCCCAGGTCGGCGCGGACGGCGCCGATCGTCTCGTCGCGCTCCGCGGCGGGCAGGGCGGCGAGATGGCGCTCCAGCGCCTCCACGAACGGCTGGTGGGGGACGAGGGTGTCCTCGTCGCAGCGGCCGTAGAGCACCCGGGCGCCGCCCGCGTGCACGCCCGCGGCGACGTGGGCGGCCAGGCGCGTCTTGCCGATGCCGGGTTCCCCGGCCAGCATCACCACCCGCGGGCCGGCGACGGCGTCCCTCCATGCCGCGCCGATCCGTGCGGCGGCGTCGGCGCGGCCCACGAACGGGCCCGTCCGCAACAGCGGCGGCGGCAGCGGCGGGTGGGCCGCGCCCCCGGCGCCCGCCGCGCGCGCGTGCCCGCCGCGGCGCACCGTCTCGGCGAGCTCACGGGTCTCGGCCGACACCGGCACCCCGAGGTCGCGCCGGAGTCGCTCACGCAGCGCGTCGAAGGCCGCGAGGGCGCCGGCCCGGTCGCCGTCGCGGGCCAGCAGGGCGATCAGGCGGCGGGCGGCGATCTCGGACAGGGGGTCGGCGGCCACCTGGCGCCGCGCCCAGCCGGCCGCGCCGGCGAGGTCGCCGTCGGCGGCCGCGTCGTCGGCGAGGCGGCCGAGCAGCGTGAGCACCTCGGCGCGGTGGGCCTCGCGCAGCGCGGGCGCCCACTCCTCGTCGAGCCCGGCCAGCAGCTCGGCGTCGCCGACGGCGACCGCCCCCGCCAGGTCGCCCCCGTCACGCATGCGCCGGAACTCGGCCAGGTCCACCAGGACCATGGCCGGGTCGCCGCTGAGTCCCAGCCGCTCCCGGTCGCCGACCAGCGCACCCCCGGCGTCGCCGAGGGCGGTGCGCAGCGACCACGCGGCCTGGCGCAGGCTCTTGCGGGCGCTGTCGTCGGGCACCACGGGCCGCAGCCGCCCGGCCAGGATGCTGCGCGGGTGGGTGCCGGGGTGCACGGCGAGCCAGGCCAGCAGGCCGCGGGCGCGGGCGGCGGATGCGAGATCCACCTCGTCGCCGTCGACGTGGGCCTGGATGCCACCGATCACGCGGACGCTGAGCACGGGCCGAGCCTAAGCCAGCGCAGGGACGGACGGGAGACGCGGCGCGAGACGATCGCGCGACGCGGGCGACGCAGCATGCGATCCGTACACCGGATCGAGGAGGAGCACGATGGGAACCACCGAGGCACCCCCCGCACCTCAGGAGGCGTTCGCCGAGCGGATGTTCGGGGCCCTCATCGCGACGATGGAGCTGGCGTGCGTCCACATCGGCGGCCGGCTGGGGCTGTACGCCGCCCTCGACGCGGGCGGGCCCCAGACCAGCGGCGAGCTCGCGGCCCGCGCCGGCGTGGACGAGCGGTACTGCCGCGAGTGGCTGGAGCAGCAGGCGGTGGCGTCCGTCCTGGAGGTCGACGAGGCGTCCACTCCGGCGGCGCGCCGCTTCCGCCTGCCGGAGGGGCACCGCGAGGGGCTGCTCGACCCCGACAGCCTGCGGTACGTCGGCGCGATGGCCCGGCTCGGGATGGGCGTGCTGCACCCCCTCGACGCGATGATCGAGGCGTTCCGGACCGGCGAGGGCGTGTCGTACCCCGCGTTCGGGCCGGACACCCGGGAGGGCATCGCCGCGTTCAACCGGCCGATGTTCGTGAACCAGCTCGCGCAGGAGTGGCTGCCGGCCGTGCCGGACCTGCACGAGCGCCTGCGCTCCGCGCCTAGCCGGATCGCCGACATCGCCTGCGGACAGGGATGGTCGAGCGTGTCGCTCGCCGCCGCGTATCCGCTGGCGCGCGTGGACGGGTTCGACGCCGACGCGGCGTCGGTCGCCGCCGCGCGGGAGCTCGCGGCCGCCCGGGGCCTGGGGGATCGCGTCCGCGTGTTCCTCCAGGACGCCAGCGACGAGGGCCTGGACGGGGAGTACGACCTGGTCACGATCTTCGAGGCGCTGCACGACATGGCCCACCCGGTGGAGGCGCTGCGCGCCGCGCGCCGCATGCTCGCCCCCGGCGGCGCCGTGGTGGTCGCCGACGAGCGCGTGGCCGACCGCTTCGGCGCGCCTGCGGACGAGGTGGAGCGACTGAACTACGGCTTCAGCGTGCTGCACTGCCTGGCCGTGGGCCGGGAGGACGACCACGCCGCCTGTACCGGGACCGTGATCCGCGCCGACACGGTGGAGCGCTACGCCCGCGACGCGGGGTTCGCCGGCTTCGAGGTGCTCCCCATCGAGCACGACTTCTGGCGCTTCTACCGGCTCACCCACTAGCGACGACACGGCACGGCGCGCAGGATGGTGCGCCGTGCCGATCCTCCAGACCGCGGCCGCGTCCGTCGTGGCCTTCGCCGCGACGGACGTCGATGACATCGTGGTCCTGGCGGTGCTGTTCTCGCGGCGCGACGCCGGCCTGACCTTCGGCAGGATCCTCGGGGGCCAGCTCGCCGGGATCGGCGTGCTGCTGGCGGCGAGCACCGCCGTGGCGGCGGGTCTCGTGGGGCTGCCGGACGGGGCCGCCGGGGCCCTCGGGCTCATCCCGATCGGCCTCGGCGTGACGGGGCTGGTGCGCGCCCGGAGGGCCGGCCCAGCCGATGGGGACGAGGTGGCCCGCGCGGCGTCCGCCCCCGTCGCGTCGGTGTGGGCCGTCGCCCTCATCACGATCGCCAACGGCGGCGACAACGTCGCCGTGTACGTGCCGTTCCTGGCGAACCTGGACCTGTCCGAGGTCGGCCTGGTGGTGGCGCCGGTGTTCGCGGCGATGACCGTCGTGTGGGTGCTGGTGGCGGCGCTCGTCGGCACCCGCCCGGCGTTCGTGGCGCTGGTCGACCGCGCCGGACGCTACGCCGTCCCGATCGTGCTGATCGCCCTCGGCGCATGGATCCTGGCCGACTCCGGCCTGGCCGGGGACCTCCTGCCCTGACGGAGACGTCCGGACGGGGTGTCAGGGTCCCACCATGGACCGGCTCGACTCCGAGACCTGGTGCGACGAGTGCGGCGAGATCGGCTGGGAGGGCACCTGCGAGGCATGCCTGGCGTTCGAGGCCGCGACCGGGGAGCACGCCGAGGCCGCGTGATCCGGCCGGCCGCGCCGCCGGGCGGTAGCGTGGGGGCATGTCGACGACCGGGGGACACGACGACGGCGGCGGCGCGGACCGGCTGCGCGAGCTCGCGCAGTCCGGCGAGGGGTTCATCGCGGTCGGCCAGGACGGCGACGACCACGTCGTGATCGCGGTGGGCGCGCCGGGGGAGCGGGCCGAGGCCATCGCCACGGCCACCGGGGTGCGGGTCGGCCGGGTCGAGGACGGCGAGATGGAGCGCCTGGTGCTCGCGTTCTTCGCGGAGCGCGACGGCGACGAGGACCAGGAGCCGGCGTTCGTTCTGGCCCTCGCCCCCGCGGTGCCCGAGCAGCGGGCCCACCTCGCCACCCTGTCCCGGGCCGCGCGCGCGTCCCTGGTGGTGCTGGAGGTGCCGGGCGGCGAGCGGCGCGGGGTCCGCGAGATCGGCGAGTCCGCGCTGGACGAGCTGCGCGAGCTGGCGCGCGAGGCGGGGATCGAGGGGGCCTAGCCCCGCGCCCCCAAGGGCGCAGGGTCCCGGTTCAGGCGGTGGGGGCCGGCGCCTCCGACGCGACCCGCATCCGGCAGCGGCCGGTGCCCGCGCAGACCTCGCACTCCCCGGCCTCGCCGCGGACGTGCAGGAGGCAGTGCTCCACCCGCGCGCCCACCGCCTGGGCCATCAGCGGGTGCAGGCCGAACGGGGCGGCCACCAGGTAGGCCACGCCGGGATGGCGGGCGGCCGCCTCGTCGACCAGCGCCGGGATGTCCTGCGTCCAGTGGCGGCCGGGCAGGAGGAAGTAGGGCGACACCACCACGGTCCGGGCGCCGCGGGCCACGCAGGCGTCGAAGGCGGCGGCGATCGACGGCTCGGCCAGCTCCATGTGCGCCGGCTCGACGATGTCGTAGGGCACCACCTCGGCGACCTGCTCGGCCATCCGCTCCAGCATCGCGTTGCTCTCGGCCCGTCGCGACCCGTGGTCGACGACGATCAGCCCGATCGGCTCGCGGAGCGCGTCCATGGGGACGGATCCTAGACGGCGGCCACGCCCCGCCGTCCCGTCACGGTTGGTAGGTTCGCGCCGTGACGAGTCCCCGCGGAGGTGGCGGCATGGCGATCCTGGACGAGCTCGAGGGCTCCCTCCTGGCCGAGAAGCGCTCCATCGAGCCCGACGAGGCGCGCGCGCTGGTGGACCTGCCGGCGACCGAGCTGCCCCGGCTGCTGAACCTGGCCCACGAGGTGCGGCGGCGCTGGTGGGGGGAGGGCGTCGAGCTGGAGTCGCTCATCAGCGCGAAGACCGGGGGCTGCCAGGAGGACTGCGCCTTCTGCTCCCAGTCGATGCACTACGACGCGCCCGCGCAGCGCCACGCGTTCCTGCCGCTCGACCAGGTGATGGCGGCGGCGCGCGCCACCGAGGCGTCGGGCGCGAGCGCCTTCTGCATCGTCGTGGCCGTCCGGGGGCCGGACCAGCGGCTCATGGACCAGGTGCTGCGCGCGGTCGACGCCATCCACGCCGAGACGAGCCTCGACGTCGACTGCTCGCTGGGCATCCTCACCCGGTCCCAGGCGGAGGCCCTCCGCGACGCCGGCATCCACCACTACAACCACAACCTCGAGGCGAGCCGCAGCTTCTTCCCGGAGATCGTGACCACCCACACCTGGGAGGAGCGCGCCGAGACCTGCCGCCTGGTCACCGAGCTCGGCATGAAGCTCTGCAGCGGCGGCATCCTGGGGATGGGCGAGACCTGGGAGCAACGCCTGGAGCTGGCGTTCGAGCTGCGGGAGCTGGGCCCCGACGAGATCCCGCTCAACTTCCTGAACCCGCGGCCCGGGACGCCGCTGGCCGGGCGGACGCCGCTCGGCGCCCACGACGCGCTCCGCGCCATCGCGATCTTCCGGCTCGTGTTCCCGGACCGGATCATCCGGTACGCCGGCGGCCGCGAGCTGGTGCTGCGCGACGCCCAGGCGCTGGGGCTGGTGGGCGGCGTGAACGGGATGATCGTCGGCAACTACCTCACCACCGCCGGGCGGCCCGCGGCCGAGGACGTGCGCCTGGCCGCCGACCTCGGCATGGACGTGGTGGCCCCCAACCGGACGGGCGCGCCCGCGCCGTGACCGCGCGGGAGCTCCTCGAGCTCGACCGCCGTCACGTCTGGCACCCGTACGCGGCCATGCCCGGCCGCCACGAGCCCCTGGTGGTCGACTCGGCGGAGGGCGTGCGCCTGCGCCTGGCGGAGCCGGTCGACGGGGTCGCGGAGCTGGTCGACGGCATGTCGTCGTGGTGGTCGGCGATCCACGGGTACCGCCACCCGGCCCTCGACGCGGCCGCGGTCGGCCAGCTCGGCCGGATGAGCCACGTGATGTTCGGCGGGCTCACCCATGCGCCGGCGGTCGGCCTGGCGGAGCGGCTGGTGGCGATCACGCCGGCGCCGCTCGAGCACGTGTTCCTGGCCGACTCGGGGTCGGTCGCCGTCGAGGTCGCGGTGAAGATGTGCCTCCAGCACGCCCGCGCGACGGGGCGGCCCGGCCGGACGCGGCTGCTCACGTGGCGCGGCGGCTACTACGGCGACACCACCGGCCCGATGGCGCTGTGCGACCCCGAGGGCGGGATGCACCACCTGTGGGGCGGGATCCTGCCCCGCCACGTCTTCGCCGACGCCCCGCCCGACGGGTTCGACGCCCCGCCCGACGCGGCCTACGTCGGCCACCTCGACGACGTCGCCGCGGCGCACGCCGGCGAGGTCGCCGCGATCGTGGTCGAGCCCGTGGTGCAGGGGGCGGGCGGGATGCGCTTCCACAGCCCGGCGTACCTGCGTGCGCTGCGCGCGATCGCCGACCGCCACGGGATGCTGCTGGTCTTCGACGAGATCGCCACGGGCTTCGGGCGCACCGGCGCGCTCTTCGCGGCCGAGCACGCCGGGGTGGCCCCCGACGTCATGTGCGTCGGCAAGGCGATGACCGGCGGCTACATGACGATGGCGGCGACCCTGTGCACCGCCGACGTCGCCGACGCCATCGGCCGCGGCGAGGTGCCCGCGCTCATGCACGGCCCGACGTTCATGGGCAACCCCCTCGCCGCGGCCGTCGCGAACGCGTCGATCGACCTGCTGCTGGAGGGCCGCTGGCCGCGGGACGTCGCGCGGATCGAGGCGGGACTGCGCCAGGGGCTGGCGCCCGCGCGCGACGGCCCCGGCGTCCCTGACGTGCGGGGGCTCGGGGCGATCGGCGTGGGCCAGCTGGACGACGAGGTGGACATGACGGCCGCGACCGCCGCGGCGGTGGCGCGCGGCGTGTGGCTGCGCCCGTTCCGCGACCTCGTGTACACGATGCCCCCGTACGTCGCCGGCGATGACGACGTGGCGCGGATCGCGGACGCCGTCGTGGCCGCCGCCCGGGCGTCGTGCGGGGTGCCGGCGTGAGCGCCACCGGCCTGGGGTGGCTGCCGGACGCCCTCGACGACCTGCGCGACCGCGACCTGCTGCGCGAGCTCACCCACTGCGGCGGCGCCGCCGACGCGGAGGTGCCGATCGGCGGCGTGCCCCACCTGCTGCTGGCGTCCAACAACTACCTGGGCCTGGCGAACGACCCGCGGGTGGTCGCGGGGGCGCAGGCGGCGCTGGAGGCCTACGGCGCCGGGGCGGGGGCGTCGCGCCTGGTCACGGGGAGCCTCGACCTGCACCGCCGCCTGGAGGAGCGGATCGCGGCGCTGAAGCGCTGCGAGGACGCCATGGTGTTCCCGACCGGCTTCCAGGCCAACGTCGGCACCATCCCGGCCCTGGTCGGGCGCGGGGACGTGGTGTTCAGCGACGCCCTCAACCACGCCAGCCTCATCGACGGCTGCCGCCTCTCCGGGGCGGAGGTGGTCCGCTACCCGCACGGCGACGCCGACGCGCTGGAGGCCGCCGTCCGCGCCCATCCGGCGCCGCGGCGGCTCATCGTGACCGACACCGTCTTCTCGATGGACGGCGACCTGGCGCCCCTCCCGGCGATCGTCGCGATCGGGGAGCGCCACGGGGTGATGGTGATGGTCGACGAGGCGCACGCCACCGGGGTGCTCGGCGCGACGGGGGCGGGCGCGCTGGAGCACTTCGGCCTGGAGGGGCGGGTGCCGGTCGTCATGGGCACCCTGTCGAAGGCGCTGGGCGCCCAGGGCGGGTACGTCGCCGGCGACCGCGCGCTGTGCGACTACCTGCGCACGCGCGACCGCGGCTTCGTCTTCACCACCGCGCTCGCCCCGGCGGCCGCCGGGGCGGCGATGGCGGCGCTCGACGTGGTGCGCGACGAGCCGGAGCGGCGGGCCCGGCTCCACCAGCTCGTCGACCGGCTGGTGCGCGGCGTCGAGGCGCTCGGCTACACCGTCCTGCCCACCGACTCGGCGGTGGTGGGGGTGCTGATCGGCGAGGCCGCCGACGCCCTCGCCGTGGGCGCGTCGCTGCGCGCCGACCGGGTGTGGGCGCCGGCGATCCGTCCGCCGTCGGTGCCGGTGGGCACCGCCCGGATGCGCCTGACGGTGATGGCCACCCACGAGGACCGCCACATCGACTGGGCCCTCGGCGCCCTCGCCCGGGCGCGGGTGGCGGCGTGATCGACGCACCCGGGATCTTCGTGATGGGCACCGGCACCGGGGTGGGGAAGACGGTCGTCGCGGCGTCCATCGGACTCGCCGCCAGGGCGCGGGGTCGCACGGCGGTGCCGCTGAAGCCCGCCCAGACCGGAGCGCCGCCGGTGGGCGACGCGGAGTTCGCCGCCGCGCTGCTCGGCATCGACGAGCCCCTCGAGGCGATCCGCCCCTACGACCTGGCCGCGCCGCTCGCGCCGATGGTGGCGGCGGAGCTGGAGGGCGCGCGCCTGGACCCGCGGGTCGTCGGCGACGCGTTCGCGGCGCTGTCGTCCCGCTACGACCTGGTGGTGGTGGAGGCCGCCGGCGGGGCGCTCGTGCCGTTCTCCGACGGGGTGGACATGGCCGCGCTCGCGGCGATGCTCGGGCTGCCGGTGGTCGTCGCCGCCCGCCCCGGCCTGGGGACCCTCAACCACACGCTGCTCACCCTGGAGGCGCTGCACCGGCGGGGCCTCACGGTGCTGGGCGTGGTGATCAGCGGCTACCCCGCCGACCCCGGCCCGGATGCCCTGACCAACCCGTCGGTGCTCGCCCGCCTCACGCCGCTGCCCCTGCTGGGGGCCATCGCCGAGGATCCGGAGATCGACGTGGAGGCGGGCCGAGCGGGCCACCTTGCCGAGCTGGGGCCCGCAGGCCTCGATCCGCTGCTGGGCGGCACGTTCTCGCCCGCCCGATTCCGCCGCCAGGCGCAGGAGCGCCTCGCGGCGCTCGACCCCGTCCACCGACGCTGAGGAGGAGCCATGGACCCCACCGACGCCGCCCACGTGATGCAGACCCCCGAGGAGTACGCCGACTTCCTCACCGGCATGTCGTTCGAGAAGCGCATCGAGATGCTCAACAGCTTCCGCTGCGCCGAGCTCCAGGGCGCCGAGGAGCTGCGCGTCCTGTCGGAGACCACCGACGATCCGGAACTGGCGAAGAAGTTCGCCCGCCACGCGGCCGAC
>OEIU01000718.1_pt1 | contig 27615 bp, 29 predicted proteins | sample 1539221 | NCBI WGS metagenome assembly OEIU01 (sample SAMN03792071, study PRJEB22550) | activated sludge metagenome | feature: wastewater treatment plant; material: activated sludge; isolation source: Wastewater treatment plant of a petroleum refinery complex | place: Argentina: Zarate | collected...
ACCCACCGCGAGACGGAGATCGCGGGGGGGCGGGCTCGCTAAGGGGGTTTCTAAAGCGCGCCCGGGGGCGGGGTGGTCGGCCGGGTCGCGGGCCGGCCGCCGAGCAGGCCCCCGCCATTGCCGCTCTTGGCCTGCTTCTCCATCTGCAGAACCTTGGCGGCCACGTTGCACGCCTTGGCCCGGATTTCCTGCGCCTTGGCGTGGTCGGCCTTCATGCCCTCGATGAAGCTGTCGGGGACCTGGCACCAGTCCTTGTTGGCTTCGGCCCATTTGATGATCGAGGCGCCATTGGTAACCAGGCGGCCGAAGCCGGCGCAGGCCGTCTTGGCGTCCAGCTTCTTCTTGCCGCCGGCCTGGAGTCCCTGGGCGATCGCCTTGCGCTGCTCGAGCTGGCCCTGGATGGCGCCGCAGCTCGCGGATTGCGCGAAAGCCTCGCCCGTGGCCAGGGCGAGCAGGGCGACGGCGGCAATCCCCGTCAGCAGCGATGGCAGGCGCGAATTCGGCGACATGAAAGAAGCCCCTTGGCCTCGCCCCCCGGCGAGGGTTTCTTGGTGATCGACCGGCACAAGACGATGCGCCAAGCGTGGCGCCCGCCTTTCAGCCGTTGCTCGCGGACCTGAGAAATCACGAAATTGTGGCGGCTTTTGCGCCGATGGAGATTTACGCGTGGCGGGTTACGATTTCGGGGCCGCGCGCCTTTTCGTCGGGGACGACCTGGCGGAAGGCGCCGTGATCGCCCTGGCGCGGGAGGCGGCGCATTACCTGATCTCCGTGCTGCGCCTGCGGGAGGGCGAGGAGATCCTCGTCTTCAACGGGCGGGACGGCGAATGGCGGGCCGCCCTGGCGCCGTCGGGGCGGCGCGGGGGCGAGCTTCGGCTCCTCGCGCGGACGCGGCCTCAGCCGCGGGCGGACGGCCCCGCTCTGCTCTTCGCGCCCCTCAAGCACGCCCGGCTCGACTACATGGTGCAGAAGGCGGTCGAGATGGGCGCGGGCGCCCTGCGGCCCGTCCTGACGCGGCGCACCGTCGCGACCCGCGTCAATCTCGAGCGCATGCGGGCCAACGCGATCGAGGCGGCCGAGCAATGCGGGATCCTGGCCGTCCCGGAGATCGCGCCCGAGGCGCGGCTCGACGTGGCGCTCGCGGCGCTCCCGCCCGAGCGGCTCCTCGTCTTCTGCGACGAGGACGCCCCGGTCGCCGATCCGGTCCGGGTCCTCGGCACCGCGAGAAGCGGGGAGGTCGCACTCATCATCGGTCCCGAAGGAGGCTTCGATCCGGCCGAGCGCGAGGCGATTCTCGCCCGTCCCGCCATCTGCCGCCTGTCGCTCGGTCCGCGCATCCTGCGCGCGGACACGGCGGCGGTGGCGGCCCGGGCGCTGATCCAGGCGGGCCTGGGCGCTTGGCGCTGAGGCCGGGGCCCGTGCGTTGCAGTGTCGCGGCGCGCGTCCTATAGCCGTCCCTTCCGGGAGGGCCGCCCGCCTCCTGCGGCGCGGGATCCGCCCGCTTCTCCGAGGTATGCATGGCGCGTGACGTCACCGACGCGGCACCGATCTCGTCGCGCGACGAGATGGTCGCCTGGATCGCGGCCGGCGAGAAGCCGCAGGCGTCCTGGCGGCTCGGGACCGAGCACGAGAAGATCCCCTTCTATCTCGCCGACAACAGTCCCGTCCCCTACGAGGGCGAGCGCGGAATCCGTGCTCTGCTGGAGGGATTGGGCGCCGCGGAGGGCTGGGAGCCGATCCTCGAGGCCGGCCGGCCGATCGGCCTTTCGGATCCCGAGGGAGGCGGAGCCGTCTCGCTGGAGCCGGGCGGCCAGTTCGAGCTGTCCGGCGCGCCCCTCGAGAGCGTGCACGGGACCGCCTCCGAGCTGGACCGTCACCTGCGCGCCCTGGGAGGGGTGGCCGCCCCGCTCGGCATCGGCTTCCTGACGCTCGGCATGAGTCCGAAATGGAGCCTGGCCGAGACCCCGGTCATGCCCAAGGGACGCTACGCCATCATGGCGGGCTACATGCCGAAGGTCGGAAGCCTCGGGCTCGACATGATGTTCCGGACGGCGACCGTCCAGACCAATCTCGACTTCTCCTCCGAGGCCGACATGGTGGCGAAGCTGCGCGCCTCGCTCGCCCTTCAGCCGGTCGCGGCGGCGCTCTTCGCCAATTCCCCCTTCACGGACGGCAAGCCCAACGGCTTTCTTTCGATGCGCTCGGAGATCTGGCGCGACACCGATGCCGGGCGGACCGGCATGATGCCCTTCGCCTTCGAGGACGGCATGGGCTACGAGGCCTATGTCGACTACGCGCTCGACGTGCCGATGTATTTCGTCAAGCGCGGCGACACCTATCACGATGTCACCGGACAGTCCTTCCGGGACCTTCTGGAGGGCCGGCTGCCCGGCTTGCCGGGCGAGCGCGCGACGATCTCGGACTGGGCCAACCACCTCTCGACCATCTTTCCCGAGGTGCGCCTCAAGCGCTTCCTCGAGATGCGCGGCTCCGATGTCGGCCCCGCGGCCATGATCGCGGCCCAGAGCGCCCTCTGGGCCGGGCTCCTCTACGACCGCGGGGCGCTGGACGGCGCCCTGGCCCTGATCGCGGGCTGGTCGGCCGCCATGCGGCAGGGGCTGAGGGACGAGGTTCCGCGGCTCGGGCTGAAGGCGCGGATCGAGGGGCGCAGCCTGCGGGATGTCGCTCGCGACGTCCTGGCGCTGGCCCGGGCTGGGCTCGCGCGCCGGGCGCGGCCGGACGCCTCGGGGCGCGACGAGACCGCCTATCTCGACCCGCTGGACGCGATCGTGGCGGAGGGGGCGACATCCGCCGAGATCTGGCTCGCGCGGTATGAGGGCGAATGGGGCCGCTCCGTCGATCCGGTCTTTGCCGAGGCGCGGTTCTAGAGCACGATCCGAAAAAGCGGTTGCCGGTTTTTCGCTGACGCGGACCTCCGGTTCGAAAAGATCGTGGTCGGACAACAAGCTGGATCGTGACGGCGACTCAGCGAAGGGCTGTCACGATCCAGAGGCTGTTATGCACTGACATCGGGACGCCTGCGCCCCGATAGCTTCTTGAATTTTCGCGCGATTCGGCGCACATGACGGGCTGATCCAATCGGCGTCGGCGGGCTTCGGTCTCCGACGGTCTCGGATCGATCCCCGCTTCATCGGATGGACGATGTGTCGCCGCCCGGCGCATGCCTCGTTCGGCCGGGCGGGTCTCGGCGGGCCGCGCGATCCTTCATGGCGGCCCCCTTACAGGGAGCAGGTTTTGCTGAAGGACCATAAGTTCACGGAGCGTGCCTCGACCTCGATGGCCGCGAAGCAGGCAATGCTCGAGCGCTTTCGGTCGCGCCCGGGGCCGAACGACCCCGCGGTGCAGGCGCGGCGGGCCGAGCGCGAGGCGGTCGCGCGAGCGCGCGAGGAGCGTCAAGCCGAGCGCGAGCGCCTGCGGCGCGAGGAGGAGGCCCGCAAGGAAGCCGAGAGGCTGGCTTTCGAGAAGTCCGAGCGCGAGCGCAAGGAGCGCGAGGAACTGGAGCGGGTCGAGCGGCAGATGGCCCTGGAAGCCGCCCAGAAGGCGGCGCGCGATGCGCGCTATGCTGCCCGCAAGGCCGCCAAGCGTCGCAAATAGTTCACCTTCCGGGCGGGTTTCAGCCTATCCTCAAGGCAGGAACGTGTTAGACCGGGATCCAGGGAAGGATCCATGGTCAATCTGGCTGATATCGCGCGCGAGGCGGGACAGGGTGGCGGGCTCGACGCCATGTCGAGGCAGCTCGGCCTGGACCCTGCCTCCACGGCGAGGGCCGTCGAGGCTCTGTTGCCCGCATTCACGCTGGCATTCCAGCGCCTCGTCCTGAATCCGGTCGCCTTCGCGGAATTCACGAAGGCGGTCACGTCGGGGGTCTATGCCTCCTTCTTCGACAATCCCGGCCGCGCGGACGCCGTCAGGAGCGGCATGGCGATCGTCGAGCAGCTGTTCCGCTCGCCCGAGGCGACGAAGCAGGTCGCGGCGCAGGCGGCGGCCCTCACCGGCATCGGCGTGCAGGCGATGCAGCAGGCGATGCCGATTCTCGCCGCGACGATCATCGGCGGCATGTTCCGCTACGCCACGGTCGAGGGATTCGCGGAGCTTCTGCGCCAGTGGGGCGACGCGCTGAAGATGGCGAGCGAGCAGCTCGACCCGCCCAAGCCTCAGGATCCCTGGTCGGCCTGGCAGAGGGCGGCGGGGCAGATGATCGGCCTGCGGTCGGAGCCGCTCCCTCCGCCGCCGAAGAAGACGATCTCGCTCCCCGATCCCGCCAATGTCCTCGACGCCTGGGTCTCGCTGGTCGGCGCGATGACGGGGCTCCCCGCCCCGGCTCCTGCCCGCGCGCCGGCGGCTCCCGCGCCGCGCAGGACGCCCGTCTTCACGCCGGAGGCTCCGCGCGCGCCCAGGCCCGATTTCGCCCGGCGGGACGATGCCGCCCCGGCGCCGCAATACGCCGAGGGGTCGGGAGATCCCTCGCAGGAGGAGCGTCCCGCCCCTCAGCAGAATGCGGGCGAGGAGCCGAATCCGTTCGAGGCGATGTCGCAAATGTTCGAGACCGGCCGCGAGATGCAGGCTCAGCACGTCGCGGCCTTCCAGTCCATCCTCGACAATGTCTGGGGTGCGGGGCGCAAGAACTGAGCCGGAGGGGAGCCGTCCAGCTCCTCCTCATGCCGCGTCGCGCTCTAGAAGCCTATCACCTGCGAGACGGCTTCGCTCACGCCTTCCCAGCGGGCTTTCGTCACCGTGCCGAGAAGCTTTCCTGCCGTGATCGCGGTGACCGCGAAGACCATGGCGACGAGCGCATATTCGAGCGCGGTCGCCCCTCGCTCATCCTGAAGCCATCGCCTGAACATGGAAAATCCGGGTTCAGCGTCTTCAGAGGCTGAAGGCGCATGCGGCACCTTAAGCTCGAAGTTCTTCCCAAGTCGTTTTGCTTTTCCCTTCGATCGAGGGGGACTCGACCGCCCCGGCCCCCGGCGGCGGGCGAAGGCGCCGGGCTTCTTGACAGCGCAGGCGTGCTTTCGCAGATGCGCGGCATGATGCTCGCACCCCCGACACGCTGATGGCCGTCTACACCGATGTCTCGGACGAGGAATTGCGAGCGTTTCTCGGCGGCTACGCGCTCGGCGACGTGCTCTCCTTCAAGGGCATCGCCGAGGGGGTCGAGAATTCGAACTTCTTTCTGCGCACGACGAGCGGCCCCTTCATCCTGACGCTCTATGAGAAGCGGGTGCGGGAGGAGGACCTTCCCTTCTTCCTCGGCCTCATGGACCATCTCGCCCATGGCGGGTTGAACTGCCCCGTTCCCGTATCGGACAGGCAGGGCAGGGCCCTCGGGCGCCTTGCCGGCCGCCCGGCGGTCATCGTGACGTTTCTCGAGGGACTCGCGATTCGCAAGCCGACGGCGCAGCATTGCCGGGCCGTCGGCGCGGCCCTGGCGCGGCTGCACGAGGCGGGGCGCGGCTTCCCGCTGGAGCGGCCGAACGCGCTCTCCCTGCCCGGCTGGCGGCCGCTTTTCGCGCGGGCGGAAGGCGAGGCCGACAGCGTTTCGCCCGGCCTCGGCGACCGCATTCGGGCCGAGCTGGACCATCTCGAGAAAGTCTGGCCGCGCGGCCTTCCCTCGGGAATCATCCATGCCGATCTCTTCACCGACAATGTCTTCTTCATCGGCGGGGAGCTGTCGGGGCTGATCGATTTCTATTTCGCCTGCCAGGATGCCTTCGCCTACGACCTGGCGATCTGCCTCAACGCCTGGTGCTTCGAGCCTGATGCCTCCTTCAACGTCACGAAGGGCACCGCGATGATCGCCGGCTATCAGAGCGTGCGGCCGCTGGAGGAGGCGGAGGTCGCGGCCTTGCCGATCCTCGGGCGCGGCTCGGCCCTGCGCTTCATGCTGACGCGCCTCGTCGACTGGCTGAACGTGCCGCCCGGCGCCCTCGTCCGCCCCAAGGATCCGCTGGAATACGATCGCAAGCTCGCCTTCCACAGGCGCGTCCGCGGCGCCGCCGATTACGGCTGGGTGCGCGCATGAGCGAGGGCGTCACGATCTATACGGACGGCGCCTGCTCGGGAAATCCGGGCCCGGGAGGCTGGGGCGCGCTGCTCCTCTTCGGGGAGCGGGAGAAGGAACTGACGGGCGCGGAGCCGCTCACCACCAACAACCGCATGGAGCTGATGGCCGCGATCTCGGCGCTCGAGGCGCTGAAGCGCCCCTGCATCGTCGATCTGCACACCGATTCCCAATATGTCCGCAACGGCATCACTGCCTGGATTTCCGGCTGGAAGCGGAAAGGATGGCGGACGGCCGGCAACAAGCCGGTCAAGAACGAGGATCTGTGGAAGCGGCTCGATGCGGCGCGCGAGCGCCATCGGGTGAACTGGCACTGGGTCAAGGGCCATGCCGACGACGTGCGCAACAACCGCGTCGACGGCCTGGCCCGCCGCGCGATCGAGGAGATGCGCACGGCGGGCCGACCGGAAAACGCTACTCCCCGCCGAGCGACTTGAGCAGCGACTCGGCGCTGGAGACGTCGGCCTTGCCCGGCGCGTCCTCGACCGCGATCGAGCGCACGACGCCGTCATCGACGACCATGGCATAGCGCTGCGAGCGGATGCCGAGGCCGAAGCCCGAGCCGTCGAAGGAGAGGCCGATCGCCCTGGCGAAGTCGCCGTTGCCGTCCGAGAGCATCTCGACCTTGCCGTCGGCGCCGGACGCGGCGCTCCAGGCTTTCTGCACGAAGACGTCATTGGTCGAAGTGACCAGGATCGCGTCGATGCCGGCCGCCTTGATGTCGTCCGCATGCTGGATATAGCCCGGCAGGTGGTTGCGGTCGCAGGTCGGCGTGAAGGCGCCCGGGACCGCCACCAGCACGACCTTGCGGCCCTTGAACAGATCCTCCGTGGTCTTGGCCGCGGGTCCGTCCGGGGTCATCACCCGGAAGGTCGCCTGCGGGAGCGTGTCGCCTGCCTTGATCGCCATGAACGAGGGTCCTCTCTGACTGGAGGCGGCTTAGCGCGGCCTCGCGCCGCAGTCGAGCGGGAAGGGGCGGGCTGCGTCATGCCGGGTGGACAAGGCTGCTCCCGCGCGTAGCATGACGGCATGCGCACGCACGCTTCCCGCCCTGCCGGCTCCTCCACCCCGCGCGGCAGCGGCTATCTCGACGGCCAGATGCTGGTGGCGATGCCCGGCATGCTGGACGAGCGCTTCCAGCGCACCGTGATCTATCTGTGCGCCCATTCGGCGGAAGGCGCGATGGGGATCGTGATCAACCGGCGTGCCGCCGATCTGAGCTTTCCCGATCTCCTGGTCCAGCTCGGCATTATCCAGGAGGGGGAGGGGATCCGCCTGCCCAGCAGCGTCGAGGACATGAACGTGCTGATGGGAGGGCCGGTCGAAACCAGCCGCGGCTTCGTCCTGCATACGCCGGATTTCTTCATCGACGATTCGACCTTGCCGATCGACGACGGCATCTGCCTGACGGCGACGATCGACATCCTGCGGGCGATCGCCCATGGCCGGGGCCCGTCGAGTGCGGTGCTCGCGCTCGGCTATGCCGGCTGGTCGCCCGGCCAGCTCGAAAGCGAGATCCAGGCCAATGGCTGGCTCAACTGCCCTGCCGATCCCACCCTGATCTTCGGCACGGGGCTCGATGCCAAATACGATCTCGCCCTGCGCAAGATCGGCATCGACCTCGCCATGCTGTCGAGCGAGGCCGGGCACGCCTGAGGGGCCGCGGCAGGCGAGGAGCACCAGGGCACGCCTTCCCGGCTTGACTTCGCTCCCCGCTTGTCATCCCCGGCCGAAGCGAAGCGGAGGGGATGACAAGGGCGCGCGCTTCACCCCTTTCGAGACGACGCTTGACGTCATGCCGCGTCGGCGCGGCCCGCGCCGACGAGGTCGCGCGCCTGGGCGAGGCTCATGGCCTCGCCGAAGACGAAGCCCTGGGCATAGTCGCAGCCGAGGTGGAACAGCTCGATCGCCTCGCTCTCGCTCTCGGCGCCTTCGGCCACGATCTGGAGGCCCAGTTCCTGGGCGAGCCGCACGATCGAGCGCAGGATCACGGGGCGGCCCTGCGACAGCTCGCGCACGAAGGACTGGTCGATCTTGAGCGTGTCGAAGGGGAAGCGCTGGAGATAGGACAGGGCCGAATAGCCGGTCCCGAAATCGTCGAGCGAGAGCCCCGCCCCCAGCTCCCGGATGCGGGTCAGGAGCTGCGCCGCATATTCCGGGTTCTCCATCACGAGGCTCTCGGTCAGTTCGAGCTTGAGCGAGCCGGGCGCGATCGGCGAGCGGGACATGATGGATTTCAGGTCGTGCAGGAGGTCGTGCTTGAGCAATTGGCGGCTCGAGACGTTGACCGAAGCGAAGATCGGCGGGTCGACGTCGAGGGCCGCCTGCCAGACGGCGAGTTCCCGCGCGGTGGTGTCGAGGGCGAAGAGGCCGAGATCGACGATCAGCCCGGTCTCCTCCGCCAGCGGGATGAAGGTCTGGGGCCCGATCGCGCCGAAGCGCGGATGGTCCCAGCGCAGCAGGGCCTCGAAGCCGGCAATGGTGCGGTCCTCGAGCCGGACGATCGGCTGGAAGGCGACGCGCATCTCCCCGCGGTCGAGGGCGCGGCGCAGGTCGCTTTCGAGCCCGAGCCGGTCGCCGCGCGTGGTCTGGCGCATGGCCGCGTCGTAGCGCTCCACCTGGTCGCCGCCGAGGCGCTTGCCGTGGGCGACGGCGATTTCCGCCCGCCGCAGCAGATCCTCCGGCTTGATCGGCGCGCGCGGATCGTGGCGGGCGATGCCGAGCGAGGCGGTGAGGAAGATCTCGCGCTCCGCATAGGTGACGGGGTTGGCCACCGCTTGGCGGAGCTGTTCGGCGAGCACGTCGATGCCCTTGTCGTCCTGCTCCGACAGGAGCAGCACGGCGAAGACGTCGCCGGAAAGGCGGGCGAGCGTATCCTGCGGGCGGAGGAGGCGTCCCAGCCGGCGCGACAGGGTGAGAAGGATCGAATCGCCGGCCGAATGGCCGACCGAATCGTTCACATGCTTGAAGCGGTCGATATTTGCGACGAGGACGGTCGGGCGCCATTCGTCGTCCTCGGCGCCGAGCGCGATCGAGGCGTCGAGGCGGTCCAGGAAGAGGCGCCGGTTCGGCAGGCCCGTCAGGTTGTCGTGCACGGCGTCCTGGAGAAGCCGCTCCTCCGCCGTCTTGGCGTCGGTGACGTCGGCGAGGGTGCCGATGATGCGGATCACTTCCCCGTCCGTGCCGATGACGGGGCGCGCCTTCAGCCGAAACCAGTGATAGGGCCCCGCGCTCGATTGCAGGCGGAAATCGCGCCGCAGCCGCCCGCGCCGGCTTTCGATCACTGCATCCATGGCCGTGCGGTACTGGTCGCGGTCCTGGGGATGGACGGCGTCCAGCCAGTCGAGCGCCGCCCCGCCGAGGGTGCCGCGCTTGAGGCCCAGGATGTGCTCCACCTCCGGCGAGACGAAGACCTTGTCGCCGGGCACGTCCCAGTCGAAGACCATGTCGCCGGAGCCGGCAAGGGCGAGGGCGCGCCGCTCCGCATCGCCCGAATGGGGCCCCGCGATCGTCCCGCCCGAGAAGGCGTGCTGCATCACGGTGAAGCCGATCAGCATGACGATGAGCACGAGCCCGCCGATCAGCGCCGGCTGGGCGAGGTCGCTGTCGATGGTGCCGAGGACCGTGAGTGCGGCGGCGAGGACCCAGGCGCAGAGCAGGAGCCAGGTCGGGATCAGCATGATCGCCCGGTCGAAGCCGCGCAGGGCGAGGTTCAGCACGAGGGCGAGGCCCACCACGGCGAGCACGCCGATCGAGATGCGCGAGACGCCGGCCGCCGTCGGCGGGTCGATGACCGCGAAGCCCGCGAGGGCGCCGAGGAACAGGAGCCAGATCAGGCTCACCGTGCCGTAGCGGATATGCCAGCGGTTGAGATGCAGATAGGCGAAGAGGAAGACGAGGAGCGTCGCGGCCAGCACCGCCTCCGCGCAGGAGCGGTAGATGCGCTCGACCTGGTCGGAGATGAGGAAGATGCGCTGGAAGAAGCCGAAATCGATGCAGGCATAGGCGAGGACCGCCCAGGCGAGCGCCGCCGCCGCCGGAAAGATCAGGGCTCCCTTCACCACGAAGACGATGGTGAGGAACAGGGCGAGGAGCCCCGCGATGCCGATGATGATGCCCTTGTAGAGGGTCAGTCCGTTCAGCTTGCGCCGGTAGGCGTCCGCCTCCCAGAGCGTGACCTGCCCCACCTCCGGCGCGGCCAGCTCCGCGACATAGGTGACCGTCGTGCCGGGATCGAGCGTGATCTGGAAGACGTCGGCATCGGGCGAGGGTTCCCGCTCGGGCCGGATGCCCTCGCTCGCCGTGATGGCCGCGATCCGGGTCGAGCCGAGATCGGGCCAGATGACGCCCGAGCCCACGAGGCGGAAATGGGGCACGACGAGCAGCCGCTCGATCTGCTCGTCGGAGGAATTGGTCAGCGCGAAGGCGATCCAGCCCTGGCTGGTGCTCCCCTCGCGGGCCTTGACCGCGATGCGCCGGACGATGCCGTCCCGGCCCGGGGCGATCGAGATCTGGATCGTGTCGCCGGTCGATTCGTAGCGCTCGATCTTGCTGGTGAGATCGATGGCGGTGCTGCGCGGGGTGACGCGCACGGCGTCGAGGGCGAAAGCCGCCCGCGGCAGCGCCGCGAGGCCGGCCAGCGCGGCGATGAGGACGAGAAGGGCGCGAACGAAAGGCAAGGTTGGAAGGGGTCCGGGTCCTGTCAGCCGGCTTCATGCTCCGTATCGGGCGCGGAGCCTACCGGCAAGGAGAAGAGGGGTGGACGCGCGCGAGCCGCGGGCGGAATCGTGGATTGGATAAGCTTTGCGGCCGAATGAGGTCGCCTCAGGCGCGAAGCCCGGCGGCGATCTGTCCGATCGGCGGGAGCGAGCGGATGGGACCGATGGCGGCGAGCGTGACCGGCCCGGCGAGGGCCCGCCGTCCGGCGGCCCGGACCTCCTCGACCGTGACCGCGTCGACATCGGCGATCGTCTCGGCGGCCGGAATGATGCGCCCCCAGGCGAGAAGCTGGCGGGCGGCGCGCTCGATCCGCCCGCCGGGCGTCTCGAGGGCGGCGAGAAGGGAGACCTTCAGGGCCGCCTTGGCGCGGGCCAGCTCCTCCCCAGCGAGGGTTTCCGCCGTGGCCCGGGCGGTCGCGATCGACACCTCGACGACCTCCGCGAGGTCTTCGGCCGCGGTGCCCGCGCCGATGCCGAAGAGGCCGCAATCGGCGAAGGGCCAGTGGAAGGCGTCGATGGCATAGGCGAGGCCGCGCGTCTCGCGCACCTCGTGCCAGAGACGCGAGGTCAGCCCTCCGCCGAGCGCATGGGCGAACATGTGGATGGGGAAATAGGCCGGATCGCGGAAGGAGAGGCCCGGAAGGCCGATCACGACATTGGCCTGTTCCAGCCGTCGCTTCAGCCGCTCCTCGCCGCCCGTATAGGCGCCGGGCTGGCAGGCGGGCGCCTCGCGCGCCGGCAGATGGCCGAGCGCGGCCTCGGCCGCGGCGACGATTCGCTCGTGCTCCACCGCCCCGGCCGCGGCCAGCACCATGCGGCCCGGCGTGTATTCGCGCGCGATGAAGGCCCGGATGCGGTCGGCGTCGAAGTGCCGGATGGTGTCCGGCCGCCCGAGGATGGGACGGCCGATCGCCTGGCCCGCGAAGGCGTGCTCCATGAAGGCGTCGTTGACGAGGTCGTCGGGCGAATCCTCGACCGAGGCATATTCCTGGAGGATCACGTTGATCTCGCGGCGCAGCTCCGCCCGGTCGAAGACCGACTCGGTCAGGATGTCGCCGAGCACGTCGATCGCAAGGCCCACATCCTCGGCGAGGACGCGCGCCGAGTAATGCGTGAATTCCGTCGAGGTCGCCGCGTTGATCTCGCCGCCGACATTCTCGATGTCCTCCGCGATGCGGCGTGCGCTGCGCCGCGTCGTGCCCTTGAAGGCCATGTGTTCGAGGAGATGCGAGAGGCCGTGCTCGTCGGGCCGCTCGTGGCGCGAGCCGGCCGCGACCCAGATGCCCACCGTCGCCGTGCGCACGTCCGGCAAGGTCTCGGTCGCGACCGTGACGCCGTTTTCCAGCTTCGAGATGCGGATGCCGTCGGCCTCCGGCACGGACCCGTCCGTCACGCCGCCCGTTCCCGCACGGCGCGGGCCTCGCGCCGCAGATGCGCCGCCACGGCCTCGACATCGTTCGGCAGGACGGTGAGCCGCTCCTCGCGCTCGAGCAGATCGGCGAGATGAGGCGGCAGGGCCGGGCGGATCCCCGAGGCGGCCTCGACCGCGTCGGGGAACTTCGCGGGATGGGCCGTCGAGAGCGCAATGACCGGGGTGCCGGGCTCGCTGGCGAGACGGGAGCGGGCCGCGGCGACAGCGATGGCGGTGTGGGGGTCGAGCAGATAGCCCGCCTCGCGCGAGGTCCGGCCGATCTCGGCGGCAACGCCTGCCTCGTCCACCGCCTGCGCGTCGAACTCGCTTCTGATTCTCGCCAGCGTTCCGGCATCGATGGCGAAGGCGCCCGATTGCCTGAGCGAGCCCATGGCGGCGCGCACCGGGGCGGGGTCGCGTCCTCCGGCCTCGAAGAGAAGCCGCTCGAAATTGGACGAGACCTGGATGTCCATCGAGGGCGAGGTCGTCGGCACGACGCCCGTGACCTCGTAGCGGCCTCCGGCGAGGGCGCGGACCAGGATGTCGTTGGCATTGGTCGCGATGGTGAGGCCGGCGACGGGCAGGCCCATGCGCTTGGCGACCCAGCCGGCGAGGACGTCGCCGAAATTGCCCGTGGGCACGCTGAATGACACCTTGCGGTGCGGCGAGCCGAGAACGACGGCGGAGGTGACGTAATAGACCGCCTGGGCGGCGACGCGCGCCCAGTTGATCGAGTTGACGCCGGACAGGCGCATCTCGGTGCGGAAATCCTCGCGCCCGAACAGCGCCTTCACGATCGCCTGGCAATCGTCGAACGAGCCCTCGACGGCGAGGGCGTGGACGTTGGGCGCGGCGACCGTCGTCATCTGCCGGCGCTGGACCTCCGAGACGCGCCCGTGCGGATAGAGGATGAAGACGTCCGCCCGCCGCGAGCCCTCGAAGGCCGCGACGGCGGCGCTGCCGGTATCGCCCGAGGTCGCCCCGACGATGGTCGCCCTCTGGCCGCGCGCCTCCAGGACATGGTCCATGAGGCGGCCGAGCAGCTGCATCGCCACGTCCTTGAAGGCGAGGGTCGGGCCGTGGAAGAGTTCCAGCACGAAGAGGTTGTCGCCGAGCTGCACGAGGGGGCAGGTGGCCGGGTGGCGGAAGCCCGCATAGGCTTCGCGCGTCATGCGGCGCAGGGCGCCGGGTTCGAACTCGCCGCCCGAGAGCCGCGTCAGCACGTCCTCGGCGACCTCCGCATAGGGACGGCCGGCAAAGGCCGCGATCTCGGCTGGGGCGAGGGCCGGGAAGCTCTCGGGCCAGTAGAGGCCGCCATCGCTGGCGAGGCCCGTCATCAGGGCGTCGGTGAAGGGGAGGGCGGGCGCCTCCCCGCGGGTCGAGACGTGCAGCATGGGGCCGTCCTAACGGATTTTCGGGCGGGGTGGACCCGGCCCGCGAGAAGAAAATGCGTTGCGGATCCCCTCCGACTTCTCCCTGCCAGCGGGGAGAGGGATCCCCTGCGGGCTGTCAACGCCATATGCGATGCGCTTGCCCCGGCCCGGCACGCGCACTACCCCTGTGCGGGTGACTTGGCTCATTCTTTTCATCGCCGGCCTGTTCGAGGTCGGCTGGGCGATCGGCCTCAAATATACCGAGGGTTTCACCCGCCCCCTCCCGACGATCCTGACGCTGGTTTCCATGGCCGCGAGCGTCGTGCTTCTCGGCGTCGCGCTGAGGACCCTGCCCGTGGGAACGGGCTATGCGGTTTGGACGGGGATCGGGACGGTCGGCACGGCGATCCTCGGCATCGCCCTCTTCGGCGATCCTGCGACGCTCGCGCGCCTCGCCTGCATCGGCCTGATCCTGGCCGGGATCGTCGGGCTCAAGATCGCCGGCTGAGCCGGCTCCTTGCGAAGACGGCGAAAACCACGACGAGTGCCGCCGCGAGTCCGAACCACGTGAGGGCATATTGCAGGTGGTCGTTGCGCAGGGCGAGCTGCGTCTGGCCGCCGCGCGGCCATCCGTCAGGGTTGGGCGTCGAATCGGCATCGACATAGAAGGGCGCGAGCCGCTCGAGGCCGCGTGCCCGCGCCATGTCGTCGAGGTTGCGGACCCACCAATGCTCGCCTGCGGGGATGTTCTCCGGCATGAACCAGCCGCGCGTCTCGGGCGCGCGCACGAGGCCGGTGACGCTCGCTCTCGCCGGGGCCGCGCGGAGGGCGGCCACGGTCGCGTCCCGCAATGGCGCCGGCACGAAGCCGCGGTTGATCATCACGAGCGAGCCGTCCGCTCGCTTCAGCGGCACGAAGAGATAGAAGCCCTGCGTCGCCTGGCGCGGGCGCAGCTCGGCAAGGCCGTTCAGCGCGATCAGCCGGTCAGCCTGGAAATCGCCTTCGAGATGCACGCGGCGGAACTCGTCCTCGGCCGCGCGCCAGCCCGGCCAGTCGCGCTCGGCCGCGACCTCGCCCGGCTCGCCATGGGCGCGGGCCTCGATCTGGCGCAGCAGGTCTTCCTTCCACGCCTTGCGCTCAAGCTGCCAGACGCCGAGCGACAGCAGGATCGCGAGGGCGGCGAGGGTCGCGAGAAATGGCGCGGCCAGGGAGCGCAACGCACCCGGCCGCGGAAGGGATGCGCTCAACGCTTGAGGCGCCCCTGTTCGGCCTTATGCCGGTATTGGAGCGCGATGAGCAGGCCCTTGGCCGGCCGCACCAGGATGAGGCTGAGCCCCAGGGTCAGCGGAATCCACAGGAGGGCGTGAAGCCAGAGCGGCGGCTCGTAGGAGAATTCCACGATCATCGCGCAGAGCACGACCACGAAGCCGACGAGGCTCATGACGAAGAAGGCTGGCCCGTCGCCCGAATCGGCGAAGGCGAAATCGAGTCCGCAGACCTCGCAGGAGGGGCGCAGCGTCAGGAAGCCGCCGAAGAGCCGGCCCCGCCCGCAGCGCGGACAGCGGCAGGCGAGGCCCGTCGGGAGGGCGGGGGGAGGGGAGCGGTCGTAGTTCAATTCGCGATCCTTCGGGCCTCCGTAACGCGAAAGGGCGGCCGAAGCCGCCCTCCCGTGCCGGATGGCGCGGCGTCAGTGCGCCGCAGGAGTCCCCGCTCCCCACACGTAGATGGAGGCGAAGAGGAACAGCCAGACGACGTCGACGAAGTGCCAGTACCAGGCGGCGAACTCGAAGCCGAGATGCTGCTGCGGCGTGAAGTGGCCCCAATAGACCCGCAGCAGGCAGACGGCGAGGAAGATCGTGCCGATGATGACGTGGAAGCCGTGGAAGCCCGTCGCCATGAAGAAGGTGGCGCCGTAGATGTGGCCGGAGAAGCCGAAGGCCGCGTGGCTGTACTCGTAGGCTTGGCAGAGCGTGAACAGCAGGCCGAGGATGACCGTGAGCCAGAGCCCCTGCTTCACGCCCTCCCGGTCGCCTTCCAGCAGCGCATGATGCGCCCAGGTGACCGTCGTGCCGGAGGTGAGCAGGATCAGCGTGTTGAGCAGCGGCAGGTGCCAGGGGTCGAAGGTCTGGATGCCGTGGGGCGGCCAGCCGCCGAGCTTCTCGGCCCGCATGAACTGGTGGGGCTCGGTCGGGAAGAGGGCGACGTCGAAATAGGCCCAGAACCAGGCGACGAAGAACATCACCTCGGAGGCGATGAACATCATCATGCCGTAGCGGTGATGGAGCTGGACGACGCGGGTGTGATGGCCCCCGGGCCCCGCCTCGTAGGTCACGTCGGTCCACCACGAGATCATCGTGTAGAGGATGCCGAGCAGTCCGAGGCCGAACACGTAGGGACCGAGCTTGAAGGTGCCGGGCCCCAGATCCTTCATCGTCATGACGAGGCCGATCGCCATGATGAAGGCGGCCGTAGCGCCGATCAGCGGCCAGGGGCTCGGATCGACCAGGTGATAGTCGTGCTTGACGTCGCTCGAATCTGCCATCGTCACTCTCCGCCGGCGGCGCTCGTGCCCCGCCCGCATCTCGTCCCCGATTAAGCTCCCGAGGGAGCCCTTGTCATCCCGTCCCGGCTGTGCCCGGCGCTTTTTCAAGCCCGCCGCGACCCCGTCACAAGCTCGTCTTCGTGCTGCCCGTGATGGCCGGCTGGCCCTTCCGGGACGCGAAATAGGTGTAGGACAAGGTGATCGCGCTCAGCCCGGCCAGCGTCTTGTCCTTCGCGATCTCCGGGTCGACATAGAAGACCACCGGAAAATCCATCGTCTCGCCCGGCTGGAGCGTCTGCTCGTCGAAGCAGAAGCACTTCATCTTCACGAAGAAGGCGCCGGCCTGGTCGGGCTGGACGTTGTAGGTGGCGACGCCCGTCGCGGCGCGCGACCCCTCGTTCTTCACGCGGAAGAACAAGGTCTGCGTCTCGCCGATCCGCACCCGGATCTCGGGCGTCTCCGCCTTGAAGCTCCAGGACAGGCCGGGGGCGACGTTGGTGTCGAACCGGACGTCGACCGTCCGGTCGAGCACCTCGCTCGCGCCTGTCGAGCGGATGATCGGGGTGCCGTCGAAGCCGGTGAGCCGGCAAAACATGCCGTAGAGCGGCACGGCCGCATAGGCCGCGCCCAGCATGAGGACCGCGAAGCCGGCGCAGCCGATCAGCGTCGCACGCCGGGCGCGCGCATTGCCGATATGGGTGGGCGGAGCATTCATGGTCACAGCGGCCGGTTCAGGACCTGCGGCCCGAGCTTGGCGATCGTGACCGCATAGAAGAGAAGCACCATGAAGCCGAGGGAAAGCGCGATCGCGATCGAGCGTGCGCGGCGGCGGCGGGCCTCCTCGGAGGCGGGTCCGGGCCTGTCGTCGTTCGCGGCCATCACGCCTCGAAGCCCGGAATGCTCCTCGACAGGCCGAGCCCATGCTCTGCGAGAAGCGCGGCGAAGAGGAGGAAGAGGTAGAGGATCGAGAAGCCGAAAAGCTCCATGGCGGCCCGGTCGGCGGCCTTGCCCTCGCGGCGCAGGAAGACCTTGAGCGCGAGAGCGATCATCCCCGCCCCGCCGAGAACCGCGACGAGCGTATAGGCGAGGGCGCCGAAGCCGAGCCAGGTCGGCAGGAGTCCGAGTGGCGCAAGGATCAGCGTATAGGCGAGGATCTGCCGGCGCGTCGCATCGGGGCCTGCGACGTTGGGCAGCATCGGAATGCCCGCCCGGCCGTAATCGCCCGCCTTCACCAGCGCCAGCGCCCAGAAATGGGGCGGCGTCCACATGAAGATGATGGCGAAGAGCACGAGCGAATCGAGATGGACCGTCCCGGTGACGGCCGCCTGGCCGACGACGGGGGGGAGGGCGCCCGCCGCCCCGCCAATGACGATGTTCTGGGCCGTCCAGCGCTTCAGGCCCATCGAATAGACCACGACATAGAAGAAGATGGTGAAGGCCAGGAGCGCCGAGGCAAGCCAGTTGGCGATCACGCCGAGCACGATCACCGAGGCGCAGGAGAGGAACAGGCCGAAGGCGAGGGCCTCCTCCCGCGTCACCTTGCCCGCCGGAATGGGGCGCGTGCGGGTACGCGACATGACGGCGTCGATATCGGCATCCCACCACATGTTGAGGCAGCCCGAGGCGCCGGCCCCGACCGCGATCATGAGGAGAGAGGCGGCGGCGACGATGGGATGGGTGTCCGAGGGCCCCACGACCATGCCGACGAGCGCCGTGAACACCACGAGGAACATCACCCGCGGCTTCAGCAGCTCGATATAGTCGCGGACCTCGCCGGAGGACGAGAGGCTCGCGCTCCTCCGGGCCAGCGCGGAACCGGCCCTGTCTCCAGCAATGATCTCTGCGGCGGAAGGCATCTTGCGCGTCTTGTCCAGGGCGGCGCGTCACGGCCGCGTGAGGCGGGGCGGCTGCGACGCCGCCCCGTCAGGGTGTCAGTGGTGCTCCGTGTCGGCGATGACCGGCAGCGTCTCGTATTGATGGAAGGGGGGCGGGGAGGACAGGGTCCATTCCAGCGTCGTCGCTCCCTCGCCCCACGGGCTGTCCGCGGCCTGCTCCTTGTTCTGGAAGGCTTTCCAGACGCCATAGATGAAGACGAGGATGCCGATCGCGAAGATGTAGGAGCCGATGGAGGCGACCCGGTTCCAGCCCGCGAAGGCATCCGGGTAATCGGCATAGCGCCGCGGCATGCCCGCGAGCCCGAGGAAGTGCATCGGGAAGAAGAGGACGTTGGCGCCGATGAAGGCGATCCAGAAATGGAGGATGCCGATCGATTCCGGGATGATCCGGCCCGTCATCTTGGGGAACCAGTAATAGACGCCGCCGAAGATCATGAAGACGGCGCCGAGCGACAGCACGTAGTGGAAATGCGCCACGACGTAATAGGTGTCGTGCATGTAGCGGTCGACGCCGGCATTGGCCAGGACGACGCCCGTCACGCCGCCGACGGTGAAGAGGAAGATGAAGCCGATCGCCCAGTGCATCGCGGCGCTGAAGCGGATCGAGCCGCCCCACATGGTCGCGATCCAGGAGAAGATCTTCACGCCCGTCGGCACCGCGATGACCATGGTCGCGAAGACGAAATAGGCCTGCGTCTGGAGCGAGAGCCCGACCGTATACATATGGTGCGCCCACACGACGAAGCCGACGACGCCGATCGCCACCATGGCATAGGCCATGCCGAGATAGCCGAAGATCGGCTTCTTCGAGAAGGTCGAGATGATGTGGCTGACGACGCCAAAGGCCGGCAGGATCATGATGTAGACTTCGGGATGGCCGAAAAACCAGAAGAGGTGCTGGTAGAGCACCGGGTCGCCGCCGCCGGCCGGGTCGAAGAAGGTGGTGCCGAAATTGCGGTCCGTCAGCAGCATGGTGATGGCGCCGGCCAGAACCGGAAGCGACAGCAGCAGGAGGAACGCCGTCACCAGGATCGACCAGGCGAAGAGCGGCATCTTGTGCATCGTCATGCCGGGCGCGCGCATGTTGAGGATCGTGGTGATGAAGTTGATCGCGCCGAGGATCGAGGAGGCGCCCGCGAGGTGCAGAGCGAGGATGGCGAAATCGAGCGCGGGGCCCGGATGGCCCGAGACCGAGAGCGGCGGATAGACCGTCCAGCCGCCGCCGAAGCCGTCCACGCCCGCCGCGCCCTCGAAGAAGAGGGAAGTGACGAGAAGCCCGAAGCCGGCCACGGTCAGCCAGTACGAGATGTTGTTCATGCGCGGGAAGGCCATGTCCGGCGCGCCGATCATCAGCGGCACGAACCAGTTGCCGAAGCCGCCGATCAGCGCGGGCATGACCACGAAGAACACCATGATCAGGCCGTGGCCCGTCACGAAGACGTTGAAGGCCTGAGGATTGGAGAAGAATTGCAGGCCCGGCTCCTGCAATTCGAGCCGCATGCCGATCGAGAGAGCCGCGCCCACAAGCCCGGCGCAGAACGCGAAGAGCAGGTAGAGCGTGCCGATATCCTTGTGGTTGGTGGAATACATCCACCGGCGCCAGCCCGTCGGCGTGTGATGGGCGTGGTCGTCGTGCGCGGCGTGGCCGTGATCGGTATGGTCGGCTGCGTGTGCCATGGGAGACCCTTCGGTCCTCTCGAATCGATGTTACTTCGCGGCGGCGTCGGCGAGATGCGTCGCGCCGGCGGGCGTGTCGGTGGAGGCGAATTTCTTCTGCGCCTCGCCGAGCCACTTGGCGTAATCCGCCTCGCTCACGACATGAATCGTGATCGGCATGTAGGCGTGGCGCTGGCCGCACAGCTCCGAGCACTGGCCATGATAGACGCCCTCGCGCTCGGCCTTGAACCAGGTCTCGTTCATCCGGCCCGGCGTCGCGTCGATCTTGATGCCGAAGGAGGGCATGGCGAAGGCGTGGATCACGTCGGCCGCCGTGACCTGCACGCGCACCACCTTGTTGACGGGCACGTAGACGTCGTTGTCCGTCGTCAGGAGGCGAAGCTGGCCGGGCTTGAGATCCGCTTCCTCGACGAGGTTGGAATCGAACTTGAACCCGCCCTTGCCCTCCTTGTCGCCCGGATACTCGTATTCCCAGTACCAGGCATGGCCGGTCGCCTTGATGGTGATGTCGGCGGGGGGCACGATGAGCTGGTTCCGCAGGAGGCGGAAGGAGGGAATCGCGATCATCACCAGGATCAGGACCGGGACGATCGTCCAGGCGATCTCGATCGCCGTGTTGTGGGTCGTCTTGGAGGGGACCGGATTGGCCTTCTCGCTGAACCTGAAGATGCAATAGACGAGCAGGCCCGCCACGAAGAGCGTAATGACGGTGACGAGCACCAGCAGCAGCGTGTGGAACGAATGCAGTTCGCGCGCGATCGGCGTCACCGGATTCTGCATGGCCATCTGCCAGGGCACCGGGGCTCCGGTGCCGGCCGCATGGGCTGCCCCGGTTCCCAGAAGGCCCAGGCCCAGAAAGATCGCTCCCTTGCCAAGCAGGCCGACCGGCATCGCCTTGGTAGACAGTTCCACGACCAACGTCCTCTCGGCAGCCGCCCCGCGTGCAGGCGGGCTCCCGGCTGCGGTGTCCCAGGTTAGAATGTCCTAAGACCACAATGACGGACCGGACGCAATCGCGCCGCGATCCTCTGTTGAGGTTGGGCGGCGCGGCCCCGTGGGGACGGCGCGCCTTGACAGCCCGGATGTCGCATGGTGGGTCCGCCCCACAGCCATCCGGCGCGCCGGACGGGAGACGATATGCGGTCGATGTGCATTTGGAGGGGCCCTCGGAGGGCTCGTCCTGCGGAGCGCCTTCGCCGGCTGGCGGCCACGGCCGCAATCGCGGCGCTCGCAGGGTTCGGGGCGGCGGGGGCGGCGAGCGCCCAGGGAGTGGTGAAGAACACCTATGGCGACTGGCAGCTCCGCTGCGAGACGCCGGCCGGAGCCGCCTCCGAGCAATGTTTCCTGGTACAGAACGTCGCGGCCGAGGATCGGCCCCACGTCACGCTGCTCGTGATCGTCCTCAAGACGGCCGACGCGAAAAGCCGCCTCCTTCGCGTCGTCGCGCCGCTCGGCGTGCTGCTTCCCTCCGGGCTCGGCCTGAAGATCGATTCGGTCGACGTGGGCCGGGCCGGGTTCGTGCGGTGCCTCGCCACCGGCTGCGTGGCCGAGGTGACGATGGAGGACACGCTGATCAACCAGATGAAGAACGGCAAGCAGGCCACCTTCATCGTCTTCCAGACCTCCGAGGAAGGAATCGGCATCCCGGTCTCCCTCGACGGATTCGGACCCGGCTTCGATGCGCTGCCCTGACCCGATCTTTCCGCGCCGCGCCGCGGCCGGCGCCGCCCTCGCCCTCGCGCTCCTCGCGGGTGGATGCGGCATGACGGAAGGGGGCGGGGCCGCAAGCTCCGGCGGCTCGACCCTCGCCAACCTGATCAAATACGGCAGCACCACCGAGCCGCCGATCCAGCGCGCCGCGGGGGATGTCGAGGCCGCCTATTGCCCCCAGGTGCTGGTGATCAGCGGACGCTCGGCCGTCAGGCACGGTTCCGCGCAGGTCTCCATCTCGCAGATCGCGCGCGAATGCGTCGAGCGGCCCGACGGCTCGGTCGTGGTCAAGGTCGGCATCGAGGGGCTCGCGCTGCTGGGTCCGGGCGGCGGGGGCGGGCGGTTCGACGTGCCGGTCGTCTTCCAGATCACGCAGGGCGACAGGGTCATCGTGAATCGCACGCGGCGCGCCGCGGTCGCGATCGGAGGCGGCGCGGCCCAGGGATCGTTCACGGTGATCGAAGGCGGCATGGTCGTGCCCGCGAAGAGCGGTGCCTTCGACATCCAGGTGGGGCTCGGGGGCGGAGGCCCGGCGCGGCACGGCTGACGGCGAGCCGATTCGCTCCTTCCGGGTTCATGGCCGCGCCGAGCGAAAGCGGCCGGACGCCGCTCAGAGATTCGCGCGGTCCTCGGCCCTCCTCGCGGCGGTGGCGCGGTCGGCGGCGGAGACGTCCTTGAGCTGCTCGTCCAGCCAGGGATCGGCAAGGCCCTGCTTCTTCGCCATCAGGTGCCAGGCGAGGGCCTCGACCAGGTTCCGGCCGACGCCCCGGCCGAGGACATAGAGGCGCGCGGTGCGGTTCTGGGCGATGGCGTTGCCGCGCGCCGCCGCGTGGAGGAAATGCCTTACGGCAAGCCTTTCGTCCTTCGGCACGCCCTCGCCGTTGAAGAGGGCGATGGCATATTCCACCTCGCCGGCCATGGAGCCGTTATAGGCCGCGCGCATATAGAGGCGGGCGGCCGCCTCCTTGTCCTGCGCGAGGCCGCCGAGGCCGCGCGCATACATGACGCCGAGCGAGTGCTGGGCATCGGCAATCTCCGCCTCCGCCGCGACAGCCAGGAGCTTGCCGGCCCGGGCGATGTCCTCGTCCGAGCCCCGGTCGAGCAGGACGAGGGCGAGGTTGTAGGAGGCCAGCGGCTCCTTCTTCGCCGCCGCCTTCTCCAGCCATTCCCGCGCGGCACGCGCGTCCCGCGGCATGCCCCGGCCCTCGATGGACATCATGCCGAGGGCCGCCATGGCATGGGCGGAGCCGCGCGCTGCCGCGAGGCGATACCAGGCCGCCGCATCGGCCGGATCCTGCTTCACGCCGAGGCCCTGGCTGTACAATTCTCCGATCAGCGTCATGGCGGCGGCATCGGATGGATCGGCCCGCAGCCGCGCATCGGCCTCGCGAAACGCGGTGACGTAGAGGCCGCGCTGATAGGCGCCATAGGCGAGATCGGGCTTGGGCGCCGGCTTCGCGGGCGCGGCGGCAGGCTTGGACGCGGGTTTCTCGGGTGCGTGCTTCTTGGGCGCGGCCAGCGCCGGCCATGCGGCGCCGGCGAGGAACAGGAGGGCGAAGGCGGGCCGGGCGCCCGGAAGCTTCCTCATGCCGCACCCTTGCGGGGAGCGCCCGCGAGGCGCTCGATCCGCGCGAGGGCGGATGCGGGGCCTTCGGCATGGCTCCAGACCATGTCGCCGAGCGCGATGAATTCGGCGCCGGTCGCGGCGAGGCGTGGCACCGCCTCCCAGGTCGGGGCGAAGACGGCGCAGGGCGTCTGGAAGATCTCGGCCCACCATGCCGCCTGCTCGGCGGCGAGGTCGAGCGGCGGCAGGGAGCCGTCGGGATTCTCCTCGCCGAAGAGCACGTAATCGACCTCCGCCTCTCCCGCGACCATGGCGTCGTGCCGGGTGCGCAGCCCGCCTGCGCCGAGGCTGAGGCCGTCCTTCAGGTGCTCGCGGAGCGAGGGGAGGCGGGCGAGGTCGCCGGCATGGCCGCCATCGGCCCCGCCGCGCAGGACGAGCCTCGCGAGATCGATGTCCGGGCCTGGGTCCGCCACGATGACGGCGGTGCCGTGATCCTGCGCGACCGGCGCCAGGGCCTTGATCGCCTTCACGAGGGCGCGCTCGTCGCGCGGGACGAGGCGCAGCAGGAGAGCCGCGACGAGCCCCGTTCCGCAGGCCTCGGCGAGAGCCGCCCGGAACTCCTCGGGATCGCCGACCGGCGGCGAGATCAGGTAGAGGCTCGGGCGTGGCATGGACATCTGGCGGTGGCGGACCGGGGGCGGTCCGATTGCTGGCCGATTGCGGCGAAACGCGGACGCGCCGCCCGGAGGCGGCGCGCTGTCGCGGCATTTGGTTGGAGGGGCGCCCCGCCGGGGCCTTATTCCGCCGCCGCCCGCGCCGCGTCGATCTTCGGATCCAGCTCGCCCTTCTTGTAGCGCGCCGCCATCTCGGCGAGCGTCAGGATGCGCTTGATCTTGCCGGCCTGGCCGGCGGTGTTGAATTCCTGGAGGCGCTGCTTGCAGAGGGCGGTCATCGCCTTCATGGCCGGCCCCAGATATTTGCGCGGATCGAATTCCGAGGGGCTGTCCTTGAAGACCTTGCGGATCTGGCCGGTCATGGCCATGCGGTTGTCGGTGTCGATGTTGATCTTGCGCACGCCGTTCTTGATGCCGCGCTGGATCTCCTCGACCGGCACGCCCCAGGTCGGCTTCATCTGCCCGCCATGCTGGTTGATGATGTCCTGAAGCTCCTTCGGCACGGAGGAGGAGCCGTGCATGACGAGATGCGTGTTCGGCAGCTTCCTGTGGATTTCCTCGATCACGTGCATGGCGAGCACGGCCCCGTCGGGCTTGCGCGAGAACTTGTAGGCGCCGTGGCTCGTGCCCATGGCGATGGCGAGCGCGTCGACCTTGGTCTCGGCGACGAACTTCACCGCCTCGTCGGGATCGGTCAGGAGCTGGTCGTGGCTGAGCTTGCCCTCGGCGCCGTGGCCGTCCTCCTTCTCGCCCTCCCCGGTCTCGAGGGAGCCGAGCACGCCCAGCTCGCCCTCGACCGAGATGCCGCCGAGATGCGCCATCTCGGTCACCTTCCTCGTCACGCCGACATTGTAGTCCCAGTCGCCGGGCGTCTTGCCGTCGGCCTTGAGCGAGCCGTCCATCATCACCGAGGTGAAGCCGGCCTGGATGGCGGTCATGCAGGTCGCGGGCTCGTTGCCGTGGTCGAGATGCACGCAGACGGGGATATGCGGATAGATCTCGGTCACCGCATCCATCATGTGCTTGAGCATGATGTCGTTGGCATATTGGCGCGCGCCGCGGGAGGCCTGGATGATCACCGGCGCATCGACCGCGTCGGCGGCCTCCATGATGGCGAGGGCCTGCTCCATATTGTTGATGTTGAAGGCGGGGACGCCGTAATCGTTCTCGGCGGCATGATCGAGAAGCTGCCGAAGCGTGATGCGGGCCATCGTTTCCTCTCTGGGCTCTGGCGCGTGTGGTCCGGGGACGCTCTTATCCCGTCAGGGCGGGAGAACGGAACCCCGACGATCTTCCCCCTGGCGGTTGCCGCCTGAACGTTTCCGCAACGGAGCCGGCGGGGCCACCCCGTTCGTCGCGGATGGAACGTCCTATCCCGCCCGCAGCATTCGGACGCCCTCGTCGCGCTCGAAGAGATAGAGCAGCAGCCGGAGCGCCCGGCCCCTCTCGCTCGTGAGGTCGGGATCGCGCTCGACGATCAGCCGCGCATCGTCGCGCGCGGCGGCGAGGAGGTCGACGTCCCTCTCGAGGCTCGCGATGCGGAAATTCGCCATGCCGGCCTGCCGCGTGCCGAGCAATTCGCCCTCGCCGCGCAGGCGCAGATCCTCCTCGGCGATCTCGAAGCCGTTCTCGGTGCGCCGCAGCGTTTCGAGCCGCGCGCGCGCCGTGTCGCCGAGGGGCCCCTTGTAGAGGAGAAGGCAGACGGAGGGCCGCTCGCCCCGCCCGACGCGCCCCCGCAACTGATGCAACTGGGCGAGGCCGAAGCGCTCGGCATGCTCGATCACCATGACGCTCGCCGCCGAGACGTCGACGCCGACCTCGATCACGGTGGTCGAGACGAGGACCTTGATCTCGCCGCTCTGGAAGCGCTCCATCACCGCGTCCTTCTCCCGCGCGGCCATGCGGCCGTGGACGAGGCCGACCACGTTCTCGCCGAGCAGCCCCGCGAGGTCGCGCGCCCGGTCCTCCGCGGCCGCAAGGTCCACCGCCTCCGATTCCTGCACCAGCGGGCAGACCCAATAGACGAGATCGCCCCGCGCGATGGCGCGGGACACGCCCTCCGCGACCTCGTCGAGGCGCTCGGCCGAGACGAGGCGCGTGTCGATCGGCCGGCGTCCCGGCGGCTTCTCGTCGAGGATCGAGATGTCCATGTCGCCGAAGGCGGAGAGGGCGAGCGTGCGCGGGATGGGCGTCGCCGTCATCACCAGCATGTCCACGGCCTCGCCCTTCCGGCCGAGGGCGAGGCGCTGATGCACGCCGAAGCGGTGCTGCTCGTCGATGACGGCGAGGCCGAGATCGCGGAAGACGACTTCCCCCTGGAGGATGGCATGGGTGCCGACAATGATGTCGAGACGGCCTTCCGCGAGGGCCGCGAGGGTTTCGCGCCGCTCGCGGGGCTTGTCGCGTCCCGTGAGGGTGCGGATGCGCAGCTCGGCCGGCGCGGCCATGGCCGCGATCCGCTCGGCATGCTGGCGGGCGAGGATCTCGGTCGGGGCGACCAGTGCCGCCTGCCGGCCGGCCTCGACGGCGCTCGCCATGGCGAGGAGGGCGACGAGCGTCTTGCCGGAGCCGACATCGCCCTGGAGCAGCCGCAGCATGCGCCCGTCCGCCTTCAGGTCGCGCCGGATCTCCGCGAGCGCCCGCTCCTGCGCCCCGGTCGGCGCAAAGGGCAGGGCGGCGACGATCCCGGCGACCAGCCTTCCGTCCCCGGCATTGGGGCGGCCCTGCCGCGTGCGGGTCCGCGCCCGCACCAGGGCGAGCGCAAGCTGCGAGGCGAGCAATTCGTCATAGGCGAGGCGGCGGCGCGCCGGATCGGGCGGACGCTCCTCGCCCGTGCTGTCCGGCGGGGAGCCGTGAGCGGAGGCGAGCGATTCGGCGAAGGAAGGCGAGCCCGCCTTGGCGAGCCACGCGGGGTCCTGCCACTCCGGCAGCGGGGGAAGCCGGCCGAGCGCCGAGGCGGCGTGCTTCGCGACGAGGCGCGAGGAAAGCCCCTCGGTGAGGCCGTAGACCGCCTCGCTCTCCGAGGTCGATTCGGCCTGGCGCTCGTCCAGGATGCGGGCCGGATGCACCATCTGCCGGCGCCCGTCGTAAAGCTCGATCGTGCCGGAGACGAAGCGGCGCGCGCCGATCGGCAGCAGCGCGGTGACGCGCGCGGGGGGGAGGCCGAAGAAGACCAGCGTCACGTCGCCCGTCTCGTCCTCGACCAGCACCCGGTAGGGCGCCCGCCCCCGGCCCGGAGGGGAGGGGCGATGGGCGGTCACTTGGACGGCCAGCGTCACGGGCTCGCCGACGGGCGCCTCGGCGATCGATCCCTTCAGCGCCCGCGTCACGCTCGCATGGGGCAGGTGGAGCAGGAGGTCGACGATCCGCGCGGGCCGCCCCGGCTCGCCGAGCAGGCGGTCGAACGCGGCGGCCACTTTCGGGCCGACACCCGTCAGGGTGGAGAGCGGCGCGAAGACCGGGTCGAGGAGGGCGGGGCGGAGCGCCATCGGAGCCGTTCAGATTGTCCGGCGGTTGCGGCATGGCCCGGGCATGGCGCTATATAGCGGCCATGCCTGCCCGAAACGATCCCTCCGTCGCCGATCTCGACCCGCGCCGCAAGCGCGCGCTCTTCCGCGCCTGGCACCGCGGCATGCGCGAGATGGATATCGTGATGGGCCGCTTCGCCGATCGCGAGATGGCCACTCTCGGCGAGGCCGAGCTGAGCGAGTTCGAGGCTCTCATGGAGCTGCCGGACCCGGAGGTCTTCGACTGGATCGCCGGGCGCGAGGCCCCGCCGCCGGAGCACGACACGCCGCTCCTCTCGCGATTGCGGGAATTTCGGGTCTGATCCGGTTTCCCTCCCCCCACGAAGTGGTGGGGAGGGTGGAGTGGGCGGCCCCCCTCAGGCGAATTCGAGAATCACCGCGTCGACCGCGAGGCTGTCGCCTTCCTTCGCGACCACCTTCGCGATGGTGGCGTCGCGCTCGG
>OEIU01000719.1_pt1 | contig 27613 bp, 27 predicted proteins | sample 1539221 | NCBI WGS metagenome assembly OEIU01 (sample SAMN03792071, study PRJEB22550) | activated sludge metagenome | feature: wastewater treatment plant; material: activated sludge; isolation source: Wastewater treatment plant of a petroleum refinery complex | place: Argentina: Zarate | collected...
AGGTGCACCTGGTGATGACCGACCGGGCCCTGCTCGGCACCGGCGACCCCGACCGGTCGGTGTTCGAGCCGGCCCGCATCCCCGGGCACGGGTCGGTCCCGGCACCGGTCGCCCGCGCCTGGGTGCGGGACGCGGCCGAGGCCTCGGTGTGGCTGCGCCGCCTGTACACCAGCCCGGGCGGGCGGGACCTGGTCGCGATGGACTCCCGACGGCGCCGGTTCACCGGGCTGCTGCGGCGGATGCTGGTGCTGCGCGACGACGTGTGCACCACGCCGTGGTGCGACGCACCGGTCGTGCACGCCGACCACACCCACCCGGTCCACGCCGGCGGCGCGACGAGCTTCGGCAACGGCGGCGGCAAGTGCGCCCGCTGCAACGGCGTCAAGGAAACCCCCGGCTGGCAGGTGAGCATCGTCCGTGGTTCGCCACCGACCTGGCGCACCACCCACCCCACCGGACACACCTACCGCGCCACCGCCCCGCCCCTGCTCGGCTGGGGCACCGACCCACCCGACCCCGAACCCGACCACCAGCAGGACGCACCCGACTCACCCCTCGAACGCCACCTCGAGGCACTCCTCGACGCGGCCGCCTGAGGCGCACCGGCCGACCGGCCCACCGGTCAGCCGCGGAGCCGGGCGAGGCGTTCGCGCGGGCGGGCCAGACCGCGGGCGCGGCGGCGCATCCCCGCCCACGGGTCGCGCCCGTCGGCGACCCGGCGGCGGGCTCCGGCGAGGTCGATGCCGTCGGGGCGCACCCGGGAGAGCTCGTCCCACTCGATCGGCGCGGAGACCGGAGCCCCCGGCCGGGCCCGTGGCGCCCACGGCGCGACGACCGTCTGCCCGTACCCGTTGCGCAGCACGTCCAGGTAGACCAGATCACCCCGGTCGGCGGTCCGCGCGGCCCGCGTGAACAGGCCGGGCTCGCGCACGGCGAGCAGGTCGGCCAGCTCGGTGGCGAACGCCCGGACGTCGTCGAACCCCTCCTCCGGGCGCAGCGGCGACGTCACGTGGTACCCCCGGGAGCCCGTCGTGCGCACGAACGGTACGAGCCCGATGTCGTCGAACAGCTCCCCGACGACCCTCGCCCCACGGCGCAGCGCCGCGAGGTCGTCGGTCTGCGGGTCGAGGTCGACGACGAGCAGATCCGGCTCGTCGAGCGCCGGACGCCGGCTGAGCCACGGGTGCGGTGTGACACAGGCCTGCTGGGCCAGGTACACCAACGTGCGAGCGTCCGAGACGACGACCTGCTCCTGCTCGCCGTCCGACGTCGGCACGGTGACGTGGTCGACCCACTCCGGGAAGTGCGCGGGCAGCTTCTTCTCGTAGAACCCTTGACGCCCGATGCCGTCGGGGAAGCGCTGCATGCTGATCGGCCGGTCGCGCAGGTGCGGAAGCATCGCCTCGGCGACCTCGGCGTAGTACCGCGCGAGGTCCGCCTTCGTGACGTCGGGCCACAGCGCCTTGTCGGGGTGGCTGATCTCCACGCCGTGCACGCTGACGGTGTCGGCCATCCTCACGCCTCCCGGACCACGTCGGCGGGGTCCTTGTCGGTGCGCAGCCCGAGGAAGCGCGGATGGCGCAGCTGCCCGGCCGAGGTCCACTCCGTGAAGGCCAGCTGGGCGACGAGCTCGGGACGCACCCAGTGCACCCCGGCCGTCGGCAGCTTCCCGCGGGTGCACGGCGACGACGCCACCGCCAACGCGTCGAGCCGCTCGCGCAGGTCGCGCAACACGGTCTCCGAGAACCCGGTCCCGACCTTGCCGGCGTACACCAGCGCGTCGCCACCGGGCCGGTCGTGGTACCCGAGCAGCAGTGCGCCGAGCCCGGACCGTGAGCCCTCGGGGTCGGTCCACCCGACGATCACCAGCTCCTGACCGGCCTCGCACTTGAACTTCAGCCAGGCCTTGGTCCGCCCGGTCTCGTAGCGCGAGTCGGCGCGCTTGGCGATGAGCCCCTCCCAGCCGCGCGCGCAGGCGTCGCCGAGCACCGCCGCGTCCGCGCGCACCCGGTGGGGCGTCATCCGCAGGGCGCCACCGGGACGGACCGCCGCCCGCAACCGGCGCTTGCGCTCGGTGAGCGGCCGGCGCCGGAGGTCGTCCCCCGCCACCGAGAGGACGTCGAAGACGTAGTAGAAGACCGGGGTGGCGCTCGCCCGGGCCGCCGCCGCTCCGCGGGCGTGGATGCGCGGCTGGAGGCGCTCGAAGCTGGTCCGCGGACCGTCGAAGGCGACCACCTCACCGTCGAGCACGACGTCCCCGTCGGTCCCGGCGGTCACCGCCTCCGCGACCTCCGGGAAGCTCTCGGTGACGTCGCGGCCGCTCCGCGACCACAGGGTGGTCGTACCGCCGCGCCGCTCGGCGAGCACCCGCATGCCGTCGAGCTTGCGCTCGTAGAGCCATCCGTCCTCGAAGAACGGGTCGTGGCAGAGCGTGGCGAGGGCGGGCTCCGGTGGTGGGTGTCCGGGCACGGGTCCTCCCTACGGTCGGGACGGGGGCGTCGAGCGGGTCCTACCCCGGCCACGACGTTGCCACACCGCCGGCGCTCAGCCGTCGGCCGGCTCCGCGGGGAGCACGAGCGCGTAGACGTTCCAGGCGCGTGCGCCCTCGGGGTGCTCGTGGCGCGTCCGACCCCGGTACTCGCGCACGACCTCGATGATCCGGTCACGCATCTCCCGCTCCTCGGCGTCGGTGAGCCACACCCGTCCCCGGGAGGTCATGCCGTGGTCCTCGCCGTCCCCGACGGCCTCGGCCAGCCGCTCCAGGTCGCCCTCGAGGTCGCTGAACCACGTGTGGATGGAGAGCCGGCTGGTCGCGGTGCCGGCCCCTCGGTGCGCCTCAGGGGTGATCGTGATGCCGTCGGCCGTCGCCCGCCACGGGCGCTCCCGACCGTCCGCGCTCTCGTCGCGCTCGACGATGCCCCACTTCTCCAGCGCCCGCAGGTGGTAGCTCATCGCCGACGGCGTGAGGCCGCACAGCCGGGCCGCCTCGGTGGCGGTGAGCACCTCACCCGAGAACAGCTCGGTGATGAGCCGCTGCCGGGCTGGATGGGCCAGGGCGCGCAGCGCGCGGGGGTCGGTGATCCGCAGCTCGCTCGGCCTGGGTGTCGCCATGCCTCCGGATGGTAGTTGACGGCGGCAGTTGTGAAGCACTACCTTCACAACTATGAAACAGATGCTTCAGAACTACCGCGATGTGATGGGGGTCCCCTCGGTCCGGGTGGTCCTCCTCGCGGCCGCCGTCAGCGTGGCCGGCGACTCGGCCGCGATGGTCGCCCTCCTGCTCCGCGTCCACGCCGGTGGGGTGGGACCGTGGGCGGTGGCCCTCCTCCTCGGGACCTTCGCGCTGCCCGTCGTCGCGACGATGGGTCCGGCCGGTGCCCTCGCCGACCGCGCCGACCCGAGGCGGGTGCTCGTCGTGACCGCGCTCGTGCAGGCCGGGGCCGCAGCCGGGCTGGCCGTCGTCGACGGGCTGGCCGCGACCCTCGTCCTCGTCCTCGTCCTGCAGACGGGGTTCGCCCTCGGGAACCCGGCCTGGTCCGCCGTCGTCCCGACCCTCGTGCCGTCGGGGGCGGCCGGCCGGGTCGTCGCCCTGCAGCAGGCCCTGCGCGGGGTCGCCGGTCCGGCGGGCGCCGGACTGGGCGGCGTCCTCGTCCAGTGGCACGGCCCGTCGGCGGCGCTCGCGCTCGACGCCCTCTCCTTCCTCGTCCTCGCGGGCGCCGCGGCCACTCTCCGCCGGGCCGTCCGTGAGCGCCCCGCCGCCGACGCCTCCGCACCCCCGCGCCGGTGGACCGCGACCCTCCTCCCGCGGGACGGGGTGGCCGCGCTGCGGGACGACCCCGCGCTCGGCGTCCTCGTCCTGGCGCTCCTCCCGCTCGTGGTCACCGTGGAGTCCGTCAACGCCGTCGAGGTGTTCCTCCTCCGGGACGTCCTCGGCGCCTCAGCCGCCCAGTTCGGCCTCGCCGAGACCGTCCACGGCGGGGCGGCCGTGGTCGGCGCCGTGCTCTCCGGGGCCGCGACCACGCGGACCTCCCGGGTGCGGGCGGTCCTCGGGGCCATGGCCCTCATCGGGCTGGGTCAGGCCGGCCAGTCGATGGCGCCCGGCTACCTCACCTACCTCGTGCTCGGGCTGGGCCTCGGGCTGCTCCTCGGCGTCGTCAACTCCCTCGTCTTCGGGCTCCTGCTCGACGAGCTGGACGCCACCCACCGCGGCGCCGTCGTCGCCCTCGTCAGCGGGCTCTCCCGAGGTGCCGGGGCGCTCGCGCTGGTCCTGGGGGGCACGATCGGGACGCTGGCCGGACCGCGCACGGCGTACCTCGTCGCGGGCGTCGGCACCCTGCTCGTGGCGGCGGTCGCCGCCTGGGTCGTCCACCGGTCGGTGGACGTGACGTCAACCGCTCGGGCGTCCCGCGGCACCCCCGACCCGAGCACGCTGGAGGTATGAGCGACACCGCCATCCGCATCCGCGAGCTGACCAAGACCTACGGGGACCGACGGGCCGTCGACGGCCTCGACCTCGACGTCCGCACCGGGGAGGTGTTCGCCCTCCTCGGCCCGAACGGCGCCGGCAAGACGACGACCGTCGAGATCCTCGAGGGCTTCCGCGACCGCGACAGCGGCGAGGTCGCGGTCCTCGGCACCGACCCGCACGGCTCGCCGCGAGCCTGGCGCGACCGCATCGGCATCGTCCTGCAGACGGCCGGCGGCCTCGACCTCCTGACGCCGCGCGAGGTCCTGCGCAGCACCGCCCGGAGCTACGCGTCACCACGCGACGTCGAGGAGGTCCTCGAGGCCACGGGCCTCACCGAGAAGGCCGACGACCGCATCGCCGGACTCTCGGGCGGCCAGCGTCGCCGGCTCGACGTCGCCCTCGGCATCGTCGGCCGGCCCGAGCTGCTCTTCCTCGACGAGCCGACGACCGGCTTCGACCCGCAGGCCCGCCGCGACTTCTGGGGGCTCATCCGCACCCTCGCCCACGACGGGACGACCATCCTCCTCACGACGCACTACCTCGACGAGGCCGAGCAGCTCGCCGACCGGGTCGGGGTGATCGCCGCGGGACGCCTGCTCGCGCTCGACACCCCCGCCGCCCTCGGCGGCCGGCAGTCCCAGGAGGCCACCGTCTCCTGGGAGGAGGACGGCACCCGCCGCAGCGTCCGCACGGCGACGCCGACGGCCGAGGTCGCCACCCTCGCGGCCCGGTTCCCGGGCGAGGTCCCCGAGCTGACCGTCACCCGCCCCTCGCTCGAGGACACCTACCTCGGGCTCATCGCCCCCCACGTCACCGACGAGCGCACGGAGGTCCCCGCGTGAACGCCATCGCCCTCGGTCTCGACCGCACCGCGCTCGAGCTGAAGATGTACTCCCGCGAGAAGGAGGCGGTCTTCTTCTCGTTCCTCTTCCCGATCCTCCTGCTGTCCCTCTTCTCGGTGATCTTCTCGAGCCAGTTCGACCAGAACGGCGCGGGGATGAGCGCCGCCCACTACTTCCTCCCCGGCATGGTCGCCGCCGGCGTCCTCCTCACGAGCTTCCAGACGATGGCGATGTCCGTCGCCTCCGAGCGCGACGACGGCTCGCTCAAGCGGCTGCGCTCGACGCCGATGCCGCCGGTCGCCTACTTCCTCGGCAAGGTCGGCCTCGTCGCGGTGAGCTCGGTCCTGCAGCTCGCCGTCCTCCTCGTCGTGGCGAGGTTCGGCTTCGGTGTCGACCTGCCCGCCACGGCCGACCGCTGGCTGCTGCTGGCCGCCGTCTTCGCCCTCGGCGTCTTCGCGGGCACGGTGCTCGGCATCGCCTACTCGTCGCTGTCGTCGGCGCGCTCGATCGGCGCGGTCGTCATCGGCCCGATGCTCGTCCTGCAGTTCATCTCCGGCGTCTACATCGGCTGGGACTCGGTGCCCGAGTGGCTGCGGCAGGTCGCGAGCCTCTTCCCGCTCAAGTGGATCGCCCAGGGCATGCGCTCGGTCTTCTACCCGGACTCGATGGCCTCGGTCGAGATGGCGCACTCGTGGGAGACCGGTCGCACCCTCCTCGTCCTCGCCGCGTGGGCGGTCGGCGGCCTCCTCCTCTGCGTCACCACGTTCAAGTGGTTCAAGCGCGGGACGGTCTGAGGCGGTCGTGGGACCGGGCGGGGTCCGGGCACGGCAGGATGACCCCATGAGCGAGGTCGCCGACTGTGCCACGGACCCCGGCACGTCCAGCGCCGAGTTCGTCGAGATGTGGCGCCGCCAGGAACCGTTCTGGCACGCCGTCTTCGCCGTCGTCTGGGGGGCCGCGGTCGTCGTGTCCCTCCTCGACGACCCCGGCACGTTCGGCCGCTGGCCGACGCTCCTGCTCCTCGGGGTCATCGCGGTGGCCTACGTCGCGGTGGGCGTGCGCGGGCTGCGCCAGGACGACGGCTCGGGCCTGACCTACCAGCTCGTGGCGTGGTCGGCCCTCCTCGCCGTGCAGTGGGTCGACCCGGGCACCGAGTCGTGGATGCTCTTCTTCGTCCTCTACCCGCAGATGTGGGCCATGCTCCGGGTGCGGCTCGCGGCGTCCGGGACGCTCCTCACCCTCGCCGCCTTCGGCACGCTCCGCTTCGTCCAGAGCGGGTTCGACCGCACGACCCTCGGTCCGATCCTCATCACCTCGCTCATCTCGCTCGGGGTCTCGATGGCCCTCGGCATCTTCATCAACCGCATCGTCCAGGAGGCGCAGTCGCGCGCCGAGACCATCGACGAGCTGCGTTCCACCCAGGCCCGGCTCGCCGCGGTCGAGCGCGACCGCGGGGTGCAGGTCGAGCGCGAGCGGATCAGCCGCGAGATCCACGACACCCTCGCCCAAGGCTTCACGAGCGTGGTCACCCTGACCCGGGCGGCCGACGCGGCGCTGGCCCGCGGCGACGTCGAGACCGCCCGCGAGCGGCTCTCGCTCGTCGAGCGCACCGCGGTCGACAACCTCGCCGAGGCCCGGCTCATCGTCGCCGAGCTGACCCCCGGCCACCTCCAGTCGCGCACCCTCGTCGAGGCGATGCAGCGGCTCGGCGACGCCGTGAGCAGCGAGACCGGGCTGCGCACCGAGGTCTCGGTCGACGGCGAGCCCGCACCGCTGGGCGGCGTGGCCGAGGTCGTGCTGCTCCGCACGGCGCAGGAGGCGCTCTCCAACGTCCGACGTCACGCGGCGGCCGGCCGGGTCGCGGTCGGGCTCGCCTACGAGCCGGAGCGGGTCGTCCTCACCGTGTGCGACGACGGGCGCGGCTTCGACCCCACCGCCGACCCCGGCGGCTTCGGCCTCGACGGCGTCCGGGCGCGTGCCGCCGAGGTGGGCGGCGAGGTCGCGCTGACGAGCGCGCCGGGCTCCGGCACCACCCTGCGCCTGGAGGTGCCCCGGTGATCCGGCTGCTCGTCGTCGACGACCACCCCGTCGTCCGCGCCGGGATGGTCGCCGTCCTCGGCGAGGAGGAGGACCTCGACGTCGTCGGGGAGGCCGGCAACGGCGCGGAGGCGCTCGCCCTCGTGCCGCGCCTCGAGCCCGACGTCGTCCTCATGGACCTGCGGATGCCGGTCATGGACGGCGCCGAGGCGACGGCCCGGCTCCGCTCGATGCCGTCAGCACCGCAGGTGCTCGTCCTCACGACGTACGACACCGACGCCGACATCGTCCGGGCCGTCGAGGCGGGGGCCCGCGGCTACCTGCTCAAGGACGCCCCGACGTCGGTCCTCACGGACGCCATCCGGCGGGCCGCCCGCGGTGAGACGGTCCTCGCGCCACCCGTCGCCGCACGGCTCGCCGACCGGCTCCGCGCCCCCGTCGGGCCCGACCTCACGACGCGCGAGGTGCAGGTGCTCGGCCTCGTCGCGCGCGGCCTGTCGAACGCGGAGGTCGGGCGCGAGCTGTTCATCGGCGAGGCGACGGTCAAGACGCACCTGCTGCGGGCCTTCGCGAAGCTCGGGGTGCAGGACCGCACCGCCGCGGTCACCGAGGCGCACCGCCGCGGGCTCATCGACCTCGGCTGACGCCCGGCCGAGCCGCCGGCCGGCCCGGGTCAGCGGGCGAGGTAGCCGCCGTCGACGTACAGCTCGAGTCCCGTGACGAACGAGGCGTCGTCGCTCGCGAGGTACGCCACGGCCGCCGCGACCTCCTCCGGGCGACCGAGGCGACCCATCGGGGTCATCGCGACCATCGCCTCCTCGAACGCCGTCCCCCGCGCCTGGTCGAGGATCGGGGTGTCGATGAAGCCGGGGTGGATGGAGTTGACGCGCACGCCCTCCGTCGCCCAGTGCAGCGCGACGTTCTTGGTCAGGGTGCGCACGGCGCCCTTGGCCGCGTGGTAGGCCGGCGAGCCGCCGAAGCCGCCGCTCGTGCCGAAGATCGAGCTGATGTTGACGACGGACCCGTGGCCGGACGCCTTGAGCAGCGGCGCCGCGGTGCGCATCCCGAGGAAGACGCCCGTCTGGTCGATCGCCACGGTGCGCTCCCACGCCTCGAGGGTGGTGTCCTCGATCGGGGCGAGGTCACCCATCCCGGCGTTGTTCACGAGCACGTCGAGCCGGCCGAAGCGCTCCCGCGCGACGTCGCAGGCCGCGGCCCAGTCGGCCTCGCTCGCGACGTCGTGGTGGACGAAGACGGCCTCACCGCCTGCCGCCGCGACCTGCTCGACGGTCTGCCGACCCCCGTCGTCGTCGATGTCGGTGACGACCACCCGGGCTCCCTCCTGCGCCAGCCGCAGGGCGGTGGCCCGCCCGATGCCGCTCGCCGCCCCGGTCACCAGGGCCACCCGCTGCTCCAACCTGTCCATCGCCGCTCCTTCCGACGTGGGGACGCGGACGGAGGGCGTCCCCCTCCCGTGTGGAGCCGCGTCCGGCGGGCGCCGCCGTCTGCTGCGTCACACCGGCCGGGTCAGGAGCGGTCGGCGTCCTCGACGGCCTCGACGACGTCGGCCGACTCCTCGGCGGTCTCCTCGCGCGACATCCCCCGCTGACGGCGGTGGCGCAGGTACTCGACGCCCATCGGGATCACCGAGAGCACGACGATGAGCAGGATGACCAGCTCGAGGTGGTCCTTGACGAAGCCGACGTTGCCGAGGAAGTACCCGGCGAGGGTGACGACGACGACCCACAGGAAGGCGCCGACGGCCGACCAGGTGAAGAAGTGCCGTCGCTCCATGCGCCCGATGCCGGCGACCACGGTGATGTAGGTCCGCACGATGGGGACGAAGCGGCCGAGGACGAGCGCCCGGGCGCCGTACTTCGCGAAGAAGTCCTCCGTCTTGTCGAAGTACACCCGTTTGACGATCCGGCCGTCGTGATGGCGCAGCGGCGCGCCGACCGCGCGGCCGATCTCGTAGCCGACGACGTTCCCGGCGAACGCCGCGGCGAAGAGCGCGACGAGCGCGACGAGCAGGTTGTCGTGCAACTGGCCGGTGGCGATGAAGATGCCGACCGAGAACAGGAGGGTGTCCCCGGGCAGGATCGGGAAGAACAGCCCGCACTCGACGAAGACGATCGCGAGCGACAGCCAGAAGAAGGCCGTCCCGTACGTGTCGAAGAGGTACTGGGGGTCCATCCAGTTCGGCCCGAGCGCGTGCATCACGGGTTCAGGGTAGGTGCTGCGGCCGGGAGGCCGGGACGCAGCGCGCTGTGGGTCGCCTGTGCGTCGGGTCGTACGCTCCCTGCCGTGGAGGAGCGCGAGGTCGGTGTCGGGCCCTGGGAGGGGCCCTGGCCGGACGGCGAGCACTGGGACCCCGACCTGCTGCGGGACGGGGACCGGCGCAACGTCGTCGACCGGTACCGGTACTGGCGGATGGAGGCGGTCGTGGCCGACCTCGACACCCGTCGGCACCCGCTGCACGTCGCGATCGAGAACTGGCGGCACGACCTCAACATCGGCTCGGTCGTGCGCACCGCGAACGCGACGAACGTGGCCGCCTTCCACGTGGTGGGGAGGCGCCGCTGGAACCGCCGCGGCGCGATGGTCACCGACCGCTACCAGCACGAGGTGCACCATCCCGACGCCGCGGCGCTCGCCGCCTGGGCGGCGACCGCCGGGCCGGACGGTGGCCGGCTGCCGCTCGTCGGGGTCGACAACGTGCCGGGGTCGGTCCCGCTCGAGACCCACGACCTGCCCCACGCCTGCGTCCTCGTGTTCGGTCAGGAGGGGGCGGGCCTCACCCCGCAGATGCAGCAGGCCTGCGACGTCATGCTGCACATCGCCCAGTTCGGGTCGACCCGCTCGGTCAACGCCGGCGCCGCGGCGGCGGTGGCGATGCACGCCTGGGTGCGCCGGCACGTCTTCGGCCAGCGCCCCGAACGGTCCGGTCGAGAGGCACCGGAATAGCACCGGTGCCCACGCCGCTGCACCTCGGGTGACCACCCCCGCGCTCTCCGTCCTCGACCTCGCCCCCGTCCGCTCCGACCAGACGACGGCCGACGCGCTCGCCGCGACCCGCGCGCTGGCCGGGGTCGCCGACGAGCAGGGGTACCGCCGCTACTGGTTGGCCGAGCACCACAACATGCCCGCCGTCGCCGCCACCAACCCGCCCGTGCTCGCCGCGATGGTGGCCGCCGCGACCGAGCGCATCCGGGTCGGTTCGGGCGGGGTCATGCTGCCCAACCACGCGCCGCTCGTCGTCGCCGAGCAGTTCGCGCTCCTCGAGGCGGCCTTTCCCGGCCGGGTGGACCTCGGCCTCGGTCGCGCCCCCGGCACCGATCCGGTCACGGCGTGGGCGCTGCGCAGCGGGGGCGGCGGGGTCGACGCGGACGCCGCCGAGCGCTTCCCCGACCACGTCGACGCCGTCCTCGCGATGATGTCGCCGGAGGGCGTCGGACTGCGCCTCGCCACCGGCGACCACGTCCTGCGGGCCACCCCGCGCGCCGCGTCGGTCCCGACGGTCTGGCTGCTCGGATCCTCCGACTTCTCGGCCCGGCTCGCCGCCTCCCGCGGGCTGCCGTACGTCTTCGCGCACCACTTCTCGGGCCGGGGGACCGCCGAGGCGCTCGCCCTCTACCGCTCGCAGTACCAGCCGTCCGAGGCGCACCCGGAGCCGCGCACCTTCCTCACCGTCAACGCCGTCGTCGCGCCGACCGCCGAGGAGGCTCGGCGACTCGCGCTGCCCAACGTCCGCTCGATGGTGGCCCTGCGCACCGGCCAGCCGCTGGCCGCCCAGCTGCTCGTCGAGGAGGCCGAGGCCGTGGCGGTGCCGGCCGCGCACGAGGAGCTGGGGTCGGAGATGCTCCGGCGCTGGGTGGTCGGCACCCCGGACGACGCCGCGGCGCAGGTCCGCGAGCTCGCCGCGACCTTCGGCGTCGACGAGGTGATGGTCCACCCCGTCGCCGGAGCGACCCGTGGCACGCCCGCCGACCGCGCGCCGGCTCGCGAGGAGACCCTGCGCCTCCTCGCCGCCGCGCTCGCCGGATGACCGGCCGAGCCCGCGTCGACGCATCCGGGGAGAAAGTTCGGTAGACCTGTCGAATGCCGCCGGGCCCGTTCGTCACCGGGGTGAGGTCGCCGTCCGGGTGGCCGTGAGCGAAGGAGCAGGCCATGACCGAGTACGTCGTCCTCATCGTCGGTGACGCCGACCGCTGGTGGACCACGATGGACCCCGAGCAGCGGGCCGCGGGGTACGCCGAGTACACCCGCTTCTCCGAGGAGCTGTCCCGGCGCGGTCACCGGATCACCGGCGGTGCCGAGCTGCACGCCACCAGCGAGGGCAAGCGGATCCCCGGTGGCGGCGGTGACGTCACCGACGGCCCGTTCACCGAGACCGCCGAGCAGGTGGGCGGCTTCTACCAGGTGGAGTCCGACGACCTCGACGACCTGCTCGACTGCTGCCGCATCATCGCGGCGCTCGGCGACACCGTCGAGGTCCGGCGCACCGTCACGCCCGAGGACCGGACCGCGTGAGCCGCCACCTCGTCCTGCTGCCCGCCCCCGAGGCCGAGTGGGCGCAGCTGCCGCCCGAGGAGCACGAGAAGGGGATGCGCAGCCACCAGCAGTTCCACCGTGACCTGGCCGCCGGCGGACACCGCATCGTCGTCGCCGGCCCGCTCACGCCGTCGGCCGAGGCCACCTCGATGCGCCCCGACGGCGAGGGCGGGGCGCTCGTCACCGACGGCCCGTTCACCGAGTCGGTCGAGCAGGTGGTCGGCTTCTACCTCCTCGACACCGACGACCGGGCCGACCTCGTGCGGATCTGCACCGAGTTCGCCGCGCGGGGCGAGCTCATCGAGCTGCGCGACATGGTGGCCGGCACCGGCCAGCAGGACGACGGGCCGGCGCCGTCGTGATGCGCTACCTCGTCCTCATCGCCTACGAGCCGGGGATCTGGGCCGACGCGAGCACGGAGGTCCGGCAGGGGTACTTCGACGCCCACCACGCCTTCGAGCGCTTCGTCGACGCCCACGGGGAGCGCGTCTCGAGCGCGGCCCTCGGGGACGCCGACACCGCGACGACCCTGCGCGGCCCGGAGCGCACCGTGACCGACGGCCCGTTCGCCGAGCTCACCGAGCAGGTCGGCGGCTACTACGACGTCCGGCTCCCGGACCTCGACCACGCCATCGCCGCCGCCCGGCTGCTGCCCGCCTCGTACACCGTCGAGATCCGGCCGGTCGTCGGCGTCGAGGGGTACGAGTCGGCGTGACGCCCGAGGAGGCGCTGGCCGCGGCGGTCCGCGACGAGTGGGGGCGGCTCGTCGCGCTCCTCCTCGGGCAGTTCCGCCGCCTCGACCTCGTCGAGGACGCGCTCGGCGACGCGGTCGAGGCGGCGGCCCGGCACTGGCCGGCGGACGGCGTCCCCGAGCGCCCGGCCGCCTGGCTGCTCACCGCGGCGCGGCGCCGCGTCGTCGACCGGCTGCGGGCCGAGGCGATGGCGGCCCGCAAGGAGCCCCTGCTCGTCGTCGACGCCACCCGACCCGGAGGAGGGGCGATGGCCGACCCCGGTGACCTCGTCGAGGACGACCGGCTGCGGCTGGTCCTCATGTGCTGCCACCCGGCGCTCGCGCCCGAGGTGGCCAGCGCCCTCGCCCTGCGCCTCGTCGTCGGCGTGACGACGGCCGACATCGCCCGGCTCTTCCTCGTTCCCGAGGCGACGATGGCGGCCCGCATCACCCGCGGGAAGAAGAAGATCGTCGCGGCCGGTATCCCGTACGGCGTGCCCGGCGCCGCCGACCTGCCGTCGAGGATGCGCGTCGTCGCCCAGACCGCCTACCTCGCGTTCACCGCCGGCTACGCGCCCGGGTCCGGACCGGACCTGCTGCGGGCCGACCTCGCGGGTGAGGCGGTGCGGCTGGTCCGCGTCACCCTCGCCCTGCGCCCGGACGAGCCGGTGCTGCGGGCGCTGCTCGCCCTCGTCCTCCTCCAGCACTCCCGCCGCCACGCCCGGGTCGGACCCGACGGCGAGCTCGTCCTGCTCCCCGACCAGGACCGCGCCCGCTGGCACCACGACGAGGTGGCCGAGGCGGTGGGCGTGCTCGCCGGCGTCGGGCCGAGCCCGGACCCGCTCGTCGAGTCCTACCGGCTGCAGGCGGCGGTGGCCGCGGAGCACGCGCTCGCCCCGACCCCGGAGGACACCCGGTGGGACCGCATCTGCGACGCGTACGAGGCGCTGCTGCAGGTCAACCCGTCACCCAGCGCCCGGCTCGCCGCGGCCGTGGCCGTCGCGGAGCGGGACGGGCCGGCGGCGGGACTGGCCGCCCTCGACGGCCTCGACGCGGCCCTCGCCGGGAGCCACCGGCTGCCGGCCGTCCGCGGGGAGCTGCTCGCTCGCACCGGCGACGACGACGCAGCCGTCGCCCAGCTCGACCGGGCGATCCAGCTGTGCCGCAACGAGGTCGAGCTGGCCCATCTCACCGCTCGCCGGGACGGTCTGCGCGCCGCGAGCGGATGAGGGCCACGCCGAGGACGGGCAGCAGCGCCCACCACCAGCGCAGCCCGGACGAGGCGACGAGCCCCTGGCCCGCCATCACGCCGAGGCCGCCGCAGCCGAGCACGGCCGCCGCCACCGGGCGCCACGGGGCCACCGGGCCACGGGTCGGGCGCACCTGCTCGACGCGGCCGACGACCGCCACGAGGCCCGCCGTCCCCAGCGCGAGGAGTGCCCACCAGAGCGGCCGGGAGGCCCACCACCCGGGCGAGAGCGGCTCGACCCCGAGCCCGAGCCCCCCGAGCAGCAGCGAGGCGCCGATGACGAGGACCATGACCGTCAGGTGCCAGAGGTAGACGCTCATCATCCGCGTGCCGAGGGCGACGGTGACCGCCCACGGCCGGTCACGGGCCATCCAGCGCCGCAGCGCCGGCTCGAGGGCCAGGACCACCCCGGCCTGGAGCAGGCCGAGGAACCCGAGCGTCACCCGCGTCGGATAGCTGTTGTTCACGACGGCGGTGTCGAGGCCGATCATCGAGACGGGGTACGGCCCGGCCCACACCAGCGCCACGAGGCCGACGGCGCCGACGGTGGCCAGGCCGAGACGCCGGGCGGTGCCGTCGAGCCGGCCGTCGAGCCACGCGTACCCCAGCTGGTGGACCGCACCCCACACGACGACGTAGTTCGCGAAGCCCACCCACCACGGTCCGCTGGTCAGGCTGACGAGGTCGACGAGGCCGCCGACGACGAGCGCGCCGACGACCGACGCCCACCCGAGGCGCTCCCAGAGGAGGAGGGTCAGCGGGGCGACCGCGCAGACGACGACGTAGGCGGCGAGGAACCACGTCGGGACGAGGGCGACCTGCGAGGCGGTGCGCAGCGAGCCGCGGTCGACGCCGGCGGCGACGGCCACCGTCAGCAGGACGACCCAGGTGAGCAGGAGCGGGACGACGGGGACGAGGAGCCGCCGCAGCCGGGCCCGCAGCCACTCGGGCCAGGCCGCTCCCCGCTCCCGGGCCCGCCGCCAGGACACCGCGTTCGCGTAGCCGCCGACGAGGAAGAAGACCGGCATCACCTGGAACACCCAGGTGAGCGGGTGCGTCCACGGGGCGAGGTCGAGGACCGCTCCGGTGCGCAGCTGCCCGTCGCGCACGGTCACGGCGGCGAGGAGCCAGTGCCCGAGGACGACGACGGCGAGCGCCGCGACCCGCAGCAGGTCGACGACGCGGTTGCCTGAGGCGGGGGTGGCCGCCGCGACGGCGCGGGCGTCGAGGGTCTCCATGCGCCGATGGTCCCGCGGACGCGCCGGAGGACGCCTGAGCACGCCTACCCACCCGGACCGCAGCCACCTCGGGTCGGACGCCGACGCATCCGCACCGGGGGCCACGGCCGTCACACCGGCCCCACGGATTCCGTCGTCGAACCTGTCGAGTTCCTCCGTTCCGGGGACACAGGCACACTGAACGTCGCAGGATGACTTCCACACAGAGACCGAAACCGCATCCGGTCCGTCCCTGTCGGCAGAGGGTCCGTCGGACCACTCGGCCGGTCGGATCCCGGGAAGCAGGGCCCGGGGGACGGCCCCCGGGCGGGGCGGCGTGCAGGCGCCGCCCCGCCCTGCCGCGTCCACCGGCCAGCGCCCGGCAGGGCGCGATCGTGTGAGACGGCGGACACCCTCGGCGGGGGCGTGGCGATGGTGGAAAGATCGGTGACGTACGGCACCCCACGTCATCGAGGAGGGCATCGTGCCCATCGCAACGCCCGAGGTCTACGCGGACATGCTCGACCGGGCCAAGAACGGCTCGTTCGCGTACCCCGCCATCAACATCACGTCGAGCCAGACCGTCACCGCCGCCATCCGCGGCTTCGCCGAGGCCGGCTCCGACGGCATCATCCAGGTCTCCACCGGCGGCGCGGAGTACGCGTCGGGCTCGACGGTCAAGGACATGGTCACCGGCTCGCTCGCGCTCGCCGCGTACGCCGAGCAGGTCGCGAAGAACTACCCGGTCAACATCGCGCTGCACACCGACCACTGCCCCAAGGACAAGCTCGACGGCTTCGTCCGTCCGCTGCTCGCCGCGTCGACCGAGCGCGTCAAGGCCGGGGGGCTCCCGATCTTCCAGAGCCACATGTGGGACGGCTCGGCCGTGCCGCTCGAGGAGAACCTCGTCATCGCCGAGGAGCTGCTCGCGCTCTGCCGGGCGGCGAACGTCATCCTCGAGATCGAGGTCGGCGTCGTCGGCGGCGAGGAGGACGGCGTCGCGCACGAGATCAACGACAAGCTGTACTCGACGCCGGCCGACGCCATCGCCACGGCGAAGGCCCTCGGCACCGGTGAGAACGGCTACTACATGACGGCGCTGACCTTCGGCAACGTGCACGGCGTCTACAAGCCGGGCAACGTCAAGCTGCGCCCCGAGGTCCTCAAGGCCGCCCAGGACGCCGTGCACCAGGAGTTCGGCACCCCGGACGAGAAGCCGTTCCACCTCGTCTTCCACGGCGGCTCCGGCTCGCTGCCCGAGGAGATCTCGGCGGCGGTCGACTACGGCGTCGTCAAGATGAACGTCGACACCGACACCCAGTACGCCTTCACCCGTCCGGTCGCCGACTGGATGCTCAAGCACTACGACGGTGTCCTGAAGATCGACGGCGAGGTCGGCAACAAGAAGCAGTACGACCCCCGCGCCTGGGGCAAGGAGGCCGAGGCCGCGATGGCCCAGCGGGTCGTCGAGGCCTGCCAGAACCTGCGCTCGGCCGGCACCCACCCCGCCTGACCCCAGGTTTCCCGCCTGGTGCCGGAAACCCCGGGGTCGCACCGGAACGCTTCCCGTGCGACCCCGGGGTTTCCCGTGTCACGCCCGGCCGGACCGGCGGCTAGCGTGGCGCCATGAGCACCAGCGACCTGCTCGGCATCCCGCCGACCCACCTGCCCGACGACCCCGCCGCCCGCCCGCTCGAGGACGGCGTCGCGCCCGACCAGGTGGCCGCCGCGCACCCGGCGTCCTCGCTGGCCTGGGCCGTGCTCGCCGAGGACGCCCTCGCCGACGACCGGCCGGTCGAGGCGTACGCCTACGCGCGCACCGGCTGCCACCGTGGCCTCGACGCCCTGCGCCGCAGCGGCTGGCGGGGTCAGGGCCCGGTGCCGTGGGAGCACGCCCCGAACCGGGGGTTCCTCCGCGCGCTGGCGGCCCTGTCGCGAGCGGCCGGGGTGATCGGCGAGGAGGAGGAGCGGCACCGCTGCGCGGAGTTCCTCCGGGCCTCGAGCGCGACGGGAGCGCGCGAGCTCGGTCTCTAGACCGGGCGGCCGGCCGGACGCCGGTCCTCGAGGCCACGACGAGGGCCCGGGCGCTCAGGCGCCCGGGCCCCGGTCAGCCGTGGAACAACCACCGGGACATCGTCCTCGCTCCGCTCTCGCCACGGAACGCGCACCCCGATGGTCCCCTGCGTCCTCGGCTGCGCCCGCCAATCGTGCCTGCGCAGCCCTCGATCGTGCGACACTTGGCTGCCACTGGCAGCAAATGGCCACGTCAGAGCGGGTCTCCGCCGCGTGGGCGAGGGGGAGGACCGGGCATTGGCGGAGCACCGCGGCGACTCCGACGGCGGCATCCTGCTCCTCCTCGAGCAGCACCTGCGCCTCGAGCAGGAGCGCGTCGAGACCCGCCGCCGCGAGCTCGACGAGGCGGCCCGGCTGCTCACCTCGGCGACGAGCCGCAGCCTCGGCGCCCGCGAGACCGGAGCCGAGCCCCTGGCGCCGGCCGTCACCCCGACGGTGGTCAACCGGCTGCTCACCGAGAGCCGCGGGATGGTCCGCAACTTCGTCCTCACCGTCGACCAGGGGCCGGCGCTCGACGAGGCCACCGTCCGGGTCAACCGCGACCGGATCGAGCGCGGCGACCCGCAGCGTGCGGTCTACCCGGCCGAGGTGCTTACGACGCCCGGCGGGCAGCGGTGGCTCGGCATCTGGGCGGAGGCCGGGGAGGACCAGCGGGTGCTCCCGACGACGTCGACCGAGTTCGCGGTCTTCGGCGAGACGGCGGTCGTCGCGCTCGGGGAGTGGGACGACGTCGAGGCCGGGTACGTGCTGCTGCGCGACCCGCTGGTCATCCGGCTCTACACCGCGTACTTCGACCTCGCCTGGCGGCACGCGGTGCCGGTGCCGTCGGACGAGGGGGACGGTGACGGCGACCCCCGCCTCGTCGAGCTGCTCGAGCTCGGCGTCAAGGACGAGGCCATCGCGCGGCACCTCGGGGTGAGCCTGCGCACCGTGCGTCGCCGCGTCGCCCGGCTCATGTCGGTCAACGGCGTCGACACCCGCTTCCAGCTCGGGTGGGTCCTCGCGAGCCGTCGGCACTGAGCGAACGGACGGGCTCGCCGGGGCCCGGTCGCGTCGCGGTAGGGTGGGGCGGACGAGGCCCCGGCGCGATCCGCGAGGGGCCTTCGCCACGCCGGGGCAGGCCGTCCCGGCGCAGCCGTCGGGAAGGAGCCGGGCATGCCGGCGATCGTGCTGGTCGGAGCCCAGTGGGGCGACGAGGGCAAGGGCAAGGCCACCGACCTCATGGGCACCGACGTCGACTACGTCGTCAAGTTCAACGGGGGCAACAACGCGGGGCACACCGTCGTCGTCGAGGGGGAGGACGGCACGCGCGAGAAGTACGCGCTGCACCTGCTGCCCTCGGGGATCCTCACGCCGTCGGTGACCCCGGTCATCGGCAACGGCGTCGTCGTCGACCTCGAGGTGCTCTTCCAGGAGCTGGACGGCCTCGAGGCCCGCGGCGTCGACACCTCCAGGCTCGTCGTCTCCTCGAACGCGCACGTCATCGCGCCGTACAACCGCACGCTCGACAAGGTCACCGAGCGGTTCCTCGGCAAGCGCCGGATCGGCACGACCGGGCGGGGCATCGGGCCGACGTACGCCGACAAGATGAACCGCGTCGGCATCCGCATCCAGGACCTCTTCGACGAGGGCATCCTCCGGCAGAAGGTCGAGGCGGCGCTCGGGTTCAAGAACCAGGTGCTCGTGAAGATCTACAACACGCGCGCCGTCGACGTCGACCTCGTCGTCGAGGAGCTGCTCGGGTACGCCGAGCGGCTGCGGCCGATGGTCGCCGACACCGCGCTCGTCCTCGAGCAGGCGCTCGACGCCGGCGCGAACGTGCTGCTCGAGGCCGGCCAGGCGACGCTGCTCGACGTCGACCACGGCACCTACCCGTTCGTCACGTCCTCGTCGGCGACCGCCGGCGGCGCCTGCACCGGCTCCGGCATCCCGCCCACCCGGGTGTCGCGGGTCATCGCCATCCTCAAGGCGTACACGACCCGCGTCGGCGAGGGCCCGTTCCCCACCGAGCTGTTCGACGACGACGGCGAGACACTGCGCAAGACCGGCGCCGAGTACGGCACGACGACCGGGCGCCCGCGCCGCTGCGGTTGGGTCGACACCGTCATCGGCCGGTACGCGACGCGCATCAACGGAGTCACCGACTTCGTCATCACCAAGCTCGACGTCCTCACCGGGTTCGAGAAGGTGCCGGTCTGCGTCGCCTACGAGGTCGACGGTGTGCGGCACGACGAGATGCCGGTGTCGCAGAGCGACTTCCACCACGCCAAGCCGGTGTACGAGATGCTCGACGGCTGGTGGGAGGACATCTCGGGGTGCCGCACCTTCGAGGAGCTGCCGGCCGCCGCGCAGCGCTACGTGCTGCGGGTCGAGGAGCTCATCGGGGCGCGCGTGTCGGCCATCGGTGTCGGCCCGGGGCGGCACGAGATCATCCAGCGGCACGCCCTGCTCGACGCCTGACCCCCGCTCCGGCGTCCCGCGAGTATCGGGTGACCCGATAACGCGGCGCTTCACCCGAGAACGGTTCCGGGGTGAAGCGCGGCCGTATCGGGTGACCCGATACGCGCGCGACGGGTGGGGGTGGGTCGCGGGGCGGGTATCGGCGCCCTGCCGGACGGACGGTCAGACGGGGCGCAGGACGTGCATCCGGTGCGCCGCACGGGTCAGCACGACGTAGAGGACGCGCACGCCTCCGGGGGACTCCTCGGTGATGGCGTCGGGGTCGACGACGACCGTGGCGTCCCACTCCAGGCCCTTGGTCGAGAGCGGGTCGATGACCTGCACGCGTCCGTCGCCCGCGCCGTCGAGGGCCGCGAGCCGCTCCGCCCAGCGTCGCGGGGTGACGACGGCGACCGAGCCGTCGACCTGCTCGAGCAGCGAGTCGACCGCGTCCGCCGCCGCCTCCACCAGGCCACCGGTGACGACGCGGTCGACCGGCTCGACGCCGGTCTCGCGCACCGCCTCCGGGATGTCGGCGTCCGGCACGAGGGGGAGGATGACGTCCCGGGCGTGGTCGAAGATCTCGCGGGCGTTGCGGTAGTTCGTGTCCATGTGGAAGCCACGCCGCTCGAGCCCGGCGAACGCCTCCTCCCGGGCGCGCGTCGCCTCCGGCAGGTCCGCCCACGACGCCTGCGCCGCGTCGCCGACGACGGTCCACGACGCCGTCCGGCCGCGGCGGGCGACCATCCGCCACTGCATCGGGGAGAGGTCCTGGGCCTCGTCCACGAGCACGTGGGCGTACGCCGCGGCCCGCTCGATGCGACCGGCGAGCAGGCGCTCGTGCGCGTCGGCCGGGGTGACGACGGCTCGGGTCTCGACCGGCCCGCCGCGCCCGAGCCCGGCCCGCACGTCCTGGACGCCGTAGGAGGCGAGGTCGTCGAGCTCCTCGATGTCGTAGAACCCGCTGTCCTCGCGCTCGGCCTCCTGGACCGCGCCGAGCCGCGCCAGCAGGTCGTCGACGAGCGGGACGTCGGACACCGACCACTCGCCGGTCGCGAGCGACTCGCGGACGGAGGCGGCGAGCGCCGCGGCCTCCTCCTGGTCGAGGACCCCGCGGGAGACGGCGTAGGCGTGCTCGGTGTCGGCGAGGGTGAGGAGCAGCTCGCGGGGGTCGAGCTGGCGCCACCACGCGGCCATGAACTCGTCGACGTCGCGCGAGGCGTCGAAGGCGTCGAGGAAGTCGGACCGCTCGCCCTGGCGCACGCTGCGCCACGCGGCCTCGGCGAGGGCTGCCCGCGCGGCGTCCGCCCCGAGGTTGTGCTGGTGGTCACGCAGCACCTCCGCGCGCACCCGGCGCAGCGCGCCCTCGTCGAGCCGGACGGCGTGGCCGGCGACGAACGCGCGCAGCGTGGTCGGCGCCCCGACCGGAGCCCGGGACGCGAGCCGCGACAGCAGCCGGCGGATGCGCAGCGACCCCTTGACGGCCGCGACCTCCGGGGTGTCCGGGCGCACCGCGGTCATCCCGTCGACGACGTCGCCGAGGGCCCGCAGCGCCACGGACTCCTCACCGAGAGAAGGCAGCACACGCTCGATGTAGGCGGTGTACGCGGCCGACGGGCCGATGACGAGGATGCCGCCGTGCTCGAACCGCCGGCGCTCGGCGTAGAGCAGGTAGGCCGCGCGGTGCAGGGCGACGACGGTCTTGCCGGTGCCGGGGCCGCCGGTGATCTCGGTGACGCCGCGGGAGGGTGCGCGGATCGCCTCGTCCTGGTGGCGCTGGATGGTGGCGACGATGTCGCGCATCTGCCGGCCGCGGCTGCGGGTGAGGGCCGCCATGAGCGCGCCGTCGCCGACGACGACGATGTCCTCCGGCGCCTCGGGGACCATGAGGTCGTCCTCGACGCCGACGACGCGGGCGCCGCGGCAGCGCAGTACCCGGCGCCGGACCACCCCCATCGGGTCGACGGGCGTCGCACGGTAGAACGCCGCGGCCGCCGGCGCCCGCCAGTCGACGACGAGCGGCTCGTAGTCGTCGTCCCGCACGCCGAGGCGGCCGATGTGCCGGACCTCGCGCTCGGCGGCGGTCGAGTCCTCCGCGCCGAGGTCGAGGCGCCCGAAGACGAGGCCCTCGTACTGGGTGTCGATCATCGCCCGGCGCCGGGCGGCGGCGAAGACGAGGGCGTCGCGCTCGAAGAGCCCGGTCAGCTCCTCGTCGCGGACGTCGCCGGTGCGGTCGGTGCGCCCCCGGGCGAGACCGTCGGCCTCCACGTCGCGGGCGCGCAGGGCGGCCTTCTCGAGCTCGGCGTACACACGGTCGACGTGCGCCTGCTCGACGGCGACCTCGCGCTCGACGTCGGCGGAGGCCTCGGGCTGGCCCGGGTGGTGGGTCGTCACGGGACGCCGTTCTCCTCGCAGTGGTCGGCCGGACACGGAACACGCCAGTCTAGTCGGGGCCCGCCACGGGCCGAGCGCGACTCCGGCGAACGCGCCGCCGAAAGGTCACAGCACGGACACGACCTGCCCCCGGGCCCCTGACGCCACCCCCGGCCGTCTGGTAGGACTGAGAGCCCGGCCACGCTCCCGAGCCCGGTGTGGTCGCTCCCCGAATGTCCGGAGGACAGACCCCGTGGACGGAATCACCAGCTGGATCACCTATGTCTCCGGACGCCCCGACGAGATCCTCGCGACGACCTGGGACCACGCCCGGATCGTGCTGGTCGTCGTCCTCGGCGCGACCCTCTTCTCGGTCGTCCTGGGCGTCGTCGTGCACCGCCACCCGACCGCGCGCGCCCTCGCGCTGGCCATCAGCGGCATCTTCCTCACGATCCCCTCGCTCGCGCTCTTCGCGATCTTCATCCCGCTCGTCGGCATCGGCAACACGCCGGCGATGCTCGCGCTGTTCCTCTACGCCATCCTCCCGATCCTGCGGAACACGGTTACCGGCCTCGACTCGGTCCCGGCTGCCGTCGTCGAGTCGGCCCGCGGCATGGGGATGGGTCCGGTGCGCCAGCTGCTGCGGATCCGGCTGCCGCTCGCCTGGCCGGTCGTCATGGCCGGCGTCCGCGTCTCCAGCCTCATCACCGTGGGCATCGCGGCGATCGCGGTGCTCGTCGGCGGCGACGGCCTCGGCGAGTACATCCAGGGCGGGCTGACCCGCCTCGGCCTGCCCAACAGCCTCGAGTCGGTGTGGACCGGAACGGTCTTCACCGTCCTGCTCGGCCTCCTGCTCGACCTCACCTTCGCCGGGGTCCAGCGCGCCACCACCTCCAAGGGGCTGCGGGCGTAGCCCCCGGCGCCGAGCGGCGCCCACCCAGCGGACGACCCCGACCGACGACTCGCGACGACACCGAAGCCCCCGCACGAGACCAGACGAGAGACGACCATGAGCCACGCCCCCAAGATCAGACTCGAGCACGTCGAGAAGAAGTACCCCGGCAGCCGCACCCCGGCGGTCGAGGACCTCAGCCTCGAGGTCGAGGAGGGCGAGATCCTCGTCCTCGTCGGCCCCTCCGGCTGCGGCAAGAGCACGACGCTGCGGCTGGTCAACCGGATGATCGAACCCACCGGCGGCACCATCCACCTCGACGACGAGGACGTCACGTCGGTCAACGCCGACCGCCTGCGCCGCCGGATGGGGTACGTCATCCAGCAGGTCGGCCTCTTCCCGCACCAGAGCATCGCCCAGAACATCGCGACCGTGCCGAGCATGCTCGGCTGGGACCGCGCCCGCGTCAGCGAGCGGGTCGACGAGCTGTTGACGATGGTGGGGCTCGACCCGGAGACCTACCGCGACCGCTACCCGCGCGAGCTGTCCGGGGGCCAGGCGCAGCGGGTCGGCGTGGCCCGGGCGCTCGGCGCCGACCCCGAGATCATGCTCATGGACGAGCCGTTCGGGGCCATCGACCCGATCACCCGCGAGCGGCTCCAGAACGAGTTCCTCCGCCTCCAGGCCGAGCTGCGCAAGACGATCGTCTTCGTCACGCACGACATCGACGAGGCGATCCGGATGGGCGACCGCATCGCGATCCTCGGCGAGCGCAGCCACATCCGCCAGATCGACACCCCCGAGCGCATCCTCGCCTTCCCGGTCGACGACTTCGTGCGCGACTTCATCGGCAGCGGCTCGACCCTCAAGGGCCTGCAGTTCGAGGTGGTCGACGACGCCGTCGAGCTCGACCCGTACCCGACGATGGGCGTCGACGACGACCCCGCGCGGGCACTGCGGGCGGCCCAGGACGCGAACGCCGCGTACGTCCTGCTCCTCGACGAGACCGGCCGCCCGACCCGGTGGCTCTCGGTCGAGGACCTCGAGTCCGCCGAGCGCGTCACCGCGGAGTCGGGGACCGAGGTGCTCGCCAAGGTCGAGCTCGGGGCCACGCTCTTCGAGGCGCTCGAGCAGATGCTCATCAGCGCGGCCGCGGTGGCCTGCGTGGTCCGCGACGACGGCTCGCTCTACGGGGTCGTGCGGCTGACCCACCTCAACCGGGTCATCCGGCAGGCCCGCGTCGAGGCCCGCGAGCACTACGAGCGGATCGGGGTGGCGTCGTGAGCGGGCTGACGTCCGTCCGGGCGCGGACCGGCGATGCCGGCACGACGACGGACGGGCGCGACCCGGATCCCGGGTCCGGCTCCGCGGCGCCGGCCGAGCCGTCCTGGCTGGCCCGGGCCCGTAGCAAGCACCTGGGGCTCAAGCTCGCGCCGGTCGGCATCGCGCTGCTCGCCCTCGCGCTCTTCCTCTACTACCGCAGCCTCGGCCTCGGGGACTCCGTCATCCAGCAGTCCTCGTCGCTGCAGTGGAGCACGAAGCTGTGGCCGCAGCTCGTCCAGCACCTCACCATCGCGCTGTGGTCGACGGTCCTCGTCGTCGTCGTGGCGCTGCTGCTCGGCATCGCCCCCGCCCCACCCCCCCTCCGTCCCTTCGGACCCGGGATCTTCACGGTCGCGAACTCCGGCCAGGCGCTGCCCGCTTACGGCCTGCTCATCATCTTCCTGGCGATGCTCGGGCAGGGGCTGCGGACCGTCGTCGTCGCCCTCGTCCTCTACGCGCTGCTCCCGGTGCTGCGCAACACGATGGTCGGGCTCGACGGCGTCGACCGCAGCGTCATCGAGGCGGGCCGCGGGATGGGGATGACCCGGTGGCGGGTGCTCACCCGCATCGAGCTGCCGCTCGCCGTGCCGGTCATCCTCGCCGGCGTGCGGGTCGCGATGATCCTCAACATCGGGATGGCCACGCTCGCCTACCTCATCGGGGGCGGCGGGCTGGGCGTGACGATCGCCGTCGGCCTCAAGCTGCAGCAGGACCCGGTGCTCATCATCGGGGCCGCGCTCGTGGCCATCGTCGCGCTCACCTTCGACTGGGTCGGTGCGCTGGCCGAGACCTACCTGCGGCCGAAGGGCCTCTGAGGCGCGGCCCGCCGCGCGACGACGGAGGCGCCCACCCCGCGGGGTGGGCGCCTCCGTCGGTGTCGGAGAGGGATCGGGCTCAGGTGATGCCGAGCTCGTCGACGTAGTCCTCGGCGACCTTGTCCGCCGAGTCGCCCTCGACGTCGACCTTGGCGTTCAGCTCCGCCATCTTCTTGTTGTCGAGCGGCGCGAGGATCTTCTCGGCCAGCGCGTCGTAGGTCTGCGCGTTCTTCGAGTAGGTCTCGTCCCGGAAGACGTAGGACACGTTGTAGAGGATGAAGACGCCCGGGTCCTCGACGAGGTCGAGGTTGAGGGCCGTGATCCGGCCGTCGGTCGTGAACACCTCGCCGAACTGGCAGGCGCCCTTGGCCGTCTCGGTGTAGACCAGCCCGGTGTCGAGGATCTTGATCTGGCTCTGCGGCACCTGGTAGCCCGTCGCGTCCTCGAAGAGCACCAAGCCGTCGGGACGGTCGGGGAACTCGGTCTCGAGGCAGAGCGTGGCGTCCTGGTGGGCCTTCAGGTAGTCGGCCATCTTCTGGAGGTCGAAGCCGCCCTCCTTCTTCGCCAGGTCGCCGTTGGCGGCGAACCCGTAGGTGTCGTTGAAGGGCGAGCTGCCGACCCACTTGAGCTGGTTCTTCGAGAGGTCCTCCTCGGCGACCTTCTCGTAGAGCGCCTTCGGGTCCTTGCCCGGGTCGTCGTGGCCGAGGTAGACCGTCCACCCCGTGCCGTTGTACTCGGGGGAGACCGTGATCTCACCCGAGGTGAGGGCCTTGCGGTTGACCGCCGACCCGCCGAGGTTGGTCTGGTCCGTGACGTCGGCGCCCTTGGCCTCGAGGGCCTTGACGAGGATCTTGCCGAGGAGGATGTTCTCGGTGAAGTCCTTGGACCCGACGGTGACCGAGACGCCGTCGAGGGCCTTGTCGTCGCCGCCGGAGCCACCGCCGTCGCTCCCGCAGGCCGTCAGCGCCAGGCCTGCCGTGAGGCCCACCGCCGTCAGGGCGAGAGAGTTCCTGCGAAGTCGCATGTGTGCGTACCACCGTTCGTGTCGTTCGCGAGTCGTGCGTTGCGTGTGTGTTCGGTTTCGTGTCGTGCCGCGACCGGTCGAGCACCGGGGGCGGGCGCACGTCGAGGTGCGCCGGTCGTGACGGGGCCCGAGGGCGACGGCCTCCCCACCCTCGGTGCTGGGGTGCGGCCGATGCCAATTCCTCGGCAGGTCGTGACCCAACCGTGACCCCGTACCCCGACAGGCGTCCACATCCCGGGACTCGGCGTCCGACGCACGGGACGAGGAGCGGGCCCTAGGCTGCTGTCGTGAAGGTCCTCGTCATCGGTTCCGGTGCCCGCGAGCACGCCGTCGTCCGGGCCCTGGCCCTCGACTCCGCCGTCGACGCGGTGGTCGCCGCCCCGGGCAACCCCGGCATCGAGGCGGTCGCGCTGTGCGAGCCGCTGCCCGGCGGGGTCACCGACGCGGATGCCGTCGTCGACCTCGCCCGCCGGCACGACGTCGGGCTGGTCGTCGTCGGTCCGGAGGCGCCGCTCGTGGCCGGTGTCGCCGACGCGGTGCGGGCGGCCGGCTTCGCGTGCTTCGGGCCCTCGGCCGAGGCGGCGCGGCTCGAGGGCAGCAAGGCCTTCGCCAAGGAGGTGATGTCGGCCGCCGACGTGCCGACCGCGATGGCGCACGTCTGCACGAACGAGGACGAGGTCGCGGAGGCCCTCGACGCCCTCGGTGCGCCGCACGTCGTCAAGGACGACGGGCTGGCCGCGGGCAAGGGGGTGGTCGTCACCGACGACCGCGCCGCCGCGCTCGAGCACGCCCGGGCCTGCCTGGCGAAGCCGGACGGCCGGGTCGTCGTCGAGGAGTTCCTCGACGGCCCCGAGGTGTCCCTCTTCTGCGTCTGCGACGGGCAGACGGTGCGGCCGCTCGCGCCGGCCCAGGACTTCAAGCGGGTCGGCGACGGCGATGCCGGCCCGAACACCGGGGGGATGGGCGCCTACAGCCCGCTCGACTGGGCGCCCGCCGGCCTCGCCGACGACGTCGTCGCGCGCATCGCGCAGCCGGTCGTCGACGAGATGGCCAAGCGGGGCACGCCCTTCGCCGGGGTCCTCTACGTCGGGCTCGCGCTGACCGTCCGCGGGCCGCGCGTCATCGAGTTCAACGTGCGCTTCGGCGACCCGGAGACCCAGGTGGTCCTCGACCGGCTGCGCACCCCGCTCGGGCAGCTGCTCCTCGCGGCGGCCGAGGGGCGCCTCGCCGAGGCGGAGCCGCTGCGCTGGTCCGACGAGCACGCCGTGACGGTCGTCGTGGCGGCCCGGGACTACCCGGCGACCCCACACACCGGTGACCCCGTCACGGGGCTCGACACCCTGCCCGGCGAGCCGGACGCGTACGTCCTCCACGCGGGCACGGCGCGCGACGCCGACGGCGTGCTGGTGTCGTCCGGTGGCCGGGTGCTCTCGGGCGTCGGGCGGGGCGCGACCCTCGGCCTGGCCCGCGCGCGCGCCTACGCCGCGGTCGACGCCGTCGGGCTCGACGGGTCGCACCATCGACGCGACATCGCCGAGCGGGCCGAGCGCGGCGAGGTCACGGTCCCGGCCTGACCGGCC
>OEIU01000720.1_pt1 | contig 27559 bp, 29 predicted proteins | sample 1539221 | NCBI WGS metagenome assembly OEIU01 (sample SAMN03792071, study PRJEB22550) | activated sludge metagenome | feature: wastewater treatment plant; material: activated sludge; isolation source: Wastewater treatment plant of a petroleum refinery complex | place: Argentina: Zarate | collected...
GGGGGGGGGGGGGGGGGGGGGGGGGGGGGGGGGGGGGGGGGGGGGGGGGGGCGCGTGGGGCCCAAGCGCTCGCTACGGAGCGTTTCAACTCGTGCAGACGCGGGCCCGATCGAATACCCGCGACGAGTCCGTGGAAGGGTGGGCGCGTTCGAAAAACCGCGCTTGGCCAAGGGCCGCGCGCAGTCTACCAACTCGCGAATGTTTCGCAAGAGAACATTTGCGAACTTCGTGCGGCGGCATGGCCTGTTTGGGTGGCCCCGATCCGAGATCGGCACGCCGACGATCGCGGTCAAGGGAAAGCCCCGTGCTCCGATGTCCGCAGATGTGCGGGTCAGGCCGCGTCTGGCCCGTCAGCAGCCCTGAAACCACGCGCCGAGGAACGCGAAGATGTCGGCGACCTGCACGCCGTTCACGCCGTCGATATCCGTCGCGGGCGCGACCGCGAGCCAGGCGTTGAGAAAATCAAAGATGTCCTGCACGGCGACCTGGCCGTCCTGGTTGAAGTCGGCCTTGCAGCAGCCCGCGGGGGCCTGCGAGAAGACCGCCGCGCCGCCGAGGGTGATGCGGACGCGACCGAAGGGCGTGCCCGCGCCCGGGGCGCTCGAGTAGGCGGAAACGACGAGGAAGTAGTCGGTATTGGGGGTGAGGGTGATGTTGCGGCCCACGGGCACGGCGGCGTTGGGCCACCCCGCGGAATCATCGTCGAGCGTGACGAGGTTGCTCAGCGGGCCTGAGGCGTTGAACGACGAGCAGTACACCCCGATGAACGGATCGAATCCCGAGGCGGGCGGCTCGAGGCTGGTGACCGTCAGGCTCAGGAACTCGGCGACGGGGGTGCGGATCTTCACGATGCGGTAGGGCACGGCGTTGTTCTGCGAGTCCAGGGCGGACCCGGCGCACCCGACGATGGCCGCGACGGAGTTGGTGTCCTTGGGGCGGTTCCAGAGCGGGTCGGTGGGGCGCAGGGCGACGTGGCAGGTGTCGGCGGCGATCGCGCCCGCCGCGAGGCAGGCCGCCGCGCCGAGGGCCGTGATGATCCGAGTTGCGTGACGGGTGGTCATGGAAGTTCTCTTTCTATGAACGGGTCGTGCCCGCCAGACCGCCCGCCGCTTCATGGGCGCGACGGGTAGACCCCCTGGATCGCGATGATGTAGCTGAGCACCAGCGAGGGCTGCATGTTGGTGTGTGGCCCGCCGCCTCCGACGGGGGCGAGCATGCCCGCCCCCATGGTGGTGGTCGGGCCGCCGTTGCCGGGAGTGGCGTAGTTCTTCACGCCCGCCGCCGACGCGGCCCAGGTCTGGCCGCTCGGGTTGCCCGTCGAGCCCGGGGTTTGCGAGACCGCGAGGGAGTGGGTGTGCGAGGGCACCTGCGCCGGGGAGAGCGTGACGGCCTCGACGCCGCCGGACTGGCCCAGGAACCGCTGCGACAGGCCCGGGCCCTGGCCAAAGTGCATCGGGGCCCGCCCGCGCAGGTCGGGGAGCGCGAACGTGTTGATGCCGTTGCCGCCGTAGGCGGTGCCCAGCAGCGAGAACAACGCGGTGTTCTGGGCGATGGACATCACCTGCCCGTCGCAGAACGCCCACCCGGCGGGCGCGAAGTTGCCCGCGAACAGGTGGATCTCACCGAGAAAAGGATCGGCAGCGCCCATGGTGTGCTCCCTGGTCGGCGGGCTACGGACGGGACGGGTAGATGCCCTGAAGGGCGATGCAGTAGTTCATGCACAGCGAGGGCATCATGTTCTGGTGGGCCTGCGACGAGCCGGCGCTCGCGATCGCGCCGGCGTGCATGGCTCCCGCGCCGGCCTGTCCGGGCGTTCCGAAACGGGCGTCGCCCGCGCCGGACTTGGTGGGAAACGCGCCCGCCGGCGTGGCGGAGTCTCCCTCGAGGGTCGTCGCGGAGACGGTGTGCGTGTGGGCCGGAATCTCGGCGGCGGACAGCGCGTGGGAGGCCTCGCCGATCGCGGCGCCCAGCGTGCGCGCCGTCAGCCCCGGGCCGGTTCCCGCGTGGATCGGCGCCCGCCCGCGCAGGTCCGGCAGCGCAAAGTTCGAAGTGCCGTTGCCGCCGTAGGTGGTTCCCAGGAGCGAGAAGAGCGCCTGGTTCTGGTTGATCGGCAGCAACTGCCCGGCGCACTGGGCCCACCCGCGCGGGGCGAAGGCGAACGCGAAGCACTTCACTTGTCCGAGAAAAGGCTCGTAGCCCATGGCTCGCTCCGGGGTTTGTTCGTGACCGCCGATCAGTTCGGCGACGGATAGATCCCGCTCACCGCGATGCAGAAGTTGATCGCCAGAAATGGCTGCGTGTTCTCGTGCGATTGGGGCGACGCGGCCCCGGACGCGCTCACGGCTCCCGCCGGCATGGTCGCCCCGCCCGCGGGCGGGCCGTACGAGGGGTCCGCCGCCCGCGAGGGGGCGGGGACGCCCGCGGTCGGCACCGGCGCGTTGCCCGCGCCGGCGGTGGCCGCCGCGTGCGAGTGGGCCGGGAGCTGCGCCACGGAAACCGTGGCCGACTCGGCCCCCGCCGTCTGCCCGACGACGTAGTTGGGCAGGCCGGGGCCCTGCCCGGAGTGGATCGGCACGCGCCCGCGCAGGTCGGGCAGGGCGAAGTTTGTCGTGCCGTTGCCCCCGTAGGTGGTCCCGATGAGCGAGAAAAGCGCATCGTACTGGGCGATGGAGAGCAACTGTCCCTGGCAGGCGAGCCATCCCGTCGGGGCGAAGTTCCCCGCGAACGGCATGATCTCGCCGAGAAATGGTGAGGCGGGCATTCGGGCAACTCCTCTACTCGCTCTGGCCGGTCGGTGGATCGATCGAAACCAGCACGCAGCACGGCCAATCGGACTCGAGACCCTCGCCGGTCCATCGGACACGCCCGGAGGCGCGCCCGCTCTCGCTCCAGCCCAGCGCGTACACGCCGCGACGCAGCGGCACGTGCACCTCCTGGATCAGCGGCCCCTTTCCGATCGCTTCCGCGGTCAGTCGCAGACGCGGCGGGCCCAGGTCCGTGGGCACGCGGCATCCCGACCCGGGCGCGGGAGCATCCCCGACGCGTGCGGACATCGCCAGGAACATTCGTCGCGGAGCCCCGGCGGGGGCGGCCGGTCGCGTGAAATCGATCTCGACCTGGGTGCGGGAGAGCCCGGCGCCATCGCGAATCGCCGCGCCGAGCACGCCGATCGCGCACACGCCGCCGAACGCGTTCGGCGCCGCGCCGGGCGCGACGAGGTCGGCCGTCTCGAACGCGCGCCACTCGCGCATCGGGGCGACCACGCCGGCCGAGAGGTCCTCCCACGAGTCCGACCCCACGCACCACATGGGCACGAACGCTCCGCCGACGCGCAGCACGCCGGGTTGTCCGAGAATCCGGCGCGGCCAGCCGACGAGGACGATCGCGCTCGCGGTCGCGCCGCCGGCGAGCAGGAACCCGCGCCGGTCGATGGGCAGGGGGGGCATGCCAGTTCTCCTCAACGCGGTGAGTGCCGGACCGCTCGCTGTGCGAACGGTATCGGGCCAAGTCTACCGCGCATCGGCGGTCCAACCAGCCAAACCGCCCGAACCCGCGGCCCGCACCACCGACTATTCGGGGTGGGCACGGGCGAGGTCCGCAAACCACACGACCGTGGCCCGGCTCGGCCGGGATTCGGCCCACGGACCCCGGCCGGGACCCTCACGCGTGGATGACCCGCCCCTCGCTCGCCAACGCCGCCTCGCGCGTCGCCTCGTGCATCGTCGGGTGGGCGTGCATCGTGCAGATGATCTCCTCGGTCGTCGCCTCCAGGCGTCGGGCCAGGGTGAGCTCCGCGATGAGTTCCGTGGCCTGATCGCCGAGGATGTGCGCCCCGAGGATCTCGCCGCGCGGCAGGCCGCGGATGATCTTCACGAACCCCTCGGTGTGGGCCGCGGCGATGGCCTTGCCCAGCGCGCTCATCGGGAACTGCCCGACGGCGTAGTCCTTCCCCTTGACCTTGCCCATCTCGATGAGCCTCTGCTCGGTGAAGCCGACGCTGGCGACCTGCGGGACGCAGTACGTGCACCCGGGGACGACGGTGTAGTCCTGCGGGATCGGCTCGTGGTGCTTGGAGGGGTCCTTGCGCCAGGCGATGCGCTCGACGCAGGTGATGGCCTCCTCGCTGGCGACGTGGGCCAGCCACGGCGGGCCGATGACGTCGCCCACGGCGTAGATGCCCGGCAGGTTGGTCTTGTAGTCCACGGCCTCGGCCACCGTCTTGCCCGGCGCATAGTCGGTGACGATGTGCCCCTTCTCGATCTTCAGGCCGAGTTTCTCATCGCACAGGCCGTCGGTGCGACCGACGACGCCGACGGCGAGCAGGATGCGGTCGGCCTCGAGCGTTTCCTTCTTCGAGTCATCGGCCTTGCCGTTGACGAAGGGCGCGACCGTCACCTTCACGCCGTTGGCGGTCTTCTCGACGGCGGTCGTGACGGTGCCGGTCTTGAAGGCCATGCCGTGCTTGGTGTACAGCCGCTGGAGCGCAACGGACACGTCCTTGTCCTCGACGGGCAGGATGCGGTCCATCATCTCGACGACCGTGACCTCCGTCCCCATGGAGTTGTAGAAGTACGCGAACTCCATCCCGATCGCGCCGGCGCCGACGATGATGAGCTTCTTGGGCCGCGTCTTGTTGTACATCGCCTCGCGGGCGCCCCAGATGCGGTCGCCATCAAACTTGGCGAACGGCAGGTCCCGCGCCACCGAGCCCGTCGCCACCAGCACGTTCTCCGCCTCGATGGTCTGGATGGTCTTTCCCGGCGTGGCGGGGGCGGAGGTGAGTTCCTCCTTCACGGCGCACTCCTGCACCTCGACGGTGCACGTCTTCCCCGGGCCGCCCGCCGACACGATCTTCGCGTTCCCCACGAAGTGCGTGATCTTGTTCTTCTTGAGCAGGAACGCGATGCCGCCGTTGAGCTTGCTCGCGACCTCGCGCGAGCGACCGATGATGCGGTCCCAATCAAGGCCGACGTCCCCATTGATCTTCAGCCCCCAGAACTTCTGGTCCTCGGCGTCGCGGATCTTCTCCACGAGTTCCGCGTTGGCGAGCAGCGCCTTGGAGGGGATGCACCCCCAGTTCAGGCAGACGCCGCCGAGTTTGGCCCGCTCCACGCACGCCACGCTCATGCCCAGTTGGGCCGCGCGAATCGCGCCGACATACCCCGCCGGACCGCCGCCGATGACGACCAGATCGAACTTCTGAGTCTGAGACACGCGAGAGACCCTTCGCTAGAGAGGAATCGAGTGGAGTGGCCGCTCCGACGCGGGCGCGGCCGACGAGGCCCGATGCGCCGGTCTCGACTATAGCGATGGGAAGACGGGGTATTTGGGCTCCGCCCGAACCGAGCACGGGTTCTGGTTGACGCCCGCGCCGGCGCGACCATACTTGCAGTGGCGCGCCCCCGCCCCCCGCCGGCGGGAGTCCGCGCCGGTCCCTCCTCTCTCCAGGACACCACGCATGAACACTCCGATTCGTCTGGCGATGCTCGCGGCCCTTTCCTGCGCCGCCGTCGCGCCGCAGGCCCCGGCCCAGTGGTCGGCCAACGCCGCGGCCAATCTCGTGCTCGCGGACCGAACCGGCGAGCAGGTGCAGCCCAAGATCGCCCCCGTGCCCGCCGCGCACGGGGGCGGGGCGTATGTCGCCTGGTTCGACAACTCCACCGGCGGGTACGACGTGTACCTGCAGCGCGTGAACGCCCAGGGCGTGGAGCAATGGGCCCACAACGGCGTCCTCATCGCCGATCGCTCGGTCTCGTCCACGGTGGACTACTCGCTCGCGTGCGACGCCGATGGCAACGCGGTGATCGTCTTCAACGACGACCGGACCACCCCGCAGCAGATCACCCTGCAGAAGGTGAGCCCCGCCGGCACGCCGCTCTTCAACGGGTCCGCGGGCGTCAACGTCGGCGCGGGCTCGACGGGCGGTTCCCCGCCCACGGTCGCGGTCCTCGCCGACGGGAACTACGGCGTGATCTGGAACTCCACCACCTCGCCCATCGCGACGAACATGCAGAAGGTGAATGCCGCCACCGGCGCGCTGCTCTGGAACGCCGGCGCGCCGATCACCCAGGCCGACTGGCTCGCCCCGGCCCGCTGGGTGCAGGCCTCGGATTGCCAGAGCGACGGCGCGGGCGGCATGATCGTCCTCTTCGTCCGCTGCACCGGCAGCAGTTGCGTGACGTCCAACAAGCAACTCCACGCGCAGCGGTACAACGCCCTCGGCGCGCCGCAGTGGGGGAGCGGCACACCCGTCACCATCTTCGGCGGCACGTCGTCCATCCAGACGGCCACGTATCCCCGCTTCATCGCCGACGGCGCGGGCGGCGGCGTCTTCGGGTGGTACGAGAACGGCTCGGCCCGCAACGCCTACATCCAGCACGTCCTCGCCGACGGCTCGCTCAAGTTCACAACTCCGCTCGTGGCCAACGCCGTCAACGGCGCGCGGATCCGCGTCGGCGTCGGCTTCACCTACAACCGCGCCACCGGCGAGTACTTCGCGGCCTTCGACGAGGCCGACAGCGGCACGCAATCCAACCACACGATCAACGTCCAGCGCTTCAATCCCGCGGGCCTGCCGCAGTGGGGGGCCAATGGCGTCTCGCTCCTGGGTCCGGACGGTTTCTTCCAGTCCTCCTTCATCCAGGTGCGGCCCTCGGGCGATGGGTGCATCGTCTCGTGGATCTGGCTCGACAACACCTCGCAGGGCTACGTCTACGCCGCGGGCGTCTCCGGCGAGTCCTCGGTCCTCTTCAACCAGCAGGTCTCCTCCACCTTCGAGTCCAAGAGCCGCCTGACCTCCGCCCTCGGCTCGTGCGGCGACCCGGTCATGCTCGCCTTCGGCGCGGGCAACCCGGCCGATATCAACGTGCAGAACGTCAACGCCACCGGCGTCCTCGGCCCGGGAACGTGCCCGATGTTCGCCGGCCCGCCGCCCATGGCGCGCCGCCCGTGCCTCGGCGCGACGATCACGATCACCGGCGCGCCCACGGGCGACTCGACGCCCTGCGTGCACTGGCGCAAGGACGGCACGCCGCTGGCCGACGGCCCCCGCATCTCCGGCGCGGCCACGCCCTCGCTCACCATCACCGGCGTCCTCGCCTCCGACGCGGGAACCTACGACGCCGTCGCTGCCAACACCTGCGGCACGCTCGCCAGCGCCCCCACCCCCGTGAGCATCTGCCGCCCGGACTACAACTGCTCGGGCGCGCTGGAGGTGCAGGACATCTTCGACTTCCTCAACGGCTGGCTCGGCGGCGACCCGCGCGCGGACTACAACGGCGGCGGCCTGAGCGTGCAGGACATCTTCGATTTTCTCAACGGCTGGCTGGCCGGGTGCTGAATCCGGCCCGGCCCCGGGCTACTTCATGGCCGCGATCTTGGCCGCCTTGTCCGCGTCGGTCATGGCGTCGAACTTCGACTTGCACATGGTGCAGCAAAAGCCGACCGTCTTGCCGCCGTAGGTGGAGGTGACCTTGCTGTTCACGGGCTTGCCGGAGATCGGGCAGGCGTGGTTGCTGCACGCGACGACCGCCGCGCCGGAGTCTCTCTGGGCCGTCTTCGAGCCCGAGTTGCATCCGACCAAGCACACGCACGCCAGACACGCCGCCGCCAGAGTCATGGTCGCCTTCATGGGAATCTCCTATGTGCCCCCGATCCCCGCCGGCATGATGGTATCCAGCGACGACGAACCCCCATCCGCCCCCGATCGGAGCCGAGCGGCGCAGGCCGCCGGAGCCATCACGAGGGCGGAGCGCCACACTCCGGGCACACCGTTCCCGCCGTCAGCCCCTCCCGGTCATACCCGCACCGCGCGCACAAGTTGGGCCCCGCACGCCGACGTGCCCGCGCCTCAAGCCGCCACATCAGCGCGCCGATCACACACGCCACCAGCGCGGGCCCCAGGACCGGCGCCGCGATCCACGAGCCCAGGGGACCGTCGTAGAACCCGAACCAGACGGCCAACCGGAGCGGATGCACCTGCGTGCGATGCCACCCGTACGCCGGCATCGGCGGCACTTCTTCAAGGCAGAAATACCCCGGTTCGATCGCCCGAAACACCCCCGGGCGCGGCTGCCAGTTCCCGGCAAACAGACACGTGAACAGCAACAGCGCCACCAGCCCCGCGGCCGCGACGGTCGCCGTCCACTTCATCGCGCTCAGAACTCGGGGGCGAGGCATCATGGGTGGGAGTCGGCGGTGATCCGGGCGTTCTACGCCCGGCTCGCGGAGCGGGTTCCACATTCGGGACAGACGGCGCCCGGCGAGAGGCCGACGCGGTCGTAGTTGCACTTCGGGCAGAGGTTGAGACGCTCGCGGCGGCGGGCGAGGATGTCGAAACGCCACGCGGCCGCGGAGAAAGCGACGGCGATGAGCATCGGAGCCCACAGCGGCATGGCCAAGAACGTACGGCCTCTAGTCCGGTCGAGAGTCCATGAGAAGGAGAAATCCAGTTCATAGGGAGCAGGTGAGTCTCTCCAGTCGATCGGAATCAGACCCCCTTGGTCGGCCGCGCACTGCGTTGCAATGAACCGGCCGCCCCTGACCGCCACCGTTCTGCCCGCGGCATCCCTCCAAAGCAGGCCATGCCGAGTACTCCCGAGCCACATGAACACCAGCAGCATCGCGACGATCGCACCTCCCCATTTCACCGTCTTGCGGATGCGAGGATGGGGCTTCATGGCTGAGAGTCTACCAGGAAAGGCCCTCCCTGACGGTCGGGCTGCCTACTGGGTCGGACTGCTTGCCGCTCACCCAATCCGCCGCGTCACGCTCACCGCCGCGCACAGCAGGGCCACATCCTCCCGGTCCACCACGCGCTCCGGAAACGCCGCGTTGAGCGCCACGAGCCGGATCGCCGGCGAGCCCTCCTCAAACACCACCCGCTTGAACGTCGTCTCCGCATCCCGCTCCAGCCGCACGAAGCAGTCCATGCCGCTCTTCACCGGGCGGGCCGGCGAGAAGACCACGATGTCTCCCTCGCGATACGTCGGCAGCATCGAATCCCCGACCACCCGCGCGGCGAACGCATCCGGGTCGTCCACATCCGGGCTGAGCACATACTCGTCGGCCACCCGGGCCGGATACCCAAGGTCCGTGAACTCGCGCGGATACCCCGCCGCGACCGAGTTGATCAGCGGCACCTGCACCGGCAGCAGCCGCCCCGGCGCGGCGTTCGGCCGCGCTTCTTCCGATGAGCATTCCAGGCGCGCCACCAGCGCGTGCAGCCGGCCCGACCGGAACGCCTCGTCGAGGTTGGCCCCGATCGATCCGGTCATCGCCCGCAACTGCGCCGCCGCGGCCCGCTGCGACGACTCCATCGCCGCCACATGCCGGCGGACCTCCGGCGGCGTGGCCGACCACTGCGCGGACTTGGTCAACAGGCCCGGCGCCAGGCCGAGCGTGCTCTCGAGGCGAACGAGCAGAATCGGGCCGATCGCCGCCCCCTCGTCGCCGCGCGTCCCGGTCTCGATCATGGAGAGATAGGACCGGGCACACCCGACCCGCGCGGCCAGTTCCTGGAGCGACCACCCGAGGGCCGCGCGCCGGGCCCGGATCACCGCCCCGATGGACGGATTCGGGGCCTCATCGGGGCGGTCGTCGGAGTGTCCACTCGCGCAAGTCATTGATGGTTCAGGGGTTGGGATGGATGTGGAAAAGTGGAAAACCACACGAGTTTGATTTGCAAACAAAAGCCAAACTAGTATACTCTCAACGTGTTCACTGGAGAGTGAACGGGCTCAATCATTCGTGCTGGAAGCCATCGGGGGACTCTGAAATGCAGCCACTGGCCGCTCGAAAAACCGGGTCGAACGGGGTGCGGACGATGATCCTATCAGAATCCAAACCAGCCTGTCAAGCGGAATCTGTTTCCTGGCGCGGGCTTTCGCGGGGCGGCCGGGCCGAGCGGGCCGCCCGCCTGTGCGCCCTCGCCGACGCCCTCGCCCCGACCGATCGCGCCCTCATCCGCTGGGCCTATGGCGACGGCAAGCCCCTCGGCGAACTCGCGGCGGTGCATCGCGTCACGACCCGCGCCATGTCGCGACGGCTCCAACGGCTGGCCCGCCGGTGCGAGTCGGCGGAGTTCGGCTTCGTGCTCTCGCGCGTGCGGACATGGGAGCCGCCGCTGGCCCTGGTCGCCCGGGCGTGCGTGCTCGAAGGGCGCTCGCTCCGAAGCGCGGCCGCGACGCTGGGGATGGGCATCCACCAGGTGCGGGCATTGCGCACGGTCGTGCTCTCGATGGCCCGGGGCGTTGAGCAGAACGACCAACTCGCGGCGAGGTGGCGGAAGGTGTGAATCCGTACCACGGGCTTCCAGCCCGTGGCCTTGGTTCGGGGGACTCGCGCGAAAGCGCGAGTGGGGGGGGGACGAATGGGCGGGGGCGAAACCACATACTCGCAAGCCGCGCTGCGCGCGCTGGGCACGTTCGGCCTGACCACGACCGACGTGCGAGATCACGCAAGCGAGCACCACCAACGCGCGGCGATCGCGGCCGCGCACCTCGACCAGCGCCTCCGCCCCGGCCAGATCGCCCTGATCCACGGCCCGAGCGGCTGCGGCAAGAGCACGCTGCTGCGAGCGGTCGCGGGCGTGATCGTGCAGCGCAGCGGCGTGGTCATCGCGCCGCCCGACCTCGCCCCGCTCATGGCCCGGCGCGTCATCGATCTGCTCGTTGAATCGGCCGAGGGCGTGAACCAAGCGCTCCGCACTCTCGCCGCGGCGGGTCTCGCCGATGCCATGATCCCCGCTCGATTCGCTCGCGAACTCTCCGACGGCCAGCGGGCCCGCCTCGCGATCGCCCTCGCCATGCACGCGGCCGGCGCGCATCCGCGAGCGACACTCCTCATCGACGAACTCGCCTCAACCCTCGACGACGCCACCGGCGAGGGCCTGTGCATCACGCTCGCCAGGTGGGTGCGACGAACCCCGACCGTCCGCCTCATCGCGGCCACGGCGCGCGACAACGCCCACACATGGCTCGCGCCCGACCTCGCCCTCGTGCCACCGGTTGACGCGGCTCTGAGCGTCAACCGGTGCCCGTCTGCCAACCACACCCTCCGAGTCTCGCCCGGCACGATCGACGACTATCGCGCGCTCGCACACCTGCACTACCGCGCCAAAGCCCCCGCGACCTGTGTGCGCGTGTTGGTCGCACGCCTGCACCACGGGCGGCAAGCCGCCCGTGCCACCCATAAAGAAGGTCCACCCATCGGCGTCCTCGTCGTCTCCATGCCCACGCTCAACGGCTCCTGGCGGGCGCTCGCCTGGCCCGGCGAGTACGACGGGCGCACCTCGAAGCGCAGCGCGGCGGCGAGACTCAACCGCGACCTCCGCTGCATCTCCCGCCTCATCGTCGAGCCGCGCTACCGGGCCCGTGGCGTCGGCGGCGCACTCGTCCGGGCCTACCTCGCCGACCCGCTCACCCGGCGCACCGAGGCCGTCGCCGCGATGGGCGCGGCCTGCCCGGTCTTCCTGCGAGCGGGCATGCGCGAGTGGGTCGGCGAGCCGACATGGCGCGACACGCGCCTCATCGATACGCTCGACGCCGCCGGCCTGCGACCGTGGATGATCGCCGACATTGCCTCGACTTTGAAGAAGGTGGAACGCCACCCATTCCTCGCGCGAGCGTTTCGCGTGTGGGCCGGCAAGCACGGGGCCACCCGCGCGCTCGCGGAAGCACCGATCGAAGATGTGATCCGGGCCGCGGCCAGGAGCATCGTGGCCCGGGCGCGAGCGTACACGGCGGGGGAGTGAGTTCGATCAGCAGGGGAGCAGGGGAGCCGGGGAGCAGGGGAAGTGGGGGGATCATGCCGAGCAAACCAAAGAACACCAAGGCTGTCGATGCGCCCGAGAAACCCGAGCCGCCCGCGTGGCTCGTGCCCTTGCTTGAGTACCCACCCCAGGACCCCGACGAACTCCACGACTGGCTCAAAGATGTGCTCGGCGTCCACATCGCCCGCACGCCGCTCCTGCCCGGGCACGCCGCGCCGTTCGAGTATCTGTGCCATGTCTTCTTCGAGGGCAAGTACGCCCGCCTCTCCGCGCCCGATGCGCCAAATGCGAACTCCCCCGACATCGTCGTCTGGGCCAACCGCGGCGGGGGCAAGACCTATCTCGGCGCCCTCGCCACGCTCCTTGACCTGCTCTTCAAGCCCGGCATCCAGATCCGCATCCTCGGCGGCTCGCTGGAGCAGAGCCTCCGAATGCGGGCCCACCTCGCGACCTTCCTCGGCCACGAGAACCTCGACTCGATCCCCCGGCGCATCACCGCCCGTTCCGTCACCATCATCCGGAAGGGAACACAGCAAAACTCCGTCGCCGAGGTCCTCGCCGCCAGCCAGATGTCCGTGCGCGGCACGCGCGTGCAGAAACTCCGCTGCGACGAGGTCGATCTCTTCGACCCCGAGGTCTGGGACGCCGCCCAACTTGTCACGCGATCCATGCCCTGTATCGGCCCCTGGGGCCCGTTGGTGCGCGCCGGCGTCGAGGCCCTCTCCACCATGCACCAACCCTTCGGCCTGATGTGGTCCCTCGTCGGCCCGCAACTCGGGCAACGCCCGGCGCACCCGCCCGCCGAACCGAACGACCCCGCCAAGGCCCGCCCCATGCGCCCCACCTTCCGCTGGGGCGTCCTCGACGTCCTCGAGCACTGCGGCCCCGAGCACGTCTGCGAGCGCTGCATCCTCCACCCCGAGTGCGAGGGGCGCGCCAAGGCCCCGATGATCCCGCCGCGCGCCGGCCACATCACCGTCGCCGACGCCGCCGGCATGAAGGCCCGCGTCTCGCAGGAGACCTGGGAGGCCGAGATGCTCTGCCTCCGCCCGAGCCGCTCGGACACGGTCTATCCCGCCTTCGACGCGGCCACCCACGTCGTCGGTGATCCCGTCCCCGGGGCCTTCGAGCGTTACATCGGCGGCATGGACTTCGGCTACCGCTCCGAGGGCGTGCTGCTGCTCGCGGGCGTGGACCACGACGGCGGCGTCACGGTGCTCCGCGAGTATGTTCGCACCGGCGCGCTGGTGCACGACTTCGCCGACGCCCTCGACCGCTGGGTCGCGCAGGGCGTCTGCTCGCACGACCAGATCGAGTTCCTCGGCGTCGATCCCGCCGGGGCCGCGCACACGCCCGCGACCCCCGATACGTGCGTGAGCATCCTCAAGGAGCGCGGCCTGCGCATCCGCACCCGCCCCATGGACCTCGCCCCGAGCATCCGCATGGTCGCCGACCGCATCAACCCCTCGCGCGGCGGCGAGGCCCACGCCCACCGCCCCCGCCTGCTCGTCCACCACTCCTGCGCCAGGCTCATCGAGTGCCTCACCCGCTACCGCTACGACCCCGCCAAGCCCGAGAGCACCACCCCCGAGAAGAACGGCCACGACCACGCCCCGGATGCGCTGCGCTACATGATCATCAATCTGGACATGAAGTCGCGATTCGAGGTGGCCAGCTACCTGTGAGCGGCCCCCCCTCTCCCCGGAGCCTACTGCCTGCCCGCGATCCATCGCGCGTACACCTCGACGAGCGCGTACGACGCCGCCACCAGCAGGATCATCCCGACGACCACCTGCAGGGTCATCGCGACCACCTCGCGCAGATACTTGCCCCACGGCACATCCTCGTGCAGCACACGCACGGCCTTGTACACCACGGCGATTCCCAGCGCCATCGGCACCAGCATGGCCCACCACCATCCGTGGACCTCCAGCGGATCGATGAAGGGGCGGTACGGGGGACGGATCATGCCGCTCCCGTCCGCCGGCGCGCCGGCCGCGCTCTGGGCCAGGGCCAGCATCGTCGTGGCTCCCCACGCCAGCGTGTGCATCAGGCTCATCGCGAGCCTCCCGCAACGGGAACGCGGAGCGTCCTGGCCACGCCGTCGTCGCGAACGACGGGGCGACGGCGGCGCTCCACGCGATGCGTGAACGCCGCGTCGATGAAGACGATCACGTTCATGAACCCCGCGATGGTGGTGAACAGCGTCCCGAGCTCGTTCGTGCGCGAGAGGGACTTCACGTACGGCGGCCACGCCGGAGAGATGGTGGCCCCGCCCGGGGCGTGGGCGAAGGGGCGTCCGCTCGCGTCGAGCGCGGCCCCGCCATGCACGTTGCGGACGATGGGCACCGCCCGTCCGGTCTGGGGGTCTCGCGTCTCGTCGGGGTTGGCCGAGCGCAGGACGGTCTTGCCCTGGCCGTCGGGGCCGATGACTTTCAGGCGGTTCTGGTGGACGTAGTCGAGTCCGAGGGCGATCGGACCGACCAGGGACTGCCCGAGGAACCAGATGAAGTTCTCGCGCCGATCGATGCAGGAGATCCCCCCGATGAGCAGCCCGGTGAAGAACAGCCCGAGCACACCGCCGCAGATCAGAGCCCCCTTGCGGACCTGTCCGAGATAGAAATGCCCCAATCCCGGGAAGACGGCCGCCAGCAGGGCGGCCACGGGCTGGAAGGGTTCCTTGGGGGCCGCTTGGCTCGACGCTGTGATGGGCATAGAAGGGGTGTGTGAAAGAAGGGTTCGGGCGTGGGTGGCCGCGCGGGCACGGGGGCGGGGGGGGGGGGGGGCGGGGGGCTGGACCGAGGGTGTTGACACCCACCCGAAGGTGAGTAGTGTACCGACCTTTGGGCCGGAACGCCCGGGTCGGATGGTACGGGCGTGGAGCGGCGGGCGCGCCACGAGGGAAAAGGACACGGGACGCGGGTCTCGGCAGACGAGGATTCAGTCATGCAGGCGCACACCACCCTTGGCAACGCGATCGAGACCCCGGCCACGCTCCTCCTGGCGCGCGTCGGGACGGGCGAGGCGTACGACCTCATCGCGGCCGCGGCCACCCTCGCCGGCGCGGGCACGTCCGAGTTTTCCCCGGCGCCGTTCCTGGTGCCGCTCGCCGACGACGCCAAAGGGTCCGGTAAGGACGACGACGAGGACGAGGACGAGCCCTTCGGCGACGACGACGCCGATGACGACGAGGACGACGTTGAGGATGAGGACGAGTTTGAGGACGATGAGGACGAGTTCTTCGGGGAAGACGACGACGACGACGAGTTCGGCGGCGACGAGGACGATGATGACGAGGACGAGGACTTCTGATCCCGCGCCCACCCCGGCGAGTATCGGGTGATCACGCGTGGCTCGGGCCCGTCCGGCAGGAGCCATCGCCCATGTCCACCCACGGCTGCACCAGCAATCCGAACCCCGACCGCCCCGCCGACCGTCGCCAGAGCGAGGGCGGCTGCTGCGGGAAGTGTTCCGGCGGCGACCACGCGCCGGCGCGCCCGGCCAACGGCGTCCTCGACCGGCGCACCGGCGCCGACCGGCGCGACCTCGCCGCGTTCGCCTCCAAGCAGGGGGCCTCGGGCGCGGACGATTTCACGGGCCTCGAGCGTCGGCGCGGCGTGGGCCGCCGCCGCAGCGACTTCATGAAGGCCGCCGAAGAGGGGGAGATGACCTCCGAGCAGTTCCACTTCCTCTCGGCCGTCGAAGCCTTCAAGAAGGCCAACGGCAAGATGTTCCCCACATGGACCGACGTGCTCGAGGTCGTCCGCCTGCTCGGCTATCGCAAGACCATGCCCAGCGAGCTGAACCTGCGCAACGTCGAGGACTGGAAGGAGAAGCCCGACGCCCCCCACGGCGTGCGCGCCAAGCCCGGCCACCCGGAAGCGCGCCGCATGGCGGCGTGAGATCTCCGCGGATGGCGCGAGCGGCCTGCCCGCCCGTGCGCGTCAGTCGCCCCCCGCCATCCCGCCCCCGACCTTGAACGCCGTCACCAGCGCCAGCAGGAAGAACACCACATCCAGGAACCCGAACGTGGACTTGTAGTCGGCGTTGGCCATGCCGTGCACCATCTCGCGCAGGTCCGCCTTCATCCGGGCCTCGATCCGCGCGCGGTACGACGCCTGGTCCGCGCCGCCCATCGCCGCCCAGCGCGTCTCCACGTCCTTCCACAGGTCCTTGGGATAGTCCGCCGGCGTCTCCGCCGCGTCCGCGGTCATGTCCTTGGGCCAGGTGAGCGTCTTGCCCGCGCCCTCGTACTCCGTCACCAGTTGCCCCGCCATGTACAGTTTCGCGTCCTCGTCGCTCAACCGCACGCTCGCGGCCATGGTCGTCGATACGGCCTGCGCGTCCATGTGGATCGCCGCGAACTTCCCGCCGCAGATCGACACCAGCGCGATGATCGCCGCCAGCGCCCCCGTCTCGGTCCCCGTCTCCCCCCTGCACCCGATCGCCACGCCCACCCCCACCAGCCCGCCGATGATCCACGCGATCCACCCGATCTCGACGTTCGCGTAGTACGCGATGAACGCCCAGATCACCGCCCCGATCACGCCCGCCAACACGCCGCCGATGATGCCGCCCATGAAGCCCATAGGAACCTCCGGACCCGGCCCCGTCCGCCCCGTGACAGGCGGCCAGTATGGCAGAGGCGAGGGCTTTCACGCAAGTCCTAAATCGCTTTTACCACCCCACCATCTGCTCGACCACCCCCCCTCCCCACCATCTCCCCCGCCGCAACGTGTACCGCCGCATCTGCGGCGGGCAGCCGGTCCGCAGCCCCTCCACCCTCCAACTCGCTCGCGTTGCCGATATGAACGGCGCATATCCTTGGTTCATGGATCGCGAACAGGAGTTCAACTTCGTGTACGAGCACGGCGTGCTGCGTCCCGAGGGGCCCGTGGACTTGCCCGAGGGTGCGCGCGGCGTCGCCCGGGTTCGCGAAGCAACGTCCAAGAGCGACGGCCCCTCGCGCAGGCACGCGACGCTCGGACGGGTGCGGGCCCGAGCTGTGGGCGTCGAGTTGCCCGATACGGCGCTCTCCACGGACGCCCTGTACGACGAGCCGCAGAAGAAGCCGAACGGAAAGTGAATGGGACCGGTGCTGGGGGACACAAGCGTGCTGGCACGCCTGCTCGAACGCGACAGTCCCAAGGGGCGCGCCGCGGAGCAGGCCGTTCGCACGCCGCGGTCGCTCGGCGGCGAGTTGGCGGTCTGCCCCCAGGTGCTCACCGAGTTCTGGGTCGTTGCGACTCGCCCCCTCGGCGTGAACGGATATGGACTCAAGCCGTCGGACGCGGACGCCTGCATCGGCGACTTCCTGGAGGCGTTTGTGCTCCTCCCCGATCCGTCGGACCTGCTGGAGCGATGGCGAGAGATCGTCGTCAAGCACGCGGTGCGCGGCAAGCCGGCGCATGATGCGAGGCTGGTCGCCGCGTTGCGCGCACGGCGGCACGCGCATCGTGACGTTCAATCCGCGAGACTTCAGACGATACGGCGTCGAAATCCTGACGCCCGGCGACGGTCGATGAGCGTCGCCACGTTGCCCGGACCGCTCGCTCGCGTGTTCACCACCCCACCACCTGCTCCACCCCACCCCCGCTCCCGCCCGGCATCCCCCCCCTCCGCAACGAGTACAGCGGCATCTGCCGCGCACAGTTGATCCGCAGCCCCTCCACCACCCCATCCCCCAGCCCGCGGGTGATGCAGCAGAGCGTGTCTTGGAGCCGAAGCATCCCCGAGGCCAGGTGCATGGGCAGGTCGCTCGACGTGTGCGGCGCCAGCCGCGGGTGCAGCCGGATCTGCCCCGCGTGCGTGTGACCGGCGAGCAGGATCGGAATCCCCATTGTCGCAGCTCCGATCAACGAGTTCGGATGATGAGCCAACGCAACCAAAGGCGTTGAGGGATCATGGGATCGAGGGGTCGAGGTCGGATCACCTGATCCCTCGATCCCACGATCCCTTGATCCCTTCTCCCTTCCGAGCATCACCTCCAGCGGATCCTCGGGCCAGTCCATCCCCATCAGCCCGAGGATCTCTCCACCGATCGCCACCTCCACCACCTCTCCCCCGATCCACCGGATGCCGGGAATCCCATCCCGGCACGCCCGCTGGAAGTGTGGTGTGTCGTGGTTGCCAAAGACCCCAAACACCCCGTGGCGCGCCCGCCACACCCCCGCCATCGCCCGCACCACTTCCAGCGCCCCGGCCTCGTGCCCCGGCTCATCCATCAGATCGCCCGTCAGCACGATCAGGTCCGCCTCCGTCCGCGCCAGCGCCTCGAGCACCATCCGCGAGCGCTCCGTCCCCGGCATGGCCCGGCGCACATGCAGGTCAGACACGTGCAGGATCGTCACCCCGTCAAGCCCGGCGGGCACGGCAGGATGGGCAATCTCGATCGCCTCCACCGGGCGCGCCGGGATCGGCGTTCGATACGAAATGTCCGGGCTCGCACGCACGCAAACAGCATAGAGCCACCCCCAATCGCCGTATTCTTGGCCCAAGCCCCCGCTTGCCAGGTCTTGATTCGCCATTTGCCATTTGCCCTTTGCCATTTCCCGAATGTCCCACCCCACGCTCACAGCCCGCCTGGCCCATGTAGCGGTGGCGACGTGGGCCGTGCCCCCGGCGTTGCTGACCAAGTTCCTCCCGCCCACCTCCGGCCCGCCCCTCGAACTCGATCTCTACGCCAAGAAGCCCTTCCTCCTCCCCGACGGCCGCCCCGGCGCGGCCATCAGCCTCGTCGGCGTGCAGCGCACCCACGTCCGCATCTACGGCACCCGCTGGCCCTACCTCCGACGACACAACTCCCTCGCCCTGCGCATCTGCGTCCGCCTCGTCGGCGCACCCGGCGGCGCGGGCCGCACCGGCGACGCCGGCCAGCGCGGCGTGGTCTACATCCGCGAGGTCGTTTCCAGCCGCCCCATCGCCTGGCTCCTGCGTCGCTGGTACAACCACCCCTGCGTCTGCGCCCCGATCGAGGATGAGGTCAAGCAGCAGACGCTCCTCATCGGTTCGGAGTACCGCGTCCTCTGGCCCGACGGCGGCATGGCCCCCGGCACGCACGTGCAGAAGCACATGCGCCTCACCGAGCAGACCCTTCGTGTCGTCGGCCGCAAGCCGCCGACGCGCGACGGGGATGAGGCCGCGCCGGAGCGATGGGTGACGGAGCGCCCGTTCGTCTTCGGCATGGACCGCGCCGGCCGCCCGCTCGTGCACGAGGTCATCCACCCGGGCTGGAGCGAGTACCCGGCGGTCGACACCATGGTCCGCGCCGACATGGCCTCCATCTTCGGCTGGGACTTCGGCTTCCTGAGCACCCAGCCCCCCGTCCACGCAGTCCTCGCGGCCGGCGGCGAAGCGGCCATGTTCCCGGCCACCGACGCGGCGGGCGTGCGGTGGGGGGTGAAGAGGAAGAAGTAGACGTGCTGTGGCACCCAAGACGTGCCACCGGTTCGCCCGGCGCTTCGCCGGGCAACCGGTGCGGGGTGACTTGCCGTCGAAAGCGTCATGGCGACGCGGGAATACATCCACGGTTGCCGCGAAGCGCGGGCACGGCCACTACTTGCGGCGAGCGGTCCCGCACTCTGGACATGGGGAACCGGCCGGCAGATCCGAATGGGGATACCCGCAGCGCGCACAATTCCCGCGTGTCCCTCGCCACAACTGGCGACACTTCCGCAAGAGCCCATGACACGCCAAAAAGGCAAGCCCATACATTGCGGTATCAACGATGAAGCCCGGAAAGAGCGGCATCACCGGCAGTGCGCCGTGCATCCCGCGATCCCTGTTCTTCGATACACCAATCGAGACTGTTCCTATGGGTGATTCTTGCACGGCACCCGGCCGCTTCTGCATCATCGGGGGCCAGTCGTACCCTCCCCACACCGCGCTCATCGGCCAGCCGCAAGAGAGCAAATCCCGCCATCCAATACCCACCAGTCCCGCCGTCATGCTGGCGGGCAGCGGAGCCGTGGAAGAAGTGATGGCGTGCGCGAACTCATCGGGGGCTTCCTTGCCAAAGCTGGCGACGCGGGCATGCTGCGCTCCACGCCGCTTGTTCCAAAGTTCGTACCTGTACACTCGGCCGTCGGCGTCCATCCAGGTTGCGGTCATAGCCAGGTCATCAAAGCTCGCCGGCTTCCCTTGCCAAGAGCACGCCCATGCCACGAGCAGCGTCGCGCAGGCGCCGCCCAGGACGTACAAAACGCCGAGCAGAGCGATCGTCCGGGGGCGTTCGCGCACCAGTTGTTTTGCCAAGTCGGCTCCTTTCGCGTGCCTGCCATTCTTCGGCGTGGATAACTTCTCGTAGCTTGACAGCCGAACTCCCGAGGATGTATGGTGAGTGCAGGGTAGGAACCAATCAAAGGGCGATCCGAATGAAATCTGCACGTGCACTCTTTTTGTCGCTGGCGGCTGCACTCACATGCCTCGTCGGCACGGTACACGCGCAGAGCAATACAAGCAATACATGGGATGCGAACGATCCTGCCGACATGGCCGAGTCCCGGGAGTACTTTCTCAGATGGTGGATAGGACACGACGCCGGGGATGAAAGCGTGCTTCTCGGCGACTTCACGTTCACGCATAGCCCCGACACTACCTATGCCTTGCTTGTCCCGGCACTTCACCTCTTTGAGAAGTTGTACTCAGATCGACTGTCTCTATCCGACCCGTTCTCAACCACATACTACAGTGTGTTCGACCTCATCCGCGATGATCCGAGCGTGATGGCTCGGTTCCGCGAGTACACCATCTCCGGAAACGTGGTGACCGACTCCGCGATGGATGCGTCTGCGTATCAAAAGCACCTACTTGCTCTGCTGGACGCGCTGACGGACCAGCAGACCTATGTGCTGGTCGGTGGCGCGTCCCTCGACGGGACAACGCTCATGTCGAGCGATCTGAAAGCAAAGGCTTCCATCATCGCGGACTCCGGCACTGGTGGAGTGGCGCCTCCGAATCCAGTTCCCTTCAAGGAACTGCTCCAGTGCCTCATCGACCAGTCGCTGATCCGGTGCATGACGTTGAAGCATCTTTACATGAGCGAGAAGGATGGTGTTAAGTTCGACTGCGACGATTTCAACCTCGCTCTGACTGCCTTCCTTCACCGTCGCTTCGCCGAGCTCGGCCAGGCCAGCCCCGACCTGCGGTGGTACTCCAAGGGCATCTTTTGGACGTGCCCAGAACTGAATGCCGACGGCAGCGTCAAGCGCGATGCGCTTGGCAACGTCATCAGGAAGCAGCACAGCCATGCGATTGGCATCGTGAAGGTCATTGGGCCGCCCGCGCAACCCGGCCAACCAGCGCGGCAAACGTGCGAACCGGGACCAAACGGCGAAACAGACCGGTATTTCCTCTTCGATGCGCAGACAGGTAAGTGCGTCGAAATCGGATGCGCTTGCGCGCAAAATGAGGATTGTATTGCGAAGAAGGCGATGGAGTTGCTGCTCGACGGAGCGGGGTACGGTACCTGCCCGCAGACCCGCGAACTTTCCCCGGCCGTGTCCTTCCCCCCCGATACCAGCGGTCAGCCCGGATTCGTGCCGTGGTGGAAGTGCAAGAGCAGGCTTCCAAACGACGTGGCTTGCCCGGACGACATTGAGAAGAATATGTGGCTTCGGTTCAGCAGGATTCTCAGCGAGTGCTGCGGGCAGGGCAACGTGAATCCCTGCTCGCCAGCCTTGACACCGATTCCCTCGCAAGGGACGAACGGCCCTGACTGCCACCCCGAGTGGTATATCTGGAACTGAAACGATTCCTCGTCCCGGCGGCAGGTGGGCGGGTGGCTTGACTCCGAGGAGTCACAACGTGCCACCGATTCGCCGCCTGTTCTGGGGCGGCAACCGGTGCGGAGCGGCGGGTGACTCGGGGGTTCTTCTGCGGTTTTCGCAAAACGCAGCGAACTGCGGGCACGGCCTGCTGGCTCGCGGTGTGGGTGAGAAGTAGGTCTGCGGTGTGTGGGGTACGCTGGACGAGCCACATGAAGCGTCCCCGTCGATCCCCAACGCGCAAATCCGAGCCGAGCAAGACCGCCTATCGGCCGACGCCCGCCGAGGTGGCGATCGAGGAAATCCGCGACCGTCGCCGCCGCATCTGGAAGGACCTTGGGTCCTACGAGGCCGTCGCGGCGGTCGGTCGGCGTATTCGTGCGGAGCGACTATCCGCCAAACGCCCCCGAAAACGGGCTGCCTGAGGGTCAACCCCGTTCGGCCTTCGTGCGTATAGCCCCGGCCGTCTTGCTGGATACCGGCGGGGCGGTTACGCTCTGTCCCCACGATCTCCCGTTTTCCCGGAGTTTGCCCCATGGCCAAGATGTTCTACTCGCTCGAAGAGGCCGCGCAGCGCCTCGGCAAGACCCAGTCCGAGGTCCAGCAGATGGCCTCCTCCGGGCAACTCCAGGAGTTCAAGGACCGCGACAAGTTGATGTTCAAGCGCGAGCAGGTCGATCTGCTCGCCGGCGGCGGCAAGGGCGACTCGGCCGGGTTCATCCCCCTCGCGGGCAACGAGGGCTCGAGCATGGGCCTCCAACTCGATGACTCCGGCTCCAAGGCCGGCTCCAAGGGCGGCTCGGGCCACATCGAACTCGACGACCCCGCCTCCAAGGAAAAGTCCGGCATCTCCATCTTCGACACCGAGGGCACGGAAGAGGGCGACCCCTCCGCCGTCACCCGCATCACCGAGACGCGCGGCGCCGACGACATCACCCTCGAGTCCGTCGGCTCCGGCTCCGGCCTGCTCGACCTCACCCGCGAGGCCGACGACACCTCCCTCGGCGCCGACCTGCTCGAGGACGTCTACAAGCCCGACGAGGACGGCGCGGGCGGCTCGCAGACCCAGGGCTCCAGCGGACTCTTCGAGTCCACCGCCGCGCCCAGCGACGTCGCCGCCGCGGCCGCCGCGGGCATGGGCGGCATCGGCATGGTCGCCGCCGAGCCCTACGACGGCGCGGGCAGCGGCTGGGCCGGCGGGGCCGCGCTGGTCGCCACCATCGTCATCGCCGTCACGCTCGTCACCGTTCTGCTGGGCCTGATGGGCGCCGACAACCCCATCGCCGCCATGGTCGGCCCCAGCGCGCTGATCTACGCCGGCATCGGCCTGGTCGTCCTGATCATCTTCGCCGTCGTCGGCGGTTTCCTCGGCAAGCGCACAGGCTGAACCAGCCCCGACCATCCCATAGAGCACAAAACGCCCGCGATAGTCGCGGGCGTTTTCAATTCCATCCCCTGCTCCCCTGCTCCCCTGCTCCCCCGCTCACCTCTGCTCCCCCTTCATCCCCGCCGCCTCCAGCCCCCGCGCCGTCTTCTCCAGCAGGTTGAAGTCATTGGCATCCGCCACCGAGTTGTTGTTCAGGTCCACCGGCGCAGCCCAGAACGCGTACAGGTCGTCGATGTTCACCCGCCCGTCGGCGTTGACATCCTCCCGGTCCCGGCGCGGCCGCGCCAGCGGGTCGCCCACGACCATCTGCTGCCACGACAGCGCGGGCAGGCTCGTGTACGCCGCCTCCGCCCACGTCATGTTGCCCAGAAAGAAGTTCTTGGCGATCTGCTCGTTGTCGGGGGCCGAGATCGAGAGCGGCTCCCACGCGCTGCACGGGGCGAACGTGGCCCCCGCCGCGCCCGCGAGCACATCCGCCGCCTGCTGCTGCGGCACGAACGGGTTCTGCCCGAGGCCGCCGAAGGCCCGCCCGTTGTACGACTCGATGGAGTTGAAGACCGCCCCGGGAAGGTAGTTGAAGCTCGTCCCGTAGGTGATGCGGGCGTTGGAGCCGTTGTCCGCGCCGTTGAGGCCGTTGAGGCCGTTGTGGTTGGCCCCGTACGAGGCCACCAGCAGCATCGGCGCGCTCATGACGATCGGCGGCCCGTTGGTCGCCGAGGAATAGTCCGCGTTCGGCCCGACGACAAAGCCCGTGAACCCCGTCGCGGAGTTCTTGATCGCGTTGAGCGGCGTGAACCGCGCATCGACCTGCAGCGCGACCCGGGCCAGCGTGTAGTCCGCCCCCCCGTCGAGCGCGGGCGGATTGCCCGTCCCCTCGAGCGTCGAGCCGTCGGAGTCGAGGATGAACGTCCCCGTGAGCGTCGGCCACGAGACGTTCTGGGCCCGCGTGATCATCCCCGTCACATCCGCCACCGAGTTCCCGTCGAGCCGGCAGACCAGGTACATCGCCCCGGGCGTGAGCGTCGTGGTGAGAGCCGGATTCGTCCCGTTCACCCACCAGATCCCGTTGTTGCTCCCGCCCGGCGCGGCCCACGCCTTCGCCGAGGCGATGTACCTCGTCGTGTACGAGTTGATGCCGACGGTGGCCCGCCAGAAGGGGTTGACGATCATCCCGTCCACCTTCGAGTCGGCGGAGTTGCCCGCCTCGCCCGTGTCCAGCGACTGGTGCAGGAGCGTCAGCTCGCTGTCCACCGAGCAGTACGTCAGGTTCCCCCCCAGCCCCGCGGTGAACGCGTTGTTGATCATCCCCGGGTTGTCGCCGATCGTCGGGTTGAGCGGGTTTGCACCGGTGGAGATCTGCTGCACCCGGTGCGGGATGCCGCGCGTGAGCGTGATGCACCGCACCCGGCGCTCCAGCCCCTGGCTCGTCAGATACGCCCGCAGCGGGTCGCGGATATACGTCTTGAACGTCGGATAGTCGATGTCGGGCACGATCGAGTTGCCCGAGCCCACCACGCCCGCGGGCGTGCTCAGCGTCGTCAGCAGCGTCGAGATGTCCAGCGCGATCACGCCCGAGTGCACCCCCGCGATGCTCCCCGCGCCCCCGGGCACGTTGGCCGAGCCCGCGTAGAACTCCGCGATCGCCTTCGAGTCGGCGATCCGCGAGTCGTACACCACCAGCGTCTGCTGCTCGCGCAGTTGCCCCGCGGCCGGAAACGCCGCCACCCCGCACCCCCCCGCCGCCGCCAGCGCCAGCGCGCCGGTCCACCCCGATCTCGCCGGACGCGCCACCGACACATCATGGGGTCGAGCATTGGCCATGGAAGGTTCGATCATGTGCGAGGCCGAAATCCACAGCGCGGCCGACCGGCGCGGGACCCCACTCCCACACTCTACCCGATATTCCCCAAAATGCCGGAGACTTCCCCCCTCCCGCCCCCGAACGCCCGTGAACCGGGGGAATCTGTCCGCTCTGCACAGAGGCCCGGGCGCCAGCCCGGGCAGGGCAACCCCGCGCCGCCGATCCCGCCGATCCCCGCCATAATCCGCCTTCCGCCTTCCGCCTTCCGCCTTCCGCCTTCCGCCTTCCGCCTTCCACCTTCCACCCTCGCTCGGAGCCTCGCGTGCCCGCTGATCGAATCGTGATCTTCGACGTTGACGGCACGCTCACCGCCACCACCGGCGTGGACGACCACTGCCTCACCTCCGCCTGGTCGCGGGTCTTCGCCATCCGCGAGGCCGACATCGACACCGACTGGACCACCTATGCCCACTCCACGGATGAGGGCCTGACGCTCGAGGTCTCCCAGCGACACCGCGGCCGCGCCCCGACGCGCGAGGAAGTGGGGGAGGTCCAGCGAGCCTTCTTCGCCCTCCTGCGCGAGCGCATCGCCGACGACCCCTCGCGCTGCATCCCCGTGCCCGGCGTGCACGACCTCCTCGCGGCCCTGGCCGCCGACGGCTGGCGCATCGGCCTCGCCAGCGGCGCATGGGAGCAGAGCGCCAGGATCAAACTCGAATCCGCGGGCGTCCACGCCGCCCACCTCCCCGGCACCTTCTCGCACACGAAAACCAACCCGGACACAAGGGGTGGCACTGGCAGCTTGCCTGCCAGTGCTGTTGCAACAGCGATTCCCGCCACCAGGGAAGACATCATCCAAAGCACCCTCACCAAACTCTTCTCTTCCCAGTCTTCTTCTTCATCTTCTTCTTCTCCCCCCTCCCGCCCCCTCTACATCGGCGACGGCCCCTGGGACGCCCGCGCGGCCCGAAACCTCAACCTCGGCTTCATCGGCATCCGCGTGGACAACCACCACGCCCGCCTCCACGCCGAGGGCGCCCGCACCATCTTCCAAGACTACACCGACCTCCATGCAGTTCTCACCGCCCTCACCCGCGCCGAACCCCCCCACGCTGTAGCATGCCGCACTGGGCACTGGGCACTGGGCACTGGGCACTGAGCACTATGTCACTCGCCACCGACCACCCCGGCCCTCCCCCCGCCGCCCTCATCCGCATCAAAGCCGTCCCCGGCGCCACCCGCGACCAGGTCGTCGGCCGCCTCGGCGACCGCCTCAAGGTCCGCGTCGCCCAGCCCCCCGAGGGCGGCAAGGCCAACCGCGCCATCTGCGAACTCCTCGCCGCCGAACTCGGCGTGAAAGCCCGCGCGGCCGCCATCGCCTCGGGCGAGTCGTCGGCGGAAAAAGTCGTCCGTATCGAGGGTGTCAAGGCCGCGGCGGTTGAGGCGCGGTGGCCGTAGGCCACGAGGGCCGAGGTTCGCGGGAACCACGCACACTTTCGCCGGTTCCCGCTGGTAGAGCGATCCATACACCCGGGCGTGTGAAGGCACCGATGCGGCGGCCGCGCCGCCGGTCGCGCGTGCCAGCATGGCCGAAGAGTCCCCCCACGATCAAGCACGTGGCCGGTGCGGGGACGGACGACGCGAGACGGAAACCGAAGTTTGATGCCACCGATCCTGGCATGCTGCTTCCCAAGGGCGTGTAGATGGAGTCGCCAATTGCAGCATTGCCGAGCGATCCGAAGTAACTGCCCTCGTATCCCCGTTCCGCGGGCTGCCCGAGACTGAAGAACACTTGCTCGGTCCACTCTGAAGTCCCACCCGCAGTATCCAGCAAACCCCAAGCGCTCGTCACGCCCGGATATGCTCCGAGCGGAATCAGACTTGGATTCGGGGACACGAACCCGTAGTTCGCCTCCCCAACTCCGGGCGGCCCCGCCGAGGCGAGGTGCCCGAGCGTGTTGCTGGCGATCCAGTACCCCGGTTGCCCGGGGCCGAACCGGTTCGGGTCGTAGTGCGCGGCCTTGATCCACTCATCCCACGTAGGGATCCAGTACTGCGCATTCGCGCTGTGCGTCACCTGATCCGAGAAGCCGTTGCCGTTGTCAAGAAACGTCGCCACGTCGTATGCGCCGCTGCGGAACGCCGAGACGTCGGTGGACTTCCCGTTGCTCAGCCAGTTGCAATAGATCGCGGCCGTCCGCCAGGAGATCCCACCCACCGGGAGCATCTCGTTGCCCGCGGGGACCGTCCAGCGCAAGCCGCCCGGGGCCGTCGGCGTCGCCGCCACTCCGCCCCACCGGGAGGGAGGGCTCACGTGCGGGGTCCACTCGCTGGCGGGCCGGTCGAACGCGGCATTCATGAACTCGGCCCATTGCGCTGTGGTGATCTCGAAGCGGCCGATGGAATACTCGTACCCCACCGAGCCGCGCCCGATCGCGATGTCCCCGGAGGTGCCGTTGCCCATCCACGGCGCGTTGCCGACCGCGCCCACGCGCACGAAGTCCACGCCGCTCAGCGGATCAACATCCGCGCGCCCCACCCCCGGCGCGCCCACGCACGCCATCAACCCCACCGCACACTGGAATCCGCTCCGGAGCACGCACAGCCCTTTCCCTCCCTCTCGCTCCGGACCTCCCAACCCTACACCATCGCGCGCCAAACGCCAGCCGTCTCAGCGCCTTCCGCCTTCCGCTTTCTGCCCTCCCCCTTCTCGCCCTCCCCTATCTCCCCACCGCCTCCACCAGCAGGTTCGCCGCGGCCGCCTCCCCGATCGTCCCCCCCTTTCCCCCCCCCCCCCCCCCCCCCCCCCCCCCCCCCCCCCCCCCCCCCCCCCCCCC
>OEIU01000721.1_pt1 | contig 27515 bp, 25 predicted proteins | sample 1539221 | NCBI WGS metagenome assembly OEIU01 (sample SAMN03792071, study PRJEB22550) | activated sludge metagenome | feature: wastewater treatment plant; material: activated sludge; isolation source: Wastewater treatment plant of a petroleum refinery complex | place: Argentina: Zarate | collected...
CGGATCGGGCGCTTGCCGAAGTGGCCCATGTCGGCGTACAGCGCCTCGGCGCCGGTCACGCACAGCACGACCGATGCGAGCGCGATGAATGCAATGTGGATGTGCTCGGCGACGAACAGCAGCGCGTGGTGCGGCGACAGCGCCCACAGCACGCTCGGGTTGCGAACGATGTGCATCGCGCCGAGCACCGCGAGCACGATGAACCACAGCGCGGTGACCGGGCCGAAAAAACGCCCGATCCCGCCCGTGCCGTGACGCTGGACGACGAACAGCGCGGTCAGCACGATCAGGGTGAGCGGGACGACGAAATTCTCCAGCCCCGGCGCGGCGACCTCCAGGCCCTCGACCGCCGAGAGGACCGAGATCGCCGGCGTGATGACGCCGTCGCCGAAGAAGATCGCGGTGCCGAAGATGCCCAGCAGCAGCAGCCGGCGACGCAACGCGGGGCGGTGCGCGACCGCGGTCGAAGCCAGCGCGAGCATCGCGATCAGCCCGCCTTCGCCGTTGTTGTCGGCGCGCAGCACGAGCGTGACGTACTTGATGCTGACGACGATCGTCAGCGTCCAGAAGATCATCGACAGCACGCCGTAGATGTTGTCCGGCGACAGCGGCACGTGCCCGCTCGCGAATACCTCGCGCAGCGCATACAGCGGGCTGGTGCCGATATCGCCGTAGACCACGCCGAGCGCGGCCAGCGTGAGCGCGGACAGGCTGGATTTGGCCGGGGAGGACGGGGGGCTCACGGCGACGTCGAAGGTTCGGGCGAGCCTGGGATTGTGCCCTTCGCGGCCGCGCGGGGCCGTCCGCCGCGCAGGCTATCGGCTGCGCATCGGCCCGGCGACGAGATCGAAGCGATACAGGCGGCACTCGATCGGCCCGTTCCACATCGGCATGCGGCGCGACGCCGCCAGCCGCATCGCGCCGGGCAGCTTCATGTCGGGACTCAGCACCCACGCCGTCCAGCCCGGCGGGTGCCCGGTATAGGCGCGCTTCCAGTGCGCGGCGAGGCGGGCGAAGAAGTCCGGCGAGGATCCCCGGTTCTTCGCCGACGGGGGCGGGGTGGGCCGCGCTACGGGCCTGCCGGGCGGCCCGAATCGCGCGCCGCAGGGCCGATTGAGCATCAGCGTGCCGGGCATGCCGGGCGGCAGCACCGGCGCCGGGCGCTCCAGCGCGTCGCCGCCATGGAACGTGATGGCATTCGCGACGCCCGCCCGCTCGGCATTGCGGCGCGCGAAATCGACCATCCGGAACGAGATGTCGCTCGCCAGGATCGGCACCGCGCTGGCGTGAATGCGCGCCTTCGCCTCGTCCTTCAGCTGCTGCCAGCGCAGGCGCACGTCGGCCGGCGTGAACGGCAGCAGGCGTTCGAATGCGAAGCGGCGCAGCAGCCCGGGAGCCATGCCACAGGCGATCTGTGCCGCCTCGATCGCGATCGTCCCCGAGCCGCAGCACGGGTCGTGCAGCGCGCCGCCCGCCTCGGGCGTGCCGCGCCAGCCGGCGGCGGCGAGCATCGCCGCGGCGAGCGTCTCCTTCAGCGGCGCGTCGCCCTTTTCCTCGCGCCAGCCGCGCTTGAAGAGCGACTCGCCGGAACTGTCGACATAGAGCGTCGCCTCCTGCGGCCCGAGATGGAGGACGAGTTGCAGGTCGGGGCGCCGCGTATCGACGCTCGGCCGCTCGCCGGTCGCCTCGCGCAGCGCATCGCAGACCGCATCCTTGACGCGCAGTGCGGCGAAATTCAGGCTGCGCAGCGGCGAATGCTGGGCCGTCGTATCGACGCGCAGCGTTTCGCGCGGCGTGATCCAGAGCAGCCAGTCGACGCCGCGCGCCAGCGCGTAGAGGTCGCCCTCGTCGCGGTAGGCGCCGTGCGCGACCTCGATCAGCACGCGCTGCGCAAGGCGGCTCTCGAGATTGAGCCGCATCACGTCGTCGATGCCGCCTTCCAGGCTCACGCCGCCGCGCAGCGCCTCGAGACGCGCATCGGGCAGCAGTCGCGCGACCTCGCCGGCCAGCAGCGGCTCGACGCCGGCGGCGCATGGCAGGAAGAGCGGAGCCTGGCTCATCTCGCGGTTCGCGGCAGCCGACGCTAGATCGCGCGCCGCTGGTTGGCCGGCGCGATCCTGAGCGCGTCGCGATATTTTGCGACGGTGCGGCGCGCGACCTGGATACCCTGCTCTTCGAGCATCTTGGCGAGCGCGCTGTCCGACAGCGGGCGGGCCGGATCCTCGGCGGCGACGAGTTGTTCGAGCAGCGCGCGCACCGCCGTGCTCGACGCGTTGCCGCCGGTCTCGGTCGCGAGCGACGAGCCGAAGAAATATTTCAGCTCGAAGGTGCCGATCGGCGTGGCCATGTATTTGGCCGTCGTGCCGCGCGAGATCGTCGATTCGTGCAGCCCGAGTTCGTCGGCGATCTCGCGCAGCACGAGCGGCTTCATCGCGATCGCGCCGTGCGTGAAGAAGCCCTTCTGCCGATCGACGATCGCCTGCGAGACGCGCAGGATGGTGTCGAAGCGCTGCAGGATATTCCTCACGAACCAGCGCGCCTCCTGCAGTTGCGCGCCGAGCGGCGAGCCGGCGCCGCCGCGCGCGCCGCGGATCGCCTGCGCATAGAAATCGTTGATGCGCAGTTTGGGCATCACGTCGGGGTTGAGCACGACCTTCCAGCCGCGGCCGGCCTTTTGCACGATGACGTCGGGGACGATGGGCTGCGCCGCGCCGCCGGCGAACGGCCGCCCGGGCTTGGGCTCGAGCCGCACGATCAGCGCCTGCGCCTCGCGCAGCAGCTCGTCGTCGGCGCCGGTCGCGGCAGCGAGCTTCTTCATGTCGCGCCGGGCGAGCAGGTCCAGATGCTGGCGGCAGATCAGGATCGCGATCGCCTGCGCCTGGCTGCGCGGCATGGCACGCAGCTGCAGCGTCAGGCATTCGCCGAGGTCGCGCGCGCCGACGCCGGTCGGCTCGAGGCTCTGCAGCCACTTGAGCGCGCATTGCAGCCGTTCGAGCAGTTCGTCGCGCGCCGCCTCGTCGTCGCCGGCGAGGCGCGCCGCGATCTCTTCGAGCGGGTCGGCGAGATAGCCGTCGTCGTCGAGCGAATCGATCAGCACCGCGAGCGCAGCCGCATCCTCGGCCGACAGACGCATGCAGGCGAGCTGCGCGCGCAGATGGTCGGTGAGCGATTCATCGGCCGCATTGCGATCCTGGGCCTCGACCTCCTCGCCCGGCGCGGCAGCGGCGGGCAATGCGGGCGACTCGGCGATGCCGTCGAAGTCCTCGCCCTCGGTGCCGTTCTCCCAGTCCTCGCGCTCGGCGGCGCCGAACTCGACGCCGTCCAGCCCCGGCGCATCGTCGGCGGCGGCGTCGCCCGACGATGCGCCGCCGTCGCCGCCCTCATCGTCGCGATCGGCGGCCGCCGCAGGTGCGGGTGCGGCGCCGGGCGCATCGGTAGCGTCGTGTAGCGGGGCCTCGTCGTCGCTCTCGAGAAACGGGTTTTGCTCGAGCATCTGCCCGATTTCCTGCTGCAGCTCGAGCGTCGAGAGCTGCAGCAGGCGGATCGACTGCTGCAGCTGCGGCGTCAGCGACAGGTGCTGCGAGACGCGAACCTGAAGGGTGGGCTTCATCGCGTGGCGCGTGCCGGCGCGAACCGGATGCCGTTCATCGTCGACGCCGCGCTACATGCGGAAATGCTCGCCGAGATAGACCTTGCGCACGTCCGCGTTCTCGACGATCTCGGCCGGCGTGCCCTCGGCGAGCACTTCGCCCTCGCTGATGATGTAGGCGCGATCGCAGATGCCGAGCGTCTCGCGCACGTTGTGGTCGGTGATCAGGACGCCGATGCCGCGGCCCTTGAGGAAGCTGATGATGCGCTGGATCTCGATCACCGCGATCGGGTCGATGCCGGCGAAGGGCTCGTCGAGCAGGATGAAGCGCGGCTGCGTCGCGAGCGCGCGCGCGATCTCGACCCGCCGGCGCTCGCCGCCGGACAGCGACGGCGCCGGGTTGTCGCGCAGCTTGTCGATGGCGAGATCGCGCAGCAGGCCGTCGAGCAGTTCCTCGATGCGCGCCTTCTTCAGCGCCCGGCCGTCGGCATCGACCTGCAGTTCGAGCACCGCGCGCACGTTCTCTTCGACGCTGAGCCGGCGAAAGATCGACGCCTCCTGCGGCAGATACGACAGCCCGAGCCGCGAGCGCTGATGGATCGGCAGGCGATCGACGCGCTCGCCGCCGATGCTGATGCGCCCCGCCTCGGCGCGCACGAGGCCGACGATCATGTAGAAGCTCGTCGTCTTGCCGGCGCCGTTCGGCCCGAGCAGGCCGACCACTTCGCCGCCCTGCACGGCGACGTGCACGTCCTTCACGACGACGCGCGCGCCATAGCTCTTCTTCAGGCCGCTCGCCTCGAGGCGCGCGCCCGCTTCGGCAACGACGCTCACTGGCTGACCCCGGACGCCGCGGCGCCGAGCGCCGGTGTCGCGCGCAGCGCGGCGCCCGGCTGCGACGCGGCAGGGGCGGACGCTTCGCGCGGCGCCAGCGTCGCCCGCACGCGGCCGCTCGGATTGGCCGGCGTCACCGCCGCCGGCCCGCCGGTGACGCTGAAGACCTCGGAGCGGTTGTCGTAGGTGATCAGGCTGCCCGCGGTCTCATCGGCGAGCGTCGCGCCGCGGTAGCGGCGGATCACGGCGCGATCGACGAGCCGCACCGTATCGGCCTTGCCGTCGTACTCGATGCGCTCGGCCTCGCCACGGATCGTCTCGTCGACGCCGTCGCGCTTCTGGCTGAATGTCGCGAGCTGCCCGGGCAACGCGGTCGCGACCCCGTACTGGTAGCCGTCCGGGGATTGGCGAATCTCGATCTTCGCCGCCCGCATCGTCAGCGTGCCCTTGGTGACGACGACGTTGCCGGTAAAGCTGCCGATCTGCTGCAGATCGTCGTAGCGCCCGCTGTCGGCCTCGATATTGAGCGGCTTGTCGCGATCGGCCTTCTCGGCCTGCGCGGCAGAGACAAGCAGGACGCATGCCAGCGGCACGAGTGCGATGCCCAGCCAGCGGCTGGCAAAGGGGTCGCGATGGGCCTTGAACATGGGGCACGAAAATTGCGTGCAATTCTAGCCGACGGCCCGCGCCGCGACCGGCGCGCGCCCGCGACGATCCGTGGATCAGGCCTTGGCGCGCGTGCGCTGGATCAGGTAGTCCGTCACCGCCAGCGCCCGCTGCGGCGAACCGGTAAGCGTCGCCGAGGTAAGGTACTTGCCGGCGACGCCGATCGAAGGCACGCCATCGATCTTGTAGGCCTGCGAGATCTGCGCTGCCTGGCGGGCCTTGGTCTGGACCGAAAAGCCGTTGTAGAAGCTCATGAACTTGTCCGGATCGACGCCGTTCTTCTTCATGAACGCGGCGATCTCCTTCGGGTTGTCCAGCCGCTGGTGTTCGACGTGGATCGCGGCGAACACCTTGCCGTGCATCGCTTCGACGAGTCCCATCTCCTCGAGCGCGTAGTAGATGCGCTGGTGGGCGACGAACGGCTCGTCGCGGAACGCGACCGGCACACGCCTGAAATCGACATCGGCGGGCAGCTTCTTGGCCCACGCCTCGAGCATCGGCTCGAAGGCGTTGCAGTGCGGGCAGCCGTACCAGAAGAATTCGACGACTTCGATCTTGCCGTTGGCGGGTGTCGGCACCGGCGGGTTGATCACCACGTAATCCTTGCCGGCAACCGGCGCCGCGCCCTGGGCGACGGCAAGCGGCAAGCCTGACGCCAACGCCCCCGCGGCCACACCGCCCCTAACCAGGCTGGCCGAAAACTCACGACGCTTCATGCTTGATCCTCATTGCAGACAATTCTGGTGGACACGCGTCTTGCGCGAATGGTTCAACGCTGGACGCGCACGATGGCTGCGTCGACCCCGGCGCCGGCGAGCCGCTCCTTCGCCGCGTCGGCATCCTCCTTGCGCTCGAACGGGCCGACGCGCACGCGGTAGACGGTTCGCCCGGCCTGTTCGCGCTCGGTCACCTTGGCCTGCATGCCGAGCAGGCCGAGGTTGGCGCGCTGCTGCTCGGCGTCGTCGCTGCGGGCGTAGGCGCCGGCCTGAACGAAGTAGTTGACCGGCTGCACGGTCGCCGCCACGGCCGAAGCGGCGCCGGCATCGGCGGCCGTTGCAGGCGCCGCGACCGCCGTTTCGGCCGGGCTCGCCGACGGGGCCGCGGGCGTCGCGCCCGAAGATGTCGCGGTCGCGCCGCCGGTCTTTTGCGCGCCCTTGCCCGCAAGGGGTGCATTCGGATCCCAGTTGCGGTTCTTCTCGGCCTGCGCCGCGTCCTGCTCGGCGCTGCGCTGCGGCACCTTGTCGATGAACGGCAGCGAAACCTTCGTCATGTAGAGCGCAACGCCCAGCGCGAGCGCAAGCCCCGCGAGCAGGCCGACGATGAGGCCAAGAATGAAGCCGCCGCGCTGGCTCGAGCGCCTGGCGGCCGGGACCGGCTTGCTCATGACAGCCCCTCGGCCGGCCTGGGAGCGGGCCGGCGCTCGGCCCTCGGCGCTGGGGTTGACACAGAGTGTCTCATGCGGCGCCTCCGCCCGATCGTGCCATTCGGATCACCGTTTTGTCGGCGCCTCGCCGCATTCGCTCGCTTCGATCCCCGCTTCGCGGGGCCCCTCTTTCGCGGCTCATGCGGCGCCTCCGTTCGATCGAGCCGCGCGCACCGCCTTGTCGTCGGCGCCTCGCCGCATTTGCTCGCTTCGATCCCCACTTCGTGGGGCCCCTCTTTCGCGGCTCATGCGGCGCCCTCCGATGGGGACTCACCTTCGCGTGCCATCGATTCCGGCGCGTGGACGCCGAGCAGCGCGAGCAGGTTGGCGATCACCTGACGCGTCGCCGCGAGCAGCGCGAGGCGCGCGCAGGCGAGATCGGCATCTTCGACCAGGAAGCGTTCGGCGGCATAGTAGGTATGGAAGGCGGCGGCCAGGTCGCGCAGATAGAACGCGAGGTCGTGCGGCGCGAGGTCGTCCGCGGCGCGGGCGAGCAGCGCCGGTGCATCGGCCAGCGCGAGCATTAGCGCCGCCTCGGTCGGCGCCGTGAGCCGCGACAGGTCCGCCGCGGCGAGGCGCGCGCCGTCGAGGCCGCCTTTGGCAAGCACCGAGCAGATGCGCGCATGGGCGTACTGCACGTAGTAGACCGGGTTCTCGTCGCTTTGTCTGACGGCTAGGTCGACGTCGAAGACGAACTCGGTATCGGCCTTGCGGCTGAGCATGAAGAAGCGCACCGCATCGCGCCCGGTCCAGTCGACAAGGTCGCGCAGCGTGACGTAGCTGCCGGCGCGCTTGGAGATCTTCACCTCCTCGCCGCCCTTCATCACCGTCACCATCTTGTGCAGCACATAGTCCGGGTAGCCCAGCGGGATACCCATGCCGAGCGCCTGCAGGCCGGCGCGCACGCGCGCCACGGTGCCGTGATGATCGCCGCCCTGGATATTGATCGCCTTCGTGAAGCCACGCTCGAACTTCGTGATGTGGTAGGCCACATCAGGGACGAAATAGGTGTAGGCACTGACTTCTGTGGCTGCCGGGCCAGCCCCGTCGGGCGCCGACTTGCGCATCACGCGATCCTTGTCGTCGCCGTAGTCGGTCGTGCGCAGCCACAGCGCACCGCCCTCCTCGTAGGTCTTGCCGGAGGCGACCAGGCGGCGCACGGTCTCGTCGACACGGCCGCTCGCATACAGGCTCGACTCGAGATAGTAGTTGTCGAAGCGCACGCCGAGCGCCTCGAGATCGAGGTCCTGCTCGCGCCGCAGGTAGGCGACGGCGAACTGGCGGATGCCGTCCAGGTCGTCCGGATCGCCCGATGCGGTGAACTCGCGGTCGTCGGCGTGCACCGACTGCCGGGCCGCGAATCCGGCCGCGACGTCGGCGATGTACTCGCCGTTGTACGCCGATTCCGGCCAATCGGCGTCACCCGGTTTCGAGCCCTTCAGGCGCGCCTGCACCGAGGCGGCAAGGGTCGCGATCTGCGCGCCGGCGTCGTTGTAGTAGAACTCGCGCGTCACCTCCCAGCCCTGCCAGTCGAGCAGGTTGCAGATCGCGTCGCCGAGCGCCGCCTGGCGCGTGTGGCCGGTGTGCAGCGGGCCGGTCGGATTGGCCGAAACGTATTCGACGATCACCTTGCGCTGCGCACCGGCGGCCGGCACCGGCGGGCGACCGTAGCGCGCGCCCGCCTGCAGCACCTCGGCGACCACCGTCTGCTTCGCCGCCGCCTTCAGCCGCAGGTTGATGAAGCCGGGGCCGGCAATCTCCATCGCATCGACCCATTGGGCGAACGCCGGCTGGCGCGCGAGCGCATCGACGAGTTGCTGCGCCAGTTCGCGCGGATTGCGTCCGAGCGGCCTGGCGAGCTGCATCGCCGCGGTGCACGCCAGATCGCCGTGCGCCGCCTGCTTCGGCGACTCGAAAGCGGGCGTCGGCGCCTGGCCGGGGGCGAGTTCGGATAGCGCCCGGCCCAGTGCCTGCAGCAACGCCTGCTTGACAGCCTGCATCAGCGGATACGAAGCCGCGTGCGCAGGGAATGCCTGCGGGCAAGGGGGAGGTCGGCCATGCGGCGCATTCTAGTTTGGACGGCCGGCGGTGGACTGGGCGCCAAATCCGGCGTTGTTTGCGGCAACGCCGCGCGCTGCGCGATGCGATCATGGCCCTGCACGAGGCGCCACCGATCGCCTCGCGCCGCGTGCGCCCGAGCGCCGCGCGCGTTTGCCGACACCACGCCATGACCGCCACCTCCATCGCCGCGCCGGACCTGCCGGCGCTTCCCGAGCGCATCGGCAAATACCGCATCCTGCGCCGCCTCGGCGAGGGCGCGACGAGCGAGGTCTTCCTCGCCCACGACGACTTCCTGGATCGCGACGTCGCGATCAAGCGGGTGCGCGCGAGCGCGCTCGCCGATGCCACCGACGGCCGCTACTACGAGCGCTTCTTCGCCGCCGAGGCGGCCCTCGTCGGCCGCCTCGAGCACCCCAACGTGGTGCAGATCTTCGACGCCGTCGCCGACCCGCGCGAGCCCTACATCGTGATGGAGTACGTCGAGGGCAGCACGCTGCGGCCGTACTGCCGCGCCGACCGGCTGCAGTCGCTCGAGCTGATCGTCGAGCTCGGCTTCAAGTGCGCGATGGCGCTCGGCTACGTCTACCGCCAGGGGCTGATCCACCGCGACGTGAAGCCGGCGAACCTGCTCGTGACGCTCGCCGACGGCAGCATCACCGACGTCAAGGTGACCGATTTCGGCAGCGTCCTCAATACCCGTTCGGACGCGACACAGGTCTATCGCGTCGGCTCGCTCGCCTACATGTCGCCCGAGCAGCTCGACGGCAGCGCGCTCGACTGCCGCGCCGATATTTATTCGCTCGGCGCCGTGCTCTACCACCTGATCTGCGGCCGCCCGCCGTTCGGCGCGCAGGAGCAGGCCGCGCTCGTGAACCAGATCTACCACCAGGCGCCGGTTGCACCGAGCGCGCTGCGCGCCAATGTCGGCGCCGGCGTCGACGCCGTGATCCTGCGCGCGCTCGCCAAGCGGCCAGAGGACCGGCAGGCCGACTGGGACGAGTTCTCGCAGGCGCTGTCGGCGCTGATCACGAACCGCGAGGTGCCGCGCGGCCAGCTGCAGGGCGTGCTCGACTCGGAGCGCTTCACGCTGCTGCGCAGCCTGGACTTCTTCTCGAGCTTCGGCGATGTCGAACTCTGGGAGGTCGTGCACCGCGCGAGCTGGCAGCGCTTCAGCTTCGGCCACGCGCTCTACCGCAAGGGCGAGGAGGGCCGCAGCTTTCATATCGTTGCCCAGGGCGAGGTGGAAGTCTTTCGCGACGGCCAGAAGGTTGCCCAGCTCGGCGCCGGCACCTCGGTCGGCGAGATGGCCTACCTCGCGCCGAGCGACGAGCTGCGGCTGCACAGCGCCGACGTCGTCGTCAGCCTGCCGGCGACGACGATCTCGTTCACCCCCGAGTCGCTCGCCCAGGTCGGCCCGAGCTGTCGCCATTCGTTCGACGAGGCCTTCATCCGCGTCCTCGTGCGCCGCCTGCACGCCGCGCACGAGGCGCTCGCCCATCCGCGGCGCATTCTCTGAGCCGGCGTTGCGGCGCCGCGTCACGCCGGCTTGCGGCGCAAGCGGCGCGGATGCTCCAATACGCGCGGCGCGGCGCTGCCCGCCGCTGCGCACCACGCTCTCGCCCCCACACCCTGGAGCCATCCGATGAAGACCCTGTTCGCCGCCCTCGCCTTTGCCGTTGCCGCCGCCACCGCGCTGCCGACGCTCGCCGCCAACGCCGACTGCGAAGCGCAGGCTGCGCAGAAGAAGCTCGCCGGCGCGGCGAAGACGAGCTTCCTGAAGAAGTGCGAGACCGATGCCGCCGCCGCCGGCGGATCGGCGTCGTGCGACGCCAAGGCCGACGAGAAGAAGCTCGCCGGTGCGGCGCGTACGAGCTTCGTCAAGAAGTGCGTCGCCGATTCGGGTGCGGCGCCGGCCTCGGCCGACGCCGCGTGCGAAGCCAAGGCCGACGAGAAGAAGCTCGCCGGCGCGGCGCGCACGAGCTTCGTCAAGAAGTGCGTCACCGACGCCAAGTAGAACGGCCGGGCACCGGGCCGGCCTCGATGCCGGCCCCGGCCCGAACGCGACGCCCGGGCGCGCGGGCGGCCGCTACGCCCGCAGCGGCGGATCCTCGACCAGCGCGAGCACGCGCAGCGGGCTGCCCGAGCCTTCCTTGATCTTCAGCGGCGCGGCGACGATGAAGGCGCCGACGGCCGGCAACTGATCGAGGTTGCGCAGGCACTGCAGTCCGTAGCGCCCGGCGCCGTGCATCAGCGTGTGGCAGGGATAGGGCAGCGGCCAGGCGTAGGACTGGCCGGCGTCGGTATTGATCGTCTCGACGCCGAAGCCGTGGACCTTGCGTTCCCGGATCAGCCACTCGACGGTCTCCTGCGTCGGCCCCGGCGTGTGCGCGCCATCGTCGCGAGCGTTGACGAAGGCCGCCGGGTCCGACAGGCGCCTCGACCAGTCGGTACGAAACAGCACCCAGTGGCCGGCCGGGATGCGGCCGTGCACCGCCTCCCACTGCAGGAGGAAGTCGACCGTGAGCAGCCAGTCGGCGTCCTGCGCCGCCTCGCGGCTGGCGTCGACGACGACCGCCGGTGCCATGAAGCGCGCCGGGTCTATCGTATCGACCGTGTTTTGCGCCAGGTCCTTGCCGGTGACCCAGTGCGCCGGTGCGTCGAAGTGCGTCCCCGAGTGCTCGCCGCAGCTGAAGTTGTTCCAGTACCAGGCCGGGCCGGCCTCGTCGTAGTGCGAGATGCGCTCCATCCTGAAGCGCGCGACCTGGCCGAACTGCGGCGGCAGTTGCAGCGGCGGAAAGTCCTCGCTCAGCGTGTGCGTGAGATCGATCGTGCGGATCGCCTTGTCGCGCACCGCGGCGGCGAGTTGTTCGAGCAGGCTCATCGTTTTCTCCTTTGCTCCATCGTCGGATCAGCCGGGGACCTGGGCGGCGATTGCCTCGCGCAGCTTGTTGCCGTGCTCGTCGGCGAGCGCCGCCTCGCGCAGCGTGCGCAGCCGCTTTGCGGCCGTCGGCGCGGGAAGCCGGTCGAGCGCCTGCATCAGCGCCGTGAAGTTGCGCATGCCGCGCTCGTGGGTGTCGCCGTAGCCCTTGATGAGGCGCGGGCACTCGGCGATCTCCGTGGCGAGGTCATGGTCGCCGCGCGCGGCGGTGTCTTCCACGCGGCGCAGCCAGGCCTCGATCGCCGCGTTCTCCTGGCGGTAGCGCAGTGTCTTGCGCCGCATCGGCCGCAGGCTGGCGAGGAAATACAGCATCAGGAAGCCCGGCAGGCTCGACGTGCGGATCACGCGGCCCTTGCAGGTGAAGCGCTCGACGACGCGGCGCGGCCAGCCCGAGCCCAGCAGCCAGCTGCCGAGCGCAGCCGGCAGCGTGTCGCAGATCTCCTCGATGCGCGGGTGCATGTACTCGTTGATCGCGAGCACCTGGGCGTCGGTGCTGCGCACTTCCTTGCGCACGCGATCGAAGCGGCTGCCCCGCGTCTTCAGGTCGGCGACGCGGATCGTGTCTTCCCACGACATCCACAGCGCGAGGTAGCGCGCGACCTCCTGCGTCAGGCGCGGGTCGTCGCGGCCGGGGTCGTGGCGCACGAAACCGCGGACGCGGTCGAGGTAGAGCGTGCCGTAGTCGAGGTCCTGGTAGTCGATCACGCGGCGCACGCCTTCGCGCAGGATGAAGTGCGCCTCGGCCGGAAACTCGCTCGCAACGCGCTGCAGCAGCGCGGCGACGCCGGGGTGCTTCGCAAGGACGGGTGGCTCGGCAGGTGCAGCATCGACGGCCTTCGGCGCACGCGGCGGCGCGCGGCTCGCGTCGAAGCCGGCGCCGAACGCGGCGAGACTCGCCTTCACGCCGACGCCGCCGCGCGCGATGGCCTGCTCGAACGCCTCGCGCCCGAACGGCAGCGCGCCGGTGCCGGCGAGCGCGCCGAAGAGGACGGCGCTGATCAGGCTGCCGTGCGCCTCGGCCGCCTGCGCCATGTCGAAGCGCACGAAGTGCTTCGCCGCCGCGACGGCGCCGTCGAGCAGCGGCTGCGGATCGACGAGGCCGTCGCCGAGGTGCGACTTCTCCTTGATCGAGTAGACGCGGCTCGTTGACGCGATCAGCGTCGTGCGCTCCGGCGTGACGAGGCCGCGCTGCACGGCGCGCGCGGCCTCCATCAGCTCGGAGGCGAGGACGACGTCGACGTCGCCCGGCGTAGGCATCAGCGCCAGCACCGGCATCTGCCCGGCGGCCTGCGCCCGCGGGAACAGCTCGACGTAGTAGATCGTCGAGCCGGTGCGCTGGGCGACGCCGGGCACCGAGGTCGTCTGCGCGACCCAGCCGTCGCGCTCGCCCAGGTCGACGATCCAGTCGGCGAGCACGCCGCCGCCTTCGCCGCCCATCGCGAAGATCGCGATCTTGATCGGCTCGGTCATGCGCGCCGGCTCCGAAGCGAAGGCTGCGCCACGGCGGTCAGAACGCGAAGGCGTCGAGCCGCTTCGCGCTGCGCCGCTGCAGCGCGCCGATGACCGCGCCTCGCACGCGCCCGCGCAGCCGGTCCCAGCGGCTCGGGTTGTTGACGATCTCGACGCGGTAGAACGACGGGCACAGCACGGCGGCGTGCGCTGCCTCGCCGCACAGGCCGCAGCCGACGCAGCTGTCCTGCACGGCCGTCACCGGGTCGCGCCGCAGCGGGTCGGGATTCGGCTTGACGACGAGCGACGGGCAGCCCGACAGGCGGATGCAGGCGTGGTCGCCGGTGCAGGTATCGGGGTCGACGCCGAAGCGCTCGCGCACGACGCGCTTGCCGTCCTGCACCGCCTTGCGAAACTGCGGCTTCACGCGGCGCTGCTTGTTGAGCATGCACTCGGACTGGGCGACGATCACCTTCGGCCCCTTCTCGGGCGTCGTCAGCGCTTCGCGCAGCGCGGCCTTCATCGCCTCCAGGTCGTAGGTGCGTGTCAGCGTCTTCGCCCACGTCACGCCGACGCCGCGCACCGCGCGCTCGATCGGGTGGAAAGTGCTGCGCGCGCGCACCTTGCGCGCCGACGACAGGATGTCCTGCCCGCCGGTCGCGGCGGTGTAGTCGTTGTCGATGACGACCGTCAGGTTGTCGCTCTTGTTGAAGACGGCGTTGGCGACGCCGCTCGTCAGCCCGTTGTGCCAGAAGCCGCCGTCGCCCATCACGCTGATGACGCGCTTGTCGGCCGGCGCGTTCAGCGCCGACGCGCCGGCGCCGCCCAGGCCGTAGCCCATCGTCGTGTTGCCGAAGTTGAACGGCGGCAGGATCGAGAACAGATGGCAGCCGATGTCGGCGCTGACGTGGTGCTCGCCGATCTCGCGCTCGAGCAGCTTCATCGCGGTGAAGATCGGCCGCTCCGGGCAGCCGGTGCAAAAGCCGGGCGGGCGGCCCTGCACGAGGCCGTCGAGCGCGGCGACCGGCGCCGGCCTGGGCAGCAGCTCGGCGACGTCGCCCTCGGTCCGCGCCGTCTCCATGAAGCCGGGCGCGTGCTGCGCGAGGAAGCGGCGCAGGCCGTCGATCAGCACCGCGGTGACGTACTCGCCGGCCATCGGCAGCGGCCCCTTGCCGACGACGCGGGTCTGCACGTCGGCTTGGCGCAGCAGGGTCGTGATGTTTTGTTCGATGAAGTTGGGCTGGCCTTCCTCGACGACGAGCACGGCGCGTTTGGGCGTACAGAACCGCGTCAGTTCGCTCGAGATCAGCGGGTAGGCGACGTTGAGCACATAGATCGGCAGCTTCGCGTTGCCGAACACGTCCGACAGGCCCAGGCGCTGCAGCGCGCGGATCAGGCTGTTGTACAGGCCCCCCTGGACGACGATGCCGACGTCGGCCGTGCCGTCGCCGAAGAATTCGTTGAGCCGGTGGCGCTCGATGAACTCGACCGCCGCCGGCCAGCGCTCGCGCACCTTCTCCTGCTCGTGGGCGAAGCTCGCCGGGGGCAGCACGATGCGATCGACATCGCGCCGCGGCGACTCCTGCGCGTCCTTCAGCGTGAACGCGGCGCGCCGGTTCGCACTCGCCGCGAACTGGCCGTGGACATGGCAGGTGCGGATGCGCAACTGCAGCATCACCGGCGTGCGGCTCGCTTCGGAAAGCTCGAAGCCGGTCTTCACCGCGCTCACGATGGACGGCAGGTTGGGCCGCGGGTCGAGCAGCCAGATCTGCGACTTCATCGCGAACGCGTGGCTGCGCTCCTGCATGATCGACGAGCCGTCGCCGTAGTCCTCGCCGACGATGACGAGCGCGCCGCCGGTGACGCCGCCCGACGCGAGGTTGGCGAGCGCATCGGACGCGACGTTGGTGCCGACCGTCGACTTGAACGTCACCGCGCCGCGCAGCGGGTAGTTGACCGACGCCGCGAGCGTCGCCGCCGCCGTCGCCTCGTTCGCGCTGTTCTCGAAGCGGATGCCGTTCTCGGCGAGGATGTCCCGGGCGTCGGCGAGCACGTCCATCAGGTGCGAGATCGGCGCCCCCTGGTAGCCGGCGACGTAGGACACGCCCGATTCGAGCAACGCCTTGGTGACGGCGAGGATGCCCTCGCCACTGAAGGTCTCGCCCGCGCCGAGCCGCAACTTCTTGACCTCTTCGACAAACGAACGCTCTGCCATTCCCGATCCTTGCAATGCCGTCCGAGTTGAGCATAGGCGCAAGGTCAACGTCAATTCGCGCCGCTCGCGTAGGGCCTTCGCGGTGCAGGGTCTCGGCGCGGCGCCTGCGTTGCGGCGCCCGCCGGCGGCGTCGGTGATAGAGTGAACTTCGACATTCACGATCGCAACGATGACCACCGACAACCCCGCAGTCGCACCCGACGCCCGCGACGTGCGCATGCGCGGCTTCGCCCGGCGCGCCGAGGTGGCTGACGCTTTGCGGTGGATCGACGGCCATGCGCAGCGCCTGTCGTCCGAGACGGTCGCGATCGACGCCGCCGCCGGGCGCGTCCTCGCCGATGACATCCGCGCCGCGATCGACGTTCCGGCCTTCGACCGCGCCGCGATGGACGGCTACGCGCTGCGCGGCGACGAGACGACCGGCGCGAGCGACTACAACCCGCTCGCCTTTCGCGTCGTCGGCCAGGCGCTGCCGGCGCGGCCGTTCGAGGCGACCGTGCAGCCCGGCGAAGCGGTGCGCATCATGACCGGCGCGCCGCTGCCGGCCGGCGCCGACGCCGTCGTGCCCGCCGAATACGCGCGCGAGACGGCGCAGGGCATGGAAACGTCGATGGCGTTCGGCCCCGGCAAGCACGTCGGCCGCCAGGGCGAGGACCTCGCGTGCGGCGCCGCCGTGCTGGCCGCCGGGCGGCGCCTGCGGCCGCAGGACCTCGGCGTCATCGCCTCGCTCGGCAGCGCCGAGGTCGAGGTCATCCGCCAGCCGCGGGTGCGCATCGTCGCGACCGGCGGCGAGGTGGTCGCCCCCGGCGCCGACAAGGGCGCGTTCCAGATCTACGACGCCAACTCGGCGATGCTCTTCGCGCTCGTCGCGCGCGACGGCGGCATGCTCGAATCGCACCTGCGCACCGGCGACGACGCGCTTGCGGTGCGCGAAGCGATCACGGCTGCGGGCGCCGATATCGTGCTGATCTCGGGCGGATCGAGCGTCGGTGCCGAGGACCACGCGCCGCGCCTCCTGGCCGAGGCCGGCGAACTCGCGGTGCACGGCGTCGCGATGCGGCCGTCGAGCCCGGCCGGCTTCGGCCGCGTCGGCGCGACGCTCGTCTTCCTGCTGCCGGGCAACCCGGTGTCGTGCCTTTGCGCCTACGACTTCTTCGCCGGCCGCGCGTTGCGCCTGCAGGGCGGCCGGCCGGCGCGCTGGTCGTACCCGGTACTGACGGCGGTCGTCGGTCGCAAGATCGTCTCGGCGATCGGCCGCGTTGATTACGTCCGCGTGCGGCTGCGCGACGGCGAGGTCGAGCCGCTCGCTTTGAGCGGCGCGTCGGTCCTGTCGTCGACGATCCGCGCCGACGGCTTCGTCGTCGTGCCGGCCGAAAGCGAAGGTTGCGCACCGGGCAGCACGGTCGATGTTCACCTCTACGACCCCGCATAGCGCATGACGACCACCGATCGCCCGAGCGGCGCGGCACCGGCCGCGGACGGCCGGCAGACGCAGTTCCTGACCGTCATCACGCGCGACGAGGCGACGGCGCGCTTTCGCCGCCACCTGAAGCTCGAACCGCTCGGCTTCGAGACCGTCGCGCTCGCCGCCGCGCTCGACCGCGTGCTCGGCGAAGACGTCATCGCCGGCGTCGACGTGCCAGGCTTCGACCGCTCGAACGTCGACGGTTTCGCGCTGCTCGCCGCCGACACCTTCGGCGCGACCGAGGACGCGCCGCGCCGCGTGCGCCGTAACGGCGAAGTGCTGACGCCGGGCGTCGTGCCGGGTACGGCCGTGCGCGCCGGCGAGGCAAGCGTGATCGCGACCGGCGCGATGCTGCCGCGCGGCGCCGATGCGGTCGTCATGGTCGAGCACACCGAGATCGTCGAGACCGGCGGCGCAACAAAGATCGAGATCAGCCGCGCTGTCGCGCCCGGCGACAACGTCAGCTACGCCGGCACCGACATCGCGCGCGGCGAGACCGTGCTGCGCGCCGGGCAGCTCGTCACGTCGCGAGAGATCGGCGTGCTGGCCGCGATCGGCGTCGCCGAGGTGCGCGTGTGCCGCCGCCCGCGGGTCGCGATCCTGTCGACCGGCGACGAGATCGTCGCCCCCGGTGCGCCGCTGCCGCTCGGTTCGATCTACGACTCGAACGCGGCGATCATCGGTGCCGCAGTCACCGAGCTGGGCGGCGAGCCGGTGCTGCTCGGCGTGATCCCCGACGACGAGGCGCGCCTCGCCGAAGCGCTCGACGCCGCGCTGCAGTACGACGCGGTCCTGCTGTCGGGCGGCACATCGAAGGGCGCGGGCGACCTGTCGTACCGCGTCGCGAGCCGCTTGGGCGACCCCGGCATCGTCGCCCACGGCGTCGCGCTCAAGCCCGGCAAGCCGATCTGCCTCGCGGTCAGCAACGGCAAGCCGGTCGTCATCCTGCCCGGGTTTCCGACCTCGGCGATCTTCACATTCCACGAGTTCGTCGCGCCGGTGATCCGCGCCTTTGCCGGGCTGCCGCCACAGCGCAAGCAGACCGTCACGGCAAGGCTGCCGATGCGCGTCAACTCCGAGCGCGGGCGCACCGAATACCTGCTCGTCAGCCTGATCGAAGGCGACGGCGAGATGAGCGCCTATCCGATGGGCAAGGGCTCGGGGTCGGTGACGACCTTCAGCGGCGCCGACGGCTTCATCACGATCGACCAGCACACCGAGATCGTCGATGCCGGAGCCGAGGTGCAGGTGCAATTGCTCGCGCAGCGCCTCGAGCCGGCCGACCTCGTCATCATCGGCAGCCACTGCGTCGGGCTCGACGCCCTCGTCGGGCGCCTGATCCGCCGGGGCATCCGCCCCAAGGTCATCTACGTCGGCAGCATGGGCGGCCTGAAGGCGGCGCAGCGCGGCGAATGCGATATCGCGAGCGTGCATCTGATGGACCCGGCGAGCGGCGAATACAACCGGCCGCTGCTCACCGAAGGCCTCGCGCTCGTGCCCGGCTACCGGCGCCTGCAGGGCATCGTCCATCGCGCGGACGACGCGCGCTTCGCCGGCAAGGACGCTGCAGGGGCGGCGGCCGCAGCGCTCGCCGACCCGGACTGCGCGATGGTCAACCGCAACGCCGGCAGCGGCACCCGCATCCTGATCGACAAGCTGCTCGGCGCGAGCCGGCCGCCTGGCTACGGCGTCCAGACCAAGTCGCACAACGCGGTGGCCGCGGCCGTCGCCCAAGGCCGCGCCGACTGGGGAATGGCGATCGATACCGTCGCGCGCCAGTACGGGCTCGGATTCATCCCGCTCCAGGACGAGCAGTACGATTTCATCGTGCCGAAGGCGCGGCTCGAGCGTCCGGCGGTGCGGGCGTTTCGCGCGCTGCTCGCCGATACCGAGGTGCGCGCGCAGCTCGCCGCGCTCGGCTTTCGGCCATAGGCCCGGCAAAGGCCCGCCGCGGCACGGGCGGGCTTGGCGAATACGCGTGCCGCCCCGGGCCGCGAGCGCAGGCCTCCCGGAACCGATAATGGGCGGTTTGCAAACCGGGAGGAAACGAAAATGATTCATGAAGTCGAAGGCGACATCCTGCTCAGCGAAGCGCAGGTCATTGCGCATGGCATCGCCACCCATGACCCGTTCGATTCGGGGCTCGCACTCGCGCTGCGCGAGCGCTTTCCGTCGATGGTCAAGGACTATCGGCACGCGATGCATGCCAAGCAGCCCGACACCGGCACGATCTGGGCATGGCAGGGCGTCAACGAGGACGGTTCGACGCGCAGCATCGTCAACCTGCTGACACAGGGCATGCAAAGCCAGGACAAGGCGGCGCGCCCGGTGAAGGCGAAGCTCGAGGACGTAAACCACGCGCTGCGCGCGCTCGCCCGGCACGCCAGCGAGTCCGGCATCAAGAGCCTCGCACTGCCGCGCCTCGCAACCGGCGTCGGCGCGCTCGACTGGGCCGAGGTCAAGCCGCTGATCGAACAGCACCTGGGCGGGCTCGACATTGCAGTGCTCGTCTACTCGGTCTACCGCAAGGGCCAGAAGGCGCACGAGAAGCTCGCCTGATCGGGCGCGGCGGACGCGCGGCTGCCGGCGGCGCCCGTGCCGGTGCCGCGGGCGGCGCGCGCCGACGCGGGCTGCGCGATGGTCAACCGCAACGCCGGCAGCGGCACGCGCATCCTGATCGACAAGCCGCCCGGCGCGCTGGGCTTTCACCCTCAGCGCGGCAAAGGCCCTGCCGCCGAGCGTGCCCGTGGCTGCCCGTAAACTCGCCGCCCACCCACACGGAGATCGACCATGAAGACCAGCGCCCGCAACCAGTTCGCCGGAACCGTCAGCAGCCTCGAGGTCGGGCCCGTCACCGCCCAGGTCACGCTCGCCATCGCGGGCGGCCAGGAGATCACCGCGACGCTGACGGCCGCATCGGCCAAGCGCCTCGGGCTCGCGAAGGGGAAGGAAGCGATCGCGCTGATCAAGGCGTCGGCGGTCGTGCTGATGACGGATTTCGACGGCTATCTGCTCTCCGCGCGCAACCAGCTTGCCGGCACCGTCTCGCGCGTCGAGAAGGGCGCGGTCAACTCGGTGGTCGGGCTTGCGCTGCCGGGTGGCGCGGTCGTCACCGCGAGCGTGACGAACGATTCCGTCGCCGCCCTCGGGCTGGCCGCCGGAAAGCCGGCCACCGCGGTCTTCAAGGCGTACGCGGTGATGCTGGCCGTCGCCAAGTAGAAATTCCCTCCTGCGCGGCGGCAGGCGCCGCGCCCCGCTGCGCGGCGAGCCGCTCGATCGCGGCGACGGCGGTGCCAAGGCCGTCCTCCAGCGCGACGCGTTGCCCGAGCGCCGCGGCGCGCTCGACAACGCTTCTTCGAGCCACGAAATCGAACGCCGCGGCCAGCGCCGCTGCATCCGGCCGCGACGTGGCAAGCGCCGCCGGCGCGACGCCGAGGCGGCGCAGCCGCTCGGCCCAGAACGGCTGGTCGCCAGTGAACGGCATGACGATCGAGGGCTTGCCGGCGCGCAGCGCCGAGTGGCTGGTGCCCGAGCCGCCGTGATGGACGACGGCGGCCATGCGCGGGAACAACCAGTCGTGCGGCGTCGCGTCGATGCAGTGGACGCTGGGCGGCAGCTTCGCGTCGCCGATGCCGTTCCAGCCCGGCCAGAAGACGGCGCGGCGGCCGTCGAGCGCGGCGATCACGGCATCGAGCATGGCCTTCATGTCGATGCCGGTCATGCTGCCGAAGCCGACATAGATCGGCGCCGCGCCTGCGCAGAGGAATTCGCTCAGCGCAGGCGGCGGCCTGTAGCCCGCAGCCATGGGCGCAACCCACTGCCCGCACAGCATCGCCTGCGCCGGCCAGTCGGCGGGCGCAGGCAGCAGCGTCGGCGAGATGCCGTAGAGCATCGGGTGATCGGTCGACAGCGCGCGCCGCAGCGGCAGGCCAAGCACCTCGGCGCGGGCGCGGTTGAGCGTCTTGCGAAATGCGAGCCAGAAGAGCTGGTTCGTGAGGGCAAGGCTCGCCCGGTTGAGGAAGGCCGGGACCCGGGCCGGCGGCAGGAAGGGCGACGCGAATTCGCGCGACGGCGTGAGTGGGATCATCCCTGCGCCGATCGCCGGCACGCCAAGCCGCTCGGCGACCGAGAGGCCGACGAAACCGGCGAGCCCCGAGGTCAGGATCGCGTCGCAACCCTGCGCCGCGGCCAGCGTCTGGCGCATCCATTCCGCGGTATTCGCATTCGTCAGTGCCACGAGCGCCCGGGCCGTGCCGCGCGGCCCCTGCTCGCCCCACTTCGCGAACAATTCGCGGATGTCGCCGGCGAGCGCCGCGGCGGGAACGCCAAGCTCGCGCGCCGCGCCCAGCGTGCTCGCGTCGCCCAGCAGCGAGACGTCGTGAACCGCGTTGCGCAAGGCGTGACCGAGCGCGGCGAGCGGTCGCGTATCGCCCTCGGTGCCATAGGTCAGGATCAGCAGCTTCATCGATTGCCTCGGTATAAAGTACACGTCGTTTACTTTGCACCCGGATTCACCTCTCGGCCATGCCTTCGACCCGAACGCCCAAGCGCCCCGCCAGTCGGGCGCAACTCCCCGCCCACATCGGCCGCGTCGCGGCAATGCTGTTCGAGTCCAAGGGCTACGCCGCGGTGACGATGGAACAGGTGGCCGGCGAAGCGGGCGTCTCCAAGCGCACGCTGTACAAGTACTTCGCGGCCAAGGAGGCCCTGCTCGAGCAGGTGCTCGAAGCCGAGCTGGCGAAGGACCTCGCAGCGCGGAACTTCGCCCTCGACGCGCAGGCGGGCTTTCGCGCCGCGGCGACGGCGCTGCTGCACGAATCGGCGCGCTGGTGCGAGCAGCATGCCGATGTGCTGCTGCCCTACATCCGCTACGAATTCGCGAGCTTCGACCCGGCCGCCAGCGCCGAACGCGACCGCGGCCTGCTCCCCGTCTGGACGCTGCTGATCCGCGCCGCGCAAGAGCGCGGCGAAATCGCCGCCGCGCATCGCCCCGAGCAACTCGGCACCTATTTCCACTACCTCTATCTTGGCGCCCTGATGCGCTGGCTCACCCAGCCTCGACTCGGGCTGACCGAGGAGCTCGACACCGTCGTCGGATTGTTCCTCGATGGTGCGGCGGCGAGACAAGATCGGCGCACAACATCGTCGGCGCCGATCCCGTCTCCGACATCGACGACCCACCGTTCTGAGTTCGAAGCCGATCAGCGCACGGCGCCGTCAGCCCTGCTGCTGGCGGCGCCGCTGGCGCTGCCGGTCACGATCTTGATGGGCATCGCCGATCCCGATCGTGATGTCGTCGTTGCGTCGGACACGCCGCCGCCGATCACGAAAGTGATGGCTTCGCGGACCATCATCAAACTTGATCAACGGTCCATCGAATTGGGTGATCGCACTCACTCGAGTCTGATGGATACGCGCGAGATCGCGCACGTGACTGGCTTGCCCGTGTGCATCTTCTGCCACAAGCAGACGCGGGACTCGCTCGGCGTCCCGCATCGCAGGGTTCAGACGCTGATCCGGTTCGACCGCGACGATGTGATGACGTGGGCCAGACGCTGGTTGCAGGAGGCCAAGGACCAAGGCATCGTCGCGAAGGCCAACCCGGCAGGCTAGTACCGGTCGTTACAGCAGGCTCTGGCATCGTTGCCGGCCCGACCTGGACGGACAATGCAATAGCAATGCATTTACATTGACATGGCAATGCAAGTGCCTTATTCTCTGGACACAGATCCTCGCCGGAGAAGCGCCATGTCCGCCACACTGCAAGTCGAATCGACCCTGACCGACCGCTACCAGACCACGGTGCCCGAGACGGTGCGCCGGGCCCTGCGCCTGGGCAAGCGCGACAAGATCCACTACTCGATCCGTCCAGACGGCGTGGTCGTGCTCACACGCGCGGCCGCCGGCGAGAATGACGATCCTGCATTGGCGCCGTTTCTCGGCTTCCTGGCCCGCGACTTGGCCGAGCACCCTGAGCGGCTGCAGGCTGTGGATGCCGGTCTGGCTCAGCGCATCCAGGCGCTGGTCGGCGGTGTCGAGGTCGATCTGGACGCGCCGCTGTCGGCGGACGATGAATGAGCAGCCGAACCGGGGGGTCCGGCCGCCGGCCGTCAACGGCTGGACCCTCTTCGCCCACCCGATCTTCCTTGACCAACTCGACTCCTTGACCGCGCAGGTCGAGGCGCTCAAGCGCAAGGACCCAACCGGCTACGTCAAGAAGAACGCCGCCAAGCGCCTGGCGGCCATCGCCAAGCTGGCGTTCGAGGTGATCCCGCAGGATCCCGCCCGGCCGGAGTACCGCCAGGGCCACACTCTCGGCGACGAGCACAAGCACTGGTTCCGAGCCAAGTTCTTCCAGCAGTACCGGCTGTTCTTCCGGTTCCATGCGCAGGCCAAGGTGATCGTGTTCGCGTGGGTCAACGACGAGGACACGAAGCGGGCCTACGAGAGCGCCGACGACGCCTACAGGGTATTCCGCCGGATGCTTGACAGCGGCCGTCCGCCGTCCGACTGGGCCCAATTGCTGGCCGAAGCACGTGCCGAGTCGGAGCGTCTTGGCCGGCTCGCGTCAAGCGGTTGTTGACGGGCCGACTCTACGTGTGCCGCCGGCCATTTCGCTCCTGCGGTGCGTATTTCAGGCCATCGCGGACGGCCGTTTCAGCCTGAGCGTGGTCGCCATCAGCGCCGTGGGAACTTTCACCACTCGGCCTGCGGACATTGAGCTCTCCGATTTCAGAATGAGCTTTGCTGCTCGATCTGCGCCGGGTGGATAGAGGTATCGATCTGATCCTAGGTGAAGAGATCCATGTCGGCTCCGTTTGACCCACCGTGCTGCGAGTCATGGCGAGAAGTATGGGTCGAACCGGGCGACTTCAGGACGCTGGGCTGCCACGGCGTGGCACATGCATATCCGCGCCGAACCCCGCGCGGTGTCGCGGAACCCGGAAATGAAAACGCCCAACCGATAGAGGTTGGGCGTTGAACGGTGGTGGTGTAGTTTAACAAGAAACGAAACCCGCGTCTCCGCTGAACCTCAGACCCGGTCGGAAGGCTCGCCATATGCGCGCGATTCCGGGGAAGGATTCCGCGCCCCCGCACATGCCCACGACCGGAAGTTCAGAGAGGCCGATTGGCACTCGCAGTCGTCGCCAATGCCGGGCGCTTCCGGGCCTGCAACTTGGCTTTCGTCGCGTTCGCCGCCGTAATGTCCGGCACGAACGACGAAAGGAGCGCCGTGTTGACCGAACCCGCCTTCACCGAAACCGAACTTGCCTTGCGCTGGAACATCAGCATCAAGACCTTGCAACGCTGGCGCAGCGAAGAGCGCGGCCCACCGTACTTCAAGCTCTCCAAGGCCGTCCGCTACGCGGTGGCTGAAATCGTGGCCTATGAGCAAGCAAACCGCCAGGGGATGCCGAACGACGCTGCCTTGCCGCCATTGACGACGGCGACGCCCGTCGTCGAACCTCAGGTGCCAGCCGCGCCCGAGCCGAAGCGGTACTACCTCAACGAGGCCTTCGCGCTCATCGCGCAATACGGCAGCCTTGCGGCGGCCGAGGCCGCCCTGACGGAGGCGCATGATGAAACCCAAGGCTGACTCCACTGCCCGCCGCGCCGACACCGGCCAGGATGAACCGCCAATCAAGTATCCGGTTCTCAACGAAACGCAGCTGTGTTCGAGGTGGAACCTCTCGCCCAAGACGCTCCAGCGCTGGCGTTCGGAGGGCATCGGCCCGCCCGCATGGCACATCGGCAGGTCTGTCCGCTACCTCCTGATGGAGGTCGAGGCCTTCGAGCGCAAGGCGCAGGTGACGTGGAGATCCAGCGCCGGGCGCGCCTTGTCCGAATCCTCGCCCACGGCGCGCGAAGACGCCATCGAGCAGATGATGCAGCAGCGACCCGGTCGGCGCGATCAGATTTTCTACTCCGCCAAGGAAGTGGCCGACATCACTGGACTGCCCGCTCACTGGCTTCACCAGAATCAGGAACGCCACCGGCTCGGCATTCCTTTCTACAGGATGGCGAACGGTGACGTCATCCGCTTCAGCATCGAGGAAGTCTTCCGCTGGGAGGTGCACCACCTGCGTCCGTGCCGCAGCGATGCGGGCACGTCCGTCGATGCACTTCAGTCCGCCAGCTCGTAGCCCGTGCTGCGCCCGCCGCCGGGCGACTTCTTCAACACACCCAATTCCAGCAACTGCGTGATATCGCGCAGCGCAGTGTCGGGCGAGCACTTGGCGATGGCGGCCCACTTGCTGCTGGTGAGCTTGCCCTCAAAGCCGTCGAGCAGGCGGTTGAGCAGTTTCACCTGCCTTTCGTTCAACGACGTGCCAGCCCAGCGTTGCCAGAAGCGCGCCTTGACCAGCACGGCGTCCAGCGTGGACTGCGCGCTGGCGACCGCGCGTCCGAGCGTACCGAGGAACCACGACAACCAGCCGGTGGCGTCGAGCGCGCCCTTCTGCGTGCGCTCCAGCACGTCGTAGTAGTCCTTGCGCTCGCGCTGGATCTGGGCCGACAGGCTGTAGAAGCGTTGCGGACTGCCGTCGGCGCGGGCTAGGAACAGATCGCCCACGGCGCGGGCGATGCGTCCGTTGCCGTCGTCGAAGGGGTGCAGCGTCACGAACCACAGATGCGCCAGCCCGGCCTTGATGAGTGCGGGCTCGCCCGTTTCCTCGTTGGCCCATGCCAAAAACCGCGCCGCCTCGGTGGGCAGCACGTCGGCGGGCGGTGCCTGGAAGTGAACCTTGCGCCGCCGCACCGGGCCGGAAACCACCTGCATCGGCCCGGCCGCATCGTCGCGCCACTGCCCCACGGTGAGCCTATTCATGCCCGAGTACCCGGTTGGGAACAGGGCGGCGCGCCAGCCGAACAGGCGCTCGGCGGTCAGTGGTTCGGCGCTGTGCGAAGTGGCGTCGAGCACCATCTCCACGACGCCTTCGACGTGCCGATCCACCGGGGCCACCGCGCCGATGTCCACGCCCAGACGGCGGGCAATCGACGAACGCACCGATTCGACGTTCAGCACTTCGCCTTCGATTTCGCTGGTCTTGACCACGTCCTCCGTCAACGCGGCAAGGCTGGCCTGATCGCGCAGCGCCATGCCCACGTCGGCCAGACGGCCCAGCAGCACGCCTTGGGCGCGGCTGACCTCGGTCAACGGTCCAGTGAGCGCCGACAGGTCATAGCGCCATTTCGGCCAGTCCTCGGCCTGCCAGATGTAGAGTTTTTCTCCGCTATCCATGCGGAGATTAAACACCTTATTCGCTGCAAAGGCAAGTCATTCTCCGCGCAGTATGCGGCGAATGCGGCAGCTAATCGCCGCATCCAGCCGCGCGATGTTCCTAATTTGCTCCAAAATGCTACATTGGTGGAATATATGGAGCACGCCCCTGCCATGCCCGCCGACACCCACAGCCAGCGCGTGCTCGATCTGGCCAGCCAGAAGGGTTTGCTGCGCGCCAGCGATCTGGACGCCATCGACGCGCCACGGGTCGTCCTGACGCGCCTGATCGCCGCCGGCCTGCTGGACCGGGTCGGGCGCGGCCTGTACCGCCTACCCGGCCATCCGGTCTCGGAACACGAAAGCCTCGTGGTGGTGGCGGCCAAAGCGCCGCAGGCCGTGTTCTGCCTGCTGACGGCGCTGCAATTCCACGGACTGACCACCCAACTGCCACGCCAGGTCTGGATCGCCATGCCGCGAGGCTGCCACGCGCCCCGCATCGATTGGCCGCCGATCAGGATGACGCAGATGACGGGCGATGCCCACGCAGCAGGCATCGAGGAACACCGGGGCGACGGCGTGACGCTGCGGGTCTACAGCGCGGCCAAGACGGTCGTGGACTGCTTCAAGCACCGCAACAAGATCGGCCTGGATGTGGCGATGGAGGCGCTGAAAGATGCCTGGATGGCGCGCAAGGCGTCGGCGGACGATCTGTGGCGGTACGCCAAGGTGTGCCGGGTCGCCAACGTGATGCGGCCCTATATGGAAGTGGTCGCCCATGAGTAATCGCGCGGCCTCGCTCCCATGAGCGCCTGCTCGCCCGCGTGATCATCCGGCGACGGTGATCGGTCGCGGCTTCCGTGCGGATTTGCATGGAGACCCGACGATGACCCGACACTGCACCTGCTGCGGCAAGCCCTTCGAACCGCGCCCGCAAGTCCCCGACCAAGCCTTCTGTTCCTCGCCCGACTGCCAGCGCGCCCGCAAGCGCCAATGGCAGCGGGCCAAGCTCCAGTCCGATCCCGACTACCGGATCAACCAGCGCGCCGCGCAGCAGGCGTGGTCGCAGCGCAATCAAGACTACTGGCGCAACTACCGTGACGCTCGGCCCGAATACGCACAACGCAACCACGAGCAGCAGCGGTCGCGGGATCAGGGCCGAAACGGGGATCTTGCAAAGATGGACGCGTGCGACCTGCCGAGCGGCCTGTACCGCATCACGCGGCATCCGGCGTTGCCGAGGGAAAACGGCGATTCGTGGGTCGTCGAGATCACGCCGGTCTGCGTGACGTGTCCGTGCAAGATGGACGTGTCAAGAGAGGACGTGATCGACGCCTCGTCGATTCGCCCGTAACTTTGCTTCCAAAACGGGTTCTCTCGAACATCCTGCATGGCAACGATTCCAACCGTGTGCGTTGCCGCCGTGCGGCGGCGGCGCGTCCATTGAAGGGGCGGCAGACCCGAGATCGCCAATCACGGAGTGACCGGGTCTATGCAATCGAACGAATCGCCTACAAGCCCGCCAGGGTCGGTGTTCCGCGCCGCGCAGTACGTGCGCATGTCCACCGAGCACCAGCAATACTCGACGGAGAACCAGGCCTGTTGGCGCCGACCGAAAATTGACCCACCTGTAAGGGTTGTGCCGATCCAAATTT
>OEIU01000722.1_pt1 | contig 27495 bp, 30 predicted proteins | sample 1539221 | NCBI WGS metagenome assembly OEIU01 (sample SAMN03792071, study PRJEB22550) | activated sludge metagenome | feature: wastewater treatment plant; material: activated sludge; isolation source: Wastewater treatment plant of a petroleum refinery complex | place: Argentina: Zarate | collected...
CCCCAATCAAAGCGCCAGACATCCGCCAAACTGCATCAAAAGTGAGTCAGAGCCCCAGTCCAAAGCCGATTGACACTCGAGGCCGCCCGCAAGATGCTCGAGAACCATGTCAGCGGGCTACCCGTGGTCGATGCATCGGGCAGGCTCGTCGGCATCGTCTCGGAAAGCGACTTCCTGCGGCGTTCGGGGATCGGAACCCAGCTAAAACGGCCGCGTTGGCTTCGGTATTTTCTGAGTCCGGCTCACTCTGCCAGCGACTTCATTCGTGAATGCGGTCGCAAGGTCGAAGATGTCATGACTCGCGATCCCGTCGTCGCAAACGACGATACGTCGCTGGATGAGCTAGTGCACCTGATGGAGAAGAACGGCATCAAGCGTGTGCCGGTGCTGCGCGACGACAAGCTGGTCGGCATTATCACCCATGCGAATCTGCTTCAGGCCGTGGCCAGCATGGCCAAGGAGATTCCGGATCCTACGGCGGACGATGAACATATCCGCAACCGGATTATCCGCACCTTGGAAGCCACCGACTGGCGGCCGACCGGACTTCAGGTCGCCGTGCGCGACGGCGTGGTTCACCTTCACGGTCTCATCGTCAACGACGACAGCGGGCGCCGGGCGTCGATCGTGGCGGCGGAAAACACCGCGGGCGTCAAGGACGTGCATGACCATCTGTGCTTTGTCGACAGCTGGTCGGGCTTTTACATGGAATCGCCCGAAGACATGAAGTCTGCAAGCTGAGGTCGTTACAGATGCTTGGCTCCTTCGTCTCCTCTCGGTCGTTGCCGCGGCGATTACCTCGCTGTTCACCTTGCTTATGATCACGCTGGTCATCGGTGTCGCAGCTATCGTCATCGCGTGGAAAGCGCGATGCGAGCTCTAGTTGGAGCAGGTCAAGCGCATTTCCACTCTGCTTCCTCGCGCCGACCATCAATGCAGACCTTTGGCGAGACGCGTCGTTCAAATTTCGGCCATGGCTCATTTGTCCGTGACACGATGTACGGTGATCCCGTCGGCGTAAGGCCCGCCACGGCCGCCCCTTGTGCCATTGCTACTTCAACTGATCTGGATCAAGACTTTGTCGAGGTGGGCGTATCAAGATGGCTCGAGCCAAGCACCACGAGGCTGAAAGAAGGACACCAAGCATGCCTACCCACTTCCGCGCGATCGTCTGGATCGACCATTTGCAGGCCCGGATATTCCACTTCGGGCTCTCGGGCGAAGACGAAATTGTTTTGCATCCGCACCTGCCGACGCGCCATCTTCATCACAAGGCCAATACGATCGGCAGCGGCCACGCCGAACCGGACCCCAAGTTCCTGGCGCAGGTTATGGACGCTGTCCGCGATGCGGGCCAAATCCTGATCATCGGCCCCTCCACCGCCAAGACGGAACTTGCCAAATACCTCCGCCAGCAAGATTCGAAAATCGGCGGCCGTATCGTTGCGGTGGAAGCGGCGGATCATCCGAGCGATGGCGAGATAATCGCATATGCCAGGCAGTACTTTGGCATGGGGCCAACGCGGGCTGGCACGATACGCGGATCCATCTCCGGCTAATGCTTCCCCATGATACGCGGCCGAAATCGTCATGAATATGAGAGGTCCAATCAATTGAAGCGACGGAAGCCGCAGTCGGGCACGCGGACGAGATCAAATCAATGATGTCGAGGCCGCCGGTGCCAACGTTCCTTTCGCATTGATTTTCTTCTGGAGTTGTCATGGACCAGGATCCCGCAGACGTACGCGCGAGTCGCTCTGGTTCGACCGAAAGCGGAGGCCGCACTGCTTCGGCCTTGGGATGATTTTTGCAGAACCGTTCCTTGAACGTTTCTTTGCTTGATGGAGATCAAAGAGGCCTCCTTTGTCGGGCATATGCTCTTCGGTCTAACCATCTCAAGGGAGTATTTGTCATGGCAGAAGCTGCCACCAAGTTACCCATCAAGACCCAACCGACTTCAGCTCCGCAGGCCACGACCGGCTCGGGCTGGCAACCCTTCGATGCACTGCGCAATCAGATCGATCGGCTGTTTCATGACTTCCAAACCGGCTTCCTGCAGGTTCCTTCCCGTTCGCTCCTGGACATCGAGCCGTCCTGGCGTCGTGATTTCGGCTTCGAGGTCACACCGGCCGTCGATATCGTCGAGAAGGAGAAGGCCTTCGAAGTGACGGCCGAACTACCGGGCCTCGATGTCAAGAACATCGACCTTCAGCTTTCCGACAACGTCCTGACGATCAAGGGCGAAAAGCAGGAAGAGAAGGAAGAGAAGACCAAGGACCGCTACGTCTCCGAACGCCGGTATGGCTCGTTCCGCCGTTCACTGCAGGTACCCAGCAGTGTAGACGCCGACAAGATTGAAGCGAGTTTCAAGGGCGGCGTTCTGACTGTCACCCTGCCGAAATCGTCGGAAGCGCAGAAGAAGCAGAAGACGATTCCCGTAAGCGTTAAGTAAGCGAACCGCCGGCCTCGCCGTATCACACTTGATCGGTGAGGCCGCTGCAAGCGTATTCCGACCCACTTGAGCGATTTGAAGCCCGAGGGAGACGCAGCCAGATGGCACACAAGCAAATCCTGTTTCATTCGGCGGCCCGCGAGAAGATTCTGCGGGGGGCGACGCTTCTTGCCGACGCGGTGCGTGTCACACTGGGACCGAAGTCGAAATCAGTCCTGATTCAAAAGAATTGGGGCGCGCCGATCGTCTGTAATGACGGGGTGACCATCGCCAAGGAGTTCGATCTCAAGGATCCCGAAGAAAACCTCGGCGCCCAGGTGCTTCGTCAGGCTGCCGAGAGAACCGGCGACGTCGTCGGCGATGGCACCAGCACCTCGACCATCCTGGCGCACGCCATTCTCGCCGACGGTGTGCGTAACGTCGTGGCCGGCGCCAGCGCCATCGATCTCAAGCGCGGACTGGATCGGGCGGCGCGCGTTGCGACCGAAGCGCTGCATGCCATGTCCCGTCCGGTAAAGACCAAGGCGGAGAAGGCACAGGTCGCAACTATCTCAGCTCACAACGACGCGGCGATCGGCGGCATGGTCGCCGACGCCATCGAAAAGGTCGGCGGCGACGGCGTCATTTCGGTTGAAGAGTCCAAAACGACAGAAACCACACTGGATGTCGTCGAAGGCATGAAGTTTGACCGTGGCTTCATATCACCCTATTTCGTCACCGACGCGGAGCGCATGGAAGCGGTTCTTGAGGACCCGTTTGTGCTGCTTTGCGACCACAAGATTGGAGCCTTGCCGGACCTTATCCCGGTCCTGGAGCAGGTTGCCAAATCGGGCCGGCCCCTGCTCATCATCGCCGAGGATATTGAGGGGGAAGCGCTGGCGACCCTGGTGGTCAACCGGCTTCGCGGCGTTCTCAAGGGTCTCGCGGTCAAAGCACCCGGGTTCGGAGATCGTCGCAAGGCAATCCTGGAAGACATCGCAATATTGACCGGCGCACAGGTAATTTCCGCAGATATCGGATTAAAGCTCGAGAGTGTGACGCTGCAACAGCTTGGGCGTGCAGCGCGCGTCGTCGCAGACAAGGAAAATACAACGTTGATCGGCAGTGGCGGCGATCGCGCGCAGATAGACGCCCGCATTCAGCAAATTCGGCGGGAAATGGAGAAAACCACCAGCGACTACGATCGCGAAAAGCTTGAGGAAAGACTTGCCAAGCTGGCCGGTGGCGTTGCCGTGATCCGCGTCGGCGCTCCGACCGAGGCGGAGATGAAATCGAAGAAGGAAGCCCTGGATGACGCCATCAGTTCCACCAAGGCTGCGGTGGCCAAGGGAATTGTGCCCGGCGGCGGCCTCGCGTTGCTGCGGTGTATCGAAGCGGTCGCTCGGGAAGAAACTGCATGCGAGGGCGACGAGAAGACCGGCATTCAGATCCTGAAGCGGGCCCTCGAAGCGCCGGCGCGACAGATCGCGGAGAATTCCGCCGTCGACGGCGGCGTGGTCGTTGCGCGCATGCTGGCGAGCCAGGGAAATTTTGGTTTCGATGCGGCGCGCAAGGAATATGTCGATCTGGTCGATGCCGGCATCGTCGATCCGGCCAAGGTGGTTCGCACCGCATTGGAGAACGCGGTTTCAGTCGCCAGCGTGCTGCTGCTCACCGAGGCGACCATGACGGAAATTCCGGATACGAAAAGAGAGCGGCCGGCTGAGCCGGAGATGGCAATGTGATCGGCGGAGGCTGCGCGCCGTCAAGCTTGCTCCCCAAGCTTGCTCCCTATGGCTCGGCCTTCTTTCAATCTTCAAACGCCGGCGGACCCGGATTGTCACGCGGCTCACTACGAGACTCGTTTTCCTCGACGGGGGCTTCACGCTCGACGTCAACCTGTTCGCTTTCAATCAGGCCCGACGCTTCGTCGGTCTGTTCTGACGGCGGGGTGCGCCTTTTCGTGGGACGCGAGGCCACTTCAGAAAACTTTCCTGGACCAAAGTATCGCATGTGCCCTCGCAACTCGTCGCCTCAATGCGACATCAGGCAACAGATCGGGCTCGACGTTAGCAGACCGCGGGTCATTCCGCCGAATACCCATTCGTTGAGCCGACTGTGGCCGTAAGCGCCGGTCACCAGCAGGTCGGCTCCTTCGTCCTCGGCCAGCCCGATGATCTGATTCGCACCGGACCCATGAGCCTGTATTTCGACGCGACGTTCCGCCTTGATCCTGTGTTGTGCCAGGTAGCGAACGACGTCATCAACATGATGGCGCGCGGCGTCCATCTGGTCCTTCCCGCATATCTCCATGATGGTCACGCGTTTGGCCTCGTGAAGGAACGGCAATGCATCCTGAACCGCTCGCCGCGCTTCCCGCATATCCTTCCATCCGATCACAACATGGTCGGCGGTAAGGGATTTCACTGCCGCAGGCACCACCAGGAAGGGCCGGCCAGTCCCCAGGATGGCCGCACACGACAGTCCGATGGATATCGCCCGACTTGCCTTTTTCGACGAGGATCAAGTCGGCGCATCGTGCTTCGCCGATCAACGTCTGCGTGGGAAACTCGATGGCTGATCGCCATTCGATCTGACGACCAGCTCCTGCGGCAGCCTGGAACTTCTTTCCAGCCTCCGCCAGGTTTGACTGCATCTTGGCAATATCGAATTCGGTCGCGTTGTCGACGATGACGACGCCCTCGGCGACAAACGGCGGCAGGACTGCAACAGCAGACAACCCGAGCAGCTTGGCGGCAAACTTGTCTGCCACACCCGCTGCGACGCCAACCAGTTGCTTGGAGACGTGATCGACATTGACGTAGACCAACAGTGTTGCATAGGACATTGCAAATTCCTCGATTGAAGATCACATCGCCATTACGTCCATGTCTTGGCGCCGCCTCCTGAGCCCGGCGAGACTGGCCGTCGTTCAGGCATCACTCATAAGATGCTTTTCAATTTCTCCGACCGAATGCTTGGTCAGGTCCTTGTTAATCTCCGCGACAATGCAAGCCTTTACATCGGAGTGGAACGCGCTTCGCAATTCCGCCAAGGTTCTTGGCGGCGCCACCACGATGAGGGCCGTCGCCTTGCTCGTTCGGACCACTTGTTCCATAGCCGCCGCGACCGTTCGGGCGAACCGATGCTCCTCGATATCATGCCAATCGGTCGGCTCGACAGCGCTTCTGCGGCCGACCACGGCAGCCTCGCTTACCCGTCCCGGCCGATCGCTGCCCTGCTCGTGGGTCGGCAGATTTTCTGCCTCAAACACCTTTTCGGTTTTGAGATTCGGAAATTTGGCGTCGCCATCATTTCGCAGAAACAAGGCCTTTTCGGCCGTCGCCGACAAACACCAGGGCATTATGCGGAATTTTCAACATGTTCCTACGCTCCTCAGGATTACGCGGCGCCTCCGGTGGTGGCCGGACCAGGCCGCGTCACACGCCGAACGGATAGGTATCCGGCAGGCCCTTGATTTCGGCGGTCTCAAGCGAGGTCACGGCCCGGCTACTCCAAACCAGATGTACTCGTCGAACCGTTCCCTAGGCTCGCGCAAAAATAGTGGCTTGCGCGCTCACTTATCCGCCACTGGGTTGGAAGGTATTCGCATCGCTCCCGCGCCGTTTGATCGAGATCAAGGGCAAGCCCGGCATATCCGGCTCAGCTACCAATGTTTCTGCAGCTCGATTGGAAACGGCAATGGATGCCAGAGAAGCAATCTACGGCCGGCGAGCCGTGCGCGAATTCACGACGGCGCCCGTGGAAGAAGCGGCATTGCGCGGGCTAATCGACGCAGCGGTCCAGGCTCCCAGCGCCGTGAATCAGCAGCCTTGGCTGTTTACGATCGTCCGGGACAAAGAGCTGTTGGCGCGCGTTTCGAGCGAATCAAAAGCCCACCTGCTGAGAACTTCTCCGGCGGCATTGGCCTCGCACCATTTCCTGCACATTCTGAACGATCCTAAGTTCGATATCTTCTACGGCGCTCCCGCGCTGGTCGTAATCTCAGCAGCCGCAGGACCCTGGATCACCGAGGATTGTTCGCTTGCGGCAGAGAACCTGATGCTCGCGGCGCACGCGGCAGGGCTCGGCACGTGCTGGATTGGGTTTGCGCAAGGTTGGCTCGGAACACCCGATGGCAAATCGGTCCTGAAGCTGCCTGACACCTATATGCCGGTTGCGCCAATTATCGTTGGGCACCCGAGGTCCGTTCCTCCCGCGGTTTCGAGAAAACCTCCCAGGATCGATTGGATTTCATAGCAACTATGACCCCATTCGGAATCAGACCCCACATGACAACAGCATCCGTGACCAAAGCTCGTCAAACATCATCGTCACAGCCGACGAAGGAGGAGACCACTTCCAAACGGCAAGGCCGGCGGAAAGCCACCACCGTTTCCTGGTACGGCACGCTCTTGATCGTTGGCACGTTGTTGGTCGGGGCCGGATGGGAGCTTTTCCGATGGATCCTTGCGATCATTACGCTGGACTGAACGCCGCAACTTTCTGACGCCCTGTGTGGGGGCCGGCTTGATGAGGATCAATTCTGAATCGAGCGAAAATTCCAAGATAGACAATGGCAGACCAGGAAGGAGCTCCAGTCATGCAAGCGCGCGACGTGATGGTTTCCCCCGTCATTACAGTTGGGAAAAGTGCCACTGTTCGAGAAGTAGCAAAGATTTTGCTTGAGAAGCGCATAAGCGCGGTTCCCGTAGTCGACAATGTCGGCAAGGTGGTCGGCATTGTAACTGAAAAGGACTTGATGCATCGCGCGGAAGCCGGAACTGAACGGCCCTATTCGTGGTGGCTGCATTTCCTCACCGATGACGCGACGATCGCGGCAGATTATGTCAAATCGCACGCCGCAAAGGTTAAGGATGTCATGACCTCCGACGTTGTAACGGCCGCCCCGGAAACGCCGCTACATGAAATCGCGACCTTGCTCGAGGAACGCCGGATCAAGCGCGTTCCGATTGTCAACAAGGATGGTGATCTCGTCGGCATCGTTAGCCGCTCAAACCTGATCCAGGCAGTCGCCAGTGCCCAGCCGAAGCTCGAGGTGGCCCTTCCCGATTCGACCATTCGACAACAGTTGCTTGGCGAACTGAAAAAACACTCCTGGGTGCACGCCCATAATTTGAGCGTGACGGTGACCAACGGAATCGTCGACCTCTGGGGTTATGCTGAGTCCGGCGAGGAGCGGAAAGCGATCCGCGTGATTGCCGAGGCTGTTCCGGGAGTCACGATGGTCAACGATCACCTCGCTGTCAGCTCAACGTTCGTCTACTGAGCCTAGCCAGCCGCTCCTCAGGCCGCCGCCTGTCCCGTGGCGACGGCGCCCGCGGAGCGCAAGGGTGCGAATTGCTCTACCGTCAGGGATTCGTGCGCGATCAGAAGCTCGACCCCGGCCTCGAGGTCTGCCCGCCGCTTTTCCAGAATCTGCCGGGCACAAGCATCTCCAGCTTCGACCAACTGGCGCACGGCAAGGTCAATTTCGCGTCCAGTCGCTTCCGCTGCGCTGACCACGATGTCCTGCATCGCGGGTAAAAAGGTCTGCGGCCGGGATGCGTAGGTTCGCTGCCCGACCCCGGGATCCATACCGTATTTTGTCACCATCTCGACTGCAATCTCCGTCGCCCGTTGCAGGTCGTCGGCGGCTCCCGTCGACACGTTGCCATCGAAGATCAACCGTTCGGAGGCGCGGCCTCCCATCAATACGGCGATTCGATTCTTCAATTCGCTCGCTGAAAGCAGAAACCGATCTTCCGTGGGCCGCTGCATAGTGTAACCGAGCGCGCCGACGCCGCGGGGAATGATGGATACTTTCTGGACGGGATCAACGCCGGGCAGAGTCGCAGCGACAAGGGCATGGCCCATCTCATGATAGGCGACCCTGCGGCGCTCGTCCTTGCTGAGCACCCTGCTCTTCTTTTCGATCCCGGCAACGATCCGCTCGATCGCTACCGTGAAATCGTCGAAAGAAACCTCGTCAGCGTTCCGCCTGGTCGCGGCGATGGCCGCCTCGTTGATCAGATTAGCAATATCGGCACCGGTGAAGCCGGTGGTGAGGCCCGCGACCTTGTCCAGATCGACATCGTTACCGACCCGGATCTTGCGGATGTGCACCTTCAGGATGGCAACACGGCCGTTCTTATCGGGTCGATCCACCAGCACCTGGCGGTCGAACCGCCCTGCGCGCAACAGCGCGGGATCGAGAATTTCGGGCCGGTTGGTCGCCGCCAGCAAGATAACGCCCACCCTGGGATCGAAACCGTCAAGTTCGGCGAGCAGCTGGTTCAAGGTCTGCTCCTTTTCATCGTAGCCGCCAAACGCGCCGGGAGTTCGGCTGCGCCCAAGGGCATCGAGTTCGTCGATGAAGATGATGCAGGGCGCCGCTTTGCGTGCCTGTTCGAAGAGATCGCGAACCCGGGCCGCACCGACCCCAACGAACATTTCGACGAATTCCGAGCCGGAAATGGAGAAGAATGCGACCCCGGCTTCGCCCGCCACGGCCCGGGCGAGCAAGGTCTTGCCGGTACCCGGCGGGCCTACCAGCAGGATGCCTTTGGGAACATGAGCCCCAAGCCGGCCGTAGCTCTTGGGATCCTTGAGAAAGGAAACGACTTCCTGCAATTCGAATTTTGCTTCCTCGACGCCGGCCACGTCGGCAAAAGTGATCTTTATGTCCTTTTCGACATAGACTTTAGCTCGCGATTTGCCGATCGACATGAACCCGCCGAGACCGCCTTGTCGATCCACGAGATGACGGCTGATGAATATCCAGACCACATAGAACAGCCCGACGGGAATGATCCAGGACAGAATGGTTTGAAGCAGCCCGCCCGACGGCGCGCCGGTGACTACCACGCCTTTCACCGCCAGTTTGTCGGCGAGCGCAGCATCGACACGGGCGGTCACAAAGGCCGTCTTACCGCTCGGCAGCTTGTCCTTCACTCTGCCTTGGATGATATCCTGACCTACGGTGACCTCGGTAACGCTGCCTTCGGCGACCAGCTGTTCGAATTGGCTGAAGGGAATGGTATCTACTTGATTGTAGGATACCAGCGCCCATTGCAGGACAAGTGAACCAAGGGCCGCGGCAGCCCGTGGCACCCATTATGATGTTTTGCTTCCGCGACGGATGATCAGAGGCCATTTCACTTTCCGGGTAGATCGGGATGTCCAACGTGACCGGACGAACAAGGTCCAGTCCTAATCAATTGTAGTGAGCCCGGGGTGCCATAGCTTGCTCTGGATCAATTTACATCGTCGGCCATGGCTTACATTTCTTTGGTACGACGCGCCTCTTTCCCGCAAGCGCGGAGGAAGTTACCTGCCCTACGCATCCATCGATGACCTTCCCCCGCCGGTTCGGTCGCATTTGCCACTGCACGCGCAGGAGATCTACCTGGCTGCCTTCAATAATGCTTGGACGGAATATCAATCTCACGGTCCTGAGCAGCGTGAGCAAATTGCTCATCGCGTTGCTTGGGCAGCGGTGAAACGCAAGTATCGAAAATCCGGGGACTGTTGGATTTCACGCCAACCCAGCTGAGTCGACGGCTCCGTCATGACACGCGGGGTCGGTATCCCCGGTTCGATTGATCTCCGTCAACATCAGCCTTGCGGAACGATGTCACCAAACCGCCAAGCCCGGCGGTCATGATTGACGACGACGCAGTCGCCGGTTTGTGAGAACAACGGCTATCCCATTTGCGTTACCAATGACCGCAGTCGTGAAATGCGGGCCTTGGCCTCGGCCCAAGGAACGCGAGCCGGGTCAAGCAACATCGGTAACTTCGTGCTGGATCGATGTGACGGAGGAACGCAATGCCGCCGAAGAATCCCATCAACTGGATGCTTTCCGATGCCATCGAGACGCTCGCCCGAGCGGAGCGCTTGCACCAGCAATTCCTGAATCTGCAGCCGCTGGCCGGAACGCGCGAACCAAGGTGGGAGCCGCCCATCGACGTGCTGGAGACGGAGCGGGAGATACTCATCTTCATCGCTCTGCCGGGTGTCGATCCCAACGAGGTCGAAGCCAAACTCGAAAAGGGAGCGCTTGTGGTCAGTGGACGCCGCACGTTGCCCGCCGAACTCCGTGACGCGCGCATCCTCCGCCTCGAACTGCCACAAGGCCGTTTCGAGCGTCGCATTGCTCTACCGCCTGGCCGCTACGCCATAAGCCGCTTCGCCGCGAACGGTTGCGTCGGCCTGCGTCTCGCCAAGTCCAATTGAGGAGATGGCCATGTCATCGGACAACGAAGCACCCGGATCGAGCCCCGCTCCTGCCTCCTCTTCTGATCCATCGGTTCAGATTCCGGGCGATGCTCTCATTATCGTGCCGGTGCGCAATACGGTTTTGTTTCCGGGCGTCGTCATCCCCATCACCATATGGCGAGCGAAGTCGATCGCTGCGGCACAACAGGCCGTGCGCGAACAGCGGCAGATCGGCATCTTGCTTCAACGCGATGCCGAGTTGAGCGAACCCGGACCTGACGATCTATACCGCGTCGGCACCCTCGCCAATATCGTACGCTACATCACCGGGCCTGATGACAGTCACCACCTCGTCTGTCAGGGAGTGCAGCGCATGCGGGTGCTCGACTATCTTCCCGGCACGCCGTTTCTGGCGGCGCGCGTTCTTCACATTCCGGAACCGACAGCGAGTTCTCCGGAAATTGAAGCTCGCTTTCTGAACTTGCAGCGGCAGGCCATTGAGGCTGCCGAGCTGCTTCCACAAGCCCCCCAGGAACTGATCGCCGTACTGCAAGGCACCACCTCACCTTCGAACCTGGCCGACCTTGCAACGTCCTACATGGACATTAAGCCTCAGGAGAAGCAGGAAATCCTGGAGACGATTGATCTTACGCTCCGGATGGACAAAGTTTCGCGCCATCTGGCCGAGCGCATCGAAGTGCTTCGGCTCAGCCATGAGATCGGACGGCAGACAAAGGCGACTTTCGATGAGCGTCAGCGGGAAGCGATTCTTCGGGAGCAGATGGCGACCATTCAGCGCCAGCTTGGAGAGGGGGACGGCAAGGCACAGGAGGTTGCTGAGCTGAACGAGGCCATCGCCAAGGCCGGGATGCCGGCCGAAGCGGAAAGCCAGGCGCGAAAGGAAGTTCGCCGCTACGAGCGCATGCCCGAAGCTGCCGCCGAGGCTGGCATGGTCCGAAGCTATCTCGACTGGCTGATTGAACTGCCCTGGAGCCTGCCGGAGGAGAAACCGATCGACATTGCGGAGGCCAGGCGAATCCTCGACGAGGATCACTATGGTCTGGAGAAGATCAAGAGCCGCATCATTGAATATCTGGCAGTCCGGAAGCTGGCGCCGCATGGCAAGGCACCTATTCTCTGTTTTGTCGGTCCGCCCGGGGTAGGCAAGACTTCGTTGGGTCAATCCATTGCCCGCGCGATGGGGCGGCCATTTGTCCGGGTTAGCCTGGGTGGCGTACATGACGAAGCGGAGATCCGAGGCCACCGGCGCACCTATATCGGCGCGCTGCCCGGCAACATCATTCAGGCAATCAAGAAAGCGGGCGCGCGCAACTGCGTGATGATGCTCGACGAGATCGACAAGATGGGGCGCGGAATTCAGGGCGATCCATCGGCAGCGATGCTCGAGGTGCTCGATCCCGAGCAGAACGGGATCTTCCGCGACAACTACCTCGGGGTGCCATTCGACCTCTCAAGGGTCGTATTCGTGGCCACCGCCAACATGCTCGACACGGTCCCGGGACCGCTGCTGGACCGGATGGAGATCATCAGTCTCGCCGGCTACACCGAGGATGAGAAGCTGGAAATCGCGCGGCGCTACTTGGTCCGCCGCCAACTCGAGGCAAACGGACTGAAGGCCGAGCAGGTCGAGATTGATGCGGACGCGCTGAGGCTCATCATCAAAGGGTATACCCGTGAAGCAGGCGTTCGAAATTTGGAGCGGGAGATTGGCAAGGTTTTCCGCAACGTGGCCGTCCAGATCGCCGAAGGCAGCACAAATCGAGTTGTTCTCACGACGAAGGATATCGGGCCAGTCCTTGGCCAGCCCCGCTTCGAAAACGAGATCGCGATGCGCACCAGTGTTCCCGGGGTGGCAACGGGCCTCGCCTGGACGCCAGTGGGCGGCGATATTCTCTTCATCGAAGCCACGCGCACGCCCGGAAAGGGAACGCTGATCCTGACCGGCCAGCTTGGCGAAGTGATGCGCGAGAGCGTGCAGGCTGCCCTGACGCTGGTGAAAAGCCGCGCCGCTCAACTTGGTATCGATCCGTCGGTGTTCGAAAAGAGCGACATCCACGTCCATGTCCCGGCGGGCGCCACGCCGAAGGACGGGCCGAGCGCGGGTGTCGCGATGTTCACCGCCCTTACCTCTCTACTCACGAATCGTACCGTGAGAAGCGACACCGCCATGACCGGCGAGATTTCACTGCGGGGCTTGGTGCTTCCGGTCGGCGGCATCAAGGAAAAGGTCGTCGCCGCGGCCGCAGCAGGCTTGACCCGTGTTATGCTGCCGGCGCGGAATCGACGGGACTTCGACGAGATACCGCAGGGAGCCCGTGACAGGCTGGAGTTCATCTGGCTTGAGCGGGTGGATGACGCGATTGCGGCGGTACTGGAGACACGGGTCAGCACCGCCACTGCCGCTGCGGAATGATTGAGGCGATTGCGAATCGCACACCATGCCGATCAACAGCGCTGGTATTCTGATGTACCGCCGCAGCGGCGACGGCGTTGAAGTTCTCCTTGTCCATCCGGGCGGCCCTTTCTGGCAGACCCGCGACCAGGGCGCATGGTCACTGCCGAAGGGAGAGTACGACGATCGAGAGGACGCCGAAACCGCGGCCCGCCGCGAATTCAAAGAAGAACTCGGCGCAGAAGCCGTTGGCCCTCTGCGGTCCCTTGGCCAAGTGCGCCAGCGCGCCGGCAAGATAGTCCAGGGCTATGCGATAGAAGGTGATCTTGACGCCAGCGCCGTTCGCAGTAACGACGTAGCGATTGAATGGCCCCCTCGTAGCGGCCGGACTGTGCATTTTCCTGAGGTCGACCGCGCCGCGTGGTTCGCGCTTCCCCTCGCCCGAGAGAAGATTCTAGCCAGCCAACGCCCATTTCTCGATCGTCTGGAAACGATGTGGAAGACGGCGTCGCGACAGCCCGGTCAGAAGACATCACCGTGACTGCGACGTGGTGGAACATTCCGAGGACAGAATCGTTCTCGCCGACAATCCACGTCGCAAAGCGGACGTTATCAAGGCTGACCCCCGCGCCGATGCTTGACTTCCCTCAACACCCAACTTTAACGGCGGCAGTAATGTTTTCACATGCTTGCCCGGTTAGCGTGATTGGAGGCCACTCATGGATGACGCAATCAGAAGGACGATCCTGACGCTGTTGAATTAACATCGCATCATGACGGTTGCGACGCTGCGGCCCGACGGCTGGCCGCAGGCAACGACCGTCGGCTATGTGAACGAAGGCCTGACTCTTTATTTTCTCTGCGGCTTGGAAAGTCAGAAAGCGAAAAACCTGGCGCGCGACAACCGCGTTTCGCTAACCATCGACCACGACACCGCCAATCTGATGACGATTACCGGCCTGTCGATGGCAGGGCACGCGCATGCGGTGACTGACCGGGCCGAAGCGGACAAGATATTGCGGATGTTGCCGCTGAAATATCCCGAGGCGCCTCCTTTACCGATCAAAATGCCCAGCCCGGACGAGATCCGCCTGTTTCGCGTAACGCCGACCGTCATTTCGGTGCTCGACTACTCGAAGGGCTTCGGGCATACAGATATTGTCAGCTGCTGATCTCGTCATTCCCCCGCGGCAGCTTGGCGCCTCGTTATGAGGTTGGACCGCATCCCGTCCAATGTATGTCCGACGGTGAGAGTTAAACAACTCAACGTCGTGCGCGCCAGTTTCATTCTTGCCCTCATTGCAAGCGAACCGTCGTCGTCGCTGGGACAAGCCAAGCACTATTGTTTCGTCGGAGAAATTGTCAGGACAATCGCGCGCTAGCCAGCCTTTGCCCATCCCTCATCTTCCGGCGACCGGAACGAAAGCCCGGACATTGCGTCGAAGAGGTGAAGGTGATCGTGAACCAGCCTGACGCCGGCGACGTTTTCCGCCGCCACGATGGTCGCCTGCCGAGAGCGCTCATCCGTGATCATACCGCTCACATGCACGATCCCGTCTCGCACCGTGACACCAAGCTGCGCCGGCTGCCATTCATTCTTCTCAATGGATGTGATCACGCGGCTACGGATGTGGTCATCGTCGGCAGTCGGATCCGGAATGTCCCGAGAAAGACTTGCGACGGCGCGCAGCAGGTCGGTCCGCGTCACAATTCCGACCAGCGCGGTGTCGCGCACAACGGGCACACGCTTGACATTCTTCCGTTCCATCAATCGCACCAGTCCTCCAGCGGCGTGTCCTCTGTCACGGTGCTGAGATCGTCCTGCGTCATGATCTCGCCGACCTTTTGACCGTGCTCACGCACGAAATCGGCGGCCGATTTCCCGGGACCCATGAGAGAGTCGAGCCATCTGATGCGCGGCGTCTGCGTGCCGATCTCGCTGCGGCAAAGAAAGTCTCCTTCCGAGACAATACCGATCAACCGGCCAGCCTCGTCGACCACGGGGAGTCCGCTGATATGGTTTTGCAGCATTAGATTTGCAGCGTCCCGTATTGATGTATCGGCTTTCGCCGTGATCACCTTGCGGGTCATGATCTGATGCGCGCGCATTGAAGTCTCCAATTTTAGGTTAGAGGCAATTCATGTTGGGCGCCCTACCATTGACGCAGATCAAGCATGACCCGGCCGCCGGACCAGAATTGTCGAGATTGATCTGCATCAAACGAGACCGAAACGAATGGATGATAGTTGTTGGGCAGGTTGAAAGAACCATTCAGATGAGCACGCAGGGACGCGCATTTGCGACAAATATTCTTTCGGTATTGATCATTTCAAACATCGCTACGAGCTTTTCCGCACTCGCCGACGTAGAAAGCGTCCGGCGCGGAAAGGGCTTTGCGCAAGCCAATTGTTCGCGTTGTCATTCGATCGACAGAACGACCCAAAGCCCTCGCGTCGCCGCGCCTCCATTTCGAACTCTTCATAAGCGATATCCGGTTGAAACGCTGGAAGACGCACTCGGCGAAGGGCTGTCGACAGGCCATCCAAGGATGCCAGAGTTTCGGCTGGATCCCAGCCAGGTCGGCGATTTCATCAGCTTCCTGAAGTCGCTTGAATGATCTGTTTGATCTACCGCATGGCCGCCGCCCCCGCCTTGACTTATTGGCAGCAGGCGTAAGAGAGGCTTGCGGCTGACGCGGTACGGAGCACGCCTCCCTGGACATCGAGTTCGCGCATGCTCCTAAGGGCCTGCCGGTTTTCCTGAGCATCCGCCCAGTTTCCTTGGCGGACTTTTTAATGAGGATCGTTTATGCCGACATTTTACTTCGACCGGAAAGACGGAATTCCCATCAGGGACAGGGCTGGACTGGAGTTTCCGGCGATCGCCAATGCAATTGAGCATAGCAAAGAGCTTGCACAGCGATTGAGCCAGGAGCACCCGCGTGCAGATCCCAAGCTTTCAATAGTTGTCATCGACGAGTCGGGCGCGGAAGTACATCGAGAAAGAGTCTACCCCGACGTCCAGAAATCGACCTGATGCGCTGGACCTAAGCAGTCCCTTCCCGGGAGAGCGAAACGACCCACGCAATCATGGAAGAGAGGAAACCGGATACCAAGCGTCCCGCCGAGCAAATGGTGCAAGAACAGGTTATCGCAGCCCCAAGGTTTCAAATGATGAGTGAGCGAGCGACCGAAGCCTTCGTACCATTGCGCCGCCGTCTTGGATTGCCTCTGCTTGTCTTGTACGGAACAGGAATCACGGTCGGCGCCGGCATCTATGTGCTGATCGGCGCGGTTGCGGGCCATGCCGGCATTTATGCTCCATGGTCATTCGTCCTTGCGGCGGCGGTGATGGGTCTGACCGTCGCCTCCTATGCGGAATTATCGACACGATTTCCGGTCAGCGCGGGCGAAGCGGCGTACGTCAGGGCAGCCTTCCGGTCCCCCAGATTCTCGACGATGGTCGGCCTGCTCACCGTTGCTATCGGGGTGATTTCTTCGGCCGCCGTAACACTTGGATCCGCCGGTTACATCCAGCAATTCGTTGGCGTTCCCAAATCGGCAATCGTGATCGCGGTTCTGGCAATTCTTGGGGGCGTGGCATGCTGGGGAATTCTGGAATCCGTCGTCCTGGCGAGCATCTTTACACTGATCGAGGTCGGTGGACTTGTTATCGTTATTGTCGCTGCCGCTTATGGGGAGCTTCCCGTCGTCGCCACGACCGCACACATGCCGCCGCTGGATGCAACAGGTCTATCGGGAATCGCGTTCGGTAGCTTGCTCGCATTTTTTGCTTTCATCGGCTTCGAGGACCTCGCGAACGTCGTGGAGGAAGCAAAGGTGCCGCACCGCGACATCCCCCGCGCCATGATATTGACGTTGCTTATCTCGACAATCCTGTATGTGGTAGTCGCAGCGGTCGCGGTGACCGCGGTGCCTGTTGAACGCCTGTCGTCTTCGTCCGCACCGCTGAGTCTGGTCTTTCGAGAGGTCGCCGGTGTTAGCCCGGCGACAATAAGCGCCATCGCCATTGTCGCAACGCTGAATACGAGCCTGGCGCAGATGACAATGGCCGCCCGGGTCATTTACGGCGTCGCGCGGGAGCGCCAGTTGCCTGCCGTTCTCGCACATGTGAGTCCTCGAACCGGAACTCCCTGGGTCGCGACAGGGCTCATTGTCGCGATGGTCGTCCCCCTTGCGCTGTTCGTACCACTGGCATCGCTTGCAGAGGGTACCTCCCTGGCAACGCTCCTGGTCTTTGCGCTTGTCAATCTATCATTGCTGCGGCTTCGCTATCAGCGTGTACAGTCCAAAACGCCACATGTAACCATCCCGGTTCTCATCCCGGCGGCCGGATTTGCGACCTGCGTTGCCATGATGGCGTTCGCCTTTTTGAAGTAGGTACGCCAAAATGTTCACCGGCGGCATCGTACCATCCACTCAGCAGGCTCCGCCACCATCAAGCGGAATGCCGGGTCCCGCTTACGTTGCTCCGGACGAAGGGCAGTTGCTCTCTCGCTTCTGGCAAGATGCTTCCGGCTTCTGGAAAGGCCGTTCCGCATGGCGCGCCTGGCCGCTGGTCGTCCTATTGATCGCTACGGTACTCCTGCAGCTACGGACTCAATATGGGTTGAATTTCTGGAACCGCGACTTCTTCAACGCGGTCGAGCGCAGGGACGCGGCGGACCTTTGGATGCAGGCACTGCGGTTCGTGCCGTTGGCCGCTGCCAGCATTTTCCTCGCCATCTCTTCGGTCTGGTGCCGGATGACCATGCAGCGCACATGGCGCGAGTGGCTGAGTAACCGTCTTTACGACTATTGGCTGGAGAACGATCGTTATGTCCGGCTGAGATTCGCGCCCGGGGACCATCAAAATCCCGAGTTTCGGATCGCCGAGGACGTGCGGATCGCGACGGATCTTCCCATTGACCTTACGATTGGACTGTTCTCGTCGTTCCTCACGGCGATTACGTTTATCGGCGTCCTGTGGTCCGTTGGAGACGGCCTGGTCATGAACGTCAGCAGCCTTGTGCTCAATATCCCCGGCTATCTCGTCATCGCGGTCGTCGTCTATTCCGTCCTGCTTTCGGCCGCCACCTTGCTGATTGCCCGACACCTGGTCCACGTGCTGGAAGAAAACAAGCGAAACGAAGCCGAACTGAGATCGATCGGGACCCATCTGCGCGAAATCGGCGAAGGTACCGCGCTCGATGATGACAAGAAGGACGGTCGCCAGGCTGTTGGCTTGGCTTTGAAGGCGGTGATCGCCATTTGGCGAACCTATTGTTGGCAGCTGATGCGGTTGACACTGGTCACGCACGCCAGCGTCCTGATGACACCCGTCGTCGGCTTGCTGCTGTGTACCCCAAAATATCTCGCGGGTGCGATGAGTCTCGGGGAAGTGGTTCAGGCCGCAGCCGCCTTCGTCATCGTGACGAGCGCGTTCAATTGGTTCACGGACAACTATGCACGCCTTGCGGAATGGACCTCCTCCGCCAATCGTGTCGCCGCGCTGCTGCTTGGGCTGGATCAGGTTGATCGCGCGCCGGCTGATTTGAAGGAATCGGAAGAATGAAAGACCCTTACGAGACGCTTGGTGTGAGCCGATCTGCGACTGACAAGGAGATCAAGGACGCATTCAAGAAACTGGCGCGTAAATTTCATCCTGATCTCCATCCGGGCGACAAGGGGGCTGAGGCAAAGTTCAAGGATATCTCGGCCGCCAACGATCTGCTCAAGGACAAGGACAAGCGGCGGAGGTTTGATGCGGGTGAAATCGACGCCAGCGGCGCAGAGCGGCCGCAGGAACGATACTATCGCGACTTCGCCGACGGGCCCGGCTACGCCTCGCATGCGGCCCAGGACGGATTTGACAGCAATGAGGGTCTGGAAGAATTCCTGGCAAAGGCGTTCGCGGGCGGAGGGCAGCGCTCACAACGCACGTTCCGGGCGCGCGGCCAGGATCTGAGCTACGTGCTTCCGGTCGCCTTCCTGGACGCTGCCAACGGCGCCACGCACACCATCACGTTTCCGGATGGCAAGACCTTGCAGGTGAGTGTGCCAGAAGGTGCCGAGGACCGGCAGATGCTGCGGCTCAAGGAACAGGGCATGCCGGGCTACGGCGGCGGGCCGCCGGGCGACGCCTATGTCGAGCTGCACATCGAGCCGCATCCATTCTTTCGCCGCAAGGATGAGAACATCCATGTCGAGGTTCCCGTGACCCTGAGGGAGGCCATGCTCGGCGGCGGGATCCAGGTGCCGACAATAGGTCAACCGGTGACGGTGACCGTCCCGAAGGGATCGAATACGGGCACCACTTTGCGGCTGCGTGAAAGAGGCATTCGTAACCGAAAAACCGGACAGCGCGGGCATCAGCTGGTCACCCTGAAGGTGGTGCTGCCGACCGCCGAAGAGCCCGAACTGATCGAGTTTCTGGAGAGCTGGCAGCCGAAAACCGAACAGAATCCGCGCAAGGAGATGGAGAGATGATGGCTCTTGATGACCTTCTGGCGACCATACCCTCGCTGCAACGCGGCGATCTTGAAGGCTGGATCCGCGACGAACTGGTCGCCCCGCAGCAGGACGCAGCTTTGTCGTTCTCGGACATGGAATGCGCCCGGATCCGTCTCATCTGCACCCTGACTTACGAACTCGAGGTTGATAGCGGCGCGCTCCCGGTGGTGCTGTCCCTGCTCGATCAGCTCTATGATACCCGTCAGCGCCTGTTGTCGCTGACCCGTGCCGTAACGGTACAGGACAAGGCTATTCAGGCGGCCATTATCGCTGCCATGTCGCCGGGTGGCAATTTCGCCGGGACCGACCAACCCTGACGGCATTGTTCGGGAACGGGGCCTGACGCCCCCGCCGGCCCACATCGGCCCCGTCCACGGCAGGAGGCCGGTACAGCTGATAAAAGCCTCTATCCCTCATTTGCCTTAAGGACATGCCGAGACGGGCTCTTGAAGGCTAGACACCTCCGGTGAACTACGTCGGGGGCCCTCCCTAAGATAAGAAGCGAAATTTCGCGACGCAGAGATCTAAACTAGCAATTGTCCATCAGTCCGCTCAGGAGATGGCACATGCTCACTCAGTCGATCAGCGCTCCCGTCGCAAATCCCAAAGTCGGCACCTCCGGCCTTCCCGACCAATTCCATGCGATTACCGGCCATGCCGGCCTGGTCGCCACGGAGTTTTCCTACAAGAAGGATGAGGAAATCTACGGAGAGGATGAGCCTTCGGACTACCTCTATCAGGTCATTTGCGGCTCGGTTCGAAGCTATAAATTGCTATCCGACGGCAGGCGACAGATTGGCGCATTCCACCTTGTAGGCGATGTCTTCGGGCTGGAGTCCGGACCGACCCATCGGCTGACCGCTGAAGCCATCGCTGACACCACGGTTCGCCTGGTGAGGCGCCGCAGCCTGGAACAGGCAGCCGGCATCACTGCCCAGGTTGCCCAGAGCCTCTGGACCATGACAGCCGGAGAGCTTCGACATGCCGAAGACCACATGTTGCTTCTCGGCTGCAAGAGCGCGATGGAGCGCGTAGCGAGCTTCCTGCTTGAGATGGATCGTCGCTTAGCCGGGACTGGCATGATGGCGCTTCCGATGTGCCGCAGGGACATCGGAGACTATCTGGGCCTCACGCTTGAAACAGTCTCGCGCGCCCTTTCGCAACTTCACAATGACGGCGTGCTCGCCTTTTCCGGCGCCCGTCAAATCGTGCTTCGCAACCGACAGCGCCTGCACAATATGGATGCGTGAGCACCACTCTTACTCGTTCATCTGATCGCAGGCGCAATAACGCGGGGACGTAATACACGACTTCAAGAATCGACGCTTTTGGAGGTCCGCAATGAACCACTCGATCTATAGCACAGATCGCACGACTCACATGAAAATCGTGGTCGTTGCGCTGGTGGCAGGTATCGGAGCCGCGGGCTTTGGGATTGCGGCGCGCGTCAATACCGGCAGCGAATATTCACAGGCTGCCTATGTCATCAAGAAGGCGGGGCTTGAGGACAGAAGGCTTGTACTTGCGTTACCGACGCCATGAACCGTCTGGTACGGTCTGGCTTGAGACATTCGGCTTTTGCTCAGCTTTCGGACATGTTCGAGTTTGCTCGCGCCTGCCGCATGCCTCACACCACTTTCTACCAATGGCAGCATCATCTCAATTAAACTAAGCGTCGACCGATCATCTTGATACCGATCAATGGTGTCGGTCACCAGCGGCCTAAACTAATCAAAGGGTCGTTCCCGTGAGGGTTAGCCGAGATGAACGAGCAGTCTGGCCCCGGCGAAACCGGCAGCAAGGATACGCCGCAAATTGTACCTTTCCCTGCAACCGAGCGCGCGGTTCGGGAGCCGGCAGGGCAGAAGCACGGAACGGTTTGGTATTGGGCTATCGGTGCCGTGGTGGCAATCATCCTTGCCGTTGCGGTTTCCGTCTGGTGGTCCGTTGGCAGCAGTTCGGGAATTCGCTATGCGACAGTGCCCGTCACGATCGGGCCGATCGCCCGCAGCATTAGTGCGACCGGGACCGTCAACCCCGAATTGACGATCATTGTCGGGAGTTACATATCCGGAGTCATCCAGGAACTGAGCTGCGACTACAATACGCAAGTCAAGCGCGGCCAGTCCTGCGCCAGGATCGATCCGCGCCCGTATCAGAGCATGGTAGATCAGGGGAAGGCGAACCTCGCCGTCGCGAAAGCCCAGCTGGAGAAGGACAAAGCATCGCTGACCTATGCCAAGCTTACCTTGGAACGCCACGCAACTCTCGTCCAGACCAACGCCGTGTCGAGAGATGCCTACGATAACGCGAAAAGCTTGTCCGATCAGGCCTTGGCGCAAATCACATTCGACGAAGCCACCATTCAGCAGCGCCAAGCGGTACTCGACGCAGCGCAGGTCAATCTCGACTACACCAACATTATCTCGCCGGTCGACGGCACTGTCGTCTCACGCAACGTGACCATGGGGCAGACCGTCGCGGCGAGCTTCCAAACCCCTACCCTGTTCCTGATCGCGACCGACCTTACCAAGATGCAGGTCGACGCCAATGTCAGCGAAAGCGACATCGGCGGTATCAGGATCGGCAACAAGGCGACATTTACCGTCGATGCATATTCCAGGCGCGCTTTCGAAGGCAGCGTTACTCAGGTCCGCCAGTCCCCGCAAACGGTACAAAACGTTGTCACCTACGATGTCGTCGTCAGCGTCGATAACTCCGATCTGGCGCTCAAGCCGGGCCTGACGGCCGCAACCCGGATCATCGTCGATCAGCGCAGTGCGGTGCTCCGCGTTCCGAACCAGGCCTTGCGCTATGTGCCGACCGGAACCGTTCTTCGGGAAGCCAAGCAACCACGGGTCTGGGTGCTTCGCGACGAAACGCCGACGCCGGTTCAGGTGACGGGCGGCCTCGAGGACGACGAGTTCACGGAAATAATCCAGGGCGATCTGAAGGTCGACGACAAGGTAATCATTGCCGAACAGCAGAATTCGCCGAACGGGCGCTCTGGGGTGCCGCGACCGCGACTCTGATTGTGCGGCTATAAAGCAGCGATTGACGTCCATGGCGGAGCCGGTCATCAAAATTGAGAACGTGTCGCGGACATATCATGTCGGCGACATCGACGTTTTTGCGTTCCGGGACGTCAGCCTAACCGTCGAACACGGCGAGTTCATCGCCATCATGGGGGCGTCAGGGTCGGGCAAGTCGACGCTGATGTCGGTCCTTGGCTGCCTCGACCGGCCGACAAGCGGTCGTTACTGGTTCGATGGCATCGAAGTCGCGCTGCTTGCCGAGCCGGATCTCGCCGGCCTGCGAAGCGAGCGACTTGGATTCGTGTTCCAGAGCTTCAATTTGCTGCCACGCACCAGCGCGATCGACAATGTTGCCTTGCCCCTTCTGTACGCGATGTCCGGTCAGGGCCATGCGCGCGTGCGCTTCGATCGGGCACGCGCGGTTCTGGACAAACTCGGGCTACGCGACCGTGAACGCAACACGCCGGGCCAGCTGTCGGGCGGGCAGCAACAGCGGGTCGCGATCGCCCGCGCCCTGATCAACCAGCCGAGTCTGTTGCTGGCGGATGAACCAACCGGCAATCTCGATACCCGAAATTCGAACGCAGACGCTCAGCTCGCTCAATCGGCAACAAGGCGTCACCATCATCGTGGTTACGCACGAGCCCGATATTGCAGCCTTTGCCGATCGCGTGCTGACCATGCGCGACGGTCAGATTATCTCCGATGTGAAAAACACCTCGCGCGACCGGGCGCACCGGACCGCAATCCCTGCAACCCGGACAACGAGCGACCCGGCCTCTCTCTCCAAGCCGGCAGCGCCTCCGCGCTATGTCGGACTGTCGGGCGCCTCATGGCCATTTGCCTGGATGGTGATGACCGCGGCGGCAGAGGCAATCTGGCGCAATAAGATGCGCTCGGCACTGACCATGCTCGGCGTCTTCATCGGCGTCGCCGCCTTGATCGTCATGGTGTCCGTCGGCCAAGGGGCCAACGAGGCGGTTCGCAAGGAGATCGCAAGGCTTGGAACCAACCTCATTGTCATATTGCCCGGCGCGGCCACCAGCGGGGGCGCCCGCGGTGGGTCCGGAAGCGCCTCGACGCTGACGGTCGCCGATGTCCATGCGATCCGGCGAGAGGCGCCTGCCGCTGGTGAGGTGAGTTATCTCATCCGCCAGTCCGGGCAGATTCGGTTTTCAAACCAGAACTGGACCACCGGCATTCAGGGGGTAAGTTCCAATTACCCGCCGATGACGAACTGGCAGATCGCAGCCGGGCGGGCAATCACGCCGGAGGATGAGCGAAGCGCGGCACTTGTCGCGGTCCTCGGCGAGACCGTGCGCCGGCAATTGTTCGGCACTTTTCAGAATCCGATCGGCGCCACGGTGCAAGCGAGGGGCGTCGCATTGCAGGTGGTCGGAATCCTCGACACCAAGGGACAGACATCCTTCGGACAGGACCAGGATGATCTGATCATGGTTCCTTTCACAACGGCCGAGCGAAAAATTCTCGGCGTTGCGTCCCCGAGCCAGCAGCAAGCGGCCATCAACTGGATCTATCCGACGCCGCCAAACCCTTACGGCCTTCAACCGCGCATGACCGGGTTCGTGAACCAGATTTATGTGCAAGCGGTAGATCAGACCAGCATCCAGGCCGCGATCAGCCAGGCGACCGAAATCCTGGCGCGCCGTCACCGCATTAGGCCGGGCACCATCAACGATTTCTCCGTGCGAAATCTCAGCCAGATCGCGGAGACCGCGGAGGGCAGCAGCCGCATCATGGCGCTTCTGTTGGCCGCGGTAGCGTCGATATCGCTTGTGGTCGGCGGCATCGGCATCATGAATATCCTGCTCGTCTCCGTGACCGAACGGACACGGGAGATCGGGTTACGGATGGCGATCGGCGCGCGAAGGCTGCATGTGCTGCTGCAGTTTCTTGCCGAGGCGATATTCATCAGCGTCAGCGGCGGCATCGTGGGAATTATCGTCGGCGCGACACTCTCCCTCGCCATTTCTGCCCTCACCGGCTGGCCGGCGCCGATATCGCTCGCCGCCATTGCGGGCGGGTTCTTGTTCTCGGCAGCCGTTGGCATCTTCTTCGGCTATTACCCCGCACGGAAGGCCGCCCGGCTCGACCCAATCGAAGCGTTACGCTACGAGTAATCACGAGAACGACGAACATGACTCTCCGATGCCAATGATGCTTCGCACAAGACAGGCCGCACGCAAGCGTGGTCAAGAGCGCTCGCTCCACCGGAACGGTGTCAGTTGGGCGACAAAGTAGAGTAATAAATTACGAGTTGATCAATCTCCCGGTCTGACAAATCCCGGGCGATCAATTTCATATCGGGGTGCTTGCGTTTGCCGGATCGGAAGGCCAAAAGTTGCTCGCGAATATAGATGCTCTTTTGTCCGGCGAGATTTGGCTTTTCAACATCGCCCCCAGTACCATCCACACCATGACAGGGCGTACATACCTCAACAATTGCAGGCGGATTATTTACTTGTGCGTTCGCGATCCTGACGTGCGCGCCAAGGCAGAGCCATGCGACCATCGCCGCTGCGATCCTGTAATATGGCGCTCGATTGGCCAACCGCACGGACCTGTCCTGCATCGTAACACAGTAGCGCCTTTCACCACTGCGACTAATCCCGCCAAAGGACCGCCAGGCTGGAAAGGCCAGCCGTCTTGATCAGGCAACTCGCTTGAACTGCTCCCGCAGCGCCTGATTGGCGCGATCGAAAGTAGCCCGGGTTTCCGTTAGAGCGGCCGTCAGCACGGACCAGGACTGGGTTCCCGCCTCACTCAGCTTCCGGAGCTTTGCCTCCGCTGCGACCGCATCAGCGTTCATACGCTTCAGCGCCGCGTCGATTTCGTTCCGGCGTTCAGCAGCGAAATCGTTGGCAGCGGAGCCAAGTTTGTCGGCCGCTTCGCGCCAGGCGTTCAGTTGGGCGGCGGCCTGAAGTTTAAACGTTGCCTGCTGTTGCTCGACCTGCTTGACAAAGCTCTCGACATATTTTTTTGCTTCGGTCTCGAAGGAACCCCATTCAGACTCCAATCGCGCCTGAGCAGCGATCCAGCCGGCCTCATTCGCTTCCGTCTGTTTCTTGACGATGTTCCGAAATTCATCGCGTTTCTCGCGCATTACTGAGAGAACCTTGTCTGCCCTATCGCGGGCATCGGCTTGCACTTCAGCGACTTTGTTCTCAAATGACGTCAGCGTGGCGTCCATTTCATCGAGACGCTCTTTAGCCCAATTTACGTAGAAGTGGATGTTGCTTTGCATAGGCATTTGCGCATCTCCGCAGGTTTTCAGGCGACTAATCGCCCACGTTGTCAATTACCATGGTGCCCGCACCGTTGATTGATGTGCGTCAAGTACAATTCTTCTCCACCTTCCTGATACCCTTTGGGGACGACCTGGCTAACAGCTAAATTTTGGCCCTTTACGATTCCATCAAGCACTCCGCGACGGACGAGCGAAAGGATTGACCTTCGTCAATATCGGCTGAAACCAGCCTGATTTATTGGGCAAATGGCAAAATATATCAGATCATTCCTCGAACTTGGATTGAACGACGTCGGGCTTGTCGGCGGCAAGACCGCGTCGCTTGGCGAATTGTATTCCGTTTTGTCGTCACAAGGGGTTGCTGTCCCCAATGGTTTTGCCATCACGGCAGACGCTTATCGCGATGCGCTCTCGCAGGGCGATGTTGCGGACGAACTTCACCGGCTTCTGGACGGCCTCGACAAGCGCAAGATCAAGCAGCTTGCCAGCAAGGCCGCCAAAGCCCGCGAGATCATATACAGGGCGATGGACACGCCGCTTCTCCGCGAACAGATCGGGGAAGCTTACCGGCAGCTTGAGCGGGAAGCCGGGACCGGCGTTGCCGTTGCGGTGCGAAGTTCTGCGACGGCGGAAGATCTGCCGACCGCGAGCTTTGCCGGCCAGCATGAAAGTTTCCTCAATGTGCGCGGCGCGAAAGACTTGTTCGAAGCCTGCCGTCGCTGCTTTGCCTCGATTTTCACCGATCGCGCGATTTCCTACCGCCTCGACAAGGGCTTCGATCACTTCAAGGTCGCCCTCTCCGTCGCCGTGATGAAGATGGTCCGTTCGGATATTGGCGCGAGCGGCGTCATCTTCACGCTCGATACCGAATCCGGGTTTCGCGACGTGGTATTCATCACGGGCTGTTACGGCCTCGGCGAAACCATCGTCCAGGGCAAGGTCGATCCTGACGAGTTCTACGTTCACAAGCCGACCCTTAAGCAAGGATTTCGCTGCGTCCTGCGGCGGCGGCTCGGCGGCAAGCAAATTCGCATGATTTACGGCAAGGGCGGCGGCAGCCGCGCGACGCTTATTCGAACGGCGCCAAGCGCCGAGCGGCAAAGGTTTTGCATCTCCGATACTGAAGTGTTGAGCCTTGCGGATATTGCCGTGCACATCGAGGAGCACTATTCAAGACATGCTGGCATTGCCATGCCCATGGATATCGAATGGGCCAAGGACGGCGCCGACGGCAATCTCTACATCATTCAAGCGCGGCCCGAGACGGTTGCCTCCCAGCGTTCGCCGGACGTCTACGAAACCTACGATCTCAAGGGAAGCGGGACTGTGATCGTTACCGGTCGCGCGGTGGGGGAAAAGATCGTATCGGGACCCACCCGCCGGATTGCTACAGCGCGAGACCTCGCCGCCTTCAGGCCAGGCGAGATCTTGGTGGCGCCGTCGACCAGTCCGGATTGGGAACCAGTCATGAAGATCGCGGCCGGCGTCATCACCGACAAGGGCGGCCGGACCTGTCATGCCGCGATTGTGGCTCGGGAACTGGGCATACCCCCCCGAATGGGGGGGAGGCATGCCGCAGAGAAGCACAAAACCGGGAACAACCTTACCACACGCT
>OEIU01000723.1_pt1 | contig 27487 bp, 25 predicted proteins | sample 1539221 | NCBI WGS metagenome assembly OEIU01 (sample SAMN03792071, study PRJEB22550) | activated sludge metagenome | feature: wastewater treatment plant; material: activated sludge; isolation source: Wastewater treatment plant of a petroleum refinery complex | place: Argentina: Zarate | collected...
TGGGTCTTGGCGTCGACGTCCGGATTGACGCGCAACGCGACGTGCGCTGTCGTGCCGAGCGCATTGGCGACCTCGGAGATCGTGAGGAGTTCGGGTTCGGATTCGACGTTGAAACAGAAAATTCCGCTGCGCAGCGCCAGCGCGATTTCATAGCGGGTCTTGCCGACGCCGGAAAAGGTGATGCGATCGGCCGGCACGCCGGCGGCGAGCGCCCGTCGCAATTCACCTTCCGAGACGATATCCATGCCCGCGCCGCAGCGCGCCAGCGTCCGGATGATCGCCTGGTTGGAATTGGCCTTCATGGCGTAGCAGATCGAAACGTCGAGTCCTGCGAAGGCGTCGCGAAAGACCCGGTAGTGACGCTCGATGGTCGCCGTCGAATAGCAATAGAAGGGCGTGCCGACGCGCTCCGCCAGCACGCCGATATCGACGTCCTCGGCGAAAAGCGCCCCGTCGCGATAGTCGAAATGGCGCATGCTTCAGAGCAGTGGGTCGAGAACGAAAGACGACGATCGTTTCGATGCGTTTTCAGGCTTCGTTTCGGGTTCTTCCGGCTTTGGCTGGGTGTTGCGGAACAAGCCGCCCGGCGCGCCCGGCGGTTGAACCTTCGGCGCCGCGGCCTGGCTCGCCTTCTGGTCGGGCGGCGCGCCCGGCGGCGGCTCCAGTGGCCCACGTCGGCCGCAGCCGCTCAAGGCGAGCGCGGCGACAATGCAGACCACGATGCTTTTGCGCGAAAACACAGGATCATCCCGGATGACGTTGGCTTGGCCTAACACAGGTCGCAGCGTCCAGCCAACAAGCCGAGGCCTCAGGGTTGCGCCTCGCCGCGAAGACGTGCAAGCCAGGCCTCGGCCTGCGCTTGCACGTTGTCCGGCGCGGTTCCGCCGTAGCTCGTGCGGCTCGCCACGGAACTCTCGACGCTCAGCACATCGAGGGCGTCCGCCTCGAAGGCCGGTTCGATCGTCCGCAGATCCTCGAGCGTGAGTTGCTCAAGGTCGACGCCGCGCGAGGCCGCCAGCGCGACCACGCGCCCGGTCACATGATGCGCCTGCCGGAACGGCATGCCGAGCCGCCGCACCAGCCAGTCGGCAATGTCGGTCGCGGTCGAATATCCGGCGCCGGCGGCGGCGCGCATCCTTTCGGCGTCGGGCGTCATGTCGCGCACCATGCCGGCGACGGCCGCAAGACATAGCGACAGGGAATGCACGGCGTCGAACACGCCTTCCTTGTCTTCCTGCATGTCCTTGGAATAGGCGAGCGGCAGGCCTTTCATCACGATCAGCAGGCCGCTCAGCGCGCCGATCATGCGGCCCGTCTTGCCGCGCACGAGCTCAGCCGCGTCCGGGTTGCGCTTCTGCGGCATGATCGAGGAGCCGGTCGAGAATTTGTCGCTGAGCCGCAGAAAGCCGAAGAAGGGGCCGGTCCAGAGCACGATCTCTTCGGCGAAACGGGACAGGTGGGTCGCGCAGATGGCGATCGCCGCGAGCGTCTCGAGGGCGAAATCGCGGTCGGAAACGCTGTCCAGCGAATTGGCGGTCGGGCGGTCGAAACCAAGCGCCCTGGCGGTCATTTCGCGGTCGATCGGGAAGGACGTGCCGGCGAGCGCCGCCGCGCCGAGCGGGCTTTCGTTCATCCGGGCGCGGGCGTCACGGAACCGCCCGCGGTCACGGCCGAGCATCTCGACATAGGCGAGCAAATGGTGGCCGAAGGTGACGGGCTGGGCGGGTTGAAGGTGGGTGAAGCCCGGCATGACCGAGCCCGCGTGCGCGAGCGCCGTTTCGGCGAGCGCGACTTGCAGGCCGCGCAACTGCGCGTCCAGCGCGTCCACGGAATCGCGGACCCAGAGCCGGAAGTCGACGGCGACCTGATCGTTGCGCGAGCGGGCGGTGTGCAGGCGTCCCGCGGCCGGCCCGACGATCTCGGCCAGCCGCGATTCGACATTCATGTGAATGTCTTCGAGGGCGCGCGAGAAATTGAAGCCGCCCTTCTCGATTTCGCCCAGAACCTGCTCCAGACCAGCGGCGATGGCCGTCGCGTCGTCAGCCGCCACGATGCCTTTTGCGGCAAGCATCGCCACATGCGCCCTGGAGGCGGTAATGTCCTGCCGGAACAGGGCCTGGTCGAAGCCGATGGACGCGTTGATCTCTTCCATGATCGCGTCGGGCGCGGATTCGAACCGTCCGCCCCACATCTTGTTGCTCATGAGCCTACCCCGGAACCGCGAACCATGACCGAACAGACGACCCGCCCGGCGCCGCGCAAGACGCGGCCGTTCCTCATCGGAGGCGCGCTCGTGGTGGTCGCAGCGGCCGTCCTATACGGGATTATCGCGCCGGCCGGCAAGAAAGCGCCGGGCCTTTGCATGGCTTCCGACGCCGCGCTGGGCCGGGTGGCGCCGCTCGCAAGAGGCGCTGTCGCCGCAGCGTCGTCGCCGAAGGAGGCTCAGCCGATGACGGCGCTCGACTTTCTCGGGCCTGACGGCAAGCCGGTTTCTCTCGACGCCTTCCGGGGTCGCGTGACGCTCGTGAACATCTGGGCCACCTGGTGCGTGCCGTGTCGGGAAGAGATGCCGACCCTCGACCGGCTTCAGGCCGAGCTCGGCTCGAAGGATTTCGAGGTGGTCGCCATCAATGTCGACACGGCGCGGCTGGAGCGGGCCAGGGACTTCCTGAAGGAGATTTCCGTCAAGAACCTCGCCTTCTACTCCGATCCGAAGGCCGACGTGTTCTATCGCTTGCGCACCGCCGGCAAGGTCGTCGGCCTGCCCACCACTTTTCTCGTCGGTCGTGACGGCTGCGAGATCGCCGCGATGGCCGGGCCGGCCGACTGGGCGTCCGACGACGCCCTCGCGCTCATTCGCGCCGCTCTCTGACCATCCCAAACCTTACGCGTTCAGGTTACCGGGCGAAGACGATTGCCGCTCCGGCGTGGATGTGAAACTAGTATCGACGTCGTTGAGGAATTGTTAACCCTCTGACGAGCGGGGAGTTCGCAATGCGTCGGTTGCTGTCGGTTGTGGTTCTCGCCCTGGCTTCCCTGAGCTTTTCTCCTGCTCAGGCGGGCGGCCTTCTGCAGGACCTTTTCGCGCCCGCGCCGCGTGTTGCGCCGATCGTGACCTATTACGCCCCCGTTCAGCCGCAGATCCGCTTCCTTGCCGATCCGGGCCTGCGTGTCTCCCGTCGCCTTTACGCGCCCCGCAAGGCGGTTGTGAAGAGGCCGCAGACGAGGCATTGGGCCACAAGCCGCAAGGGCGCGGCGATCGCCGCGCTCGCGCCGGCCGCGCGCTTTGGCGTGGAGCGCGGCCATCGCTCCGGTCGTGCGCATGTGATGAAATCCCGGGCGAAGATCGCCAGCCTCGCCGCGCCTGCCGTTTTGGCTCAACCTGCGCCTGCCGTCGCCAGGATCGAGACGCCTGCGCAAATCGAAAACGATCCGACGCTGCGGATCGGCGACGCCTACATGACCCCCGAGGGGCTGCGCATCTATCGCGGCCCGCAGGCGAAGACCCGGCAAAGCAAGACGTTCGTCGATTTCCGCCGTTCGGATCTCGGCAAAGGCGTGAAATCGCAGCTGGCGGCCCTCGAAGGCGCCACGCGCGGCGCCCTCGCACGACATGTCGCGCCGCCTGTGCTGAAGGCGATCGCGGCCCGCGCGGACGGTCGCAAATCCGTCGACCGCCAGGGTCGCGTGATCAGGGTAGTCGGGCCGTAAGTGGAACGGGCGGGCGGCCGCACGACACGCCCGGGGATGGTCTAGGTCAGCCGCGTGCGGGGGTCTTGTGCGGCACGCCGGCCTGCGCCAGATGGTCGGTCAGTTCGCCGGACTGGAACATCTCACGAATGATGTCGCAACCGCCGACGAATTCGCCCTTCACGTAAAGCTGCGGAATGGTCGGCCAGTTGGTGAAGGACTTGATGCCTTCGCGCAGTTCGCCGTCCGCCAGCACGTTCACGCCCGTGTAGGGAACGCCGAGATAGTCGAGAATCTGGACGACCTGGCCGGAGAAGCCGCATTGCGGCATCTGGGGCGTGCCCTTCATGAACAGCACGACGTCGTTTGAATCGACGACGTTCCTGATCTGGTCGTGGATATTGGCCATGGCCTTTTCCTTTCCTGGCGGAGTTCAAGGTTCCGCAGTGTGGAGCGATTATAGGGCGTTTGCGCCGGGACTCCTAGATTGCGCCCCGGCGTTGTTCAACTGGGAGCGCTGGTCGTCAGCGCCAGAGCATGAAGGACGCCCCCCATCTGGCCTTTCAGCGCGCCATAGACCATCTGGTGTTGCTGCACGCGCGATTTGCCGCGGAAAGCCTCCGTGACGACGGTCGCCGCGTAATGATCGCCGTCGCCGGCGAGATCCTGGATTTCGACGCGCGCGTCCGGGAAAGCGGCTTTGATAAGACGCTCGATTTCGGATGCTTCCATCGGCATTGAGGGCCTCGATCTAGTTGAAGGCTTCCGGAATTTCGCCGGCCATATAGGCCGGCAGCGCGGTTTCGTAGGCGTCGCGCAGTTCCGCGACCAATATGGGTTCTTCGCCCGGCAGCCGCAACGCGTCGCCGCCTGTGGCGCCGAGGCGCAGGGCGGGCGCACCGGCGTCGGCGGCCTGCGACAGAATTGCGTCGGTTTCGCCGGGTTTGCAGGTCACCAGATAGCGCGCCTGATCCTCGCCGAAGAGGGCGGCGTGCGCGGGACCGTCAGGAAGCCGTTCGATGGTCGCTCCGACGCCGCCGGCGACCGCCATTTCCGCAAGGCTGACGGCGAGGCCGCCCTCGGACAGGTCGTGGACGGCGGTGACGCGCCGCGCCGTGATGAGCGCGCGCACGAATTCGCCATTGCGGCGTTCGGCGGCAAGATCGACAGGCGGCGGCGCGCCGTCCTCGCGATTGCAGATCGCCTCGAGCCAGGACGATTGGCCGAGCCAGCCGGCGGTCGCGCCGATCAGGACGATATCCTCGCCCGCCGCCTTGAAGGCCACGGTCGCCGCGCTCGATACGTCGTCGACGACGCCCACGCCGCCGATGGCGGGCGTCGGCAGGATACCTGCGCCCTGCGTCTCGTTGTAGAGTGAGACATTGCCCGACACGATCGGGAAATCGAGCGCGCGGCAGGCCTCGCCGACGCCTTCGAGGCAGCCGACAAACTGGCCCATATATTCCGATCGCTCGGGATTGCCGAAATTGAGATTGTCGGTCACCGCCAGCGGGCGGCCTCCGACAGCAACAATGTTGCGCCAGGCTTCGGCGACGGCCTGCTTGCCGCCTTCGACAGGGTCGGCGAAGCAGTAGCGCGCGTTGACGTCGGTGGTCAGCGCCAGACCCTTCGGCCCATCGCCGATCCGCACGACCGCCGCGTCGCCGCCGGGCGCCACGATCGTGTTGCCGAGGATGAGGTGGTCGTATTGCTCCCAGACCCAGCGTTTGGAGCAAATGTCCGGCGAGCCGAGCAGCATCAGGAGCGCCGCGCCGTTGGAGATCGGCGTCGCTACCGTGCCGGCGTCGATCGGGGCCTTCTTCGGCGTCGGGATGTGCGGACGATCGTAGAGGGGAGCTTCGTCGCCGAGCTCCTTGATCGGCAGGTCGGCCTTGACCTCGCCGCCGTGCCTGATGACGAAGCGCAGCGTATCGGTCGTCCTGCCGATGACCGCGAAATCGAGGCCCCATTTGCGGAAAATGGCCTCGGCTTCCTTTTCCTTGGCGGGCGTCAGGACCATGAGCATGCGCTCCTGGCTTTCCGACAGCATCATCTCATAGGCGCTCATGCCGGTTTCGCGGCACGGCACCTTGTCTAGGTCGAGCTCGATGCCGAGATTGCCCTTCGCGCCCATTTCCACGGCCGAGGATGTCAGGCCGGCCGCGCCCATGTCCTGAATGGCGATGACGGCGCCGCTCTTCATCAGTTCGAGGCAGGCTTCCAGCAGCAGTTTTTCCGAGAAGGGGTCGCCGACTTGCACGGTCGGGCGCTTTTCCTCGGCGTCGGCCTCGAAGGAGGCGGACGCCATGGTCGCGCCGTGAATGCCGTCGCGGCCGGTCTTGGAGCCGAGATAGACGATCGGGTTCCCGACGCCGGTCGCCTTGGCGTAGAAAATCTCGTCCGTTTTCGCCAGGCCGACCGCCATGGCGTTGACGAGAATATTGCCGTCATAGGCCTTGTGGAAACCGGTCGAGCCGCCGACGGTCGGCACGCCGAACGAATTCCCGTAGCCGCCGATGCCCGCCACAACGCCGCCGACGAGATGACGGGTTTTGGGGTGCGTGGGCGAGCCGAAGCGCAGCAGGTTGAGGCAGGCGATCGGCCGCGCGCCCATGGTGAAGACGTCGCGCAGGATGCCGCCGACGCCGGTCGCCGCGCCCTGGTAGGGCTCGATGAAGGAGGGGTGGTTGTGGCTCTCCATCTTGAAGATGCAGGCCTGTCCGTCGCCGATGTCGATGACGCCGGCGTTTTCGCCCGGTCCCTGGATGACCCAGGGCGCCTTGGTCGGCAGCCTGCGCAGATGGATGCGGGACGACTTGTAGGAACAATGCTCGTTCCACATCGCCGAGAAAATCCCGAGTTCCGTGAAGCTCGGCGCACGTCCGATAAGCTTCAGGATCCGTTCGTATTCGTCCGGCTTCAGCCCGTGGGCGGCGACCAGCTCCGGCGTGACGGTCGGTTCTTTAGTCAAGGGAATTGCGAACCCGGCGATGGAATGCGAGCGATCCCGACCGCTTAGCCTCGCGTGCCATTGAACGCAACAGGCCGCGCCGCTGTTGCAAATCCGTCACGGTGTCGATCCGAATGCAACGATCATGCTGTCCGTTGACATAGGTCAATTATTTTCAACGCCCAAAACAGGATTTTCCGCCTCGGGAATTCAGGCGCATGTGCGCGAATGACAGGGGTACGGAATGAATTTCAAGGCTTTTCTTCGCGGCGCGGCGTCGGTCGCCGGCCTGCTGGTTCTCGGCTCGGCCGCTGTGGCCGCCGACCTCCCCTCGCGCAAGGTCGCCCCGGCGGAGCCGGTCGTGATCGATACGTTCCAGCCCTTCCAGATTCGCCTGCGCGCCACGGCGATCGTCCCGGACGGCAAGACGACGGTGTATGATCGCTTCGGCGGCGTTCTCCCGCTCGTGTTCCTGAGCGGCGGCGCTGGCAGCCCGATCCTCGGTTCGGGCGCGAAGGTTTCGACCACGGTCATTCCCGAGCTCGACGTCTCCTACTACTTCACCAAGAACATCGCGATCGAGGCGATCTGCTGTCTGTCGAAGCACAGCGTCACCGGCACGGGCGTGCTGGCCGGCCTGAACGTCGGTTCGACCTGGGTGTTCCCGCCGACCGTCCTGCTGCAATACCACTTCACCAACTTCGGCGCCTTCCAGCCCTACATCGGCGTCGGCGTGAACTTCACCGCCTATTTCGGCGCGAAGGGCGGCAACCAGTTCTCTCCCTTCTTCACTCCGGTCGGTCTCGTCGGCTCGAATGCGGTCACCAACCTCAGCGTCGGCTCCTCGTGGGGCGTCGCCGGTCAGGTCGGCTTCGACTACATGATCAACCAGAACTGGGGCGTGAACGTCGATCTCAAGCGCATCATGATGCAGCCGACCGCCTATGCGACGGTCTGGAATTCGGCCGTTTCGCCGGTTCTCGGCCCGATCCCGGTCCGCGCCAAGGTCAATATCGATCCGTGGGTCGTCTCGGCCGGCATCACCTACCGCTTCGGCGGCGGCGCCGGCGCGGTGGTCGCCAAGTACTGATCTCGCCGTCAGGCGAAAAACGAAAGGCCCGGCGAAAGCCGGGCCTTTTGCATTTGCGAAGCAGGAACAAGGTAAGCCGCGCGCGGAGGGGAACGAATCAGCCCGCCGCAGCCGCCAGGCTCGCGAACATGCCCTTGCCGTCGACGCCGCCGACCAGCGGATCGATCAGGTTCTCGGGATGCGGCATCAGGCCGAGGACGTTGAAACGCTCGGAATAGACGCCGGCGATATCGTTGCGTGACCCGTTGGGATTGGCCGCGCCGCCGACAAGACCGTTGGCGTCGCAATAGCGGAAGGCCACGCGTCCATCCTTCTCGATCGTCTCGATCGTGGCGTCGTCGGCCTCGTAATTGCCCTCGCCGTGGGCGATGGCGACCTTGATGATGTCGCCGGGCCTGTAGGCGCTGGTGAAGGGCGCGGCGGCGCGTTCGACCCGCAGATGCTGCATCTTGCAGACGAAATGCAGATTGGCGTTGCGCATCAGCACGCCCGGCAGCAGGCCGCTTTCGCACAGAATCTGGAAGCCGTTGCAGATGCCGAGCACATAGCCGCCGGCCGCCGCGTGCTTGCGCACAGCGTCCATGATCGGCGCGCGGCCGGCGATCGCGCCGCAGCGCAGATAATCGCCGTAGCTGAAGCCGCCGGGCAGGACGACGAGATCGGTTCCCGCCGGCAGGTCGTGGTCGGCGTGCCAGACGATGTCGGGCTGGCGGCCGGTCGCCTGTTTCAGCGCGCGCGCGGCGTCGCCTTCGCGATTGGAGCCGGGAAAAAGAATGACGGCGGCTTTCATGGCCTCACCGGTGCTGGATCAACCGAGGTCGATCTTGAAGTTTTCAATGACGGTGTTGGCGAGCAGCCTTTCGCAGGCCGCCTGCAGGCTGGCCCCGGCGGCGGCCTTGTCCTGCCCTTCGATCTCGACGTCGAACACCTTGCCTTGCCGCACGCTGGCGACGCCCTCGACGCCCAGCGATTTCAGCGCGCCCTCGATCGCCTTGCCCTGCGGATCGAGTACGCCATTCTTGAGGGTGACGACGACTCTGGCCTTCATGTTCGGTTCCGGATTGGCGATTGGTGGGCGCGTTCTGGATTACTGGACGAGCTTGGGGCCGCCGCGCGGCGGATCCTCGGTTTGCAAGATGCCGAGACGGCGCGCGACTTCGGTATAGGCTTCGACGAGGCCGCCCATGTCGCGGCGGAAGCGGTCCTTGTCGAGCTTGTCGTTCGACTTGATGTCCCAGAGCCGGCATGAGTCCGGCGAAATCTCATCCGCCACGACGATGCGCATCATGTCGTTTTCCCAGAGCCGGCCGCATTCCATCTTGAAATCGACCAGACGGATGCCGACGCCGAGAAACAGGCCGGAGAGGAAGTCGTTGACGCGGATGGCCAGCGCCATGATGTCGTCGATCTCCTGCGGGCTCGCCCAGCCGAAGGCCGTGATGTGCTCCTCCGACACCATGGGATCGTTGAGCGCGTCGTTCTTGTAGTAGAATTCGATGATCGACCGGGGGAGCTGCGTGCCTTCCTCGATGCCGAGGCGCTGCGACAGGGAGCCCGCGGCGACGTTGCGGACGACTACTTCGAGCGGGACGATCTCGACTTCGCGAATCAACTGCTCGCGCATGTTGAGGCGGCGGATGAAATGCGTCGGCACCCCGATGTTGTTGAGGTGCTGGAAGATGAATTCCGAGATACGGTTGTTTAGCACGCCCTTGCCGTCGATGACCTCGTGCTTCTTCGCGTTGAAGGCGGTGGCGTCGTCCTTGAAATGCTGGACGAGCGTGCCGGGCTCGGGACCCTCGTAGAGCACCTTGGCCTTGCCCTCGTAGATGCGACGCCGCCGGTTCATGGCGTGCAACCGTGGTTCGAGAAACAGGTTCGCGCGCCGGACGGTCGCCCCACGCGGGATTCCGAGTGGTCGTATCGCTTTCCCGATCGGGTTACAACCCGAACCGTCGGATATCCCGACCTAATCCCTTTTCCCGAGGCGCTTGCGGCTCGGGGCGCTAGGCGCCCGCGCGTGGGATCGTTATATCAAGGCCGTATCCAGCCTTGCCGCCTGCGCGGCGCGCCAGAATTTCGGGGCCCGAAAATGACGACCTTCGACAAGCGCGAAGACAGCTTTGAAAAGAAATTCGCGCACGACGAGGAATTGCAATTTCGCGCAACTGCGCGCCGCAACAAGCGTCTGGCGGCTTGGGCGGCGGAGAAACTCGGCCGCGGCGACGCCGACGCCTATTTCAAGGAAGTCATGGCCGCCGATCTCGAGGAAGCCGGCGACGACGACGTGATCCGCAAGCTTACGGCCGATTTCGCCAAGGCCGGCGTCGATCAGTCCGAACATCAGATTCGCCGGACGATGGACGAACTCATGGCTGCCGCGGTCGCCGAAATAAAGGCAGGCAAGTAAGGTTTCGTTAAGCGCGCGGTCGGATCGTCAGGCCTTGCCGACATGACGACGCCAGCAGTCGAAATTCCGGGACGCATCAGCGGTTTTCGCGCAGCCGACGCCGGCTTGCGCGCGCTCGTCGACGGCTGGCTGACGCATCTCGCCGGCGAGCGACGCATGGCGAAGCTCACGCTCGACGCCTATGCGCGCGATCTCCGGCAGTTTCTCGATTTCGTCGCGGAGCGCGCTGGTGGCCGCGTGGCGCTGGCTGATCTGGCGGAACTTGCGCAAGCTGACGCCCGCGCCTTTCTCGCCGCCCGGCGCGAGGCGGGCGCCGGCAGCCGTTCGCTGCTGCGCGGTTTGGCGGGCGTTCGCTCCTTCCTCCGGTTTCTCGAGCGCGAGGGTCACGCCAAGATCGCGGCTTTCGATACGGTGCGGACGCCCAAGACGGCGCGCCGGCTGCCTAAGGCGCTGACGGTGGGCGAGGCGCGCGATCTCGCGGACGCCGATTCCCGGGCCGGCGAGGCGCGCCCGCCGTGGGTTCTGGCGCGGGACGCCGCGGTCCTCGCGTTGCTCTACGGGTGCGGCCTGCGCATTTCCGAGGCGCTCGGCCTGACGCGCACCGACGCGCCGATCGGCCGGCGGGATACAGTCACGGTGCGCGGCAAGGGCGGCAAGACGCGCAGCACGCCGGTGATCGCGCCGGTGCGGCAGGCGGTCGAAAGCTATCTCGATCTGTGCCCCTACCAGCTTGCGCCCGAGGGCCCGCTCTTCGTCGGCGCGCGCGGCGGTCCGCTGTCGCCACGTGTTATCCAGTTGGCCGTCGAGCGGATGCGCGGCGCCCTGGGATTGCCGGATACGGCGACGCCGCACGCGCTGCGCCATTCCTTCGCGACGCATCTGCTGGGACGCGGCGGCGATCTGCGTTCGATCCAGGAATTGCTCGGACACGCCTCATTGTCGACGACGCAGATCTATACCGCTATCGACACGAAGCGCCTGTTGTCGGCCTATCAGTCGGCCCATCCCCGCGCGCGGCCGGTCGCAAAGGGATAGACGGCCTCGAATTGGTAGGGCCCGCCGCCCGTCGATTCACGCGAGGAATAGAGAACGAAGCGGCGCGCTTCGAAGGTCAACGGCCGCATGTCGCCGCGCATTTCGATATAGGCGCCGACGGCGGGCGCGCTGACGCCGCGCAGCCGCGCCAGTGTGACGTGCGGAGCGAACTTGCGCGTATCCGCCGGCGCGCCAAGGCGACGAATGAGCCTTTCCTGCTCGGCCTGCAAAGCCGTCAGCTCCAGATTGTTGGCGGCGCGCGCGATCAGCGCGCGGGGCTTGTCCGCGCCGAAAACCGCAAGCCGCTCCAGCCTTATTCTCAACGGCGGCGCATCGATTCCGGCCAGACCCTCGGCAATGTCATTGGCGCGTTCGCGCTCGATATCGCCGATGAAACGCAGCGTGAGGTGATAGTCGTCGGGATCGATCCAGCGCGCGCCGGCTAAGCCGCCGCCCAACAGGCTCAGTTCGGTCGTGACGTCGGGCGGGATTTCCAGCCCTGTGAAGATGCGCGGCATCGAGACCTTCTAGTTGACGGCTTTCGCGCGCGATCCGTATCGCTCGACGAGAATCTTTTCGAGGAAGGGCGCAAAGCCGGCGACGATCTTTTCGACGCCTGCGGCGCTCGGGTGCAGGCCGTCCGGCAGGGTGAGCGCACGGTCGCCCGAGACGCCTTCGAGAAAGAACGGATAGAGCGGGATGTCGTATCGGCTGGCGAGGTCGGGATAGATCGCCTCGAATTCCTTCGTGTAGGCCGCCCCCCAATTGGCGATCGATTTCATGCCGGCGAGCACGACGGCGATCTTGCGGGCCTGCAGGCGTTCGACGATCTGCGACAGGGCCTTGGCCGCTTCGGCAGGCGGCGCGCCACGCAGCATGTCGTTGGCGCCGAGTTCGACGATGACGAGATCGGTCCCGTCGGGAACCGACCAGTCGAGTCGCGCGAGGCCGCCGCCGCTCGTGTCGCCGGAGACCCCGGCATTGGCGATCTCGACGGAGAAACCGTCGGCGCGCAGGCGTTTTTCAAGCATGGCGGGGAAGGCGACGGTCGACGGCAGTTCGTATCCGGCCGTTAGACTGTCGCCGAAGGCGACGATCCTGACCACGGCGGGGTCAGCGGCATGCGCGCTCGCCATCATGAGGACAAGGCAGGCGAATTGAAGTAGCAGGCGTGAGGCCCCATGTTTCGCACGCCCGCCAATCGCGCCCCGCACTCCCGATCGAAGCGACATCGCCCCAAACCATGCCAAATCCGTCACTCCCAGCAGACGCCGGCGATCCGGCGGCGATCGTGCTCAAATCCCTGCGTCTGAGCCTTGGTTCCGGCCCGACGCGGGTCGAGGTCCTCAGAGACATAACGCTCAACTTCCGGCGCGGGAAGGCGACGGCGATCGTCGGTCCATCGGGCTGCGGCAAGTCCACGCTGTTGATGACGCTCGCAGGTCTGGAACGCCCGGATTCCGGTTCGGTCGAGATCGAGGGGCGGACGATCACCGCGATGAGCGAGGACGAACTCGCCGAATTCCGTGGCCAGAAGATCGGCATCGTCTTTCAATCCTTTCACCTTATGCCCACCATGACGGCGCTCGAAAATGTTGCGGTTCCGCTGGAGCTGGCCGGACACGCCGATGCTTTTGCGCGAGCGAAGGCGGAACTTGCGGCGGTCGGGCTTGCCGCGCGCGCCTCGCATTATCCGTCTCAATTATCCGGCGGCGAGCAGCAGCGCGTGGCGCTGGCGCGCGCGCTGGTCGGCGATCCCGCCATTCTTCTGGCTGACGAGCCGACCGGGAATCTCGACGAGCGGACGGGCGCGGGCGTGATCGACATGCTGCTCGGTCAACGCGCGGCGCGCGGCTGCACGCTCGTCATGGTCACGCACGACCTGTCGCTCGCCGCGCGTTGCGACGACGTCGTGCGCCTCCATTCGGGGCAGGTGGAGAGCGCGGCGACGGCGCATGCGGACGCCGCCGTTTCATGAAGCTGCTTGCGACGATCCTGTCTTTCGCGCGGCGCGATCTGCGTGGCGGCCTGAAGGGCTTTCGCGTCTTTCTCGTCTGCGTCGCGATCGGCGTCGCGGCCGTGACGAGCGTGACGGCCGTCTCGCAATCTCTGCTCGCCTCGTTCGCCGCGCAGGGCCGCTCGATGCTCGGCGGCGACCTGACGCTCGCCCGCTCGCTGCGCATGCTCACACCGGATGAACGGGTTTCCCTGTCGTCGCTCGGGCGTCTTTCGGAAATCGCGATCCTGCGCGCCATGGCGCGCACGCCGGATGATCGCGCCGTCATGGTAGACGCCAAGGTCGTCGACGATTCCTATCCGCTCGTCGGCCAACTGACGCTGGAGCCCGACCAGCCGCTCGGCCGCGCTCTTGCGAGCGACAACGGCGTTTATGGCGCCGTCGCCGACGCGACTTTCATCGAGCGGGCCGGCCTCAAGATCGGCGACAGGTTCGATGTCGGTAATGCGCATCTCGTCCTGAAGGGCGAAATCCGCAGCGAGCCGGATCGCATCGCGACAGGCATCGGATTCGGGTCGCGCGTCATGATTTCGCGTGCTGCATTCGAAGCCAGCGGGCTCGGCTCGACCGCCTCTCTCACCCGCTGGGTGACGCGGCTTGCGCTCGCCAATCCCGATGTCGACGACAACCGCGTGAAAGCGATCGCGGACGATATTCTCAAGCGCTTTCCGACGGCGGGCTGGGATGCGCGCACGCGCGCGAACGTCTCGCCGCAGCTCACCCGCAACGTCGATCGCTTCACGCAATTCATGGCGCTGATCGGCGTCGTATCGCTGATCGTCGGCGGCGTCGGCGTGTCGATCGCGGTCGGCGCCTTCGTCGATCGCAAGCGCGAGTCGATCGCGATTCTCAAGGCTGTCGGCGCATCAGGCGGCGTGGCGTTCACGCTCGTCCTCGTCGAGATGATGCTGATCGCCTTCGCTGGCGCGCTGATCGGCGCTGCGATCGGCGCTGCGTCGCCTTTCATCGCCGCCTATTTCGCGGGACCGGCGATCGACCTGCCCTTCGCGCCGGTCTTTTCCGGGCGCGCCATCGCCGCCGGCATCGCGATCGGCCTCCTGGCGGCGTTGACCTTCGTCGTCGCGCCGGCGGGCCGCGCGCACGATACGCCGGTGGCGGTGCTTTTCCGCTCGACGGCGACGATGGAAAGCGGACGATTGCGCGCCCGCTACGTGATCGGCGCGCTCGTGGCCTTCGCGGCGATGATCGGCCTCGTTTACGTCCTCTCCACCGAAAAGCAGATCGCGCTGATGGCGATCGCCGGGGTCGCGGCCGCCGCAGCCGTGCTGCGCGCCGTCGGCTGGGCCGTCGCGCACGGCGCAGCCTTCGGGGCGAATATCCGCAATCTCCCGGCGCGGCTCGCTTTCGGCAATATCAGGCGGCCGGGCGCGGTGACGCGGCCCGTCGTCACGTCGCTCGGCCTCGGGCTGACCTTGCTGGTCGTCATCGTGGGCGTGGACGGCAATGTCCAGCGGCAGCTCAAATCCGGCGACCCCGGCCGCACGCCGGACTATTTCTTCGCCGACGTGCAGAGTTCCCAAGCCGATGCATTCCGCGAGATGCTGAAGGAGCGGCGGCCGGATGCGGCGATCGAGCAAGTGCCGATGCTGCGCGGGCGGATCGTGCGCGTCGGGGCGCGCCGCGCGGAGGACGTGAAGGCCGAGCAGAACGCCGCCTGGGTGCTCGACGGCGACCGGGGCGTCACTTACGCCGCCACCCCGCCGCCAGGTTCGACGGTCATCGCCGGCAAATGGTGGCCGGCCGACTACAAGGGTCCGCCGCTTGTCTCGCTGGATGGCGATATCGCGCGCGGACTCGGCCTTTCCGTCGGCGACGAGATCGCCGTCAATGTCATGGGCCGCGAGATCGCGGCGAAGATCGCCAATCTGCGCGAGGTGGACTGGCGCAGCTTCGGGATCAATTTCGTTCTCGTCTTCACCCCGTCCACTTTCGCCGGCGCGCCGCATACCGAATTGATTTCGTTGACCATGCCGCCCGGCGCGCCGCCCGCCTCGGGAACGCTGGTGAGCGACGTTTCGAAGGCTTACCCGACCGTGGTGACGCTCGCGGTGCGCGAGGCGCTGCAGCAGGCGCTGTCGCTGACCGAGAAGATTTCGACCGCGATCCGCGCGGCGTCCTCGGTCACGCTGGTCACGGCGCTGCTGACACTGGTAGGCGCCCTGGCCGCGGGACAACGCGCGCGGCTCTACGACGCCGTCGTGCTGCGGATGCTCGGCGCGACCCGGCGGCGGCTGATCCTCGCCTATCTCATCGAATTCCTGACGCTCGGCGCGGCGACGTCCGTCTTCGCGCTGGCGGCGGGCTCGATCGCCGCGCAACTCATCGTTACCCGCCTGATGAAGCTCGACTTTGTCTTCGATTGGCCGGGGCTTGTCGCAATCGTCGTGATCGGTTGCCTGACGACCATCGCGCTCGGCCTGGTGGCCACCTGGCGGACGCTCGGCGCAAAACCGGCCCGCGTCCTGCGGGAATTATGACGGAAAGTTCATTTACGCCAACGGCCCGGCCTTCTTGTCTTTGGCGCAAGCGCCGATCATATTCTCTGGCGTGGCGCGTCCATGCGCGCGACAGAAGCGCGGCGAGGGCCGCGAAGGAGAGGGATAATGTCCGACTATGACCGCAACGCCAGCGCCCGATGGGGCACGAGCGTAGGCCAGGCCGGTGTTCAGCAGATCGATCAGGGCCTGCGCGCCTACATGCTTGGCGTGTACAACTACATGACGCTGGGTCTGGGCGTCACGGGCCTGGTGGCCTTCGGCGCTCATCTGCTTGCCGTGGCGTCCTCACGCGCCGATGCGGTGGCGATGTTCCACGGGGTTCCGCTGACCTCGTTCGGCGTCACGCTCTACACGAGCCCGCTCAAATGGGTGGTGATGCTGGCGCCGCTCGCCTTCATCTTCATCTTCTCGTTCCGGGTCGACCGTATGTCCGCGGCCTCGGCGCGCAACATGTTCCTCGGCTTTGCGGCCGTGATGGGCCTGTCGCTGTCGACGGTGCTGCTGTACTTCACCGGCGCCTCGGTCACCCGGGCCTTCTTCATCACGGCGGCGGCGTTCGGCGGTCTGAGCCTCTACGGCTACACGACCCGCCGCGATCTGTCGGCTTTCGGCTCGTTCCTCGTGATGGGCCTGATCGGTCTCGTGATCGCGAGCCTGGTGAACGTCTTCGTGCAGAGCTCGGCGTTCCAGTTCGGCCTGTCGATCCTGACCGTCCTGATCTTCGCGGGCCTCACCGCCTGGGATACGCAGGCGATCAAGGAAATGTACTACGCCTCGGACGATCATGAGACGGCGACGAAGAAGTCGATCAACGGCGCGCTGATGCTGTATCTCGATTTCGTGAACATCTTCCAGGCGATCCTGTCGCTGACGGGCAGCCGCAACGAGTGATCGGACCGCGCTGGCGGAATGAGGAACGCCCCGCTTCGGCGGGGCGTTTTTTTACGTCACGACCAGCCTGATCTTTCTGTCGAGCACGGACAGCACCCGCTCGAGATCGTGTCCGCGCTTCAGCACGAACCCGTCGGCGGACAAGACCGAATATGCGCCCTGGCGGCGGGCCAGCGCCGGATTTTTCTCGATCGTGTAGAGGGGCGTCTCCGACGCGCGGCGGAAAATCGCGAAGACGGCCTTGAGGGGACTGAAACCGATGGCGTAGTCCCGCCATTCGCCTTCCGCGACCCGGCGTCCGTAAAGGTTCAGGATCATCTGGAGTTCGCGCCGGTCGAATGAAACCTGTTTGGGCGCGGGCGGCTCAGGATGGCTTGGCGCCGGCGCGCCCACCTGTCGCCGAAAGGCGACCGATACGACATCCGCGCCCTGCCGCCGCTCTGGGTCGGCGATCTCCGAATCCGTCATTCGATGCTCCGCATCTCATGTTCCTACGAATGTCGGACAACGGCAAGCGTCTCGAGAAATGTCGATAAATCATGGTTTTGCCCAAGTCTCGCCCTTGCGCGGCCCAAGACCGAGTTCAACTTGTCCCCGTTGCCTCGATGGCCCGGTTCGCCGTGTCGCCGGATTTCGTCAGCCCCCCAGCCCCCCGGTGGCGCAATGGCGGGCCGGGCCGTTTTTTCGAGGCGAGCGTCAAAGTTCCCGCGTTCTGTTCAAGACCGGCTGCGTCGCCCCGTGGCCGGTCTTTTCATTTGCGCGTGTCCGGCGTCGATTCCGGGGGCGTTGAATTTTCCATCCGCCTTTCGATATGAGTGACGCTTTCTTCGTTCCGAGCAGGGATCGATCACTTATGTCCGAAACCGTCAACGACGCTGCGGGCGGGAATGTCGAGCGTCCGTTTCAAGCCGACGTCGCCCGCCTTCTCGATCTCGTCGTCCATTCCATCTATTCCGACCGCGACATCTTCCTGCGCGAGCTGATCTCCAACGCCGCGGACGCGTGCGAGAAGCTGCGGTTCGAGACGGCGACGGGTCAGGTCGAGGGCTCTGTTGCGCCTTTCCGCATCGTCATCGAGGCCGACAAGCAGGCGCGGACGCTGTCGGTTTCTGACAATGGCGTCGGCATGAGCCGCGAGGATCTCGAACAGGCGCTCGGCGTGATCGCCAATTCGGGCACCCGCGCCTTCATGGAGAAGCTGGAAGGGGCGGGCGACAAGGCGCCGGCCGAATCGCTCATCGGTCGCTTCGGCATCGGCTTCTATTCGTCCTTCATCGTCGCCGATCACGTCGACGTCTATTCGCGCCGCGCGGGCCAGGCGGACGGCTGGAAATGGTCGTCAGACGGCAAGAGCTCCTATTCGATCGCGCCTTCGGACGATTGTCCCGATATAGGCACGCGCGTCGTGCTGCATCTGAAGAGCGACGCCGACAGCTATCTCGAAGCTTCGACGCTGCGGCGGATCGTCGGCGAACATTCGGCGGGCATTCCCGTGCCGATCTCGGTGCGCGAGACCGGCGGCGAGGAGCAGAAGGCAAGCGAGGGCTCTGCGCTCTGGGCGCGGCCCCGCGCCGACATCACGCCCGAGCAATATGCGGAATTCTACCGCACGATCTCGGGCCAGTTCGACGAGCCGGCGCTGACGATCCACTGGCGCGCCGAAGGCCGCTACGAGTTCGATGCGCTCGCCTTCATACCGGGCTCGCGGCCGTTCGATCTCTTCAATCCCGAGCGCAGGGGCCGTGCGCGTCTGTATGTGCGGCGCGTGCTCGTCTCCACCGACGCCGACCTGCTGCCGCCGTGGCTTCGCTTCGTCACGCTGGTCGTCGATTCCGCCGACGTGCCGCTGAACGTCTCGCGCGAGATCGTGCAGAAAAGCCCGATCCTCGGCGCGATCCGCAAGGCGGTCGTCGGCCGGGTGCTCCAGGAACTGACGAAACTCGCCGAAACCGATGCGGAAAAATTCGCGTCGGTCTGGAAAAATTTCGGCGCAGTGCTGAAGGAGGGCCTCTACGAGGAGCCGGAGCGACGCGATGCGCTGTTTGCGATCGCGCGCTTCACGACGTCGACGCATGGCGATGGCGACCGGACGCTCGCGCAATATGTCGCCGATCTCAGGCCAAACCAGACGGCGATCTATTACCTGACCGGCGCCGACGCCGCGACCATCGCCGCAAGCCCGCATCTCGAAGGTTTTCGCGCGCGAGGCGTCGAGGTGCTGCTGCTGTCCGATCCTGTCGATTCCTTCTGGGTGTCGAATGCGGTGGGTTTCGACGGCAAGCCGTTCCGCTCCGTCACGCAGGGACAGGCGGATATTTCGCAAATTCCGCTGGCCGACGGCGCCGAGGCGCCGGAGAAGCCCGAGGTCGACGCCGCTGCGGGGACAGCGCTCGCGAAGATGAAGGAGGCGCTCGGCGAGCGCGTGTCCGACGTCCGCGTGTCGGAGCGCCTCGCCGACAGCCCGGCCTGTCTCGTCGCCGCCGACATGGCGCCCGATCGGACGCTGGCCAAGATTCTCGCGAGCGCGGGCCGTCTCGACGCCTCGATGCAACCGGTGCTTGAAATCAATCTTGGCCATCCCCTGGTGAAGGCGCTGATGGCGCTCAGCAAGCCGGAGGAGCGGGCCGATTTCGACGAGGCGAGCGGCCTTCTGCTCGATCTCGCGCAGCTCGCCGAAGGCGAGGCGCCGGAGAATGGGCCCGATGTGTCGCGGCGCCTGTCGAAATGGCTCGCGCGCGCGCTCGGCGCCCATGCCGGGGCCTGAAGCCATCGTCGCGCAAAGCGGTCTGTCGCGCGAGAAAACGCTGGCGGCGGGGCGCGTCTTTCTGCGCAAAGCTGGCGTGGAAGCGGCGGAGGAAGACGCGCGTCTCCTGCTGATCGGCGCCTGCCGCATCAATCGTCTCGCGCTCGTCACCGGAGCGGATGTTGCGGTTTCGCTCGATGAGGCGCATCGCTACAGGTCGTTCCTCGACCGGCGGGCGGGCGGCGAACCGGCGAGCCGCATTCTCGGCCGCCGCGCCTTCTGGACGCTGGATCTGGAAGTGAGGCCCGGCGTCCTCGACCCGCGCGGCGATACGGAAGCCGTGGTGCGGCTGGCGCTGCGGGTCGCGGATCGGAACGGCGCGCCGCGGCGGGTTCTCGATCTCGGCTGCGGGTCCGGGGCGATCCTGTGCGCGCTTCTCATGGAGTTCGGGACGGCGTCGGGGCTCGGCGTCGACCTCTCGGCCGAGGCCTGCGCCGCGACCGCTTCGAATATCGTCCTGTGCGGTCTGGGCGACCGCGCCTCGGTTGCGCAAGGCCGCTGGTGCGACGGGGTTTCGGGAGCCTTCGACCTGATCGTTTCCAATCCGCCCTACATCCCGGGCGGCGAGATCGCGGCGCTGGATCGCGAGGTTCGCGATCATGATCCCAGGACGGCGCTCGACGGCGGGCGGGACGGGCTCGACGCCTATCGGGAAATATTCGCCGACGCGCCGCGCCTTCTGGCGCCCGGCGGGGCGATCGTCGCCGAATTCGGCCTCGGGCAGGCCGAGGACGTCGAGAAGCTTGCGATCGCCAGCGGCTTGCGAAAAATCGACGGCGAACGCGATCTGGGCGTGCGAGACCGGGCTTCCGCCTTCGTCGTCGCGTGACCATTCTACAACAATTCCAGCTCTTTACGCTTTCACACGCGACAGGCCTTGGCGAAGCGGCGGAAACCGACTAATAAGGATTTGCAGAGATTCTGGCCCGTGAAGGCCGGAAGTTCGGGCAAAACGTTTTTGCCACTCCCCCGCGCTGCAGTTTCGCCGGTTCGTCAGGCTGGAGGCTCGCGCAGGGATTGCAGGCGCTGTGCGGCGCGCCGGCAGGAACCGAACAAGCTCGATCAGCGCCGTTCCGCAAGCGCGGGACCTCATAAAGCTCAGGATTAAGTCGCTTGAAGAGATGTCCGCCGCTCCATAGACGAGCGGTCCGCAGCACCCGATCCGACCGGTCAACCTCGATCCGCCCTTGTGCGGCCGTATGTCGTCGGAAATTCACGTGCGCCGAGCAGGCTCACGGCTAGTTCAAGTCAAGGATCGTCATGAGACCTGGTCAGAACAAGAGAATGCGCGGGCGCAACAATCGCAAGGGCCCGAACCCGCTGACGCGGACCTACGAGTCGAACGGGCCGGATGTGAAAGTGCGCGGCACCGCGCAGCACATCGCGGAAAAATACCTGCAGCTCGCCCGCGACGCGCAATCGAGCGGCGATCCCGTGATGGCGGAAAGCTATCTGCAGCACGCCGAACATTATTACCGGCTGATCGCCGCCGCCATGGCGGCCCAGCAGGCGCAGATGCCGCCTCAGCCCGGCCAGCCGCCGCGCCCCGCGCCGGAGGCCGAGTTCGAGGACGACGAAGACGACGTCGTCAACGACCGCTTCGCCTCGGTCGCCGAGCGCTTGCCGCAACCGCAATTCCAGCAGCCGCAGTTCACGCCGCCGCCCGGCTATCAGGAGCGCCAGCCGTATAACGGCGGCGGCCAGCCCGGCCAGCAGCGCCAGCGCGGCGGCGCGGAGCGCCAGGACAGGCAGGATGGCCCGCCGCGTCATGAACGTTCCTACAACGACCGGAATCAGCAGGGCCAGGGCTTCAACCGCGACAATCGACGCTTCCGCGACCAGCGGCCGGCGACAGAAGGCCAGGGCGAGGCCCGCCCGCAGGACGAGGCGCGCGCGCCCGCGGAAGCCGAGGCGCCTGCCGGCCTGCCGGCTTTCATCACCGCCCCGCCGCGTCCCCTCCCGGCGGACGCTCCGCAGCCCGACCTTCCGGCTCTGGCGGAGGGCGACGAGCAGTCGGACGCCGGCGGCTACCATCTGCGTCCCCGCCGGCGGCGGCGCGGGCGTCCAGCCGGACTTGTCGGCGCCGAGGGCGGCGAGGCTCCGGTCGAGACGGGCGCCGCCAGCGACGGCGAATAAGCGATTTTTTTCTGCCGATTTCCTTGCGGCGCCGATTTCGGCGCCGCAGCCTTGTCGCAGGCTCTTCAAGAACCTGGGATGGCTTCCTAAATCTCGTCCGACGGTCGCCTATGGGACCGAATCGTTTGAGTATTGCCGCGACCAGGCTGCTACGGGGCCTGGTCGGCGGGCCAGGAGGTCGGCATGAATATGGAAAAATACACCGAGCGCGCGCGCGGCTTCGTGCAGTCGGCGCAGTCGCTTGCAATCCGCGAAGGGCATCAGCAGTTCACGCCCGAGCATGTGCTCAAAGTGCTGCTGGACGATCCCGAGGGACTGGCGGCGGGTCTGATCGACAAGGCCGGCGGCCGCTCGCGCGAGGCATTGCAGCAGGTCGAGCTGGCTCTGTCCAAGCTCCCGAAGGTGCAGGGGTCGGGCGCCGGCCAGCTCTATCTCAGCCCCACCACGGCGCGCCTCTTCGACAATGCCGAAAAGATCGCGCAGAAGGCCGGCGACAGTTTCGTCACGGTCGAGCGGCTGCTGCTCGCGCTGGCGATGGAGAAGGGCTCCGAGTCCGCGAAAATTCTCGCTAACTCCGGCGTGACCGCGCAGACGCTGAACGCCGCGATCGAGGATTTGCGCAAGGGGCGCACGGCCGACAGCGCGTCGGCCGAGAACGCCTATGACGCGCTGAAGAAATATGCGCGGGACCTGACCGAGGCCGCCCGTTCCGGCAAGCTTGACCCCGTCATCGGCCGCGACGAGGAAATCCGCCGCACCGTGCAGGTGCTGTCGCGGCGCACGAAGAACAATCCTGTTCTCATCGGCGAGCCCGGCGTCGGCAAGACGGCGATCGTCGAGGGGCTGGCGCTGCGTATCGTCAACGGCGACGTGCCGGAATCGCTCAGGGACAAGAAGCTGCTCGCGCTCGACATGGGCGCGCTGATCGCCGGCGCGAAATATCGTGGCGAGTTCGAGGAGCGGCTGAAGGCGGTCCTGAATGAGGTGACGGCGGCGGAAGGCGGCATCATCCTGTTCATCGACGAGATGCATACGCTCGTCGGCGCGGGCAAGGCTGACGGCGCGATGGACGCCTCCAATCTGCTGAAGCCGGCGCTCGCGCGCGGCGAGCTGCATTGCATCGGCGCGACCACGCTGGACGAATATCGCAAGCATGTGGAAAAGGACGCTGCGCTCGCGCGACGTTTCCAGCCCGTCTTCGTCTCCGAGCCGACGGTCGAGGATACGATCTCGATCCTGCGCGGCCTGAAGGAGAAGTATGAGCTGCATCACGGCGTGCGCGTGACCGACGCCGCGCTGGTCGCGGCCGCGACGCTGTCGAACCGCTACATCACCGATCGCTTCCTGCCCGACAAGGCGATCGATCTCGTCGACGAGGCCGGCTCGCGCCTGCGCATGCAGGTCGATTCCAAGCCTGAGGAGCTCGACGAGCTCGACCGGCGCATCATTCAGCTCAAGATCGAGCAGGAGGCGCTGAAGAAGGAAAGCGATCGGGCGTCGAAGGACCGGCTGGAAAAGCTCGAGGGCGAGCTCGCCGATCTCGAGGAACGTTCGAACGCGCTCACACAGCGCTGGCGCGCCGAGAAGGACAAGCTCGGCGCCGCGCAGAAGCTGAAGGAGCAGCTCGAGCAGGCGCGCAACGATCTCGCCCAGGCGCAGCGTCGCGGCGAATATCAGCGCGCGGGCGAACTGACCTACGGCGTGATCCCCGATCTCGAGAAGAAGCTGGCCGACGCGGAATCCTCCAACGCTTCCGCGCTGGTGGAAGAGGCGGTCACGCCCGATCATGTCGCGCAGGTCGTCTCGCGCTGGACGGGCGTTCCGGTCGACAAGATGCTCGAGGGCGAGAAGGACAAGCTGCTCAAGATGGAAGAGCAGCTGGCCAAGCGCGTCGTCGGCCAGAAGGAAGCCGTTGCGGCGGTCTCGACGGCCGTGCGGCGCGCGCGCGCCGGGCTGCAGGACCCGAACCGGCCGATCGGCTCGTTCATGTTCCTCGGACCGACCGGCGTCGGCAAGACCGAGCTGACCAAGGCCCTCGCCTCGCTCCTGTTCGACGACGAGACGGCGATGGTGCGCCTCGACATGTCCGAATATATGGAGAAGCACTCCGTCGCCCGGCTGATCGGCGCGCCTCCGGGCTATGTCGGCTACGAGGAGGGCGGCGCGCTGACGGAAGCGGTGCGGCGCAGGCCCTATCAGGTCGTGCTGTTCGACGAGATCGAGAAGGCGCATCCGGACGTGTTCAACGTCCTGCTGCAGGTTCTCGACGACGGACGTCTCACCGACGGCCAGGGCCGCACGGTCGACTTCCGCAACACGCTGATCATCATGACGTCGAACCTCGGCGCGGAATTCCTCGTCATGCAGAAGGAGGGCGAGGATTCCTCGGCCGTGCAGAACGAGGTCATGCAGGTCGTGCGGTCGCACTTCCGTCCCGAGTTCCTCAACCGCGTGGACGAGATCATTCTCTTCCATCGGTTGCGGCGTGCGGACATGGGCGCGATCGTCGACATCCAGTTCGCGCGGCTCGCCAAGCTGCTCGAAGATCGCAAGATCGCCCTGTCGCTCGACGCGAAGGCGCGCGCGTGGCTCGCCGATCGCGGCTACGATCCCGCCTATGGCGCGCGCCCGCTGAAGCGCGTGATCCAGAAGGCCGTGCAGGATCCTCTCGCCGAGATGATCCTCGCGGGCGACGTGGCGGACGGCGAGACTGTCGCGCTGTCGACCGGGCCTGCCGGCCTGACGATCAACGGCAAGGCGGTTGGCAAGGGCGAGGCGGCCAACGACGAGCCTGATGTCGACAAGATCGTCAATTTCCCGAAGGGCGCGGACGCGCTCCACTGACAAAATGAAAAGGGCGGCTCCCGGGCCGCCCTTTTTGTCGGGACGCGTCCGCGCGCCTTTAGAGCGTTTCATGCTTTGACGGAAGCGTATCCGGCGTTTGCGAAGTAGTTTGCGCATTCGGCAGGCTCGATGGCTTCAGCCAGATGGCCGATGTGGCGCCACGTGTCTTCGACCGTTCGTTTCTGTGCCTGCCGCATCCAGTGCTTGATTTTCGAGAAGGCCTGCTCGATCGGATTGAGATCGGGCGAGTACGGCGGCAGATACCAGAGCCGCGCGCCAGTTGCGCGGATCGCTTGGCGGACGGCCGTCGATTTGTGACTGCCGAGATTGTCCATCACGACGATGTCGCCTTTGCGCAGCGCCGGCGCGAGCTGCTGCTCGACATAGGCGCGGAAGCACTCGCCGTTGATCGGACCGTCGAAGACGCAAGGCGCGGACAGCCGATCGCAGCGCAGTGCGCCGAGGAACGTCAGCGTACGCCAGTGGCCGTGCGGGGCGTAGCCGCGCAGGCGTTTGCCCTTCGCGCCCCAGCCGCGCAGCGGCGCCATGTTGGTCTTGATCCAGGTCTCGTCGATGAAGACCAGGCGCTTTGGATCGAGGCGGCCTTGCCATGAGCGCCAGCGCCGACGCCTGCGGGCGATGTCGTCACGCGCCTGCTCGAGCGCGGACAACGTTTTTTTTGAACGTCAGCCCCTCGCGTCGCATGAACGTCCAGACCGCATTGTGCGAGACCTTGACGCCTTGGGCCTCCAACTCGCCCTTCAGGCCGTGCAGCGTCAGGTGCGGCGTCTGCGCGATCCGCTCCACGATGAACGCGCGATGCGGGGCGAGGATGGGTTTGCGATAACCGCCCATCTTGCTCGGCGCGACAGAGCCGGTCGCGCGCTGGCGCTGTGACCACTTCACGACCGACGACACAGCGACGCCGAAACGTTCGGCTACCGCTCGGCAGCTCTCGCCCGCCGCCGCTGCCGCCACAACCCGCTCACGAAGATCATTGGAAAGAGGTCGCGTCATCGATGCTGGCCTCCCGCCCAGCCAGCATCTTGAATCACAAACCGGGCTGATTGTGAATCAGCCCGATTCTAAAAAGGTATGAACCGCTCTAGTGCAGGAACCCGAAATAGGCGCCCAGCAGCAGGACGACGCCGATGAAGCCGCGGTAAATGACGAACGGCCAGGCCGAGAACCTCTCGAGAATGCGCAGCAAGCCCCAGATCGCGACGAAGGCGGACAGAGAAGCGACAATCAGGCCGACCGCCAATATCGACCAGCCGTGGAAATCGAGATGGGCCTTGTAGAGTTCGTGAAACTCCTTGAGGCCCGCGCCGGCGATGGCGGGCAGGCCGAGCAGGAAAGAAAAGCGCGCAGCGTCCTCGCGGTTGAGATCGCGGAACAGCGCGGCGGTCAGCGTCGAGCCCGAGCGCGACACGCCGGGGATCAGCGCGCCGACCTGCGCAATGCCGACGATCATCGCATCCTTGAGATTGAGCTGGTCGAACCGGCGTGAGTGATCGCAGTAGAATTCGGCGATGGCGAGAATGACGGCGAGCGTGATCATCGAAATGCCGATGACCGGCAGGCTGCGCAGCGGCGTGTTGCAGGCGTTGAGCAGCGGCGACATCAGCACGCCCGCGATGACGATCGGCAGGGTCGCGAGCACGATCCAGATCGCGAAGCGAAAGTTCCAGTCGCGGAAGTCGCGGCGGACGACGGCGCCGATCGAGCCGAAGACGAGGCCGCGCACGTCTTTCCAGAAATAGCTGATGACGGCGGCGAGCGCGGCCATCTGCATGGCGGCGGAAAAGGCCGAGCCGGGATCGCGCCAGCCGAGCAGGGCGGGTACGATGCGCATGTGCGCCGTGGAGGAAATCGGCATGAGCTCCGATATGCCCTGGACGACGCCGAGGACGGCGACCTTGGCGTAGCCGAGTTCGATGAAGCCGGTGTCCAGGCCGGCGGTGCAGGCTGACGCCATGTCTGTTCCGCTTGTGAAATTGCTCTACGCGAAATTACGCCCGCAGAGGTTTACGCCTTGCTAACTATCCGGGACCGCCGGCCCCCGGCCGGCAGCGCTATCTATGCCGGCCGGAGGCCGGCGGTCCCGGATGCGTAGGCGCCCCGGCTAGGCCGCCTTGTTCTGCCCGGCGCCGACGATGCGGACGATGTCGGACATGATCGCGTTGAGGTCGAAGTCCTTGGGCGTGTAGACGGCAGTCACGCCGGCCGCCTTCAGGGTCTTCTCGTCTTCCGGCGGGATGATGCCGCCGACGATGACGGGAATGTCGCTCAGGCCTTCCGCGCGCATGCGATCCATGATGTCGCGCACGAGCGGCACGTGCGAGCCCGAGAGGATCGACAGGCCGACGCAATGCACGCCTTCCTCGAGCGCGGCGTTGACGATCTCGGCGGGCGTCAGGCGGATGCCCTCGTAGACGACCTCCATGCCGCAATCGCGCGCGCGCACGGCGATCTGCTCGGCGCCGTTCGAGTGGCCGTCGAGGCCGGGCTTGCCGACCAGAAATTTTATGCGCCGGCCGAGCTGCTGCGACACGCGCTCGACTTCCTCGCGCACGGCGATGATGTCTCCGCCCGTCTGGCGCGCGGCGCGGCCGACGCCGGTCGGCGCGCGGTATTCGCCGAAGATTTCACGAAGCGTCGCGCCCCATTCGCCGGTCGTCACGCCGGCCTTGGCGGCGGCGATGGACGGCTCCATCACCGAGCGGCCTTCGGAAGCGGCGGAACGAAGATCGGCGAGCGCCTTGTCGACGGCCTTCTGATCGCGCCGCTCGCGCCAGGCCTTGAGACGTGCGATCTGCTGCGCTTCGACGCCTTCCGGCACGACCATGATCGCGCCTTCGCCAGCGGTCAGCGGCGAGGGCTCGGTCTCGACGAACTTGTTGACGCCGACGACGATCTGTTCGCCCTTCTCGATGGCTTCGAGACGGCGCGTGTTGGATTCGACGAGCTTCGATTTCATGTAGCCCGTGTCGATGGCGGCGACCGCGCCGCCCATCGCGTCGATCGCCGCGAGTTCTTCACGCGCGGCGGCCTTGAGTTCATCGACCTTGCGGGCGATCTCCGCCGAGCCGTCGAAAATGT